>Ga0207701_10000651_pt1 | contig 36282 bp, 38 predicted proteins | sample KBSSwiSSwithPhiX_FD_184294 | JGI IMG/M metagenome (GOLD analysis project Ga0207701, IMG submission 184294) | Switchgrass rhizosphere bulk soil microbial communities from Kellogg Biological Station, Michigan, USA, with PhiX - S5 (SPAdes) (version 2) | ecosystem: Environmental > Terrestrial >... | reverse complement strand
GCAGTAAGATTGGCGCGATAGTTTAATTGCTTTGCGGTATCCCTGATCTTTTGAGCCACCTCCTTCCGTATCCTGCCCTCTTTCTGGTTATTCAAAACATACGAAACCAATGCGGTCGACACTCCCACCTTATTTGCTATGTCCTTTAATGACACCTTTTTCATCGCCTCTACTGAATACTTTAAAATAAAATCCTCTATGTTCCGTTAAAATCAAACATAAAGCTTGACTCCAGGATTTGAACAAGAGAATCGTAGGCCAAGCCTTAACAAACATTAAACCGCTGTTAAATAGTCCTTTACAAAGCTACGGCAAAATACGTTTAATCGTTTAAACAAAATTGGTTATTTTTGAGCCTTAAATCCTGATGACAAACTAAACACTTTGACACTATGAACACATTAAAAAATATTGGCCTGATAGAATGTGGGGGGAAAGAAAAAAAATTTCAGCTTGATTCCACTAGCAGTGGAAACGGCTTTAAACTTGTAAAAGTATTGGTTCGCAATAGCATATCGCCGGATTCAGCCAGGAAACAATATCCAATGGCTGAGATCGTAGATCATGAGCACTCCATCATACACGACAATGCAATAGACCTCGTGATCGTGTCCGGTCCCAAACAATCGGACCTCCCACTCGTAGCCGAAGCACTTGGAGCAGGAAAACAGGTAAGAATTGTATAACAGGTAATTTTTCTTCATTCAACAAATTGACCAGAGAAAGCAAATTGCTTTCCCCTGGAAAATATTGTATTGTGGTTAATGACTTTGTGCAATAACACCACAGGGAGTCACTTAATCAATTGTTCACAATAAAACCTTGATTTATGAACAGCACTTTTAATAAGACGGCGGCACAGCGAATAGCAATTGTGGCCGATGATAATAAAAGAACATCGTTGATCGAATGGTCATACTTTAATAAGAATGTCCTGGCACAACATGAATTGATTGCAATAGGTGAAACCGCAGAAATTCTTGAGGGAACACTTAAGAGACCCGTCCAAAAAATATTTACAAGACACACGGGCGGTTATGAGCAATTAGCAAGATTAATGGAAGCGGAAAAAATTGACATCTTATTTTTCTTTGCCGAGCCGGCTATCGAAAAGGAAAAAGATAATGATTTAAAGAAATTGCTGGTGCTGGCAGCAAAAAATAACATAATGCTGGCCTGTAACAGCATAACAACAGATATCTTGATGAAGAATGTTTTGAATACAATGAACGAAGTAACTCCGGTTGGCGGTAGCCGTAGATTTATAAAGCAAATTCTGCCTTTCATCAATAAAGCAGCCTTTTGAAATAAACTAATTCATCAGGAAGTAAAAAGCCTCCGAATTCACGGAGGCTTTTTATTATCAGGGTCCCGTCCACAAATCATAGCTAATTAAAGCGACTTTAAGAATTGTATCAAATCTTTCTTTTCCTGGTCGGTTAAATACGTTTTTAAGTGAGCGTCGTAATGGTTAACCAGTGCACTTAAATCGGCAAACTGTCCATCATGATAAAAGCCACCCTTTTCCCTCGCAAACAAACCTCCTAAGGGTGTGGTACGGTATTTACCCGTCGGAGACCGTGATGCTTCAAAATCATCGACACCGAGTTCGTCAGCCGAATGAAGCTGGTTATCGGCATATAATGGAGCAGGATGACAGGTTGCACATTTAGCTTTCGAAAAGAAAATAGCTGCTCCGCGGGCCGCGGCTGCCTTATCATAGCTTCCACGAGGTGGCATCGGAGCATCGATTGAATGCTGGTAAGCACGCAATGCCGGCAATTTGGATGTTATAAGGTCGGGTTCATTGCTTACGTCGTAAAAATGATTCTTTACAGCAATTGGGTATTTATCGGGATCATTTAAACGCGGATCAGAAAAATTTCCTTTTCCATGCATTTCCAAATTGGCAACAAAAGAATTCCAATAACTAATATCCCCCCAACCAGTGTACGTTGTAAGGCCTATCTGTCTTAGACCGAATGCGGCAGGAATGAGGTTGGCTGCAATCTTACCATCCGGGCGGTAAGCTTTTCCGTCCATAAAAAGAATAGCGGGAAATCTCCCGGGTCCCCAGTCGCCCAAAACTTTTCGCAATGTAGCCTCATCGACATTCAGCAAATCGGCGACAGGCTGTGCATTATCAGTCAACGAAATAATCCCACCTACATTCAGATCCCTGTTTGGCCACCCATCAAGACGCTTACCAACCCCGGGTTGAAATGAATCATCTACAGTGGAGTGACAAACCGCGCACGTAATTCCAATTGATTTTAGTTCGCCATTTTCGCCAAAGTTTCCCTTAACCCCCACTACAGAATTCAGCTTTAACAATGCAAGAGTTGACTTAGGATCGTCAAGACTTATGGTACCGGACTTAATGCCTGCCACCACATCTGCCGGTAATGCTTCCGCATCCACTTTCAATCCAACACCAAGTGCTGCTTTGGGACTTACCCCATCTCCAAAGCCGCCATTAGCAGACCCGGCGATCGCCTTATCTATGTGCAACAATCCGCTCCAAAAATCTTCGTCGCCAAAAGTATCATAACGAAAGACCTGCCTCCCGTCTCTGACTAACGGATCGGAAGAATGATCACCATGTACAATACCCCCTTTAATGCATTGCGTAAATATAATCGCGATCGCTATCGACGCTATCACGATCCCTTGCTTCTTATATGCCATGACAATAGGTTTTATTTGAAAAATGTTTCTGCCCGCATCAAATAAATAATTTTTAATAAATAATAGAGTGTAGAAAGTGAACCTTGGTTACAGAAGCACCCGCATTTTATTATGCAGACTTTTCAACATCTGAGAATTAAGAAAAAGTTGCGACGGGAAATAAATTCCCCGTCTTCCTTTTTTTTGTAGATGAATTTATTCTGTCGGCGACAACGGGTTTGCTGCCACGGCATTGTTTATGTTATTCTACAACAATTTTTCCTTTCATAACGGGATGAATAGAACAATGGTAATTTACGCTCTCAGTCGCTACTAACGTCCAATTCTGCCCATCGGCCATTGGTGAAGAATTCCATGCTTTAGTTTTTGATTCAGTTATATCATGAGCTACAATGTCATGATTAACAAAAATGATTTTGTCTCCTTTTTTCACTTTCAATTCCGCAGGATTAAATTTCATTTGTGCTATTTCAATAGTATGCATCCCCGATTTTTTTTCTTCCATTGGTGCAGATTCTCCAGAATTCTTATCAGATCCCGGCGAACAACTCGCAAGAATCAATAAAGCAAATACCAGGACAGCGTGTATAATTTTCATTTTGTCAGTTTATTTGGCCATGTTTTTTTGAAGCATTTCCGCATGACCAAGGTGAGCTTTCAGCGCAGGCACTACATTCTGCAACAATGCCTTTAATTCAGAATTCTCGGATTCGGGTATTAACAATCCTTCCACCGCATCAATTACAGCCTTGTGATAGGCAACTTCATTATCAACATAGGCCTTATTGAAATCTTCGCCTGATTTTGACTCAAGCATTTCTTTCGTGGTTTTGGAATCGGCAAGGAGTTTTTTGCTTACTTCATTGTCCCTGGGAGTAACTCCCAGTTTTTTCACCAACGCAACCGCCTTTTCAATCACGGCTGTATGGTCATTGATCATTGTTTCAGCGAATTTTAAAACCTCGGCATCCTTTGACTTGTTTTTTGCGATCTGAGCATACCCAATATCTATTTGGTTGGCCACTACAGCGACAGATGCAACTTCCGGATCGGATAATTTGAGAGCAGCTTGCTGTGACCAGGCAGAACCGGTTATTAATAATGAAAAAATGGTGGGTGCGATATTCGGAATGATTTTAATATTTTTCATCTTCATGTTTTTTAAATTTTAGGTGTAGTCATTAGAGCCAACAGATAGAAAAAAGTTACAAGAATGCCCAAATACCATGTAAAAACCGAAGGTTGGAAATTTATCCTTATAACTTTGTAACCTTTAATCATTTTATCTCTCTAATGGTGGCCGCGAGCGCAATATGAATCAACAGTATACTTTTGAGACAGGAACTATCCCTGATAAAGAGATTATTAAACGGGTACTTCTGGGTGAAAAGAATCTTTTTTCCCTGATCGTAAGAAAGTACAACCAGCGCCTTTTCCGGGTGGGTATGTCAATGGTCAACGATTCCAATGAGACGGAAGATATCATGCAGACCACCTATATAAATGCCTATGAAAATCTTGGAAAATTCGCCTTTAAATCCAGCCTGTCTACCTGGTTAACTAAAATAATGATCAATGAGTGCCTGTCACGCCTTAAAAAAAGGAACAGGTTAACCAATATGAATGACGATTTGATAGATAACGTGATTCAGCAACAACAAACAAAAGGGGTGCAAACTCCGGCTGATAAGATTGTAAATACTGAATTAAAGGACGCTTTGGAAAAAGCCATCCGGATGCTTCCGGAGAAATATAAAGTGGTTTTTGTAATGCGTGAGCTTGAGGGAATGTCAATTGCTGAAACAAAGGAATGCCTTGACATCAGCGCCGAAAATGTAAAAGTCAGGCTTAATCGCGCAAAGGCCCTTTTGAAAGAGTCTTTAAACAATGTATACAAGAAAGACGAGCTTCTTCACTTTCATCTTTCGCGATGCGACCGCATGGTGGAGAACGTCATGAAAATAATTGACCCCTAGAAAAGACAAGGATTGTACCTGGTCCTTGCAATTAAAACCTGTTTGCCTTCGGAACGAGGTCCGTCAATTCGGAAATCTTAATCGGTCTTTTTTCCTGGATGCTTTTTCTTGCCGCAATTCCTATTAAAATTGACATGGCGCCTTCCCTTGTTCCAGCCATTACGTGATGAGGATTATCATTTGTATCCACAAAAATTCTGCGCAACATCCGCACATCCCCGCCGCCGTGTCCTGCCTCTATTTTGGGCGTAGTGTAGATTTCAAAGTTTTTTGCAAAATTGTCCATGGCAATAATTTCCCTCACCTCGCCGCTTACGCCATCGTCAGCACTTGACATTTCAATCGCGTGCCGCTTAGCCTGGTCATTCGAGGTTTTTTGCAAGAACGGGATATCCTCCCAGGTGTCTATGCGGCCGTTCATTCCATTAAACGCGATTTTCCAACCTTCGTAAGGAGAATAGGTAGTCAGCGAGTAATTGGCTGTAACACCATTTGCATAAATAATTTGCGCCGACATTTTATCATAGATATCAATTTCATTGCTCCACACACACCCGTCTCTTATATACCCGTCGTACTTTTCATTTTGAACGTACAGGTTGACCATGTTTTGATCTTTTGTAATATCCCAGAAGAATTTACAACTGTCTTTATAAGTACACTCCCGGCATTTGGGGCCGCGAAACGCGTTATTCTTACCATAATGATCGAGGGATCCATATGCCGTTACTTCCACGGGTTCCGAGTTCAACCACCAGTTAAGCACATCAAAATGGTGGGTTGCTTTATGAACTAAAAGTGATCCACTTTTGTTGATCCGGCCGTGCCATCTTCTGAAATAATCCGCTCCATGGTAAATATTAAGATACCAGTGGAAATCAACTGACGTGATCTTACCGACGCGGTTAGTCGCCAAAATTTCCTTCAGCTGCATGGCGTGGACGCTATGACGATAATTAAATGCGACAACCACTTTTTTCCCGGATCGTTTCTCGGCTTCTAATATTTTTTTGAGTTTTATTTCGTCAGTTGTCAGGGGCTTTTCGGTGATCACGTTAAACCCCATGTCCAGGGCCTTCACAATAAATTGATCGTGGGTGGCGTCAACGGTTGTTACGATTACATAGTCCGGCTTTGTTTCAGTCAGCATTTGTTCAAAGTTGCTAAACGTAGGGCAGCTTACACCCAATGCCTTTTTTACATATTCCAGTCTACCGGGATTAATATCTGACAGCCCAACAAATTCAGTGGCGTCGCCAAGGAATTCAATCATATCGCGACCCCAGAGACTCGATCCCCTGGAGCCGGTACCGACCAGTGCCAGCCTGAACTTGCGCGGCGGCAAGTTGCTAAATGATTCGAAAGGATGAAGCATTAATGCGGCACCAGTAACCGCGGTAAATTTTACAAATGTTCTTCGTTCCATAACAATTAAAAATTAATAAGGAAGGTTATTGTAGCGAAACTGAAGGTCAAAAAATATCAACCAACACATCAGCTTCTTCATAAAAACTGACTTGATTCAGCAAATTACAAATATCCGGTTTGATTTAGCCAGGCTGGAAGAGAAAGTGTCCATACGGTGCGGTGGTTCTACCTCTCAGCCAAATCAGCGTACTTATTATCTCCAGTATTTGCCTTGCTAAAGCTATCGGTCCTTTTTTATGAACCGGATAATCAATGAAAACAGAATGTATAAACTCCATTTACTTAATGGCTGATGGTAACCACTTTGACCCTTTCAAGTATATTTGCACCTTCTTTATTTTAAGTAGTATACCAATCATGTACGAACAATTCTTCCGCAAATTCGATGAAAAAGTTCCTCTTACAGCGGAAGAACAAGACTTTGTAAAACAATACCTTACTCCAAAGAAGTTGCGAAAAAAGCAGTACCTGCTTCAGGTGGGAGATATATGCAAGCACCTCTGCGTTGTTGAAAAAGGTGCATTAAAAGCCTATGTATTGGATGAAGCAGGTCAGGAACACATTACAGCATTTGCGTTAGAAGGTTGGACAATGGGCGACCTTTCCAGTTTTATCAGACAAGAACCCGCCACCCTTAATATAGATGCACTCGAAGATTGCGAATTGGTGCTTATCAGTAAACCAGCTCACGATGAATTGCTGCGGAAGATGCCAAAATATGAAACCTATATTCGCATCCTGATGACTGACGCTTATATGGCACTTCAAAAACGTACCGCCAATATGATTAGCCTGCCTTTGAACGACCGTTACAACGCACTTACGCAAATGTATCCCAATATAGTTCAAAGGGTTCCCCAACACATGATTGCTTCTTTTATGGGTCTTTCGCCCGAAACACTAAGCCGGGTAAGAAGCCGCATTACAAACAAAAAATAATAAACCAAAAAGCATTGACAAAAATCAATGCTTCTTAATGCTCAAAAGCAACAGTATTTCTTGCTCATAAGCATTGGATCGGGGTAGCCTGTTAAGGTAGTTTTGTGTCATCAAAAAATAAAAATAAAATGAGCACAAAACAAACAATCGCCATAATAGGAGCTACCGGTAATATGGGTTCACACATCGCTAAAAACCTTTCAAAAGGTAATACCCGCCTACTTCTTTTTGCAAAAGATCAGGATAAAGTTAATGCAGTAGTAAGTGAAATTAAAAGCAAAAATGCATCTGCCGATGTAGAAGCATTTCAATGTCCTACCAATGCAGCCTGGGAAGCAGACATTATTATTTTGGCAGTTCCTTACCAGGCAGAAAAAGAGATTGCTGCAAAAATCAAAGATGTAGCTAATACAAAAATTGTTATCAGTATTGCCAACCCGTTGAATGAAACATACAGTGGATTAGTTACCCCACCTGGTACAAGTGCAGCCGAAGAGTTACAGAAACTATTGCCAAACTCGAAGGTTGTAAAAGCTTTCAACACCACGTTTGCCGCTGATTTCTCAACGCCGGTAATAGGTGGCAAACAAGTGGATGGTCTCATTGCCGGAAGTGATCCAAATGCTTTAGAAACTGTTTCAGCATTAGTAACCACGGCAGGTTTCAATCCAATCGTGGCAGGCAATTTATCAGTAAGCAGAACGCTTGAAAATATGGCGCTTTTACTGATAAGCCTGACAACGAAATATAACTACAACTGGTTAGCAGGTTTCAAAATCCTACATCATTAATAGTATTAAAACACCCGAAATATAAAACATGAAAAAGTTATTTGCAACAAATTCAGAAAACACCACAGCCTTATTAGCAAGGCTTGCTTTAGGTGTTGTCGTATTCCCACATGGAGCGCAGAAATTATTAGGTTGGTTTGGCGGTTATGGTTTTGATGGCACAATGGGCTTTCTAACAGGTACGGCAGGCTTGCCTTCCATTGCAGCATTGCTGGTTATCCTGATTGAATTTTTTGGTGCCTTATTTCTTATTGCGGGCTTTGCCACAAGGATAGCAGCCATAGGTGTAATAGCCAACTTCGCAGGTGTAGTAGCAACATCGCACCTTACCAGTGGTTTTTTTATGAACTGGTATGCGCAGCCCAATAAAGGCGAAGGTCTTGAGTATTTCATTCTTCTTTTCGGATTAGCAATTATCTCTCTTATTGCGGGCGGCGGCAGAACAAGTTTAGATGCTGCCATCTCAAAAGGCTTACAAATTCGCGAGAGACGGTCTAACACGGCCATTGCATAAACACACAAACGATTAACTAACATTAAAAAAACAAGAATATGAACAAATTATCAATCATTGTCTTTGGAATACTCATCTCTTCAGGCATTCTTCAAAGCTGTCAATCATCAACTTCTACAACGGACAATTCAACCGATAATATTGATAGTCTTAAAACAATTGCAATGCAGTTAGTAGCTTCAAATGATACGATTGCAAGTCATCTAAATACTTTTGATGAACTGGACTTTGATGTATTCAGCAACCAAAAATGGGATCGATTGCACGAAAGCCATGCAAAAGACATTAAAGTATTCTGGCCCGACGGCAGCGTAGTGGTGGGTATTGATCAACACATTGAGGATTTAAAGAAACTTTTTGTACATGCACCGGATACCAGGATAAAAGAGCATCCTATAAAATTCGGCTCTGGTAACTACACTCTTGTAACCGGTGTATTCGAAGGCACATTTAGTAAACCAATGCCTATCGGGAACGGCAAATTCTTTCAGCCTACAGGTAAGGCGTTTAAAATGCCAATGGCAACAGTTGGAATATGGAAAGATGGTGTGATGATAGAAGAACATCTGTTCTGGGATAACCAGACGTATGCCAAGCAAATTGGATTGCAATAAATAAAAAAGAAGAAGATAAACTATATCCTCGCTGCCTGGTTTTTTTCACACTTGAATGACTGGTTGGATAATCAGCAAGCATTTATTATCAACGTCCAAATCAAACCCCCAAATTAATAACAAGTATTCTTTCCCGTGATACCAATCAATTAACAATCAAAATCAAATCAATGCAAAGAAATAGAAGTGGTCTAGTTATGATTGCATCCTTATTAGGTTTATTAATCGGCACGTCATTATTATCAGTTGGGCAGGAAACTAAAGTAGTGGCTGCATTGCCTGATGGCAATAAAATTTATGTAGATGCAGTTTTAGGTAAAAACAGTAACAACGGAGCACAGGAAAGCCCTATACAAACATTAAGCGAGGCAGCAAAAAGAACTAATACGGCAAAGGGTCAAGGAGCAATTACAGTTTATCTATCAAAGGGGCTTTATACTTTGGCTGAGACAGCAGATTTCAATCCGAAGGAATGGGAATTTACAAAAGGTGACCGGTTAACGATAAGAGCTGAAGTGTTGCCGAACGACTCAAACTGGTCACCGGCTGATATGCCCATACTATTATCCACCATGCCGTTCTCAATCGAAAAAAATGATAGGGGAGAAATTACCGGCGGTCAGAACTTCGGCATATTGATTCAAAAAAGCCATGTGTCAATTCTTGGTTTAAGAGTAATGGGTGAACCAGTTCATGAAAATCCATCAAAGGGTATACTGATTCGAAATTACCCGATTGTATGGGATGGAAACAATTTGGAAGATCTGCACATTTCTCAATGTTTGTTTCTTGGAAATAAATACGCAATTCCCAATCACCTGGCGATATTATCAAACGGAAAAAGTCTGGAGGTTGATCATTGTATATTTTTTGGTATTAAAGATGCAGTGGTAATGTGGAATAGCCCTGCAATAAATTCATCTATGCACCACAATATTATTGCTGATAGCTATGGTGCCGTGGTTTGGACATGGTCTGCAACGGATGATTTCAGATTTTATAACAATGTTGTAAGCAATGCAAACGTACTATGGGTATTGAATAAAGATGAAAAGCTATCATATCGCATTAATAACTCAGTAATTGTCGGTTACAATTATTATGTAAATAAAGGTGGAGGTCCGCAAGGTTTTGGCGAAAAAGCTAATCCGATAAAATTAAACGTTGCTAAAGATGTGGTGATAAAGGATCAAGGCAAATTGGAAATTATAGATGACCAGACAAATAAATTATTCCTTCATATAAAACCGGGTACATTAGGCTCTAACCTGGGAGCAGGCCTATTTACTAAATAGTGCTTTCTGTTGCTCAACAAAAACGGGAAGTTCAGTTTGAATTATAGATACTTAAAGACAAAAAATGAAAACAATACTGTCAGTACTTTTAAGTGTTTGCTTTCTGGTCTCTTACAGCCAGAAACAATATATAAAGCCACTACGTCATTTTATGCAAATGACAGCGCCACCTCCAAAAGAAACACAATACGGTAATAACCCAAAAGCAGGTCATTATGTTCAGGCTGACGATGCTAAGATTTACTACGAAGTTTATGGTAAAGGGAAACCTATTGTCATACTGCATGGTGGCATTTTTGGCTCAACCTATGAAATGTACCAGTTTATTGATAGCCTGACGAAACGGTATCAAGTCATTGCCGTTTCAACCCGTGGACATGGAAAATCGGAACTGGGATCCGAACCGATTACCTACGAACAAAAAGCGAATGATGTAATGGCCGCTATTAATGCAGTTACTAAAGACAGCGTTATTATATTAGGCTTTAGCGATGGCGCTTATACAGGCTACGAACTGGCAAGCAAATATCCAAATAGGATACGCAAACTCATTGCTATCGGTGCTACTGAATTACATCCCGGTCTTCGTGATTTTGCCTTCGATGTTAAACAGGCAATTGCTTTAGATACCGCCTATTGGAACCAACAATTTAAGCTGATGCCGGAGCCGCAAAGATTACAGGAAATGTTTACGAAATTGGGTAATATGTACAACCAGCTAACTTTAGATAGTGCCTTTTTCCAAACAATAAAATGCCCAACGTTGGTAATGGCTGGTGACAAGGATGCTGGTAATCCGCCACAGCGGGTTGTGCATACCGCAGAAATGATACAGCGCAGCCAGATAGGTATGATTCCAAATACCACTCATGGTGTTTTCCTTGAAAATTTTAATGCTGTCTGGGCATGTGTTGTGCCATTTTTAAAACAATAAGATTGGGTGACTTTTCTCATCATCAGAAATTAAATGAGTGCAAATGAAGCAAATGAAGCAAATAAAAAACGGAATTATCTCCGCATTGATTCTATCGGGTATCGTACTAAGTGCCAATGCACAGAAATATATATCTCCAACGCAACCTGTTGAAACCGGCAAAGCACCAGGTGTAAAAATTAAATTATTAAGCACCAACGGGCAAACTAAAAACTATGTATTGATATTTGCAAGAGGCGATGAAATACGTTCGGGTTTAACCGAATTTGCTCAAAAGTATAATGTAACGACAGCTCATTTTTCAGCTATTGGTGATGCTACCTCAGTTAAATTTGGCTTTTTTGATTACGACCTTAAAATGTTTAAGCTGATCCCTATTGGCGAACCATCTGAAGTGTCATCTTTAAATGGCAACATTGCAATGTTAAGTGGAAAACAAGTAGTTCATATTCACGCTAATGTTGCCACGGGGGATGGCATAAGTCATGGTGGACATCTGCTTGAACTAATTAGTGGTCCTACGCTGGAGGTATTTCTTACCGTTGAGCCAACGACCCTGTATAAAAAAGTTGACCCACAATTTGGTGCTGGATTGATAGACCCTTCTTTAGAAAGATAAAAGTTAAACACATCCTGTATGAAACTTAATCTGCTTTTTGTAATAGTTCTGTTTTTATTTTTTAAAGACAGCCTGTCGGCACAGTCAATTACCTTCAATAAAAATAATATTGAAGCGGTCAATGTTACGATGTCAATAGAAAAGTTGATGCACAAACAAGTAGTAAAAGTAATTAAGGATTCAACTATAAAAGAAGTTGATGAACCAACTTTTGTCAGGATAAAAGGAATCAATTTTAAAAATGGAATAGTCGAAGTAAAAGTGTTAAGCAGGCTATTGAAGGATGCGCCGGATTATGCGAGAGGATTTATCGGCATTGCTTTCCGTATCAACGACAGCAATACGAAATATGAAAGTATTTATATCCGGCCCGTTAATGCAAGAGTAGATGACCAGGTGCGAAGAAATCATTCTATCCAATATTATTCTTACCCGGATTATAAGTTTGACAGGCTACGGAAAGAATCAGCGGAGAAGTATGAATCTTATTCGGATATGGAGATGAATAAATGGATTACTATGACCATTGAAGTTAAAGATGCACAGGCAAAACTTTTTTTAAACAACAATACACAACCCTCACTAATTGTAAATGATTTAAAACATGGAATTGATAATTCAGGTGCTATTGGCCTTTGGATTGATATAGGTACGATAGGTTATTTCAAAGATTTGAAGATTACTAAACAATGATAAAATGACGAACCAAATTTTTATTCCACTGCACTCACTTCAGTGTAATTGCATCACCACAGAAACAAGACAACTATGTTACGAATTCTGACAGTCTCCGCATACACTTAATTCATAACCTCTTTCTAAGGTTTAATGCAAAGCGTTTTGCCGATGTTTAAAGTCAAGATCATAAGAATTACGTCCGCTGGGGTGAGTAGGGCGGTGTGTGGGCATTTTTGGCTCTTTTGCAAGTTGACTTTGCGTCAAGATTTTGTGTGCTTGCAAATGTGTCCAAAAAAAATTGCTCGGCGCAGTTCGGCAAGGTCTTAGGGTGTGGCCAACGATTAGGCTGTGCCCAAATTGGGTGACGAACAAGAGTTTATTGTCGCAGCGCTTTAACCTGGGCCGGAGTGATAGGCGTTGTTATCTTGTTGCCGAAACTATTGCGGATATAATTCAGGGCATCGGCAATCTGTTCATCGGTCAGGTAAGCCTGTGCAGGCATTAGTGCGTTATATTTTTTGTTATTGACAGTGATTTCACCACTCTGGCCTTCGAGTACTATATTGATAAGGGCCTTGGCCGGCTTTTTCAGATAATCCGTTTTGGCCACTGGCGGAAAAATATCGCTTCCCTTTCCATCCTCCATGTGACAATTCATGCAAAAACTTGCGTATGCTTCCTTGCCGCGTGCCACACTTTTAGCAAGGTCATATTTTTGAAAAAAAGAAGTACTCAAAATAAAACATGCTGACAACGTCGCAATCAAAATGCCAATTTTATACATAATTCTTATTTTTATTATTTATCGCCCCTGCCCTGAAGCAGATCATTCAAACAAAAGTTATAATCCAACCAGCCACCGGTTCTGTTAACTTTGAAGATAGAAAATTAGTTACTCCGTTTTAAATTTTTTATTGAATTTAAGACCATTTTACGATCTGCCGCGAACGCAACGGCTGGCGAAAAAAACACCAGACTTTCATGGCAATTAAAAGACAAAGTGCGGGTATTCTTTTGTACAGGGCCGGTGTTCCATTGCCGGAAGTGTTTTTGGTGCATCCGGGTGGACCGTTTTGGAAAAACAAAGATGCCGGAGCCTGGACTATTCCCAAAGGCGAATTCGACGATTCTGAAGATCCTCTTGCAGCAGCCATCCGCGAGTTCAAAGAAGAAACAGGTTACAATATAAAAGGTGAATTTAAACCGCTTGGCCATATACAACAAAAAGCGGGTAAAGCCGTATACGCATGGGCAATGGCAGGCGATATTGACGCAACTACCATAAAAAGCAATTTTTTTGAAATGGAATGGCCGCCGAAGAGCGGGAAAAAACAATCGTTCCCGGAAATCGACAGGGCTTCATGGTTTAAGTTGTCCGAAGCCAGGGAAAAAATCAATTCATCACAGGCCCAATTCCTGGACCAGTTATTAACCTTGATTTAGCCCAGGACTAATATTCTACAGTGCACTGTGACATTCATACATGTAATCGAACTGTATTTTTCGTCGCAGTGATTCACGGACACGTCTATGAAATAACATTATTCCTCGCATGTGAGCGCTATTTCCGCCTTCTCCGTTTACCTTTAAGGCCACTCCTAATTTTACAACCATAAAAAATAGAAAGCATGAAAAAACTGACGGTCTGCCTTATAATGTCTATGAGTATTGTTGCAGCTTTTGCGCAGTTGCAAACAGGTGAAAACGTAGCCGTGACCGCCACTGACGCTGGGAAAGTGAGGGGCTATGTTCATAATACCGTCTTCACTTTTAAAGGCATTCCGTATGCCGAAGCCAAACGTTTTGAAGCTCCGCAAAAGCCAAAGCCATGGCCGGGCATTCGCAGTTCATTGACCTATGGACCCGTCGCGCCGCTTATGGACCCGACGACAACTGTCCAGGATGAAAGTGAGTTTGTGTTTCACCACGATTGGGGATATACCAACGAGGACTGTCTGCGCATCAATGTTTGGACACCTGGTCTCGCAGACGGAAAGAAGAGGGCCGTTCTGTTCTGGATTCATGGCGGAGGTTACACTGCCGGTTCTTCGCAAGAACTTCCCTCTTATGACGGGGAAGCCCTCGCAAAAAAAGGTAATGTCGTCGTCGTATCGATCAATCATCGTTTGAATATCCTTGGGTTTTTAGACCTTTCAGCTTATGGCGAAAAATATAAGCATTCGGCTAATAACAGCATCATTGACATTAAAGCGGCGCTTGAGTGGGTAAAAGCAAATATTGCCAATTTTGGCGGGGATCCCGGCAATGTCACCATTTTTGGACAATCCGGCGGAGGTGCGAAAGTGAACACACTGATGGCCATGCCCTCTGCAAAAGGACTATTTCATAAGGCAATCAATCAAAGTGGTTCCTTCAGGATGAGTATGCTTGAAAAATCTGCGACGCAGGAAATTGCAGCCGAAGTGCTCAAAGCGCTCAATATACAGCCAGAACAGGTGGATAGTTTACAAAAGGTACCTTTTGCACAATTGAGCGACGCTGGAAAAAAAGCCCTGAAGGTAATTGCTGATAAAATGAAGGCCGAAGGTAAAACATTGCCTCCTTTTGGATTGAGCTGGGGACCCAGTGTAGATGGAGAAGATCTGCCTTACCAACTCTTTTCAAAAGAAGCATTTGAATTATCAAAGAACATTCCGCTGATGATTGGAACGGTAAAAAATGAATTCATGGCTTCATTGTTTTCAGGAATGAGCAACGCACCTCTTGACAAAATAATGGGTTATATTAAGAACCAACAGAAGGATAAATCGGATGCCTATATTGCTGCGGTGAAAAAGGCATACCCTGATGATACCAAACCTTCTGACCTGATTGATGTGGATGTCATGTTTCGCCCCGGTGCTGTCAACCAGGCTAATGAAAAATCTTCTTTAAGTGGTGGCGCCCCTGTTTATATGTACCTCTTTACATGGCAATCGCCGGTACTTGATGGAAAGTATAAAGCGTTACATTGTATGGAACTTGCTTTCGCATTTAGCAATATTCACCGTTGCGAGGAAATGACGGGAGGAACAAAGGAAGCATATGCCCTTGCCGATAAAGTAAGTAGTGCGTGGATCAATTTTGCAAAGAACGGTAACCCGAATCACAAAGGGCTTCCAAATTGGCCTGCATACAATGCTTCCAATACAGCAACGATGCATTTCGATAATAAATGCGTCGTCAAGCCTCAGATGGATAAAGAATTGTTTGATTTAGTTGGTCCCAGGTAAATAAAACTAGTTACATACAATTATGAAGAAGTGGGGATTGCTCATTGGCCTGTTCCTTGTTGTACTATATACCAATGGGCAATCTGTTTCCGGAACCATTGCAACCCGCGTTATCAACTCCAACTATTTGCAAAACACGGGCGGAGAAAATCCTAACCGCCGGATATCCGTTTATCTTCCGCCGGGTTACGAGCAGTCCTCAGTACGGTATCCTGTTATCTATTATTTACATGGCTTTCTCGATTCGGATACCATCAGGCCCAATATGAAAAACATCCTTGACCTGGGAATTAACAAAGGCAAGATCAGACCCTTTATACTTGTTATCTCTGACCAGTACACATTATTTGAAGGAAGCTTTTACAGCAACTCGTCGCTTACGGGTAACTGGTCCGACTTTACGGCAAAGGAACTCGTCGCTTACATGGATAAGAATTTTAAAACAATTCCCGAAAAAGAAAGCAGGGGCATTGGTGGACATTCTATGGGAGGCTACGGGGCCATAAAGCTGGGGATGTTGTATCCTGACGTGTTCAGTTGTGTGTATGCCCTGAGCCCGGGCCTACTTGCTTTTGTAAAGGAATTCGGACCGAATAGTAATTCTTATAAAGAATTGGGAAGGATTAAAACAGTGGATGATCTTAAAAAATCATATTACCCAAAAGTGCTTGTAGCTGTGGGCCGGGCATGGTCACCAAACCCTTCCAATCCTCCATTTTATTGCGATATGCCTTTTACATATGCCGGGGACAGCCTCATTATAAATAACTCAGTCATTGAAAAATGGCAACAAAATATGCCGGTGTACATGGTGGAAAGGTATGCGGACAGTTTGCGAAAATTAAAAGCATTAAAACTGGATTGGGGACGAAATGATGCCAGCCGCTTCCCCGTGCAATGTGGTATGCTCAGTCAAAAACTGGAAAACCTGGGTATTACGCATTTCGCTGAAGAATACATTGGTGACCATGTCAATAAAATATGGACCACAGATGGTCGCGTACTGAATGATTTATTACCTTTCTTTAACGACTACCTGAAGTTTGAGAAAAAATAAATCTGCTAAACCAAATTCATGCTTGCATTTTTAGGTTTTGCTACTATTGCCGTCTTTCTCATTCTGATAATGACCCGGCGGCTATCCGTAATAACAGCCCTGGTACTCATTCCTGTTTTATTTGGTCTCATTGCGGGATTCAGTTTTTATGAATTGGGAGAAATGTCATTAACAGGAATAAAGCAGGTTGCACCAACAGGCATCCTGTTGATGTTTGCGGTTTTATATTTTGCCACAATGCTGGATGCCGGCTTGTTTGATCCGATCGTTTCATTTATTATCCGCTCCGTTAAAGGTGATCCATTGAAAGTGATCATGGGTACCGCTATGCTGACAATGATTGTGCATTTGGATGGTGACGGTACAGCAACATTTATGATTGTGCTTTCGGCATTTTTGCCTGTTTACCGGCAGCTAAATATAAACCGCCTTATCCTTCCCGGAATTGTTGCGTTGAGTGTTGGCCCGATGCATTTAGTTCCCTGGTCGGGTACGTCAGTCAGGGCTATGTCGACTCTTCATTCCGATGCCGTGCACATTTTCAACCCTAATATACCGGCCATCATCGCGGGAATTAGCTGGGTCTTCATTGTGGCTTACATCTTTGGCAAAAGGGAGCGAAAACGCCTTGGCATCGTTACACTTGACTACAGTCACAGTGAAAATATGACCGAAGAGCAAAAGAAATTGAAACGTCCCCAGCTTATACTTTTCAATGCCGCCCTGACCATTTTTTTAGTCTATTCACTAATGATGGGATGGTTGCCGGCACCCGTGTTATTTATCCTTGCGGCAGTAATTGCGCTTATGGTAAATTATCCGCAGCTCACCGAACAACAAAAAATATTAAAGGCGCATGGAGCAAATATTTTCATGGTATCAAGCATGATTTTCGCCGCGGGGATTTTTTCGGGCATTCTCACTGGTGGGAAGATGATCGAGGCAATGGCGGATAGCCTGGTAAGTATGATTCCACAGCAACACGCATCCTTTTTGCCAGCAATCACCGCGATTATTAGCATGCCCGCAAGCATTTTTTTTACCCCGGACGCGTACTATTTTGGAGTGGTGCCGGTATTAAGTCATGCAGCTACACAATTAGGTATTGACCCGCTAGAAATCGGGCGTGCTTCATTATTGGGTCAAATGACTGTGGGATTTCCAATTAGCCCCCTGACTGCTTCAACGTTTTTATTAGTTGGTTTGTCTGAGGTAGATTTGGGAGACCACCAGCGATTTACTTTTAAATGGGCGTGGGGCACTACTATTGTGATGACGATTGCGGCATTATTGTCAGGTTCAATTCATCTATAACGATGCCGGAATTATGTTTAAACTGATTGCGACAAACATTTAACATAATCGCAGCGGGGCAAAATGATCATTAAATCGCATCGATGAAAGATAAAATTCGTATAGGCTGCGGCGCCGGATTTTCAGGAGACAGAATCGAACCGGCCGTTGTGCTTGCAGAAAAAGCTCAGCTTGATTACCTGGTCCTGGAATGCCTTGCAGAACGGACTATTGCTCTTGCACAAAAAAGAAAGCTCGTTGATCCTTCGCAAGGTTACGATCCATTATTGGAAAGAAGAATAACAACATTATTGCCTCATCTGATCAGAAATAACACGAAGCTTATTACAAATATGGGCGCCGCCAACCCCCTGGAAGGCGCGAAAAAGATCATAGAGATCGCAAGAGAACAATCGCTTAACATCAAGGTTGCCGCAGTGACAGGCGATGACGTACTTGGCATTATTCAACAACGTGCACCGTCTATCAAAGATCTAGAATACGGTAAACCTTTGAATGAATATAATATCATTTCAGCCAATGCATACCTTGGAACAGACATTATTGTTGAAGCAGTAAAGACGAATGCAGACATTATTATCACAGGCAGGGTCGCGGACCCCTCATTATTTCTTGCGCCCATGATTCATGAGTTTGAATGGAATAAAAATGACTATGATGTTTTGGGGAAAGGAACCGTTACCGGGCATCTGCTCGAGTGTGCAGGTCAAGTTACCGGTGGCTATTTTGCTGATGGTGTACATAAAAAGGTAGAGGAGCTTGATCAACTTGGCCACCCCTTTGCCCATGTCTATGCGGACGGATCTTCAATTATCAGTAAACCGGAAGGTACAGGGGGAGTTGTTAACCTGCAAACGGTAAAGGAGCAATTGCTATATGAAGTGATGAATCCAAACGAATACGTTACCCCGGACGTAATTGCTGATTTTACTTCGGTGTATCTGGAACAAACAGGTAAAGACACGGTACATGTTAGCGGAGGTGGTGGCAAAAAAAGGCCAGCTACATACAAAACAAGTATTGGCTATAAAGCTTTTCACCTGGGAGAAGGTGAAATTTCCTACGCAGGAGCCGCAGCTCACGAGAGAGCACAATTGGCGGCTGATATTTTGCAAAAAAGAATAGCACATTTCGCCAGTGAGCTAAGAATAGACTTTATCGGTGTTCAATCAATGCACAAAACCTCATTTGATCATCATCAAAAACCTTACGAAATCAGAGTTCGGGTCGCAGCAAAGGCAACGTCGGCAGCCGATGCAGCATTGATTGGTGAAGAAGTTGAAGCACTATACACCAATGGCCCTGCCGGCGGCGGCGGCGCGAGAAAGCATGTAACCGAGGTAATTGGTATTGTGTCAACGCTTATAGATCGGAACACGATTTCTCCACAGGTAACCGTTTTTGAATCATGAAACTATTCGATATAGCACATAGCCGCGCAGGCGACAAAGGAAATACTTTAATGCTTTCACTCATTCCTTATAATGAGGGCGATTACGATTTTTTATGCGCGACCTGTACTGCAGCGAAAGTAAAAGAACATCTCAAGGATATTGTTTCAGGAGAAATCACCCGTTATGAGTTGCCTAATATTGCTTCTCTGCTTTTTGTTTGCCCGCAGGCTTTGTCGGGCGGCGTTACCACCTCACTTGCTTTAGACACTCATGGAAAGTCATTAAGCTACGCCTTGCTAGAAATGGAAATTTAACAAGATAACCCGGGCGACATGCAGTGCCACATTTTTCTTCAAATGAAATTATTGTGGAACCACGGTCACAATGACTCGCTTATATCGTGTCAGTGCCGGCGCACCCTTATCTGTTACTTTTAAAATAAAGTGAATCGTCTGAACACTGTCTACTGATGGTGCAGTAACGGGCAGATCGTACAGATTCGGAGAATAAGGCCTCAAGCTTACATTCCCACTGTACGTTCCGGCTTCCCGGTATTGAAACCATAAATAACTCATCGAGTCTCCGTCGGGGTCAATCGTACCCGCTGCATTCAAATGAAACTGTTCTCCCGATTTAACAGTGAAATGATCGCTATGTGCAAGCTTAGGTATCGGAGGGTGATTACATTCGTTGAAGTTTTTAGTTGTCCATTGCATACGCGCTGCGAAATCATTCTGAAATTCAGCCCGCCAGCGCCAAATCGTTTCCCTGTTGCCTATATAGCTTTTTTTGTCAACCGGTGAAACAACGGAATCATTTGCGTTTGTCCAGATTGGCCTCGTCTCGGGTTCATCTTTTGGCCAGTTTTCCCTTTTAAACATTCCCGTATTTGAATCTTCAAATTGCGGAAGATAAAATTCGTATCGTCCTCCCCATCCACCGATATTGGGATGCTCCGGTGCATTCAGCCCATTCGTGATAAGATTCAGGAATGCCGGCGTATCACCTTCCATGCCATAAGCTACATCAGGATATGCAGCTCCCAATGGTCCATGACCTTGCTGGATATTTTTTGCAAGCCAATCGTTCGAAACAACTTCGGTATTTGAACCAGGCAATGGAAAAGCGATACCCAACCACGTAGCTTTCGTATAATTATACCCGGGTGTTACAATATAGAAAATGCCGGGATAGTTTTTCCTGATCCACGGCCCCGAATCATCCTGGTCAGAGATTGTGTAAATGCGGATTTTCTTATACAATTTCTCCGCATCTTCAGCGCTCTTTGTCTGCTTGATTTTCCAAAGTGCCTGCGCCAAAGTATTGGGACCACCCCACACAGAAATCCATAGAGGACGACTGTCATTCTTTTCCAACATTTTTATTATCCATTCTGAGCCTTCCGAATCTTTTCCCTCACCTACCCCTTCCATACCATAAACAGAAAGTCCTTTTTTCACCTTTGCTTTCAAAACATCGTAAGGCTGATAGCCAGGTTCATGTTTTAATAAATTCTGCTGTATCTTTTTATAAGCATCCAAAACTTTTAGAATGCTTTCGGGTGCAACTCTTGTTTTTTGATGAATAGAGGTGGTTGCAATTAATCCTTCCACATCCCACTGGTTCGAATAAGTAAGAAACCGGATCAGCGATTGCGTATCATCAGGGTCCGCTTCAATGTCAGTTAAAACAAGAACGCGCAGCTTCTTTTCCGCTTGGGCAAAAGCTGTAATTGAAATAAATGATGTCAACAGAATTAATGGCAGTGCAATTATTTTAAGAGGGCGCATGCTTTCGGTAATTTGAGTGTTGATGTGTTAATGAGTATAGGATTATTATCCATGCCTATTTGAAGAATTTCGGTGCTAATTCAGACAAGTAGAGGCGCCATTCCTTCCAGGTGTGACTACCGTCACTTTCGCGATAGGTGTATTTGAGCCCAACCTCGTCGTAAAGACTCTTTAGTTTCGTTACTGTCGCATAAAGAAAATCATCCTTGCCAATTCCAATCCAATAATATTTCGGTTTTGACGCAATTAATGCTTTAAGCTGGGCCACGTGCTTTTCCTTGTCATAATTTGAATTGTTATTTCCAAAACCGGAAAATAATCCCATGCTCATGACACCGATGTAATTAAACATACCAGGATTGTTATTCGTAATGTTTTGAGCTTGATAACCACCCATTGAAAAACCGGTCACTGCACGATGGTCGGCGTCGGCAATTACCCGATAATTTTTTTCAATATAGGGAACCACATCTTTTACAAGGCTTTCTTCAAACTTTTGTGACGCCATACCCCCAAAACCAGAGGGGACAGTTGATCCGAGTGGCCTGTCCAAAGGTGCTGCGGCGGCATCAGGATTGCCATTTGTAATAACTACGATCATCGGCACAGCTTCCTTTGACGCGATCAAATTATCAATAATATAATTTGCGCGACCCCGGCTGATCCATCCATCTTCGTCTCCACCGCCGCCATGCAACAAATACATTACTGGATATTTGTCCTTTCCTTTTTCATAACCCGGAGGAGTATAAACATACATTCTTCTTTCTTTACCCAAGGATGGAGAAGAATACCACACCGCCGTGACATTTCCATGCGGCACATTTTGTACGGCAAGAATGTCTCCCAGCTTACCGGGTATCAACAACCTGTTCTCGACAAAGAATCCATCCCTGGTTACTGCACTGTTATTCGGATCGAGCATTAACGCGCTATCAAGAATAAAACGGTACTCATACATATCGGAAGGCAATGGTCCGATTTTCACTTCATATATATTGGAGTCTTTTTTGACCAGCGTGACCGGCTTGAAGTCTTTTGCCCATGTGCCAACCACCAATACGCTTGACGCACCGGGTGCTTTTATTCTAAAGATGACGGAATTGTCTGCTTGTATCTCTGGTGATACAAGCCTGGAATTATTCTGTCCATGCAGACCCAGCGCAAAAAAGAATATAAAATACGTAAGACACAGTTTGTACATAATAGGTGTTTCTTTTAAGTTGTAAACTGAAATATTAAAGCTGATTGCTACATACTAATTGCCCTCGCCCCGTAATGCAAAGGGCCACGAGCTGACCGGGATATTTCTTATTTGAGTTGATTAAACAAAACTAGTTTCGAATAAAAATCATCCATTAGCGACTGTACATCCAATTCAGTATAGACTCTTATGTTTCTTCCTGAATTATTTACTTCATACAGACCTTGCGAATTTATAAGGGGACATGGTCTAAGCGCATAACGACTCGAAGAAGGATCTGCTTCAAAGGACGACTGCAATGCTGTCAGCAACACGAGGGGACTATCTCCAATGATGTAAACTTCCCCAATGTTCAGATTAAACGATGCCGTTGCTTTCATGACGCGTTCAAGGGCGCTAGTAAGATATTCTCCGATTTTTCCCTGCGGCTTCACTTTTAACAATAGGGACGAATAGGGCAGGTAAACCTGGCGATAGCTGCTTCGGGGCACCTGCCAGATTGGAATGGCAGACTTATTAAATATTACCTGGCCGGCTTTCAGATCTATTCCTAAATTGTATTCAAGACTTGTGTATCCCGGAGGGGGAGGTGCAAGATCAGTGTATTCTGGGCCACCGATCCAGATCAATGTTAAACGACCCGCAATCTTTGGTTCCATCAGCCATGCACTGGCAAGATCAGTAAGTCCTGCTCCGCAAACCACATATAACGGCAATTTGGTATCATCCCTCATTGCTTCTTTTACAATTGCACCAGCGGCGTCGGATTTTTGAGGAGTACTGTCGTTTTCCAATGCTGCATTAGATCCCTGGTAAACGGAAAATGTCCTCGCCAGGTTCATGATGCTTAAAACTTCTTCAATTTTTTTCTTAGCATTAGTCGCCGTTTGATTCGAACGATCAAAGCCATCACCTGGCTTCAGGTGAGAGCCTATTATTGCCCTTATTTCCACCGAAGGAGAAAGCAGGTGATGTACCAGTTGAAACAGCCCATCGGGATCACCGCCGAAATCATTGTCGATAATTATTCTCATTCGTGGCTTTACCACGTCTTCAGGAAAAATAGAACTAAGCTTTTTCATCGTTTTGTCGTTTTGGGCAAATAGATCGGCGCTCAGTAAGCAAAACAGAATAACAATTATACCCGTGCTGTGTTTCATGTCGTATTTGATTTATTATTAAACCTGGCTGTTAGCGATTGCCTTCTTCCAACCATTGTAGCAGCTATTTAACGCCTGGCCGCCAGATGGTTGAAAGATCTTCTTCTCGTTGTTTAATTGTCGCAATTGATCAAGTCCGCTATAAACTCCTGCATGCAATCCTGCCAGGTAGGCCGCGCCCAAAGCAGATACATCAGGCATACCAATACAGATCGCCTTCTTATTCAATAGATCGGCTATGAATTGCATGACAAAATTGTTTGTTGTTATGCCTCCGTCCGTATTCAGCTCCTTCAAAGACAATCCTGCATCCTTCTCCATCGCAAGAATGACATCATTGATTTGGTAAGGAATGGATTCAAGACCTGCCCTCACAATGTGATTTTTCGTTGTGGCGAAACTCATTCCTGTTATGGAAGCTTTTCGATCCATTTGCCAGTGCGGTGAACCCAGGCCACTAAATGCCGGAACGAGGTAGACTCCGCCATTGTCCACGACAGCAGTGGCCATTCCCTCGGTTTCCCGGATGTCACGGAATAAATGCAGTTCATTCTTCAACCACTCTAATGTCGCGCCGCACGATACGATCACACCTTCAAGAGCATAGTCTATTCTGTCGGCGGTACTCCAGCAAATGGTAGTGACCATTCCATTGGTGGAATGAACCGGCTTGCCTCCTATATTCATCAAAATACTGCACCCTGTCCCAAGTGTTGCCTTCCCGCTGCCTGCATCAAAACATCCTTCACCAAATGCGGCTGCATGTGAATCGCCGATAAGTGCAGCGATGGGAACAGGAGTTTTAAAGGCGCCTTCCAAAAAAGTTTCTCCAAATGATGCAGATGATGATTTTATCTCTGGTAAATTAATACCTGTCAATCCATACGTTCCTATTAACTCTTCATCCCATCGTAGACTTTTCAAGTTGAAGAACATGGTTCTCGATGCATTGGTATAATCGGTTGCGTATTTGGCGCCGTTAGTGAACCTGTACAACAGCCAGGTATCTACCGTGCCGAAGTATGCATTTCCCTGCTTGATATGTTCTCTGACTGCGCCATTGTTTTCGAAAAGCCAAATCAACTTCGTGGCAGAAAAGTAGGGGTCAATAATAAGCCCTGTTTTCTGTCGGATTGTTTCAGAAAGATTTTCTTGTTTTAACTGTTCACATATTTGAACTGATCGTTTGCATTGCCAGACAATAGCATTATGAAGTGGCTTGCCTTCTTTATCCCAGACTATAAATGTTTCGCGCTGATTTGAAATACCAATTGCCACGATATCTTTTTTATCAAATCCCTTTCCCGTGAATTCCAGCACGCATTTCTTAACCGAGCTCAGAACGTTTTGATAAATCTCTTCCGGGTCCTGCTCTACAAATCCGTTTGCAGAATAAATAGTCTCCAGCGGTTCCGATCCTTTCGCAACGGCCTGGCCAGTATCATCAAATATCAATGACTTCGTAGAGCTCGTGCCTTGATCAATAGCAAGTATGTACTTTCTGCTTTGCAAATTTGTTGATTGAAACTTATCTTGATGTCAAAAACTCAATTGTGATAACGAGTGGCGGACTCACGATTCACGACTCACGATTATTACAGGAATATTACCCCGCCTACGGCATCACTCTTTCTTCTCCCCCACCTTATCTATAATCACCGCCAACAAAATCACTCCGCCTTTCACTACCTGTTGCCAGAACGGTGAAACATTCAGCAATACGAGACCGTTGTTCAACACTCCAATGATAATAGCGCCAATGACAGTACCCCAAACTGTCCCTTTGCCACCATTAAGTGAGGTACCACCGATAACAACAGCTGCAATCGCATCGAGTTCATAGCTAATACCCGCGTTGGGCTGTGCTGAATCCAGCCGGGAAGTGACAATAACACCACCCAATGCCGCCAGCGCACCACCAATTCCATAAACAATCATCTTTACTCTATTAATGCGAATACCGGACAGCCTTGCTGCAGTTTCATTTCCTCCAATGGCATAGATATATCTTCCCAGTTTAGTTTTTTGAGTGATAAAAGCGGCAAGAAGTACAACTGCAGCTGCAATCCACACCGGAACAGGAATCCCCAGTAGAGAACCAGTACCAATTTGCGCAAAACCTTCACCAAGATTGCTAATGGGATGACCGCCCGTATAGAGCATGGTGAATCCCCTCGCAACTGTCAGCATGGCGAGTGTCGCCACGAATGGCGGGACTTTGAATGTGGTAATCGAAAATCCATTAAAAAAACCAAGCAGGGCACCAACGAGAATGCCAGCAAGGGATGCTCCAAAGATGGTGAACCCGATAAACAGATCTGCTGATGGAAACTGCAATCCATTTTTAAGCAATCCTGCTGTTATAGCACCACACAAGGCAAGTATGGAACCAACGGATAAATCAATCCCTCCTGTCAATACGATCAGCGTCATGCCGGTTGCAATGCATGCATTTACTGCAACCTGCCTCAATACGTTTACCCCGTTGGCCGTCGTTAGGAATTTATCGGTCAGTAAACTGAGGGCAATGCACAACACAAGAAGGGCAATGACGGACTGAAAGCGTTTTATGTGCTGACTAACAGGTATGCTTGCGGCTGTCATTAATTTTTATGTATTGCATTTTTGAGAATTTCTGTTTCAGTGGCACCTTCAATCGGTATGGACGCAGTCAATTCCCCCTCGCACATCACGAGGACACGATCCGATATGGCAAGAATTTCCGGCAACTCCGACGAAACCATCAGGATGCCCATTCCTTCAGCCGATAATGTTTTCATCAGTTTATAGATTTCAGCCTTGGCATTAATATCAATTCCACGGGTAGGTTCATCCAGCAATAATATCTTTGGATTTGTTGCCAGCCACTTTGCGAGCACAATCTTTTGTTGATTGCCTCCGCTCAGGGTCTTTGCTGCATTGTTGCTTGATGATGTTTTAATTGCCAAACGACCAATATAATTGTCCGCCAGTTTTTGCTCTTTTCTGCGGCTTAGCATTAGTCCCCATTTTTGAATCTTTTCCAGCACAGTGATGCTTATATTTGTTTTGACTGAATGGTCAACAAATAAACCCGCCAGTTTTCGGTCTTCCGGTACAAGAGCGATCCCAGCCCGCATAGCATCCCGCGGTGATTGAATAATGCGGGTAATTCCATCGACAGAAATTTCACCTGAGGCATACTTAGTGTGCAAACCAAAAATGGATTCCATCAACTCTGTCCTGCCAGCGCCCATCAGACCGTACATGCCAAGAATTTCACCTTTATGCAGACTGAAAGAAATGTTGTGGAGCACATTTGTATTCGCCAGCACGGGATTTCGTAAGGATAGATTTTTCACTGATAGCAATTCCCGGGTATCGGTCAGCGACTGACCACTTTTTTCAAGGTTCAATTTCCTCCCGGTCATTTTCAGGATAAGTTCATCCTGCGATATATTTTGCATATCACCCGAATCAATTGTAGCGCCATCCCGCAAAACAATAAACCGATCGGCTATCGTGAAAAGTTCTTTCAGCTTGTGAGAAATATAAGCAATCGTCTTGTCTTCGCTTCTCAGTTGGTTTATAATTGAAAAAAGATTATCGACTTCCTTATCGCTGATAGCCGAAGTAGGTTCATCCATTATGATGACCGAGGCATTGGAAAATAAGGCTCTTGCGATTTCAATCAATTGTTGTTGACCGACCTTCAGTTCTGCAATATGCGTATCCGGATTTATGGTAAGGTTCAGGCGTGCCAAAAGCCGGGCCGCAGTTTCTTTCATTTTCTTTTTGTCCAGCGTACCAAAGACATTTGTGATCTCCCTTCCAAGAAATATATTCTCGGTAATGGACAAATGAGGAACAAGATTCAATTCCTGGTGAATGATAGCAATGCCCGCTTCTTCTGCTTCCCTGGTATTTGCAAATTTTACAGGCTGATTGTTATAAATGATTTCCCCTTCATATTGTGTGTGCACGCCGGAGAAAATTTTCATGAGCGTGGATTTGCCCGCACCGTTTTCGCCAATTATAGCATTTACCTTACCGGGATGCAACTCCAGGTTAATATTGGTCAAGGCCCTAACGCCGGAAAAATTCTTTGATATGTTTTTCGCCACGAGCATGTTCAGGGAACAATATTTAAGCGAACAGGAATTAATTCGAGATCATTAAACCTGATATGTTCTTTATTAAATTCAACTGCCCCGGTTACTTCAATCCTGTCACCTTGTTTTACTTGTTTTTTAAACGGGGGTAATATAGAACTGCGCACTTTTTTATTGAGCTGCTCGGATACATTGTTAAGATCAGCTGTATTTGCAAAGTCCCTGATATCAACCAGCTTCGATGCATCACGTATCGCATTTCCGTAAATATATTCGGTTGCAAGCCTTAAACGCAATGTGGTATCCGCATTCGCTACCTCCATGATAATATCATCGTCATTGATTACCGACGCAATGCCGGTTACCCTTACCAGCCCGTACCGGTAATTACCAATACCTATCGCGTTGGTATATCTCAAAAATGCTTCCGGGGGATTTGTTTTGATCGCTGAAATAAGCTGTTTTAGGTCAATCGCGCTATCGAGTTTTGGTGGCAGCTTTTCGTCCCAAAGCTTCAGCGTAAACGCAACTGCATCGAAAATTCCGGCGGCTGTATTTTTTACCGCGCTCAGCTTTTTTATATAAACTGACTTATACCCTACCAGCACAATGAGGAGTAGTATCAAAATGTATTTAACAAGTTTCTTCATGTGCTCGGCTTATTTTTTCCCGTAGGCAATATAGTCGCCAATATTTTCAGCAATTACTAATTCAACTGCAACCGGTATTTTCTGTGGAAAGTCCCTTTTACCTTTTATGTATTCATCGGCAAATTGTGCGGCTGTTTCCGCCATTACTTTTGGAAATTGCATGCCTGTTGCCACCACCTTATGCTCACTGATTGCCGTGATCACGTCTTCGGCACCATCAAACCCAAAGACTTTAATCTTATCTTTCTTTCCCGCCGAAACCAGGGCCTGGTAAGCTCCCATTGCCATGGCGTCGTTACCGCAAAACACGGCGTCAATATCCGGGTTCGCCTGCAGGATTGACTCCATCACTTCCAAAGCTTTGTTACGGTCAAAATCGGCGTTTTGCTGCGCCACCATTTTTAAGTTTGGGTAATTATCAACCACACTATGAAATCCTTTGGAACGGGCCCAGGTATTATTATCTCCTACCAGGCCAAGCAGTTCGACATAGTTCCCTTTCTTTTTTAATTGTCGTGTAAAGTATTTTCCAATGGCCACAGCCCCAGAATAGCTGTCCGATAAAATCTGGCACGTAGCTGCTTCAGAAGAATTAATTTCCCGGTCCATACAGAAAACGGGAACGCCTGCAGCCTTCGCTTTTAATACATTGGCCACAGATCCGTTTGCATCAGTTGGATTAAATAGAATAGCTTCAAAACCGGAAACGATGATGTTGTCAAAATGGTCGCTCTCAAGTGCCGTGTTATTTTGCGAGTCAAAAATTCTTGCATCGTAACCCAATGCCTTGGCTTTTGCCGCTGCCGTCTCTCCCAAAAAAACAAACCATGGATTATTAAGCGTGGAAATAACCACAGCAATCTTTTTAGTTGATGTCTGCCTGCCCGCATTTTTACAGTGCGTAAAAAGCAGCAAGGATAAAAAGCACAGCAACAACAATCGTTTCGTCATCTTCAATTCTTTAATAAGGAAAGGGCCGTATTCGCAATACCTTCCTCGTTGATTCCATAGTGATTAAAAATGTCCTGCTGGGAGCCCGTAACGGTATATTCGTCCGGGATCCCAAGTATTTTGAATGGCTTCGAAATTCCATTCTGTAAAAGGTAGGAGGCACACGCCTCGCCAAGACCTCCGCACACACTATGTTCCTCAACCGTCACAACAGCTCTACATTTTTCAGCAACGTTTTTCAAAAGATCCGTATCCAGTGGTTTTATAGTATGCATACTGACGACAAGGGCATTAATATTTTGATTACTTAATCTTTTAGCCGCCTGCAGGGCAGGGTACACCGTTTCCCCGGTAGCAATGATAGCAACGTCGTCCCCGTCAATAACAACCCGGCCTTTTCCGAATTGAAAAACATCATCGTTTTCTTTTTTCAGGTCCGACATTGGTTTTTTTCCAAAACGCAGATATATCGGCCGATTGATTTCAACCGCCAGTCCAATTGCTTGCTTTGTTTCGAAATTATCTGCAGGCGCAACCACAATAATGTTATTTATGGCTCTCAATACGGCAAAATCATGCAGGCTATGGTGGGTGCTTCCCAAAGCGCCATAACTCACGCCTGCACTGATCCCGACTACTTTTACGGGATTATCACTGTAGGCCACATCGTTTTTTATTTGTTCCAGTGCCCTTGCAGTCAGGAAGCACGCTGGTGAAACGGCAAATACTTTTTTACCTGCTGATGCTAATCCGGCAGCAACTCCGACAAGATTTTGTTCCGCTATGCCGACCTCAACATGTTGCCCGGGATACTTTTGCCCAAACGGACCCAGCTTACCCGAACCACGGGAATCACTTGTCACGACAACAATATCCCTGTCGTTTGCAGCTAACTCCTGTAGTGTAGCAGAAAATACATCCAGGTTGGCTTTTGCCTTTCCTTGTTCTTTTGCAACTTCTACGCCCATGTTTAAGGTCGTTTACATTTTTGGTTCCGGTTTTGTGAGTTGTAAATTGTGAGTGATGTCAAAATTGTCGCAACCCCAACACACTACTCACAATCAAAAATCATCAGGTACCGTTATCATTGCATTATCTAATTCAGACAACGCATCTTCATATTGTTTTTCCGTAGGGACGCCATGGTGCCATTTCAGCACGTTTTCCATATAGCTAATGCCTTTACCCTTTATTGTATGTGCAATGACCAGGCTCGGTTTGCCTTCTGTAAACGGCATTGCATCAAATGTTTCTTTTAGTTCTTCGAAATTGTGTCCGTCTACGTGTCGAACGGACCACCCGAAACTCTCAAATTTTGCATCAATGGGATTCGTATTGCAGACTTCTGAAGTGGGCCCCGTAATCTGCAATTTGTTATGATCAATTATCGCACACAGATTATCCAGCTTGTAATGTGCAGCTGTCAGAGCCGCTTCCCAATTGGATCCTTCAGGCAATTCGCCATCACCCAATAAAGTGAACACGCGATACTTCCTGTTATCCATTTTTGCGGCGAGAGCTGTGCCCACGCTAATAGGTAATCCGTGACCAAGGGCACCAGTGTTCTGCTCTACTCCATTGACCTTACGAGTTGGGTGACCTATATAATGCGAACGGTATTTGCAAAGAGTTTCCAGGTCCGATACCGGATAAAAACCCTTGTCAGCAAGGACAACAAACAAGGCTTCAACCGAGTGGCCCTTGCTTTGAATGTATCGATCTCTGTCTGGCGATTTAAAATTTTCCGGGCCTGTGTTCAGTACATGATTGTACAACACATTTAGTATATCAATGCAGGACAGACTTCCGCCGGTGTGCCCGGCATTGGCATGAAAAATATATTTTAGAATATTTTTCCTGTATTCAATCGACTTTTTGGTCAAATCTGCTACTGTCATACGCTAGTTTAATTAGTGCTGGTATACATCCCAACCCAAATAATTTCCCATCGCTTCTTTTAAAACGCTTGCCGTTTTAGATGCGTTCATCACAACATGGTGTTCGAACCCGTTTCTGCACACATACTGCATCAATCCTTGCAGGTCATCGATCTTCGCCACCGCCCTGTTTCCAAAAGTGTTCAATGCATCATTGGTTAGTTCTCCTTCGCCTACATATGCTTTAATTACTCCCTTGCAATCGTCGGTGCTGATTCGTCCATATGTGAGCGGAGATGCAGGAGTGCGACCTTCCAGTGCGCCATACGTATTTTCCGTACCCACTGAGGTACCAATTATGGGAGCAGTGCTTATTTGTATATCCGGTAAAAATGATTTCGCCCAGTTGCCACAATGGAAGAGCACGCATTTAGTGTCATCGTCTGCATAATTATTATTCCAGTCAACCAACGCAGAAGGGGAACCGCTTGCCAACTGCATCGCATACATACTAAGTGTTCCGGTCACGTCTACTTCACACGCACTGGGCAACATATTTTCGCTCATCATACTCATTGAGGTACAGACGTTACAACCATAATTTTTTTGGAGCGAGGTCCAGCATTGTATGGCAGATGCATCCAGGGAATTTTCTTCCATAAAATCAGCCAGCACAACATCCAGCTTTGCAATTTGTATTAACCTGTCACCTGGCGTTTTGCCTGTAGGTGCATAAGCCCGTATCTTGTCCAGTTTCTCTTTGACCGATTTATCATCCGGATTTAGTTTATTGGCATTTCCCAATATCTCCGATAAATCAACTGTGATAACTGAAATACCATTGCGCTGCAGGATCTTTTCACTATAACGAACTGTATTGAACCCGCCCGGTCTTGCACCAACAGCACCAATGCGAACTTTTCGCATTCCTTTTACAACACGGCAAACGGCTATGAAATCTTCCAGGTCGTTTATAAAGGATTCACTTGAAGGTGTTGCAACATGCTTTGTAGTTAGCGTATATTTTATTCCGAACTGGTAAAGGTTATTACACACCGATATCTTACCACACCAGGCGTCTCGCCTGTTTACCACATCCATTTTGTCAAGATCATCAGGATAGGCCTGGATCAATACGGGTACACTAAGACCCGAGAGCTTAATAGTTTCCGCGACTCCTTTTTCATCGCCAAAATTGGGCAACACGACAAGTATTCCGTCAATGGCATCCGCATGTTGCTTAAACAACGCAGCACATTTTTGTGCATCACCAAAAGTTTCAACACCACCGAGCTTCGAATCTGTGTCCTGTAACAATACGGGGGCAATGTTTTGCTTTTTCAAAACATCCAGTACCTCGGTCCTTGCCCTGGCAACGAGCTGATCCGGGAAAAAATCCCGGTTACCAATGATTACGCCCAGCGTTGCCTGTTTGAATTTGTTTGTACTCATGATTCAGCTTGCTATTATTAATTCGATATCATTGTCACTAAATACCTGCTTATGTTTTTCCTCGATCCCGCTATCGGTGATGATGTAATTGATCAGACCCAGTGCTCCAAGGCTGGCAAATGCAGCTTTCCCGATTTTGGTAGAATCGGCGACGAGATATGTTGTCTCTGCCGCTTCGATCATGGCCTTTTTTACCACCAGGTCACTGATGCTCGGATACGTCAAGCCCGCTTTTAATGAAATGCCGGCGGTTGCCAGGAATAATTTTTGAACATGAAGTCCTTTGAAAAAATCTGCCGCTTTCTGTCCCGTTACAGATAAAGTTGGTGGTTTGAATTCACCCCCCGCTACCACAACTTCAATCCCTGGCTCCGCACCAAGCATTAAAGCAATGTTCAGTGCATTTGTTATCACTGTAAGGTTTTTCATTCCCTTCAGTTTTTTAGCAACTTCAGTAGTAGTCGAACCAGAGTCAAGAATGATCGTATCGCCGCTCTCAATAAACTCGAGACACTTCGTGGCAATCAATTCTTTTTTGTCAAGATTTTCCTGGTGGAATAAAGAGAATTTTTGAACCTGGTCCTTTATATTCTTAAGATATGCGCCGCCATGCTCACGAATAACCAATTCATCTTTTTCGAGCTTTTCAAGGTCCTGCCGGATTGTTACTTCGGTGACCTTAAAAATTTTCGCAAGGTCGAGCACCTTAGCGGAACCGTCTTCCTTTAATAATTCAAGTATTTTATCCCTGCGGTGAGTGGCGAGCATTTCGTAATTTGAACGCAAGGCTACGAAGAAAATCGAAAACAAACAAAATAATTAGAAAATAAACGAAACTAAAATTTTTCGATTTATTTGGAATGGGAAGAACCACGGTTACGAAATAATATTACTTCAAGTTGATTATCAATATTTTCTCATTTTATTTCCGTCACATTAATCGAAAATGATGGTCTTATTCCTATTCACAAAAATCCGGTCATCAAAGACCACCTTCAGCGCTTTTGCTAATGTAATCTTCTCAACATCGCGGCCCATTTGAGACATTTCCTGCACCGAATGGCTGTGATCGGTTGGGATCACCTGCTGAACAATAATGGGTCCTTCATCCAGGTTGTCATTCACAAAATGTGCAGTTGCTCCAATGATCTTTACGCCTCGTTCATAAGCCTGTCGGTATGGATTGCCGCCAACAAAAGCCGGCAAAAATGAATGATGAATATTGATGATCCTGTTTGGAAATCGGGCGATAAATCCTGGTGACAAAATTCTCATGTACTTCGCGAGGATGATATAATCAGGCGCATACGGTGTTATCGCATTCATTAGCTCCTTTTCATGATCATCACGGCTTTTGTCGTCATGACTGATAGTATGAAACGGTACCGAAAATTGCCCGGTAAAATTTGCAAGGTCCTCATGGTTTCCAATAACAGCGAGGACAGAAGCATTCAATTCGTCAAATTGGTTTCGAACCAATAGTTCTCCGAGACAATGATGCTCTTTAGTAACCAGTATTACAATTCTTTTCTTCCTTTTTTCTGCAATAAAAATCGAGGAATCGGAAGGCAATACCGTCGCAAATTCTGTTTTAATTTTTTCTTTGTTGACTTCACCTTCTATTTCTGTGCGCATGAAAAACAGGTTACCATTATGTTCAACAAATTCATGGTTGCTGATGATATTGGCCTGGTTCCTTTGAATCACGCCGGTGATTGCATGAATTAACCCTTTCGCATCCGCACATTGTATCAGGATGGTATACTTCATGAATAAGTCGCTGTTGCGGGATAAATTTACGTTGTTTGGATAAGCTGAAGCATGGCCATTATAATGCACCTGCCCGGTCCATAATTTTCTTCTGCCCCCTTATCAAAGCAGTATCCGAATCTTTAATTTCGAGGTTACTGCCCGCTCCGAGAACATTAAGGGCAAGCGTGTAGGCCTTTTTTAATTCCGCGCCGCAAACCAGGGTGATAGAAGTATCGCCGCTTTTCAATAAATCCATTAATTCATGGCCGATTAATAACCCGCTGAGATAATGAAAGTTTTCCCCGGGAGTTGCTTTTTCGAAAAGCTGGTTGCTGCGCACGTGAAAAATACTGTTCATTAAGTTAAGCGTTCCTCCTTTTTTGACTCCATCGACAAAAAATCGGTCATGAGTGGCCAGTTCTTGGGTATCCTTTTTTACGGATGCAGAAAGTATACTTTTATTCGAAAGCAAATCAAAAAGTTCTCCCGTCATGTAGGTTGAGATATCTTTTATCCAGCCTTTGTGTACCCGCACGTGCTTGGAATGAGTTCCCGGTAATATAAATAATTGATCCCGCTCATCAGATTCGATACCGCATCCCACTAATATAGTTTCTTCACCCCTGATGATATCATATTCAGATCGTGCGCCTGAAACGATGGTTTGCCGCGGCATATCAGCTGTAGAGGGAATAGTATGTATGACGAGATCCGAACCATCAGTCCTACACGGAAGATTCTTGTAAGGCAACTCCAGCATTCCAATACTGGAAGACACCATGCCGGAAAAAACAACGGGTGTATCGTTAGTAGTTTTCGGAAATGAGGCATTAATCTTTTTTAGCTGATCAAGCAGGTAGGATTGATAAAACGCGATTCTCTCACTTTGATCTATGCCACTTTGCTTCCATGCTTCATAAGCAGACTTAATTCCATAGCTTGTTCTTATTTCCGACAATATCCTTTCGTTCTCCGAGTCCACCAGGCGAAGCCTGAACGTAGAAGTACCCCAGTCACAGCTGAAAAATAATTTCATTTAACGAAGATCGACGAATTTTAATCTACCGTTGTGTACACAGGTACAGCATCCGGATTTGCGTTTCTTCCGGAACCTGTGGGCCTAACTTATGGCCGCGATAAATTTTTTGGCATTTGCTGTTATTTGTTGCAGGTATTCCGGCGTGGCTTTTTGGCGGGTATCCACCAATGATTTCCCCATTCCAAATGCAACTGCTCCGGCATTTTTAAAATCGCCGATGTTTGTCAAATTAATGCCGCCGGTTGGCATCAGGGGTATGTATGGAAAAGGCGCAAGTACTTCCCTAATGAATGATGGGCCCCCAGAACTTGGAAATACCTTGATCAAATCGCCGCCATTTGAAAAGGCAGAAAATATCTCCGTTGGTGTGTAGGCTCCGGGAATGCTGACGGCTCCAAGATCCTTGGTCTTGTGAATTACCTCAACATCCAGCATTGGCGAAATGATGAACTTGGCACCTGCAGAAACAGCATCATGGACTGCCTTTGCATTGAGCACTGTTCCTGCGCCAACCGTAATCGATCCGTTCATTTTTGTGGCAAGGGATTCGATCAGCTGCAATGCATCCGTTGAGTTCAATGTAATTTCCAGGCATCGCACTCCTCCTTCGCAAAGAGCTTCGGCTATTTTTAATACGTCGGCCGGATCTGCTCCCCTGATGATAGCAATTATCTTGTTACTGAGAATTGTGGAAAGTGTACTCATTCAGTTAATTCTTATTTATACCGCTTAATAGAATTCTGATTCAAGAACCAGGAACCAAATCACAAGAACCAAATAAAGTTCAAATTAGAAAATAAAAACATGAATTTTTCCGGCAACTATTTTTCGAATTTCGAAAT
>Ga0207701_10000650_pt1 | contig 36293 bp, 59 predicted proteins | sample KBSSwiSSwithPhiX_FD_184294 | JGI IMG/M metagenome (GOLD analysis project Ga0207701, IMG submission 184294) | Switchgrass rhizosphere bulk soil microbial communities from Kellogg Biological Station, Michigan, USA, with PhiX - S5 (SPAdes) (version 2) | ecosystem: Environmental > Terrestrial >... | reverse complement strand
TGGCGAAGAAGTTCAAGCTCCGCCCGGCGTGGCACCTGTGTCTCTTCGCCAAGAATCTGACCGGCTGGCACAACCTGCTGAAGATCGTCTCGACGGCCTACGCCGAGCCGGAGGACGGCGGCGGGTTCTACGACAAGCCGTGCGTGGACATGGAGCTTCTGACGCGCCACCGCGAGGGGATCGCCGCCTCGTCGGCCTGCATCTCCTCCTGGCTGTCGCATCTCATCGACGCCGGGGATTCCGTGGAGGTCACGGGCTACCTCAACCAGATGCTGAACATCTTCGGCGACGACTTCTGGATCGAGATCATGCCGCACGATTTCGACGAGCAGCGCACGCTCAACATCGAGCTGGTCCGCCTCGCGCAGGAGAAGTCGATTCCGCTGCTGGCCACGAACGACGCCCACTTCCCGTACAAGGAATGGTCTGACACCCAGCGGATCGTGAAGATGATGGCGGGCTACTCGATGAAGAAGGTCGAGCGCCTGAAGCAGGAGGGCGGAGACGAGGCGAAGGAGTACCTGACGCACGAGACGCCCACGCTCTACCTCGCCGCCGAGGCCGAGATGAAGAAGTGGTTCTTCCAGCACCACCCGGACCTCGACAAGCACGCCGTGCGCGAGGCGATGGAGAACACGAGCCTCTTCGTCCAGCGGATGCAGCCCTACGTGCTGGGCCGGAGCCACAAGCTGCCGAAGGTCGTCGAGACGCCCGCCGAGGCCGAGCGGATTCTGCGCGAATGGATGGAAGAGGGTCTGGGCCGGATCGCCGCCCGTGGCGTCGAGGACTTCGCCGTCTACGAGGAGCGCGCCGAGACGGAATTCGCGCTGCTGAAGAAGAAGGGCGTCCTCGACTACTTCGTGATGGTCGGCGAGATCACGCGCTGGTGCAAGGAGCAGGGAATCCGCGTCGGTCTGGGCCGTGGCTCCGCAGCCGGATGCCTCGTCTCCTACCTCATCGGCATCACGCAGATCGACCCGATCGCCTACGGCCTGCTCTTCGAGCGATTCCTCAACCCCGACCGCAAGGGCCTGCCTGACATCGACCTGGACTTCCAGTCCGACCGGCGCAGCGAGGTCAAGGACGACTTCATCAAGCCCCGCTACGGCGCCGATCACGTCGCAGACATCATCACGCACACGACCTTCCAGCCGAAGAAGGTCCTCCAGGACCTGTGCCGCGTCTTCGACGACCAGATCTCCTACGCCGAGGCGATGCTGGTCACGAACACGATCGAAATCCGCCAGGACGACGAGGAGACGACCCTCGAAGAGCTGGTTCCGATCAACGACAAGCTGAAGGAATTCTCGACGAAGTACCCCGAGATCTGGAAGCACGCTCTGCGCCTCGAAGGCCAGGTCGCGAACGCCGGAAAGCACGCGGCGGGCATCATCATCACGCCCAACGCCGTCTCCGAGTACATGGCGCTGGAGCGCGGCAAGAAGGGCGACCCCGTGACCTCGTGGTCGGACGCGGCGGACTTCCCCGTGGTCTCCGACTACGGCTTCGTGAAGCTCGACGCGCTGGGTATCACGGGCCTGGAGAAGCACGAGTACGCCTGCCGCCTGATCGAGGAGCGCACCGGCGAGAAGGTCGATCTGTACGACCTGGGGGCGCTCTACAGCCCCTACGTCATCGACGCCGAGGTCATGCAGGGCTTCTGCGACGGGCACACCGTCGGCGTCTTCCAGTTCGGCGGGCGCGGCATCACGAATCTGCTCCGCGAGATCCAGCCGGACGACATTCTCGACCTGGCCGCAGCGAACGCGCTCTACCGCCCCGGCCCCATGAAGGGCGGCGTCCACCGCGACTACGCGCGCCGCAAGCAGGACGAGGCCCTGCGCACCTACTGGCACCCGCTCGTCGAGCCGGTCCTCCGCGAGACCTACGGAATCGTGGCCTACCAGGAGCAGGTCATGGAGATCGCCAAGCAGCTTGGCGGCTTCACCGCAGCGCAGGCGGACGACATGCGCAAGGCGATGGGCAAGCTCTACCGGATCAAGGGCGGCACGGCGGCGAAGGACTTCATGCGCCGCTTCGAGGAGCAATGGTTCGCGGGCTGCGAGGAGCGTGGGATCGATCGGCAGACCGCCGACGAGATCTGGCACAAAATTCTCGAATTCGGGCACTACGGCTTCAATAAGTCCCACTCCGCCTCATACGCGCTTCAGGCGTATCAGGACATGTGGCTCAAAATGAAGTATCCGGCCGAGTTCTACGCCGCATTCCTGACCTACGAGGACGATGAGGACAAGCGCAAGCAGGCGCTCCGAGAAGCCAAGTCCCGAGGCATCGAAATCGTTCTCCCCGACGTGAATACGTCCGGTGCTGGCTACACCGTGGACGACGACGGCCGACTTCTGCTGGGTCTCATCTCGATCAAGGGCGTCGGCGAGCGCGCGGCCGAGCAGGTCATCTCCAAGCGGCCCTTCAAGAGCTTCGACGACTTCCTCCAGCGCGCCGGTCGCGACGCCGACACGAAGGCCCTGCTCGAATCCGGCGCCCTGGACAAGATCGCCCGCAAGTCGTTCGTGGACCGCGCCTGGCTCATGTCCGTCGTGACCAAGGTCGGCACGAAATCCGACGCCGAGTGGGCCGTCTGGGAACACCTGAAGCACAACGTCAAGCTGAAGAAGCCCCGCGAGGTCCCCGAGTCGCGCCGAGAGCCGTCCGCAGACGCCCTCCTGCGCCTTCAGGCCGCCCGGCTGAACATGCCTGCCACGTCCATCCACATGGACCCTGCGCAGCACATGATCCTGGAGCGCAACATCCACACGCCCGAGGAACTGGCCGAGATGCCGAAGAAGAACCGGGCGATCGTGGGCGGCGAAATCTCCAAGGTGATCCGCAAGAAGACGAAGAAGGGCAAGGAGTTCGCCAACGTCTTCATCGTCTTCGAGTATTACGAGTGGACGGTCAAATTCTGGGAGCCGGAGCTGCTGCGCTTCCAGACGATTCTGTCCGAGGGCAGGGTCATAATGGTCGAGGGCGCGAAGGACGACTGGAACGGGAATGTCTCCGTCGTCGCCTCATACGCTGCCCCGATCGAAGAGGTCATCGAGATGCAGGAAACCGAGGAGGAAGCCGCCTGATGCCAGTGCGCCCCGAGGATTACGATGAGATCGTCAAGCGCGTCGAGCGCAAGTACGAGGGCGACCTCCGAAGGGGGAACGAGATGGAGAACGTCGAGCGGATTCCGACCGGCTCCCTGGAGCTGGACGTGGCCACCGGCGGCGGCATCCCCCAGGGGCGCTGGTCACGCTTCTACGGCGGCTACTCCTCCACGAAGACGCTCACGGCCTACCGCGTCATTGCCCACGCGCAGCGACTCGGCCTGAAGTGTGCCTACTACAACGTCGAGAAGCAGTACCACCCGGAATTCGTCGAGCGCTGGGACGTGGACAGCAAGGAGCTGACCGTCGTCGAGGGCACCACGATCGAGGAGATCGGCGACAAGATGGAGGCCCTGTTCGGGGCCATCCACCTGCACGTCATCGACTCCTGCTCGATGGCGGAATCCGAGGACGCGCTGAACGCGGACATCCGTGACTGGCGCCCCGGCATCAACGCCCGCGCCTGGGGCAAGGTCTTCCGGCGCCTCAACGAGCGCTTCGATCAGGTCGAGAACACGGTCCTGCTCATCGACCAGGTGACGATGAACTTCCAGACCGGCTCCGAGGTGGCGAAGGGCGGCAAGATCTTCGACCACCAGTCCTCGCTGTCGGTCATGTTCAAGAAGGGCAAGTGGCTGCACCGCGACGAGGAGGGAATCCTCTCCGAGACGGCGAAGCACAGGAAGGGCAGCGACGGCCAGATGGAGCCTGCCGGGATCGCGATCAAGTGCCGCGTGGAGAAGAGCCGCGTGTGCCGCCCCTTCCGCACCGCCACGCGCCACTACGACATGGACAACATCCTCTTCGACGACGAGTTCGAGTACATGAAGGCGGCGAAGCACTACAACGTCGTCGAACAGCGCGGCAGCTACTACTACCTCGACGGCAAGAGGATCGCCCAGGGCGACAAGCAGCTCCGCCAGTGGATCAAGGGCGACCTCACTCTTCAGGAGGAAATCCGCGACAAGGCGATGCACGCCGCTCAGCAGTAATCCTGGCGTTTGATAAGATACCAGGATGAACATCTCCTCGGTTGATGTGGGCGACCTGGTACGGGTCAACCGGAAGGGGTACGTTTTCCTCGCCGAAGTGACCGGCAAGGAAAACGGACAGCTCAAAATTTCCCCCGTCGTCCACAACATCAGCTTCTTCCACGCGACCGCGCGTGAGATCGAGGCCCACTGGAGAAAGTCCAAGCGAAGCCGGTAGAAATGTCCAAGCTCTGCACGCAATGCGGCAGGCCAGTAGGTCTTCCGCATCACTACGGGAAGATCTGCGACACAGTTCAGCTCAGTGACGGACGCATCGTCCATGCGTCCCGCATTGAGCCGGGTGGGAATCTGCATGATCTCCTCGGTCCGGACCTGAAGATCGTCCACCGAAACATCACGCCATCCATGCGTGAAGACATGAGGAAGGCTGCATGAATTTCTACACGTACCAGGGTGAGGCCCGGAAGACCGCCATCTACCCGGACGACATGGCCGTCGTCTACCCGACTCTTGGCGTCGTCGGCGAGGCTGGAGAAATCGCCGACCTCGTGAAGAAGGCCATCCGCGACGACGGCGGCGCCTTCACGCCTGATCGCGACGCGCGCATCCGCAAGGAGATCGGCGACGTGCTGTGGTACCTCGCCAACCTGGCCACGGACAAGGGCTGGAGCCTCGACCAGATCGCCGAGGAGAATCTGGCCAAGCTCGCGTCGCGGCAGGCGCGCGGCGTCCTCGGAGGCAGCGGAGACGACCGATGACCCGCGTCCCCCAGGACGAGCGCACCACCTCGCAGGAGGACATCCCGCTGGATCGCCTGGAGCGTGCCGCACGCGCCCTCTACGACGCCGATCCGCACAGCCGCTGGCCCCGCCGGTGGGGCTGGACGGAGATGCCCGAGGCCAAGAAGGACCTCTACCGGCAGATGGCCCTTGCGGCCCTGAATTCGTGAGGACGAAGGCGATGATTCTCGACGAGATGTTCCTCCGCGCCCGGTGGCGCGTCGGTCGGAAGGTCGGCCGCACGATCTACGCCCAGGTGCAGGACGAGCCGAGCGACAACGACCGTCTCATCGGCCTCATGGATTCCGTCGCCATCGCCGAAGGCGTCTGCGAGGCCCACAACGCGAAGCTCGACTGGCAGCCCCCGGAGGAGCCTCTGAAGGAGGCCACCGCCGAGGTCCGTCGGATTCTGCTGGACGACATGTGCATGGACCACCTCGCCGTGGACGACGGCAACGACGAGGAGATCGCCCGTCGCGTCCTCCTCGCAGCGGGGGTGAAGGCGTGAGCAAGCGCTTCTGGAAGACCGCCGCGATCGTGCAGTTCATCGCGATTGCCTACTTCGTCGCCTACGACGCCTACTGGGCGTGGCAGGAAGACCACCAGACGTGAATCTCGATGACTTCGAGGTCTTCGAGTGCCGCCACGAGAAGCGGTATCAGCAGCTCGTGCCGGGCGCGACGTTCTCCATGCACGTCTGCCCTGAGTGCGATAGCCAATGGGTCGCCGGAGTCGGCCAGTGGGTCATGCCGAATCCATCGTTCGTCCTTGTGAAGAAAATCGCGACGGGAGACGAATGACGGTCTACGACCGCAAGACGGTGCTGTCCATGAAGCTGCGGAGCCAGATCGCGCTGCGCAAGGTCACGCGCGGCGAGTTCTTCACGCGCCTCCAGATCGTGCGCTCCCTGGAGCCGATCATCCAGAAGACCTTCAAGGAGGTCGAGGAGGACCGCTGGCGGAATCAGGCCGACAACGAGCCGCACGGCCACCCGTGGCACGTCTCCTTCCACGCCTCGCAGTTCCCCGGTGACGATCCGCAGGCGTGCCCCCGACAGGCCCTCTACCGCATGATGGACTTCCCGGAATCCGAGCCGACCTCGCGCCGCCTCCGCACGCTGGCTGCGATCGGCAAGGCGATGGAGGTCGAGCTGGTCAGGACGTGGCACGAGGCCGGAATTCTGCTCTCGGCCTCTCCGGACGCCGAGATCCAGACGGGCTTCGAGCTGCCCTCAGCGTGGTTCACCGGCTCCGTGGACGCCATCATCAAGCCCCGGACGTGGAACAAGCCGGTCCCCGTCGAGATCAAGACGAAGGACCGCGACACGATCGACCGGATGACCTGCGGCGCCCAAGGCCCCGACATCAACCACGTCTTTCAGCTCAAAGTCCAGCTCGCCTTCGTGCGCATGTTCCAGCCCGACATGTGGCCCGGTCTCGACCCCGTGACGCACGGCTACATCTACTACATGAGCCGGGGCGACAAGAAGGGCGAGCGAGATGTCGTGACGGCCGAATTCCGAGTCGATCTCGACGAGAAGTTCTTCGAGATCGGCGTCGATCGGCTGAAGCAATGGCGGGCCTGGTTCGAGGAGGGCTACCTGCCCGAGCTGAATCCCGGCAAGCGCGACTCGAAATTCGGACACCCGAACGGATGGCGCTGGTCGAAGCTCCCCTGCGCGTGGTGCCCGTTCAAGAAGACCTGCCAGCTCGATTTCCAGGCGAGCGAGACCGACCTCACGCAGTCCGTGGGCGTCAACCGGGCGAAGCTCATCCGCCCCGAGTACGACCCCGCCGCAGCGCGCGAGCGTGTCTTCAAGCGCTGGGCCGGTGACAGGCAGATGCGCTAAGATCCCACGACTGTGTTCCTGACGCATCGCCAGGAGCGCGACGTTCTTCAGGTCGCCCGACAACACGGCATCGAGGGGAATCCAGAGCAACTTGTAGTAGACGCTTTTCAGGCGATCATGCAGGGCCAAGCTGAAGAGGTTGCGTACAGCGTGACTGAGGCGGCCGGAGCCAGATGGTTGACCGCTGAGATTTGGTACAAGGAGGAACAAGAAGTGAACGCAGACCTGGCCAGGGAAATTCTCACCCAGGCACAGAACGACAAGTCCTACGAGGACCCGATCCCCGAGGACGACGCGAAGGCGATCGAAGAGGCGAACGCGCTCGTCGAGATGGCCGAGACCGCGTGGAAGAACCAGATGCGCGGACCCCAGGTCGAGGCCCTGTTGCGCCTCGCGCACGGGGACATTCCCCAGAACGGGGACACGCCGCCCAAGAGCGAGGAGCCGACGGACGAGTCTCCCGCGCCGGAGCCGCCCGCTCCGCCCACGCCTCCGCCGCCCGGCCCCGAGCCGGAGGACACGCCGCAGGACACCGGCACCGACCCCGACCTCGCGAACACCGAGCCGTGGGACGGCTACAAGTCCGACAACGTGCCCGACATCATCAACGGGATCGACTACTTCGTCTCCGAGGAGGAGGACCCGCGCGGAATCCTCGGTCACGTCTGGGCCTTCGAGACGGCCCACAAGAACCGCGTCCGGATCATCGCCCACCTGGAGAAGCAGGCCGAGGGCCTGGGTCCGAAGGAGGACGCGCCGGAATCCGAGACTCCCTCCGATCCGCAGCCGGAATCCGAGACTCCGCCGGAGGAGCCGACGCCCGAAGAGCCTCAGCCCGAGGAGTCCCCCGAGGCTCCCGAGGAGGAGGAGACGCCCGCGCCGGTCGAGACCGAGGAGCCGCCCGCAGAGGAGCCTCCGGCCGAGCCTGCGCCCGAGGAGCCGAAGCCCGAGCCGAAGCTCCAGCACCGGGAGGAGATTCCCGAGGGCGACGATGTGGACGCGGAGCTGGTCAAGCTCGTCGAGGACGAACTGCGTCGCCAGACGCTCACGTTCCCCGAGCCGCCCGGCGAGGAGATTCCGAAGGTCCCGTGGGACCTGACGAGGGTCACGGGCCAGGAGCTTCAGCGCCTGCACTCGTTCTACTCGAACCTCGCCTACTACAAGAACTTCCAGCTCCAGCGGGAGGAGCGCCTGGCGCTCCACTACAAGCTCCAGGCCGACGAGATCGCCCGCGAACTGCTCGTGACCGTCGCGAAATACGACGAGAAGGGCAAGGAGAAGAAGGTCACGGTCCTGGAGGCCGAGATCGAGTCCACCGACGGCGTGAAGCGCCATCGGCGCCGCGCCCGCCTGCACGACGCCTACGCCACGGCGGCCCGGCAGGAGCGCGACGGCTACACGCGCATCGTGGAGATGCTGTCCCGTCAGCACACGATGCGGAACGACGAATGGCAGCGCTCCGGGGAGAAGAAGGCGTGAATCTCGACGACAAGATGACCCACGGGCGCCGGGGCCTCGCCTCCGGCCCCGTGGAGGACGAGGTGACGATGAAGCAGGCCGTCACCCAGGGCGGCCCCAGTGTCGGCAAGGGCATCCTCGTCCTGATCCTGCTCGCCGCCTTCCTCGCAGCGGTCCTGCCCGTGACGCTCCACGCTCTGCTGGCGGTCGCCGTGTGGAGTTGGAATCTCATCGGCTGATTCTGGGAAGTAGAGCGTCGGGGACGTAACGATGGCCGAGGTGATCCTGTACGCGGTCCTGGGTCTGTGCATCCTCATGTCCCTCGCAGGCCCAGGAACCCGCGACAGATGATCGAACTGACAGTCACCGGAAAGCCAGAGGGAAAAGGCCGCCCGCGTCTTGGCGCAGGCGGTAGGGTGTTCACCCCGCGCACGACGAGCGTCGCGGAGCGAGAAATTCGGGCGGCCTGGGAGGGTGTCGGCGAACCACGTTTGGCCGACGGCCCGATCGAAATAGAAGTCCTCCTCGTAGTAGAGCGTCCGCTAGGGCACTTCAATACGAAGGGGGAACTGAACAAAAAGGGCCGCGAGATGCCCTTCCCGCATAACAAGAAGCCGGACGTGGACAACGCGATCAAACTTGTGATGGACGCCCTGAATACTCGGGCCTATCGCGATGACGTTCAGGTCTGTAAGGCGGCTGTGATGCGCGAATGGGGCGACGTGGCACACACTCGAATCAGACTCAACGAGCTGAATGTCACCAGAGAGAGCTGACCTTCTTCAACGCATTGACAAGGCCATTCCGGAATTTCTCACCCCGATCAACGAGGGTGGGCTGACGCAGGCTCAGGTCTGTGAGAAGTACCGGATTTCCCTCCCCACGCTCCGGCGCCACCTGCGGAAGCGTGGACTCGAACTCTCGGCGATGGAGCGAGCCATCCGCCGGTCTCGTGGAGGGCAGGTCAAGAACGTCGTCGAGCGGTCCAAGTGCGTTCCGGGCTGCACCTGCCCGAAGCACAAGAACCGCCCGGTCATGGGCAGGCGCCTGTGCACGTACCCGAACCATGCGGGTCCGCGCTGGCTGCCGCTCTCGTACTTCCACGCGCGTGAGCGCCTGGAGGATGGAACGCCGACCGTGTGGCAGTCGTGGTGCACGACGTGCATGCGGATCGACCAGCGCATCCGGCTCGGCGTCAAGAAGCGCGGGAGGCCCTACGAGGCCCGCAAGCCCGCCATGACGCCCGATCAGGTGCGCGCCCGGCGCCGCGAGCGCTACCACGCCCTCATGGCCAACCCCGACTGGCACGAGCGCCGCAAGGAGTACGAGCGCATCTGGCAGGAGGGCTGGCGTCGCAGGCAGGGAATCCAGCCCCGCACGGCGATGATCGAGAAGCGCAAGATCGGCGGGCTGAAGGCCGACCCTTCGCTCGAAATCATGCCCTTCCAGGAGTGGATCGAGGAGCGGGCCTCGTTCTACGCTGCTGAGTACGAGGTGATCGCTGCTGACGGTCAGGTCGCCGGGCTGACTCACCTGGCCCAGGCGTGTGAGATTCCGCCCCGGACTCTGCGTCGATTCCTCGACGGCCGAGAGGTGGACAAGAACGGCAACGAGCGGCAGATCACCCACGTTCCTCTCGGAACCGTGGACAAGTGCCTGACGAACGAAGGCACCACGTTCCTCTGGGAGATCTACGACAACCTGCCGGACGAATTGGAAAAAGCCGCGTAGCGGGTATTCTCAGCTCGTGGCCACTCGCGAGCGACCGCCGAAGCAGAAGAAGCAGAAGCGCGAGATGACGCCCGAGGCTCGGGAACGTCTCTCGCGCCTCGCCAAGGAACGACACGCCCGAGGAGAATTCGGCGGCTCCAAGTTCGGGAAGCTGGGCGGTCGCCCCCGCAAGGACCGGGCTGCCGCCCGAGTCGCCGAGGCCGCCCAGGCCGACGCCACGGCCCGGCGGATCATCGAGGTCTTCAACGACGCGATCGACCCCTCGCAGCCGATGTCGATCCGCCTGAAGGCCGCCTCTGCCTGGCTCGATGTCGAGCGCCAGGAGGCGAACCTGGCCCTCCAGGAGGCCGACGCCGAGGCGAAGCATCACAATCGCGAGGAGCTGATCGCGATTCTGAGCAAGAAGCTCACGCAGGGGCCGACGGCGCACATCCTGCGCCAGGCGATCGAGGCCGAGACCGGAATCACGGATGCGGTCGTCGTCGAATCCGAGGCCGAGGTCGTCGAGGGCCAGGCCGCGTGACGCACGAAGACGGCAGGCACATCGGCGAGATCGCCATGAACGCCATCGCGTTTGCGGAGGAAGATCACCCCGACTGCGAACTGCTCACGGTCACGGTCACGCTCATCGTGCGCGACCAGAAGAAGCGCATCCAGATCGTTCACGCGGACGGGACATGACGCAGATTCCGTCCGACACTGAGGGCATGCTGACCCTCCTCGAAAAGCTCTCCGACGAAGAGCTGGCCGAGATGCTGGACGCCCACACCCAGTTGGAGGCCCGCCTCCGGGAGATGGGTCCTCAGACGGACGACGAGCTGCATGAATGGCTGAAGTTCGAGCTGGGAATCGACATCCCACGTACCGCCGTCTGCGAAGGACACAGCGCACCATTCGACTTTCTCGCGGATCTCTACTTCGAGCGGACCGAAGCGGCCCTGGGGGTCGCGAATCGCGGCGGCGCCAAGACTTTTCTCGTCGCCGTGCTGCACTGGCTCAACTCTCGCTTCAAGCCCGGCTGCGAGTCCTGCACGTTCGGCGCTACTGAGGCTCAGTCGCTGCGCGCCTACGCGCACCTGAAGAACTGGATCTACGACGACGAGAAGACGCGGAAGTCGGGCAAGGCCGTCCTGAAGCCCGAGATCACCACGTCCCTCATGCGCGAGACCGTCTTCGCGAACGGCTCCCGCGTCGAGGTGCTGCCGGGCACGCCCCAGGCCGTGAACGGCCCCCACCCGCAGAAGGCCCACGCCGACGAGATCGAGCTGATGGACGACGGGACCTGGCGAGAGTCCCGGAATATGACGGTCAGCGGCAAGACGAAGACCGGCATGGTCATCATCCCGCAGGACATCGCCACCTCGACCCGCAAGGGTCCGTCCGGTCGCGTCCAGCAGCTCATCGACGAGATCACGAAATCCGTCGCCGAGGGCTACAAGCCGCCGCGCCAGCTCTACATCTGGTGCATCAAGGAGACCGCCGCGCAGGTCCCGAACTGCCAGGTCGCGAATCCTCAGCTCGGCGACGAGCAGAAGTGCGGCTGCCACAGAATCCGCAAGGGCGAGTGGGAGGACGGTTCACCTCGTCTCCTCAGCCAGGTCTGCGGCGGCGACTTCCATCGCTCGCGCGGCTGGCAGCCCTACGGCGACATCGTGAAGCAGTTCACCGAGAACGATCGCGAGACGTTCGAGGTCCAGCAGCTCTGCTCGAAGCCGGAGATGCGCTTCCACTACATCCCGACGTGGCGGGAGGAGAAGCATTGCATCCGGAATTTCGAGGTGGACCCCGACAACGGCCCGATCTTCATGTCGGTGGACTGGGGCGGCACGAACCCCCACGCGGTCAACTGGTACCAGCTCCTGCGCGAGGAGCTGGAGGTCGAGATGTGGTACCAGCCCGACCCCGAGAATCCCGTCACGACGAGAATTCTCGAAGGCACGATCGTCTGCTTCGACGAGATCTACATCGCCGACATCGGCAACGACAAGCTGGGCGATCTCGTCGAGGAGCGCGAGAAGCGCTACAAGGACCGCCACGGGAATTTCCGCGTCTTCGAGCGCTTCGCCGACCCCCAGGGCAAGGCCGCCCGGATGGACTGGAAGGCTCGCGGGCTGCGAACTTCGTGGCATACGACCCGCGAATTCGAGGAACACATCAAGCTCGTCCGGGACATCTTCGACGACGACCTCTTCCGCGTGGCCGGGGACAAGTGCCCGATGTTCGTGGCCGAGGCGAAGGAGTGGCGCGCGGACCCCAAGAACGGGAACCAGATCGACGAGTTCAACCATTGCATGTCGAATTTCCGCTACGCGCTGGCCAACATCAAGAAGGTCCGGAACAAGGCGATCGGCGCCATGCGGCTGCCGTCGGCGACCTCGATCCCCCGGCAGGCGCGCGTGACGAGTACGTCCACCCGCAGAGGGCCGATAGGGTTCCGGGGGAATCAGGAGGACCAGTTCGCCAACTGGCGGAAGTCCCTTGGAGAGCCTGTGACGCGACCCCGGCCGCGATGAGGAATCGATAGATGGCGACGACAGTCACCCGTACCAGCGGCAACGGAGTGCCGGAAGGCACCGTCACGCCCGAAGAGGCCGCTGCGATCCGATCGTCTGTCGCCGGGAAGGAGGTCGCTCCTTCCTCGCGGCAGCAGTCGATGCTGTTCGACAACTGGCGGGACGCGGCCGACCGGCTCGGCTCCCCGTTCGAGGTCGAGCGGATTCCGATCTCCAAGCTCCGCGCCATGCGCCGAGACCCCATGCTGGGCTTCGGGCTGAGCTTCATCAAGATCCCCCACGTCCGCGCCCGGTGGTACGTCAACGCGAAGGACACGAAGGGGCCGAACGCCCAGATCGCGGCCCACCTCGACCACGACCTGCGCCTCATCTGGACGACGTACACGCTCCAGTTCCTCAACGCCATCGACTTCGGATTTCAGGCGATGGCCAAGCGCTTCGAGCTGCGCACGCCGACGGGCACGTACATCGAGACGAATCCGGACACCGGCGAGCAGGAGGAGAAGCCGATCTGGTCGCAGGGCAACGTCCAGCCGATCGCCTGGAAGCCCTTCGTCGCCCTGCCGCCCGAGGTCGTCGAGCCGAACTGGAATCCGGACGGCTCCTTCAACGGCTTCAACGTCAAGCCCTCCGGCGGCTCCGGCTCCGGGTCCTCCTCCGGCAGCGGTGGCTCCGGCGGCAACAACAAGGACCAGAGCTACGACATCGACGTGTACCACGCGCTGTGGGCCACGAACGAGAAGGACGCGAATTTCGGGTCGATCTTCGGCTACCCCCGGCTCGGCTACGCCTACCGCTACTGGTGGAGCTACTGGTTCCGCTGGGCCATCGCCGACCGCGCCTTCGAGAAGAAGGCCGACCCGTCGATCATCGTCCGCCACCCCGAGGGCCAGTTCACGAATCCGGACACGGGCGAGACGATGGACTACGGCGACTACGCCCTGCTCATGGGCGAGCGCATGCGGTCCGGCGGCGTCATCGCGCTGCCCTCGGACGTGTACGAGGACGCGAACGGGCGCGGCACGACGCCCCAGTGGGACATCGGCTTCACGAAGGACGCCACGGATTTCGAGCCGTTCGACAAGAGCTTCGACTACATCGACGTGCAGAAGCTGCGCTCGCTGTTCATCCCCGAGCAGGCGTTCCTCGAAGGCAAGGGCGGCACCAGCTCGCGCAACGTGGCCGCCGAGCTGGGGTCGAGCTTCACGGAATCCCAGGCCGTCCTCTCGGCGCAGCACGTCGAACACGTCAACCGCTACATGATCCCCCAGTGGCTCGCCGTCAACTACCCGGAGTTCATCGCTGCGGGCGGCATGGCCGAGGTCATCATGCAGGGCTTCGCCGACGAGGACGTGGAGTTCACCAACCAGGTGATCCAGCTCATCGGCCAGCAGGAGGCCGGGGCCTCCGAAATCTCCAAGCTCGTCGATCTGAAGCAGCTCCTGGAGAATCGCGGCACCCCGATCGCCTCCTTCGCCGAGCAGGTGCGCCGCAAGGCCGAGCAGGACGCCCTCGCGCAGCAGCAGGCGCCGCTCACGACCCCGACCCCCGGCTCCGTCGGCGTCGTCCCCAACGCCCAGGGGTTCTCGACCTACATCAACCCGCGCGAGGTCATCTACCTCTCCGAGACGGGCACCGGATTCATCGACAAGCTGCCCTCGACGGTCCACTACGAGGACACAGCGATCAAGGGATTCTCCCGGCGCCTGTGGAACGTCTACCGCGACCTGTACCGCGACGAGTTCTCTGTCCTCATCGGCGAGATCGAGAGCGGTGCCGACCCGATCGAGTTCTCGGATTCCGAGGATGTCGAGCTGGCCGACTGGGTGGAACGGGCCAAGGAGATCATCCGGCCCGCGACCGCCTCGAAGCTGTGGCCGCAGGCCCTCCAGCTCTCGGAGAATCTGATGGGCAAGATCATGCGCCGCGCCTCGCGCGTGGAGAAGTCCCGCTCGCGCATGCGTGGCCCGGCCGTCGATCAGCAGCGCTTCGACGACTGGCTCTCGAACCACCTGCCCAGCGTCGCAGCCAAGGTCGCCGAGACCTCACGCCAGGAGATCGGAATCTTCCTGGCCAACCAGCTCCGCGAGGGCGTCACCGACCGCAAGGAGCTGGCCAAGGCGGCCCGAGCGCACTTCGACGACTTCCCCGAGTGGAAGACGGACCGCCTCGTGCGGACCGAGGTGCGCGATGTCTACAACGCGGCCACCCTGATCCTCGCCGACACGGTGGGCGCTCAGGTGCAGGCCACGGACGCGATGGGAGCGGATTCCGATCCCGACTGCATCGAGCGCGACGGGAAGATCTTCTCCGTCGGCGACGCGATGAAGGAGGAGGAGCATCCGAACGGCACCCTGGGATGGAAGGTCATCCCCGTGAAGCTCTCGATCGAATACGGCGCCGAGCTGGAGGAAGACCAGCAGGCGAATTTCGACCCCGACGCTTCGCTGATTCAGTTCTCCGACGAGATCACCCCGGCTCGTCAGCGGGAATACCTGAAGGCGATCGTCGATCACGTCATCGCGCAACAGGAGGACACGGAGGATGGGGTGGTACTGCACGGACTGCGGGATGAGTAGCAACACAGGGCAGCTCTCCCAGCACGAGTGCCAGCAGAACATTCTGATCGCGCATCAGACTGAGCAGTTCGAGTGCCAGTGGGCGACCTTCCTCGCCTCGAATGAAGGTCGGTTCGCCAAGTTCATCGCCGATAGAGAGGGAACCAAATGACCTCTGATCTCCAGCAGCTCGCCAGAACCCGAGTCCAGAATTCCTCCCTCGTCGCCATGCACGGCGAGGTCGAGAAGGCCGCCATCGGCATGCAGGGGGCGACCATCTACGCGCTCCTGGACATCGCCAACGCCCTACGCGAGCAGGGGCCGGACGAGAAGACGCGCCGCAAGCTGTCGCTCGCCAGCCTGATCGCTGACGCCCTCGCAGGCGGTCGCGACGACGAGGCCCGTCGGCTCGCCGAGGATTTCTCCCTCATCGAGCAGGGCCTGGACTACGACCAGCATCTCGGCTTCGGTCGATGACCATCGTCCTCGACAAGCGCGGCGTCCCGGTCATGCTGGCCGACGTGGCGCCGTCGGGGGTCTCGAAGATCGACCCGAACGCGACCAGCGGGAATCCGGCCCACGACACGCGCTCCGGCAAGTTCGGCACCACCGGAGGCGGCGGCGGCAAGCGCGTCACGGCCCCCGCGAACGTCGATCAGGCTGCCTACCTGCGGATGCTCGACGCGATCCGCGAGGCCGCGCGCACGTACTCGGGCCGTCTCACGCCGGAGAACATCCAGGCGTTCATCAAGAAGCGCGCTGCGAATCCGGGCGCCGTGAACATCCAGGCGTTCCTCCAGGCCGCTGCCGCACAGCAGATGCACGACGTGGTGGATGTCCTCGACCAGGAGCTTCGGACCGTCCGTGGCCCGAAGCTCACCGCTCCCCAGGGCTACGTCTCGAAGATCCTGAAGGGCGCCTCCGACGACGACGTGGCTGAGATCGTGGCCCGGCTCGCAGCTCGCGGAAATTCCGCCGAGAAGGCCGCCGGGATCGTGATGGGCAAGGCCGGTCGCGCTCGCAAGGAGAAGATCGCGGCGGCGGTCCAGAAGAAGACGGCCCAGGTCACCGCTTCGGATTACGAGGCGACCTGGGAATCCGACGAGAACGTCGAGCTGGCGGAGGAGAAGGAGAAGCCCCTCGATCCTGTGCAGCTCGTCAACGCGCTCGCGGAGAAGATCTCGATCCCGGCCCCCATCGTGAATCTGACGCCGAACATCACCGTCGAGGTCGAGGCCCCGAAGCCCACCCGGCGTGTCGTCGAGCGCGACGACAAGAATCTCATCACCGGATTCCACGAAGTCCCAGTGGAAGATGCCAGCTAGCATCCAGCTCTCCGACGAGGCGGGCCAGCCTCTCGACACGATCGAGCTGTCCGATGTCGAGGACGGCGCGAATTTCGCCTCGGGCCTGGCCCGGCGAGTCACCGGCGTCAACAACGGCACCACGAATCTGCGCGACATCTCGGTGACGACAGACGGAGAAGGCGCCGGATTCGTCCAGCTCGCCCGCGACGAGAACGGCGAGCCGGGCGTCTGGGCCGCCGTCGGAGAATCCATCGTGGCCCACGAGGGGACGCTCTTCAAGGGCGCCGAGTTCGCCTTCTGGGCGCGCGGAATCTTCAAGTTCGAGGATCGCGAGGGCCGCTACCCGCTGGAGTTCGTCCTGCGGGGGACCAGCATCGGCTGATGGCCACGATCACCTGGCCAGCCACGATCGATTCGTCGATGCCGACGACGACGTGGCGCAACGACACCAGCCACAGCGACGGCACGACGGACGGCACCGATGCGGTCGAGGGCCACCATGCCGTGCAGCACAACAAGCTCGCGCTGTTCATGGCGGCTGCCGAGAACGAGCTGGGGGCCGACCCTTCAGCGACCTTCACGAGCGTCGCAGCGCGCCTCAACGCGCGTCTGACGTGCCGCACGACGGCTGACCAGGCGCTCGCGGCGAACACGACGGCGCTCACGAACGTCACGAACATGGTCCTGCCAGTCGCCACGACCGGCCTGGACTACTACTTCAAGTTCCTCGTGGCGTTCTCGATGGCGACGATCGCCACGGCGGGTCTGCGTCTCGGGGTCACGACGCCCGCGATCACCGGGTATCTCTCGGCCAGGGTGATGATCCCGCGCACGGCCGACGCCAACCCCGCCGCAGGCACCGCGCAGAGCGCCGCTCCCACGGTCTCCGTCATCGAGTGGCCGGGCTACATCACATCCTCCGGCGACTCCGTGGTGTCCGATCAGGTCCCCGCCACCGGGACGATTTACGTCGCCACCGTCGAAGGAATTCTGAGCAACCCGAGCGCCACGGGGAATATCCAGCTCCAGGCATCCTCCGAGGTCACGGGTTCGACGCTCACGATCAAGCGCGGCTCCTACGGAGAGATCTACATCAACTAGGTCATGGCACGCACGGTCGCCGCAGATACCTATTCCACCTGGCTCATGGCCATCCGCAACGGCAACAAGCCCTCCGGTGTGGTCTACGACTGCCTGGTTTCAGACCTGCTCGTGGGCGACTACATCGTTGGCGCGCGCCTACTGGTCACGTCCCTCGGTGCCACGACGGGTGGCTTGCGCGCGGTCACCGGCACGCGCGTCGGCCAGTCCATGACGGTCAACTGGGTGGCCACTTCGTCTGTCCGCATCGTCGCGTGATTCATGGCGACGCTGAAGTTCGACGGTGCAGACGATTGGGTCCGGGGCACCGGCCAAGGCGGGATGACGGGCGCCCACACATGGGTCGCGCTCCTCAGTCGAGGCGGAACCGCCACTAACTATCAGGCGATGCTCGGCGCCCACACCTCGTCGAATGGGCGCGGTGCGATGTTCGCCTTCTCGAACACGACGAATCCGGGGAGGCTGTCGTTCTACAACAACGTCAGCAACGCCGAATCCGTCACGAATCAGATCCCCACAGCCAACACGGACTGGTGGCTGATCGCGTACTCCCGCGCGGCGGGTTCCAACAATGGGCGCTGGCACGGCAAGAACATCACCACGGGCGCCGCTGCGTTCCACGAGAACGGCGACATTGCGCTGGCGGACCCGCCGAACGCTGCCGGTGGCTACCTGAAGATCGGCAACTACGACCTCACTCCGGGAACTCCGGGCAGCGCCGAAGAGGATTTCAACGGCAGCCTCGCAATCATCGCGTGGTGGAACGCCAACCTGTCCGACGCGCAGTTCAACGAGCTGTACGCGAATCTGCGCACGTCCGACCTGTGGAACTGCTCGGCCGGGCGCCCGGCGTCGCTGAACGAGCTTCGGTCCACGACTGTGGTCGATCTGACCGGGCTGATGACGTGGGCGGCTCCCAACGGCGCGACTCTGACCGGCGCCGATCCCCCTGGCTGGAATTTCGACGGCCTCGGGTCTTCGCCTACGGGCCGTCGCGCAGCGCAGGGCCGCTCTGGACAGGGCCGCTCGAATCTCTTCTCCGGGTCCGACACGACTCCGCCGGGCAGCATCAACGTGACCAACGTCACGCTCACGAGAATTTCCCGTGTCGTCGGCAAGGACGCGACGCAGATCACCTTCACGGCCGACGAGGCGTTCGTCGAGTACATGATCCGCAAGGTGGCCTCTGCCTCCGACACTCGTCTTCAAGGCACCCTCGTGGAGCAGGCGCTCACATCTGGCACGATCGCTCGCGTCCAGAAGGCCACTCCGGTCACCTCTGCGGTGAGCGGAAATTCGATCTCCATCACGCTGCCCAGCAACGTCGCGGTCGGCGATCACATCATCGTCTTCATCGGATTCTCTGGCGCGCTTGGCGTCACCGTCACGAACGTGGTGGACCAGGCCGGGAACACCTACGCCGTCGATGTCCTGACCGACGACGGGAACGCCACGGGCGCGTATTCGGCACTCGCCTCAGCGCGATGCACGTCCGCCCTGACGGCCGGGCAGACGATCACCGCCACGTTGAGCAGCAGCGTCACGCATCGGCTCATCTCGGCCGCCGAGTACAGCGGTCTCGCTTCCGCGTCGTGGCTCGACGGCTCCTCGAACACGGGCAAGGGCACGTCCACAGCGCCCGCGTCGGGCACGATCAACCCGACCGGATCGAATCTCCTCGTGATCGGCGCCACGGGCTACAACGACACGGCGGCAAACCACACGCCGGGCGCTTCTTGGACCGAAATCGACGACGTGTCGAACGGCTCGAAGGGCCTCGCTGTGGACGAGCGGATCAACGTCCCCGCAGGGGCCTATCAGCACACGGGCACGCTCGCGGCGTCTGTGCTGTGGTCGGATTCGATCGCCGCCTACAAGGGCGCGAGCGCTGGCACTCAGTTCACAGCTACGATTACCGACGATGAGCTGATTACCGCCGGAGCAGCCGAGGGAAATAATCTCCTGAAGGTGTTCGTCAAGGACGCAGCGGGGAATTGGAGCGCATGAGCGAACTCACCGTCGTCGAGGCACGGGAACTGGTCCTTCGAGGGGCGCGACGGCGGATTCCGTCACAGGCGTTCGTCGAGTCCCGTCGGCGCAATCGAGAAATCCGTCGCGCCGAGGGACGCAAAGTTGCGTCCGACGACTGGAAGGGCCTGTGGGACGAGTTCATCCCGATGGCCGGTGGCGCGTCGAGCTTCAACGTCGTCCTCGACACGACTGCGCCCGGCGGCGCAGCGCTCGCCCTCAACGGCGGGGCCTCCACGTCCACGAGCGTGGACATCACGGCGGCCCTGACGACGACGGACAACCCGGTCACTGGCTACCAGATCCTCATCTGGGGCACGGGCGTAGATCCGGCCTTCAACGCCTCCATCCAGGTCGCCCAGGGATCGAGCGCGTGGATCACGCCGACGTGGACCGGCTCCGGCCCCTTCACGGCCAACCAGGCCGTGCGCCTCGCCACCGGCGACGGCGCGAAGTCGGTCTCGGCGCGAATCCGCGACGACGTGTGGAACGAGACATCGACGCTCACGCAGTCGATCACGCTCGACACCACCGCCCCGACGGTCAATTGGACCGTCGGCCCTGACGTGACCAAGGTCTCGACGCTCTCCGGCAAGCGCACGGTGAACGCGACCTTCACGATCGGCGCGGAATCCGTCGTCGCCTACGAGGTCGCCGTCGTGGCCAACTCCGGCTCTGCGCGCGGCTCCGGCACGGTCATCGGCACCACGAACGGGTCCACGGGCGTCTCCGGCGGCGCCAAGGCCAACGGCACCACGCAGGCGGTCGTCCTCGACGCCCGAGACATCCAGGCAGCTTCGGCCGGTGACGGCACGAAGGTCATCAAGGTGTTCGTCCAAGACGCCGCAGGGAACTGGAGCGTGTGATGTCCCCCAAGAAGTCAGATCAGCAGGCCGTGGCCGAGGAACACGCCACGGTCAGCGGATTCCAGGAGGGCGTGGCCTACCCGACCATGCCGGTCACGCCGGAGGACTTCTCTCAGCTCCTCCCGAATCCGGACAAGCCTGCTGAGAATCAGTCGGCTCCCTCTCCGGAACAGCTCAACCCTCACCTGTTCGGTCCCCAGGGACGCATCCCTAGCTGATGGGGACCTACGGGTCCGGCACCTACGGGTCGGGCACGTATGGCGGGCGGGAATCCGCTCCGCCACCTGAGCCGGGCCAGGGCGGCTCCGGCTACTCCTGGTTCACCGTCGAGGTCACGAGCGAGCCGGTCGCCGAGGGGCCGGTCTCCGTCGGAATCTTCGTCAGGCTGCCCTACGAGATCGAGGGCCAGCCCACGGTCACCGTGGGCATCACGCGCGAGCTGCCGTTCCAGCTCCTCGCTCAGCCCAACGTCTCTGTCGGAATCACGCGCACGCTGCGCTATGGCGTGCAGTCCGATGTCCCCGAGGTCGAGCCGACGATCGAGGGCGGCAGCAGGATCATCTCCGCCGGGCCTCTGCACCGCCCGGAGGAGCCGACCGAGATCAGAATTCCGGCCACGCTCGTCTTCGAGCTGCCGGTCTTCGCCCAACGTATACCGGGCGTCGCCTCCCACTCGAAGGCCGTCGAATTCCGGTCTCCTTCGGAGGTGCAGGCGGTCCGTCCGATCGAGCTGGTAGTCCCCGGAATCCGTGACGAAGCTCACGCCTGGAACTTCGCTCTCGCCGACGAAGAGGAGTTGATCGCTGTTGGCTTCTTCGACTAGCTGGGTAGGATTTCCAGAGCGATGAGCAACGGAAACCTCGCCGCCTCGACTCTCGCGCCGATTCCGGGGTCCTCTCCTCGGGCCGGTGGCAAGCCGCTCCTCCGCAAGGACGCTGCGCGCGCCTACACGGCGCTGCACAACTACTCCATGAAGCGCTGGGGAATCTCGATGGCCATCGCCGAGGGGAGCATCCGCCGCGCGTACCGCGAGATGGCTGCGCAGCAGGCTGCCCGGCGCATGTGGTGTGCCCAGGGCAAGTGCGGCAACGCCGCCGTCCCCGGCACCTCCAACCACGGTCTCGGAATCACGGTCGATCTCGTGACCCGCCAGCAGCGCTGGGTCATCGACCAGGTGGGCCACCTCTTCGGATTCTCGAAGCGCTGGAGCGACGCGCCGTGGGAGTGGTGGCACATCAAGTGGAAGCCCGGCGCCTACTCCTGGGTGAACAAGTACGCCGGGTCGAGCAGCACGCTCCCCGCGCTGAAGCGAGGCGTCAAGGGACCGTCCGTCGTCAAGCTGAAGAAGCTGCTCTACAAGAAGGGGATTCGGAATTTCTCCGGCCCCAAGAACAGCGACCGCTACGACTCCTTCTTCTCGCTCTACACGGCGATGGCCGTGAAGCGATTCCAGCGCCGACACCATCTCACGGCTGACGGAATCGTCGGCCCATCGACCTGGAGGGCGCTCGGCGCATGACCAAGATCCGGAAGGACAACATGCCAGACCAACCCATGAACCCGCCCGACTCGCCGCCGCACGTCCCGGTCATCCCCGAGGGCCTGGCGACGAAGCTCGGCAAGTACGGCGCCCCCGCCGTCCTGCTCCTGTCGCTGCTCGCCGACCAGACCGGCGTGAACTTCGACCAGACCTCGCTCTTCGGATTCCTCGGTGCGCTGGCCCTCGCGCTGGCCACGATGGGCGGGCGCTACTGGCAGGCCGCTGCCGCCCTGCGCGACGCTCCCTCGCCCGTGCAGACCGTCGAGCTGGGGTCCGACGACCTCCTCGACGACGACGTGACCGGCCCTCCGCCTCATTCAGAGCTGGAGGCCGCCTACCCCGGCGAGGACGCGGGCATGGACGACGTGCCCGAGGGCGCCGTCGGAGGAAAGCCGGGCATGGCATGACCTGGACGATCCCGAAGTCCACGCAGTCGGCCTTCCGGCGCGGAGATTCCGGGATCGGGGTCTTCTCGCTCCAGAAGGCACTCGTCGCCCGGCTCAACGTCGTCATGACTCTCGACGGCAGCTTCGGTCCCGCCACCGAGGAATTCGTCAAGACCTGGCAGGCCCAGAAGAAGCTCGCCGCCGATGGCGTCGCCGGTCCCGTCACGCAGCGCTCCCTCGTGCAGGCCACGGTGGACGCTCGCGACGCTCAGGACCCGGCTCCTCCGGACAAGCTGCTGTACGGATTCGCCGAAGGCGAGGGCGGCTGGCTGCTCGCTCCCGTGAACTGGTCCACGCCCGGCGGCGTGGACTGCGGAGCCTTCCAGCGCCGCGTCTACGACGAGGATTTCGGCAGCGACGCCGTGATCGAGCGCGCCTTCAACACGAGCTACCAGTGCGACCTGCTGGCCGATCGTCTAGTCGAGCTGCACGGAATCTTCCTCCCCCGCGCGGGCACGCGCGATGGCGGGCTGCCCGCAGAGGAGAAGGCGTGGCGTCTCGCGGCGCTCTCGCACAACTACCCGTCCGGCGCCGACACGCTGTCGAAGACGCCGGTCAAGAGCCTGTCCTCGTACTGGACCTCGCCGCAGTCGTGGGTCACGAGCGTGGGCTACAAGTTCCCGGACGGGAAGCCCGTGGCCACGCCGCTCGACTGGTGCAACTTCTACGCGGGCGTGCTGGGCACCTACAAGGGCAACGTCACGAAATTCGTCACGCGCTGGTCGTAGACCATGCCGCTGATGAACTACCGGCCGCTGGGCCGGGCACCGGATGATGGTCGTCTCGGGCGCTTCATCCCCGACGACGACGAACACATCCGCAAGTGGGCGTATTCCGCAATCGCCCTCCCCACGGCGATCGAGGCCGAGAAGGTCCTCACGCTGCCGTTCTGGCACTGGCTGCACGATCAGTGGAAGCAGGGGTCGTGCGTTGGCCACGGCACCGCGATGGAGCGGGCCATCACGAACACGATCCAGAACAGGTTCCTGGCTCGGATTCCGCCCTTCACGAGGCGCTACGACCCGCTCTGGTTCTGGAACCAGGCCAAGCTCATCGACGGCTGGGCCGACACGAATCCGGGCGACGACAACGGCACCTCCGTGCGCGCCGCCTACGACGTGGCGCGCGGCCAGGGCGCACGGCGGATTTCGACGAAGGGCATCTCGATTGTCGGCGATCGAGTCGTCGTCTCCGACACCAAGCAGAAGCCCGACCTCGCCGAGGGCGTCGCCTTCAACCGCTGGGCGACCACCGTGGACGAGATGCGCACCGCGCTCGCGAACGGCAGCCCGGTGGTCATCGGCGTCAACTGGTACTCGAATTTCGACGATCCGACGAAGCGCGGCACCGAGTGGTGGATCGGTCGCGGCGGCCTGGGGCAGATCCGAGGCGGCCATTGCGTCTGCATCTACGGCGCGTCGGACAAGCGCCAAGCGTTCAGGGTGAAGAACTCCTGGGGGCGCGAGTACCCGCTCGTCTGGCTCCCCTACGACGTGATGGCGACGCTCCTCTCAGAGGACGGCGAAGCCTCCCTCCAGACCGATCGGTAGCCGTGACGGCGCTCGACACATTCTGGGGCGCCGTTCGTGATGAGCAGAGAATTCCGGTCGCGTTCCACTTCGCCACGACGACGGGCGGCTCGGGCCTTGCCGCTTCGAGCGTGTCTCTGGATTCCGCTGAGGCTCGGGAGATGGCCCTCAGCCCCGATCCTCGCAGCCGCGCCGTCGCAGCCATCCTGGCGACCGACTACACGATGGCCCGGTTCGTAGCAGCGAACGAGTTCGTCCGGCTGGGCTAGCCTGGCCGGGTGCGTGACAACGGGCCGTTCATCTTCCTCGTCTGCGTCTGCTGCATCGCCATCGTCGGCTTCATAGCCGTGGGCACCGCCTTCAAGGCGTGGTGAGCAGACCATTCCGCGCCTCCCGCTGGCATATGCGAGTGGGGCGTCTGCCGGAGAGGGGCCGCGCCCCTGACGCAAGGAAGCCGCCGGGCCTCATGGCTCCGGCGGCTTCTGGCTGGCGGGCCGCATCGGGCGGCATCGCCTGGGTTCCACAACGCTCAATTGCGTAATGAGCTGGGCACAGTAGCACGCCGACAGATGGTAAGATCCCAGGATGGGCTGGTATTACGATCGCGAAGGCCGCGAGATCACGATGGAGGAGTGGAGCGGCCTCTTCGGCACCCACGACTACCAGAGGATCGTGAAGACCGAGGTCGAATTCCCCGGCACTGGCCAGGAGGTGACCGTCTCGACGGTCTGGCTCGGCCTGGACCACGGCTGGGGCAGCACGCGCCCGGTGATCTTCGAGACGATGATCTTCGGGCTGGGCGAGGAATACGAGCCTCAGTTCCGCTACTGCACCGAGGGCGAGGCGCGCGAGCATCACCTCGTGTGCGTCGAGCTGCTGAAGGCTGGTCAGATTCCCGGCTACGAAGACGAGGACGACGAATGAAGGCCCCTCGACGGCGCCCTGGTGAGTCTTCGCAGAAGGCGGGTACACGCTTCGAGAAGTTCTGGGCGAAGGTCTTCGGCGTGGAACCGACACGAGGGAGCGGGAATCAGTGGCACGCAAAACTCGACGTAGGCGATGGCTCAATCCTCTGGTCGTGCAAGCACACCGACGCGGCCTCGTTCAGCCTCTCGACGAAGCTGATGCGGGAGGCCGAGGCGGCGATCAATGGACCCGGTGGCGTCGGTGGAAAGACACTCCCCGGCATCGCAGTTTCCCTCGACGGTGAGGTCTACGTGACGCTGCGCGCGGAGGACCTGCTGCGCCTCTTGGCGAGCGACGGCGCGCAGTACATCGTGCCGTCGAAGGGTGAACAGAAGCGCTCGCGCTCGAAGATCCCGGCCCTGCTCCGTGACGATGCCGAATGAGTTCTGGAATCTGCTCGATGTCGATTCCGATCCCATCAGCGAGAAGGACATGCTCGCCCTCATCCAGATCGTCTGGGAGCAGGGCAAGGAGCTGAGGATGCCGGTCGGCCTCAACAGGGTGAGCGACTACGACGGCCCCTTCTACGCGGGCATCGGTAGCCGGTCCACGCCCGGCAAGATCCTCATGCTCATGAGGGACATCGGAGTCGAGCTGGCCTACGACGGCTACGTCCTGCGCAGCGGGCACGCCCCTGGCGCGGATCAGGCGTTCGAGCAGGGCGCCGGTGGACTCGCGGAGATCTTCCTGCCGTGGCAGAACTACGAGAGTGGAACGCTCATCAAGACCGGCTCGCACGTCTCGCTGACCCCGCCCAAGATCGCCTACGAGATCGCTGCTGACTTTCACCCGGCATGGGATCGGCTCTCCGAGCCGGTGCGCAAGCTCCACGCGCGCAACGTCCAGCAGATCTTCGGGCCGACCTGCGACGAGGAGAGCGAGCCGGTCGAATTCGTGATCTGCTGGACGCCCGACGGCAAGGCGTCCGGCGGGACGGGCCAGGCCATTCGAGTCGCCGAGGCGTTCGGAATCCCCGTGCGGAATCTCCGAGATCCCGAGCAGTACCGACTCGCGAGCGAGTGGATCGACGACATCAAGAAGACGAGATGATCGAGCTTTGGATGCCGGAGCGAGGAGCCATCGCGCTCCTCGACGAGCAGGGCAAGCAGACTCTGTGGGTCCGCTCGCGCCTCGATGGCGTGTGGCGCCCGAACGACGCATACCTCGACCAGTGGTGGAAGCTGGTCGGCAGACAGGAGGAATGATGATCCCCGAGGACCGCCTTCAGCAGCTCATCAAGGCCAAGAAGGGCGCCGAGGCGCAGCACTGGTGCAACAAGTTCGGCTACAGCGAGGGCTGGGCCATCATCGACGGCGCGCTCGTCATCTACAACCTCGACGACCCGCCCTGGTGGCTCCCGAAGGACGAAGATCGAGACGAAAACGGCAACACCCAGGCTCCCGAAAGGGCCTCTGACCTGGCATAATCCGAGCCACTTCCGGCTCCAGCAGCCCAGCCGCGCAGAAGCGCCCGCTCAACCCCCCTGGCGGGCGCTTCGCGTTTCCGGAGACCCGGAAGGTGTCGCCCACCTCGCACAGTGTCTGTATTTCTCGGTTCGGCCGGGTAAGATTCCGTCGTGGCTCGCCGACGGCGCAAGAGCGGCATCAAGATCAAGAAGGCCAACCGGGGGAAGCTCCGGAAGTCCGCCAAGGCGAAGAAGGGGAAGAAGATCCCCGTCAGCAAGCTGCGCGCGATGAAGAAGTCGAAGAATCCGAAGACCCGCCGACGGGCCACATTCGCCCTCAACGCGAGGTCGTGGAAGAAGACCGGGAGGAAGAAGCGCTGATGGCCAGGACCCGGAAGAAGAAGAAGCAGACCGCGCACGCGCGCAAGGTCTCGGCCGGGATGAAGCGCTACCACAAGCGCACCTCTCATCGGAAAAGCGCCGCTGGCAGCCGCAAGGCCGCACGAACCCGATGGAGGAGGAAAAAGTGACCGAGGAAGCAGATCCCAAGACCCAGAGCGAGGCCGAAGAGGTGCGCGAGGGCGTCGGCAAGGTCCCCGGCGAGGGCACGGGACCGGCCGAGGCACACCCCGGCGAGACCGACACGCGCGGACCGGATGTCTCGGATTCCGAGGCGACCGGCACCACGCCCACCGAGGGCGGCGGCGACGGCACGAACGTCGGCTCGACCGGCGACACCGGCGGCGCAGCCGAGGGCGATGGCCCCACCGGAGGTGCCGTGTGACCCTGCTGCGCTTCGGCGAGACTGTCTCCAGCGGAGAGACGGAGCAGGAAGCCTTCCTGCGCTCGCGGGAGGGCCACCTGGGTCATCCGACCGCTCCCGGCTTCCGGGATGCCTGGACGCGCCGCAGGGGCCTCAGCAGCCCTGGCAACGGCGAGCCGGGCATCCCGCGCTACACGAGCATCGGCACGCATCATCCGGGCATCGTCGGACCGACCCCGAACGGTCCGAAGGCACCGGGTGTTGCCTACGACAATCCGTTCGGGGAAGATCTCGGCGACACTTAGTCCACCGCGAATTCCGAGGAGGTGAAATCGAAATGGCGACCAGGATCACGAGTCTCACCAAGGGCGGCAAGGCGCTCAGCGTGCCCAGCCCGATCATCAAGGGCGACGGCACGGCCAACATCGTCGTCCAGCAGGGCGCGATGGGCCGTAAGCGGCTCAACCTGCGCGGCGGCATCGAGGGCAGCAACGTCAAGGTGACGAACCCGAAGTACGCCACGCGCATGAAGCGCACCGCCTCCCTCGGGATGGGCGCGGTGGGCCAGCGCGGGCGCGTCATGGACGTGTCCGGCACGCTGTAGACCGCTGCGGAGGTCTATCGGCTAACCGACGAGAGGGCCGTCAACCCCCTGGCGGCCCTCTTCGTTTGCGCGCTGCGCTACGATTTCTCTGTCGGTCGGTGAGCGCCCATCTGCTTCTTTCCGACTTGGGTTCGGAACGCCCCGCCCGCCGAAAGGCAGACGGGGCGTTCGTCTGTCAGCTCCCGCCGAGAATTCTCGCGGCGAGGCGGAGGTTGGCGATCAGCAGGTCGCAATGGGCCTGGACGAGCTTCGCGAGCAGTTCCCGCTCGGCCCGCCGGTCCTCGTAGGTGGTCATGCGAGCGGTCTACCCGTCGGCGAGGGCGAGCAGATCGTCCGCCCCGAATTCCGGGTCGTTCATCCGCTCGACGTTCTCGGTCATCGTGATCGTCTTGACCACGATTTTCCGGGCCTTGTCCTCCCAGGCTGCCTTCTCGTAGAGAAACAGGTCGTCCCACTCGACGAACGGCTGTTTCTTCTCGAAGAGGCGCTGAGCCAACTCGGCCATCTTCTGCGGGCTGGTCAGCCAGCCCCTCGCGCGCTCACTTTCGCGACGCATTGTTCTCCAGGGCCTTGCTCGTCGCGGTCTGGATGAGCGAATCCTCGGGATGCTCCCCGCGCTGGCGCAGCTCCTGGTGGTGCTTGCGGCGGGCGACGTGGCACTCCGGGCAGGAGGACCAGAATCGGCCCGGCTTCTTCTGGTGCTTCGGGCAGGCGTCCAGCGGTGGCGCCTCCCTCGTGACAGCCTTCGGCTTCTCTTCGGTCTCGGTCATGGTGTTCTCCGTCTCGTTGGATTTCGGCAGAGACTCGGCGAGACGGAAGAATTCCTCCACGGAAAGAGCGAGTGCCGTCCTCCCAGACCGGCGCCCGCCCACATGGATGAATTCGATTCCGTCCACCGATCTCCTCCTACTTGATGCCAGCCGCCTCGACGGCGATCTCCCAGGCCCGGTGCTTCAGGCTGTCGGGGTCGTCGATGGCGCGCTGGAAGCGCCCGCCCTTCTTGCGCTCGGAGCGGTACCAGTCCGCGAACTCCGTCGCGCCGTTGTACCACGCCCAGAGCGTATCCGGGGCGTTCTGCGGGACCGTGGACATGCCGTCCACCACGGTGCCGTGCTTGAACAGGTGCAGGACGCCCTCTCGGGCCTCCTCACGGTTGCGGGCAGCCCGCTCGCCCAGATCCTCGGGCATGGGCAGCAGGGCCTCCGTGAGGCGCTTTGCGCGCTTGTCCGACACCTTCGTGAGGGCCAGCTTGTCGCCGAACTCCTTGAACTGCTCGTAGTAGTTCGTCGTGACCTCCATCGCGTGCCGGGCCTCGGCGATCTTCAGGCTGGGGTTTCCCAGGTGGCGGATCGAGTAGGTCCGCTGCGCCCGTGCCACGGCCGCCGTCAGCATGTTCATGCAGATGACGCGCACCGGCGTCACGGCGAGCAGGACGGAGGACTTGCCGTCGTGGGAATTCGAGACGAGGGCGTACTGCTCGACGCGATCCCCGCCGACCTCGATCCACGACGGAATCTTCATCAGGACCCAGACGCGCCGTCCGCCCATGAGCGAACCGGCTGTCTCGAAGGCCATCTCGGTGCCGAAGATGGACGACAGGAAGCTGAACGCCTCCCGATTCGGGACCGTCTTGTAGCGGGACGTGACGACGCCCAGTGCTGCGCCGGTGTCCTCGCGGACGTTGGCGTAGTAGCCCTCGACCGGGACGACCTCGAATTCCTCGCTCTCGTCCGGCAGCAGGTCACGGTCGGGGATGAAGATCGGCCGCTGGCGGACCTCCCAGTCCAGCCCGGCCGACTTGATCGCCTCGTCGATCGTGTTCGGATTCTTCTCCAGGACGACGCCCTGGCCCATCCACGGCGTCTCTCGGACGCTCATCATCGTGTCGGTCATTTGCTCTCTTTCTCTTGGATTTTCTCGTCCAGCCAGCCGTGGGCGGTGGCCGGGCCTGCGATCGTGCTGATGCGCACTCGCAGATGCCACGGGCGCCCCGCACGGCGGAGCTTCTTGCGGAATTCGGTCGCCTCGCGCTTGGCTTCTGCGTAGGCGTAGTAGGGGCCGATGGGCGGCGACCAAAACTCCATCGGCTTGCCGTCGATGACCTTCGTCTCCCAGAGAATCTGGATGACGTAGGGCCGGTCGCTCATGGCAGGTACAGCCCGTTCGGATTCCGGTCGGTGACCATGCCGCGAATGTCGATCGGGATGTAGCCCTCCAGGCCCGACTCGATCATCGCGTCGATGATCTCCCCGGAGGGCCAGCCCTCCATCGGGAAGTGCGCCAGCGAGATCCATCCGGCCTCGCTGAGCGGCCCCATCATGTGCAGGAAGGATTCCGCCCAGGGCGACCACGGCTTACGCGGGGTAAGCGTCATCGGCTCCTGGCCCATCTCGACGGCGCTCGACGGGCGCCCGTAGTCCCAGATCTGCCCGCTGCCCTTGGGCAGGTGTCCGGAGTAGGTCGGCTTGCCGATCCAGACGTGCGCGCCGCCCAGGCGTTCCTCCCACTCCGCGCTCTGGCTCCAGAGAGTCGGGTCGATGATCGTGGCGCGCTTGTCGTACACGTCCATGCTGAGGACGACCCACGAGTGCTGTCCGCCGACGCCGTTGCACGTTCCGCGAGCGACACGGCACTCGCCGAACTCGCCGCTCTTGACGAGTGCCACGCTCGCGGCATGGCACTGGCGTGCCCAGCGGTCCATAGGACCTTCCGCCGTGAGAATTCGCTCAGCGGCGTTGAAGAGCTTCCCGGCGCGGGTGAGGCTCAGTCCATCTGACGCCATGTCCAGCCCCTCTCTGCCAGCGGGCCGCTCACGGAATCCGCGACGTAGCCCTCGTTGCCGGAGCAGTAGTAGTCGAGGTAGTCCTCGCCCTCGCCGCGCAACTCGGCCACGGTCGCCCCAGCAGAGCGCCATGTGCAGCCGAACCGCGAGCCGTCCTCGTGGAACCAGTCCACGTTGCACAGGGCGCGGTAGATCTCCGTCGCGAGTTCGCGGCTGATCGAGCGGCCGAAGACGACGTAGAGATCGTCGGCGAAATTCCGCTGGAGGGCCGTGATGCGGGACGCGAGATTCGTCAGGGCACGGCGCAGATTCTTCACCTGCGTCGGCTCGTCCGGGCCGAACATGGCCCGGCGGTCTTCGCCGGGCAAGGTGAGCAGTTCTGCGCTCAGCTTGTCGTGCTTCTCGTACAGGTCGTGAAGCTCGGTCACAGGAGCCTGCTCCCCTTCCAGCGAGCGACGGCGACTGCGCCCTCTGCGGTGACCGTGATGGTCCCGGCGTCGTCCACCGTGATGTAGCCCGCCTCCCGCAGCCGCTCGATGCGGTCCTGCGACGGGGCGGAGCGGTACTGGCCCTTGGGCTTCGTGAGGTAGCGCCCGTCGGCGTACATCGAGAGCATCCGACGGTCGGCGTCAGCCATCGCGTCGCGGCCTTCGATGAGCGCGATGGCCCTGATCGGGGTCGTCACTTAGATCGACCTCCCTTCATTTTTTGGGGACAGATTCGGTGGTCCCACTGAGTGTCAGCGGAACCAGACTACTGGGTCTCAGCGAGAATGTCTAGTCCTCGTCGTCCCATTCGGCTGCTTCGGCCTCGGATTCCTGGCGGTGCTGCTCGGCCTTCGCCTCCAGGATCGCCCGCGTGTCGCGGAAGAACGGAGCGAGCTGGTCGTCCAGCGTCATCGCCAGCCGGTCGAGTTCGTCGGGCTGCTCCAGGAGCGGAGCGCCGTCCACGTACACGGCGACGGAATCGAGGTCGCCCTCGGCGGCGTAGGCCAGCATGCGGAGGGCGTGGGTCACGCTCATCGCCTCGTGAACGGAGAGCGTGAGCGTGAGGACGGGTCGGTTGAGGTCTGCGGAGTCGAAAGAGTCGGCCATGATGGATCTAACGTCGCGTCAGATCCGTTCCTTCTGACACGCCCTCCATGAGATTCAGCGCTTCGACGATCGCGGCGAGTTTGCGCTGGCTGTCGCGCTGTTGCCAACTTGCCCACGAGATTCCGTTCTCGATGGCGTGCTGCATGGCCTCTTCGCGCGAGCCGAACTTGCGGCCCTTGCTGTCCCATGCCTCCTGCCGCCAACGAGACACGCTGACGCAGATCGCAGGGACCGCGAGAATCCAATCCTCGCGGTCCCCACGGCCTCCGAAGCCGCCCTTCACGCGCAGCCACGTCAACCCGTCGAGGACGAGCGAAGCGTCGAAGCGCATGTGATCCACCCATCCGCTCTCGCGCAGGCGGATCTTCACGGGCCGCTCGAACTGGATCACGAGAACCCCGTGAAGCGGCTTGTGACCTCGATCTGGCCGTAGCCCTCCTGGCCGTCCGGGCTGGTCCAGCGGAACGAGTGCGGCGGGCCGCAGCAGTTGCAGCCCTCGTCGCCGGAATTCTGCCCCGTCAGGCGCTCGAACTCGGCGACCAGCGCCTCCGGGTCCGGCCCCGCCTTGGCAGCCGAACACGCCAGCGCGCCCAGCCAGCGAGCGTCGTTCTCCAGGGCCTCCTCGTAGGACGTGTTGACGTGGAGGATTTCGTCGTCGGATCGGAATCCGTCCGTCTTGTCGGGCCAGCGCTTGCCCAGCTTCGGGCGCTCCAGCATCGACAGCGGGTCGTCGTCGTAGTTGCGGCCGGACTCCCACATCACGCCGTACTGCGTGCGGACGCGCATCGCCCAGTGGACTGTCCACCCGGCATCTTCGAGGGCCTTCCAGTCCTCGTCCTTCAGCCACCACGAGCCGCCCGAGTTGTTCGAGTCGTAGTAGAGGATGCCGTCGCCGCACAGGCGAGCCATCTGCACACGACGCAGCTCGTCACGCTTGGCCACGACCGCCTTGGGGTCGCGCGGCCGGTCCTGGGGGTACATCAGCTCGTTCAGCTCGGCCTTCAGCACTTCGATTTCGTCTGTCACGACATGTCTCCTCTCACGATCAGGTATCCGTCGCCCTCACGGACGATTTCGTCGGTCGGCTCCTGGTGACCCGGAACGACGATGAAGCCCTCCTTCTGGAAGTCCGACCACTCGTCGAGCGTGATCGGCACCGCCTCCAGGCACTCCATGCTGTCGCACTCGCAGAGCGGTCTATCGAATTCCATCAGGCGGATTCCTCCTTGGCGGTGGCGGTGAGGTAGAGGCGGAGCTGGCCCCGGAGCTTCATGGCCCGGTGCAGCTCGATCTCCATCTGGTTGTAGAACTCCGGCTCCCAGAAATCCGGGTCCTCCATGTCCTCGCACATCTGGTACGCGGCTGCGACCGTGGTCTTGATGTACGCGATCTGCTGAGCGAGATCCGGGAGCAAGATCTCGCGGATGTACGCCTCGGGGTTGTCGCCGGAGAATTCGGCGATCTCCTGCTTCACCTCGGCGTCCATCACGTCGTCGGACGGCGGCACGAACTCCGGCTCGCCCTTCGCCCGCCACTCGGCGAACTCGACGGTGCCCTTGTTGACGTGCTGCGCAAATTCCTCGTTGGACTCGAAGAATCGAGCCACCAGTTCGGTGTGGTTCATGCGGTCTCCTTTCAGGAGAAGAAGTAGATGAGGACTGCGAGAAGAAGGACCCACTCCCCGAGGGAGAGCGGTCCCTGATTTTTTCGGCTCACGCGAGACCTTTCCTGAGATCTTAGCTAGCGAGGCCAAAGAGAGGGACGCCCGAGAGCGTCCCTGCTCTTTGAGCTACGCCGGGACCGGCTCGGGCTTCTCGACGGGCTTCTCGGCGGGCTTGGCCGCTGAGGGACGCTTGCGCCGCTGGCTCTTGGTCTGCGCCTGAGCCATCGTCTTCCCGTTCTGGCTCTTGGCCCAGCCGGGGAGATTCACGTCCACGACCTCCTCGACGGCGGGACGGAACAGGATTCCGTCGTCCGTCAGCTCGCACTCGAAGTGCATGTCCTCGGGCAGCTTCTCCGCGATGGGAGAGGGGATCGTGAGGCTGTAGTTGATGAACGGCTCGCCGTCCTTGTTGCGACCGTTCTGGAACTTGCGAATCTTGTAGGACTTGAACGACATTGTTTACACCTCCTTCTAGTTGGACTTGGGTTCAGATCCGGCGTTCAGCATATCACGGCATCAGCCGATTATGCTGACCGTTGCAACGGTTTCTACTGCGACCAACATGAGGGTCAGCATGACCCTGTGGTGGGCGTGCCGACAAAAGCCTCGGGCGTACCAGCCCGCCCCGGCTCCCATGAGGCCGATCAGGAAGTGGAGAGCGTAGGCCGTCATTCGGTCTCGACCTCCGGCTCGACGGACACCACGTACCAGTCCAGCGTGCCGTCGTCGCGCTTCAGGGCGACGCGCGTCTCGGGCAGGTAGTTGCCGTCCTCGTCCATGACGAAATCCGCCGTGGCGATCCACGGATGCGCTGCGACCGCGTTCATCAGCAGGCCCGAGACGGCCCCGGACAGGAGCGCTTGCCCGTCGGACTTCATGCGATTGCTGTCAGGTGGCGTCATCGCCACACGTCCTTGACGATCCAGATTCCGCCGCCCCAGCGCTTCGGGGCCATGAGGGAGCGCTCCCACTCCCAGTCGAAGGGCCACGCGATCACCTGGAAGTGCGTGGCGCCGACCTGGATGCGGATTCCCCAGCCCCTCATGGCTCTACCGTCATGGCGCCGATCAGCTCGCCCGTCTCGCACGAGCGCCACGTCAGATGCCCCATGTGCAGGGCAGGCTCGGCGATGATGCGGTCGCCCGAAACGATGACCTGAGCGGTGATCGTCAGACCTTCGTCGAGCTGAATCGTCTCGCGCCCGGTGGCGAAGTCGATGACGAGCTTCATCGACGCTCTCCCAACAGCTCGCGCTCCAGGCGCCGGGCGGCGCTCTTGCCCGCCTCTGTGGACATCAGGCGCTCGTCGGGCACGATTCCGACGCGGGGCAGGTCCAGCCGGTCGGCGTCCCAGCAGCAGCCGATCGTGGGGTCGCTCTCGACCTCGCCGAAATCGTGGCGGACGACGGCGAGTCCGAACTTGTGGCGCTGCGCAGGAGTGAGCAGAGCTTCCACGCCCAGGGTCTGCGCCAGCTCGAAGCCGCGCTTGCCATGCTCGGGGTCGCTCCACTCGTTCTGGCGCATCGTGTCGTGGAAGAGCGCGAAGAACGTCACGACCTCCACGTCGGCGCCCTCGGTGTAGTTGGCCAGCTCGATGCCGTTCTGAGCCACGCGCTGCCAGTGTCCGGGGCCGTGGTCGTAGCTGCGCAAATCGTGGATGGTGGAAGAGCGAGCGAGTGCCGCCCAAAAAATGTTCTCCGGAATCATGTGTCCTCCTAGTCGTCGTTGTAGCTGTTGATGAGGTCGCGAATCTCCATGAGGATGTGGCCCAGGTGATTCTCGCCGACCTTGCCTTCGCAGGAATCGCAGGAGCAGTCGCCCCAGAAGTTGTCGTGCCAGGTGTTGCCCTCGACCAGTTCGGCGTCGCCGGTCTGGAAGAGCGCCACGGCCAGCTCGCGGTGGTCCAGGAACTTGCGCAGGACCAGGTGACGCATGATTCCGATGCGCACCTCGGGCCAGTCCTCGCGCAGCGTGCACTTCTGGCCCAGACGCTTGGCCTCTGCCGGGCCGTCGGCGATCAGGATCTCGACTCTCTCCTGCAAATCGAAGGTTTTCTCGGCCTGGAAATCCTGCTCCACCGTGGTGCCGTCAGGCTCGACAAAGAAGTTCGAGAGGAATCCTGTCGATTCTCGGAACTTCATAATTGGCTTGTCCATAATTTCTCCTTTCTGTATCGGACCTCCTACTGTAGCGACTCGTCGTCGGTCTTGCTAGCGACAGGCTTTGCCTTGCGCTTGCCCCACTCGTAGCCTGCGGCGGTGAATACGAGGACGCTGCCCACGGCTCCGAGGCGGTCGCCTAGCGAGTAGGGCACGCCACACGACGACGCCCCGATTGCGAGCAACGCCCCGACCATCGCAGCGGATGCCAGCGTCAGGACCCAGCGGACGAAATCGTCCATCTTGCGAGTGGCCTCTTCTCTAGACATCGAAGACCACCGGGGCGTTCTTGGGGACGTAGCGGCCGTCTACGACGGCCGTGTGGCTCACGTTGGCCAGCGTGACGCGCTGGTACTCGCCTGTGTCCACCTGCTCGACGCCGTAGCCGTGGTGGATGTGGCCGTAGACGGCCAGCGTGGGGCAGACCTGCTCGATGCGCCGGTTGAGGGCGATGCTGCCCACGTTGCTGCGGCCCACGCGGTCGTGGAAGCCCGCAGGCGGGACGTGAGCGATCAGCACGTCGGTGTCGTCCGGGATGAGCGCGAACTTCTCCCGGAGGAATTCCTCGCCGGGATCGACCTCGGGCGAGTTGAAGGCCCAGCCACCCTGCCAGCGCTGCCACGGGGTGCCGTGGAACTTCACGCCGCCAAGCTCGATCGACTCGTCCTGAAGGTAGATCCAGGGGAGCAGATCGGCGAACTTGTGGCCGTGGTGTTCGAGGATGAAGTCGTGGTTCCCGGCGACGCCGATCACGACGATGTTGCGCCTGCGCAGCTCGTGGAGCCAGTGCAGGAATCCGTCCACGACGTTCGTCCACCAGGCCGCGTCCACACGCGGGTCGATGTCGCCTCTGCCGATGTCACCGGCAATGCAAAGTACGTCGCAGTCGGGGACCTCCGGCAGGTGGCCGTGCAGGTCCGACGTTGCAGCGATTCTCATTTCTACCTCCTTAGTAGGCCCACTCTCGGAGCGTCTTCATAACATCTATCAGACGTTCACGCTCTGGGTCAACATTCCAGACGAACGGTTCTTCGTCCTCTGGCCACTT
>Ga0207701_10000649_pt1 | contig 36347 bp, 24 predicted proteins | sample KBSSwiSSwithPhiX_FD_184294 | JGI IMG/M metagenome (GOLD analysis project Ga0207701, IMG submission 184294) | Switchgrass rhizosphere bulk soil microbial communities from Kellogg Biological Station, Michigan, USA, with PhiX - S5 (SPAdes) (version 2) | ecosystem: Environmental > Terrestrial >... | reverse complement strand
TTCCACGTACCAACTAGTTTATAGCTTAATGATGCTCTACTTTCACAATTACATAAATAGGAACAACCATTTTTCTTGCTAATTTTAAGAATTGGCTTTTCTAAAAAATATATCATCCACTAACCAAAGCGACACTGAACTGGTATTGTCTTACCGGCAATCTGGCGACCTGAAAGTTTTGGGAGAACTGTATCAACGATATATGGAGCTTGTGTATGGCGTATGCCTGAAATACCTGAAAGATCCCGAATTGGCACAGGATGCAGTTATGCAGATATTCGAAGAACTGGTATCAAAATTGAAAAAACATGAAGTAGAGAACTTTCGGGGCTGGCTGCACCAGGTTTCGAAAAATTTTTGCCTGATGCAACTCAGGACACCGAAGAACTTAAAAACAGTAGCACTTCCTCCATTACTTATGCAAAATGAAGAAGATGTGCATCTGAATGGCGTGATGGAAAAGGAGGAGAATTTCCAAAAATTGGAAGAATGTATTGCTTCTCTTCCCGATGAACAAAGAACGATGATAAAACTATTTTATCTTGACGGAAAATGTTATAACGAGATCGTGGAAATAACGAACTTGGAATGGAATCATGTTCGTAGCTCCATTCAAAATGGCAGGCGAAATTTGAAACTTTGCATGGAAAAGAAGGAAACAATAAATAAAGAAATTTAGAAATATTGAAATTTGAGATAATACGTGTCTGGAGAAAAAAATATAATAAACTATACGGCAGCTGATATTGAAAAGTATTGGAAGGGCAAACTTAGTGCTGCTGAAATGCATGCAATGGAAAAGGCAGCAATGGAAGATCCTTTTCTTTCCGATGCATTAGAAGGTTATAAGAATGCAAATTTAGCCGATCTGGACTCATTAAAAGAAAGACTTGATAAAAGAGTCGGCGCCGTTGTACCGATCTTAAATTTAAAACGTAAGCGATTTACATGGGTAAGGGTCGCAGCTGCGGTCATTATAATCGTTGGCATTGGATTGCTGGTTCAGCAATTAGTTTTCAATGACCGTAACAAAAATTCGATTGCCAGTTTAGAAAAGAAAGATAAAGGACCTGAGAGTTTCACGAGTAATAATCAGGTAAAAATAGACACTATAAATAAAGAGATGCCCACACAACCCGGTTCGGTGGCGAATAAACCTGAACAAAGAACTTCAATTTCTCCAAGCGCAGGTAGTTATGTTCATTCAAATCCTGACACGACCAGGAAAACTGTCAGATCAGATGATGAGTATAAGACAAGAGAAATAGCAAAAAAATCCGAGACTAATGAACAAGTAATTGCAAGTGCAGAAAATAAAGTTGAGCCCTTAAAGGATAAAGCTGATAATGGAATTGTAAATGATAATAAGATCAGTTCATCAGCAGCAGCTCCTAAAGCAAAAGCCAGCCAGGCATATAATGAAAACGCTAAATTAAATGAGGTCGCCTTAAACAATAAATACAATTACCGTGTTATAGATGCTCAGAATAATCCTGTCCCTTTTGCCAATGTGATGAATACACGGGACAATGTGGGCACTTATACTGACATCAGGGGTAATTTCAATCTTGTTTCAAGTGATAGTGTTTTAAATGTCCAGATAAGATCTCTTGGATATGATGCTGCCAATTATAAACTCGTTCCATCGAATGCTCAATCTGGTGACTTGGTTTTAAAAGAAGATGAAAGGAAAGAAACAATTGTACAAAATAAAAAAGTAGTAAGCAGTCTTTCAAGAAAGGATAGTGCAGAAATTGAAGAGCCGGAAGTGGGTTGGGGAAATTATAATATGTATGTCGCTAATAATATTAAGATCCCTGAAAATGTTCGTCCTAAAAACACCCGCAACGATGTTGAGCTTAGTTTTGATGTTGACAATACAGGTGTGCCTATAAATATTAAAGTAACAAGATCATCACAATGCAAAGAATGTGATGAGGAAGCGATCCGGCTTTTGAAAGAAGGCCCCAAATGGAAAAGAAAAGGAAAAAGATCAAAAGCCACCGTTTCAATAGCAGTGGATCAGAAATGAGACGATAATATATAAATGACAGATGATAGTTATTTTAAGAACTGCACTTAATTACTATCATCTAAAAAATAATCCTCTATCATCTATTCCCTTACCTTTGTCGTCCAAAACAAATTGTCATCATGAAAAAACTATTTGCCTTAGCTGTTGCATCATTTATAATTTTTTCGACTGAAGCACAGCAGTTAACCACACCACAAACCAGTCCAACAACTGAAGTCAAGCAAAATTTTGCCTTATCAAGCATTGAACTTTCTTATTCACGTCCGGGAGTAAAAGGCCGTAAAATTTTTGGAGATCTTGTTCCATACGGAAAAGTTTGGAGAACCGGCGCTAACGGCGCAACGACCATTACATTCGGTGAAGATGTAACGATCGGTGGTAAAAAAGTTACTGCAGGAAAGTATGGCTTGCTTACAATCCCTGGTGAAACTGAATGGACATTTATCATTACAAAACAGCTGGACGTAACAAATCCTGCTGCATATAAACAAGACCAGGATGTTGTAAGGGTAACTTCGAAACCGGAAACTCTTCCTTTTTCTATTGAAACAATGATGATCAATATTGACAACATCAAAAGTAATAGCTGTTCGATCGGCCTGGTATGGGATAAAGTTTTCGCAGGCTTTGATGTTACAGCAGATGTTGAAAGCAAAGTAATGGAGCAGATCAAAAGCTCTATGGAAAATGATAACAGGCCTTATTTTGCAGCAGCACAATATTATATTGATAATGGTAAAGACCTCAACAAGGCTGTAGAATGGCTTGATAAAGCTTATGCTCAAAACCCAGATGCATATTGGATAATGTATCAAAAAGCCCGTGCTTTAAAAATGCTTGGCAAAAAAACAGATGCATTAGCGGCTTCAAACAAATCAATTGAACTTGCTAAAAAAGGAAAGAATGATGATTATGTTGCTTTGAATGAAAAGTTGCAAAAAGAAATGAAGTAATATTTTTACAGAAAATATTTATGAATCCCGCTTATAGCGGGATTTTTCTCTTTGTCATCATTGGTTGCAATAGAAGAGCAAAAATAACAACACCGAAAGCGCCAATAGGATTTAACCAAAGAAATCCAAGACCGATCAGTTTCAATTTAGCTGGAATATATATAGCGAAGATCAATAGCTGCGTCAATACGGTTGCGTAAAAAACAGCTGAACCATTTGTGATCCTTTTTAAAAACAATGCTACAAGGAAAACCCCAAGAATTGGCCCATAAAAAATTGACCCGAGTTCATTTACTGTTTCAATAAGACTGTTTCCCAAGTTGTACGAATACATAGCAACTATCACACAAAAAACACCCCACAAAAGTGTGTAACGTTTAGACATCCTGTATTCTTCTTCGCCGGTAACATCTTTTTTAGAAAATCGCCGGTGAAAATCCACCATGGTACTCGATGCGAGTGAATTAATTGCCGCTGCTATACTTCCCCATGAAGCCAAAAAAATTATTGCGATCAATAGGCCAACCATTCCTGTTGGAAGATTATCAACAACAAACCGAAGAAAGATATAATTGGTATCGCTGGTATCACCTTCAATTTTTTCGGTTTGCATCCATGTCTTTACTTTTTTACGAATGCTATCTGATTGTTGTTGCAATTGACTTAGCTCAACTGCTTTATTATTTTTTTCTTCTTTTGTTTCAGCATGAGCAAAAAGAGCGACGGTGGATTTTTTTTGTTCTGAAAGATCATCGTAAGTTTTTTGCGCAATCGACAATGAATCTTTGTGCGAAGTGTTTTCTAACTTATTTAATTGTGACTGGTTAAAAAATAAAGGCGCATTATTGAATTGATAAAATGTAAAAACCAATGCACCGATCAACAGGATGGCAAATTGCATTGGCACTTTTACAAGACCATTCATGAGCAAACCCATCCGACTTTCCGTAAGTGATTTGGCAGTAAGATAACGCCCCACCTGGCTCTGATCAGTTCCAAAATAAGATAGGGCAAGAAAGAACCCACCAATAACTCCACTCCATATATTGTATTTATCGCCCCAATCAAATCCATTTCCCTTTTCAAACCCAGTTGTAATAACATTTAACCTTCCGAGTTTGCCACTAACCTGCAAAGAATCAATAAAGCCAACACCTTTCGGCAACATATGTACAACCATATAAGCAGCCAAAAACATTCCGATAAAAATGATGATAAGTTGTAGTTGTTGTGTATAAGCAACTGCTTTTGCGCCTCCGCTAAGTGTATAAATTATTAGCAAGCCGCCCATGAATAAATTTGTCCAGTAAATATTCCATCCTAGTAAAGAGGAAAGGATGATCGATGGTGCAAATACACTGATGCCGGTTGATACCCCCCGTTGCAATAAAAATAATAATGAAGTGAGAGTTCTTGTTTTTCCGTCAAACCTGTTTTCAAGAAATTCATACGCAGTATAAACTTTCAGTCTGCTAAAAATTGGAACGAAGAAAATGCAGATGACCACCATTGCTATTGGCAATCCGAAATAATATTGAACGAACCTCATTCCATCGGTGTATGCCTGGCCGGGAGCGGAAAGAAAAGTGATCGCACTTGCCTGTGTGCCCATTATGCTTAGCAAAACTAATCCCCAGGGTAAACTTCTGTTAGCAAGTATATAACCGTCAAGATTGTGGGTTGTACGGCTTTTGTATAACCCATAAGCAATTATCCCGATCAGTGTGGCGGCAAGTATTATCCAATCGAGTTGGCTCATGAGAAGGCTTTGGTAAAAAGGCTAAACAAGATGATAACCAGAACAAGAAAAACAAGAACAAAAACATACCATTGATTCCATGATCTGAATAAGGGTATTTTATCGTTGTCCTGCATGCTCTGCTATTTTAAATTATTTTTTTCTGACTAACCCTGAAAGTAAAAGTCCCAAAGCAAGACCGATCAATAATCCAATAGTCACTCTTTTAATTATAAATCCAAGAACGAGCCCGATCACGATAGTCAATACCACAGCCATAGTTCTTCTTGTGTCATCTCCCTCCTTACTCATTAAAATGCTTTTTTCCTGTTTAGTGCAATAAGATTTGCAAGCAACCGGTATGCACCCGGCACACCAGCTGGTAATTCACGGAAGAAAACTAAACCGGTGTAAACAAAAACACCTTTTCCAAATTTAGCAATAATCAAACTGCCATCATCATCACCTTCGCCGGGATCATGCATAGAGAGAATAGTTTCAAATTTTGACCGATCGAAATTTGAAGCATGATAAATGCTCCGTTCCTGGATCCACCCCTTAAAATCATCTTGCGTTATCTTATTGGGAAAATTCAATACGGGATGATCGGGGTTCAAAAAATTCACAGTAGCATTTTCATCTGTAACCCGTTTACCTGAAATAGTAAAATTATATGGGCCGATCTTTGGTTGCTGATTATTCCTGAATTGTGTGTTATTGTATTGAACAATTAAATTGCCGCCTTCATTTACATATTTCATCAGTTTATCATAATAGTTGGCCATTAATTCATTTGTGTTATAAGCTCTCACTCCAACGATCACTGCATCAAATCTGCCAAGGTCGTTTTTATTAAGTTCTTTTTGAGAAAGGATATTCACATCAAAACCCATTTGTTCTAATGCAGCAGGTATTTTATCACCTGCTCCGGGAATATAACCGATCTTTTTCCCATAGGTTTCGATCTTCAATGCCAATTGTTTGCTTTCCGAATTCTTGAAATAAGTTATATAAGGTATATGGTCATATTTGATGCTACGAATTGACTTGGCAATATCGCCGCCTTTTTTATACTTGAATTCTGTCACTGTCAATTTAGAAACTGTATCTGATGGATTAAAAGGTTTCAACGTTTCCACCTCTCTCAATTGTCCTTTAGATAAATCCATTTTTTCAGATCCGGGAATACCTCTGTCGCCAGCATATATTTTTACATCTGAAATATCTTTGTTGGCTTTAAAAACGGCTGGTTGAGTGAGTTGGTTATCTTTTGAATTTATTTTATAAACAACAAGATCGTTTGGAATAGATACATCAAATGAAGGAATAATAACCAACGGCTCATATAATTCACCATGCACCGGATCTGTGAATTTAAATTTTACTGGTTTTTCAAAATTGATATTTTCTCCTTCAATAGTGACAGTGATGGCAGCAATAAAAGCCGGATCAACATCTGCCTGGCCAATCTTCAATTGGTCATTTACATTAAAATATCCTTCCTCCATTTTATTAGCAAGCCAATAGGGTTGCGTGATGGGTTTGGAATCCGGAACAAACAAAGTTTTTCCAAAATTTACATTCACATTTTTTGTCAACGGTAAATTGAAAGAAGAGTCAAAAGCATCTACCTGTACTTTTATTAATGAAGCATTTACTCCAACACGGTTATTCAATAAAAAATTGATGCGAACAGAATCTGTTTGCACAGCATATTGCTGTGGTGATGTGGCTGTAATAAATAAACCACTGCATTGTTCGATCAGATCTTTTGTTTCTTTTAGCTTCCGTGTTTTCCAATAACCATCAGGCAGTTGTTGCAAGGCCTTGTATAGTTGAACTAACCCTTTTACAGAATTTACCGGATGTCCGAAATCAAATGAAGCGATCAACCCATTCACTATTTTTTCTATCTCTTCACCGCCCTTTACTCTTTTCCAGCTAACATCCACTCCATCCATAAGGTCGTTTATTGGTGGATCACCCTTGGTTGTTCTGAAATATTCAATTGCTTGTCCGATCACAGATGTAGATCCTGTTCCCTGCGTTCTGTTCTGGCTACGGCTTTCTGCACCAAGCTCTCCATAGCTTTTTCCCAGTAAAGGATTATAAATACCATCATCGAAATGGAATTGATCTGCATTAGTTGTATTTGTTCCGCCAAAATTGAAAGTATTCCACAAAACTCTTTTCACCTGCCAGGGCTTTACATATTTCAGTTGTTCGGGGAAACGATTTGGGTCTGCAGCAGCAGAGTATGCTTCATTGGCTAAAATTGCAGAAGCAGTATGATGTCCATGCCCGCCCTCTCCTGTTGTTGGGAATCTTGTAATCACAACATCCGGTTGTATTTTTCTGATCACCCACACTACATCACTCAATATTTTTTCTTTATCCCATATAGAAAATGTTTCTTCAGGATTTTTTGAATAACCAAAATCATAAGCCCGGGAAAAAAACTGCTCGCCTCCATCTACATTTCTTGAGGCTAATAATTCCTGTGTTCGTATCAATCCCAACTCAAATCCTTGTTCGTCGCCAATTAAATTCTGTCCGCCATCCCCTCTTGTCATTGATAAATACCCTGTACGGTATAATTTATCTTTTGCGAAGTAAGCTATCAATCTTGCATTATCGTCGTCAGGATGCGCAGCAACATACAGAACAGTGCCAAGTACATTCAATTTTCGAATGGCCTGATACATATCAGCAGATGTCCATGTAGGCAGAGATTGAGCAATTAGTTCGAAAGAGAAAAAGAAAATAAATAAAAGACTAAAAGTTTTCTTCATCCGGCAAATTTATTCAGCGAATATAAGTCTTGCTTTACAAAGTGTCTTAGCCGATTGTATAAAAAAATCCCGCCAATGGCGGGATTAGATTTTTATTAACTCAGTTTACCTGGTTAATTCTTCTTTTCCTTATCGTTACCGTTACTTACTTTCTTACCTAATTGATCCAATATCTGCAAGCCAAGCAAACCACTGATACCGCCATTCGCATTATCACCGCCACCTGAGATCAATACGTCAGGCATGATTTTTACATTCTGGCTGGCGATCGACTCCATTACTTTTAACTGGGTAAAATTATTTCCACCCATCGCATCAACAGAAAGTTTATAAGATTCCGCATTTGATTTACCAATAGCCAGGATCTTTTCAGCTTCTGCATTACCGGTTAAAGTAATTTGTTCAGCATTTGCCTTTGCAAGCAATTCAATTTTTTCTGACTCAGCCTTTGCGAGCAATCTTACTTTTTCTGCTTCACCAGTTGCCATTAACCTCATACGGTCACCTTCTGCGTTTGCCTGTAAACGAACACTGTTTGCATCACCAGTCGCTTTTTTCACCGCAGCATCAGCAATTCGTTCAGCAATAAGTACACCCTGGTCAGCTTTTACGATCTCTTTCTGAATTTCAGCTACAGCAGTTTCTTTTTCCAAAGCCTGTCTAGTTTCCTGTGCTTTCTTTTGTGTTTCGTAAGTTATCTTTTGTTCTTCGGCCAACTTACGATCAGTAAGTGTTTTCATCAAACTTTCAGGAGGGACAATATCACCAATAAGCGTATCCACACCAAACACATTGTATTGTTCAAGAACACGACCAATATGATCTTTTGCAGATTGTTGTCTTTCTTTACGAGTTCCAAGGAATGCGATCACATCACTATCCTGTGCACTGTTACGGAAATAGTTACCAATGGTTGGTTCCAATACCTGGCTAACAAGATTGTTCATATTACCAAATCGCGCAATAACTTTCGGCGCTTCTGTTGTTGGTATGTGAATGATCTGTGATACGTCAAGATTAAAAGGGAAGCCGTCTTTACTTCGCACAGTGATCGTTGAAAGGTTTTTATCCAACTGGTGGCTTTCGCTTCTTGCACTTGCCCAATTAAGAACAAGGTTAGTAGTTGGAACCAATTCAACTTTCATAATATATGGATTGATCGGATATTTACCCGGACCTAATGGTTCATTCCAAACACCTTTGAATCCTTTCGCTATGATATTGCCATGCTTAAATTCCACACCACTCAGATCCTTACCCTCATCACCAACATAAGAAATAACAACACCTACATGACCGATAGGGATCTCTGTCATTTTCACTAATTCCAATTTTACAAACCATGGATTAAGGAAATAAGAACCTGCAAGAATTACTTGCTCCTGCAATCCTTTATAACCACCACTATCCAGGAATTTGTCTACGTCCTGGAATTTATTATGATCGCCAATGATCTTACCGGCGATCTTGCCTTCTTCTAATGGCTTTCCCTCCATAGTTGTAATCACACCAACCGCATTATCAGGAATGCTCACAAGGTCAGTTATTTCAACTTCAAATAAATAACTATTGATACGGTAAGAACCGGGAGCTATGATATCTGTCTGTCGTCCCTTACGTCCGCCATTTTTCAAAAATGCTTCTGCATTCTGATACGTATCACATTCTACTTTACGTCCAAGTATTGCTCCTGTTTCAAGTTCAGCGCCGTCTCTTGCCATTACTAATCCTAGTTTACCTGTTGGAATGATTACAAATGGCTGAAAAGTGATCGTGTATTGCCATATCCATTTCCAGAAATAAACACCCGGAGGTAATGATTGAGCCTGGTAACCTGCTTCGCCATTAGTGGCGATTATATGCCCTTCAGGTAATTCTTGTTTACCAAATAAAACAAACTTTTTTGTAACAAGTCCTATCCTGTTTTCAGGTACAATAACCAGCCCGAAAAAGACACGGAGAATAAACTTGTAAAACAATAAAAGAAATAAAGGGATGCCTATAATAAGGCCCCAGCGAATTAATTCTGATTTTTCCATGATGAGTTAAAAATTAATGGTTAAAAATATTGTTCAAAAAAATTAATACAATAAGGGTACGGTGATTGATGCACACAACTTGTCAACAGCAATGCTGACGAAGTATTGCATGGTTGCCTGTAAGAAGGGAACGCTATGAATAGCGTTTATCTAAATTGAATTTCCGGGAGGTGAAGTATTATAGATCGTAAACCGGATAAGAGATTCAGTTGAGTTAAAACTACCTGTATCGTCGTCTGTATTCATTATGAATAATTGATGATGTAAAGCTACACAGCGGTTCCATCGCTTGTTGAAAAATCGTAAAAATTCAAAACCGGTTTTGACAGCAATCAATATTGGAAGCCAAAAACCGGTTTTTATAAAAGATGAGATGTTTTTCCCTATATTAAGGAGAACTCAATTATTGCCCAACCATGAATACGGCATTGCAAAACATCAACTTACCATTTTCCCAAAAACTACGGAACATAAGATCGTCAGCGAGATAAACGATCTCACCTGCGCCCATGTCCTGTACACCAAAAACTAATTCATCGTTCAATTTGTTTTTCACAGCAGAGCCAACAAAACCGGAAACCACGCTGTCTTTTTTTAATACACCAACATTCCATCCTCCTTCTTTAAAAAAATCATATACAGCATCGTCTTGTTTTAATGTGTAATAAAAATTCGGGTAACCAAAAGCAAGCGGATGTGTGTTATCAAGTTGTACCTTAAATATAGAACCCGGAATATTTGACCTGATAGATTCTCTCTCTCTTTCCTCATACACTTGCAATGCAGCATACGGATCTTTTTTATCGGTATCATCTGTTTTTTTTGTTTTGATGGCCCAATCAGTTTTTGCTAATTGACCAACAGCACCTTCCAATGCGACCAATCTTCCGCCTTTATTTATCCAATCCTTTAACTGATCGGCAGAAGTTTTTTCATTTAGAAAACGATAATTACCTGAAGGCATAATAAGAACATCATAATCACTCCAGCTAATTCTTCCGAAATCATTTGCATTTATCAATGTAACCGGATAGTCGATCGATTGTTCAAAGAAATTCCAAATTTCACCGGCTGAATTTGAGCCAACGCCATCACCAGTTAATAAAGCAACACGGGGAACTTTCATAAAATGGATTTTACCGCTCCCAAAATCAAATCCCTTGTCAACAAATCCTGTTGTGATCGTATTTGCTTTTATATTATTTGCATTGCATATTTGGTTAATGATGGAGGCAAGTGAGCCACCAAATTTTTCATTCCCCTTTTTTATAATGATCAATGAGCCGCGATCAAATTTTTGCCCGCTGATTTCAAAAGGAGTTTCCGAAAATCGAACTTTCACTCCTTGTTTTATTAATGCGGTCAAAGCTTTTACACTTTGCAATCCTCTCCAACTAATAACATAGCCATAAGCATCCCTTACATTATTTGTAATTGCCGCCGGGCCTGCTCCTGCAGATGATTGAAGCTTACTTTTGGAACCAAAAGTATTTAACCCATACACATAAGGCAATGACCATGCGGTGATATCATAGGTATTTGAATCAACCAATTTAGTTTTTGGCTCAAATAACACTTTTATCATTGCCGACCTTGGTTGTTGAGAATGAACCATAAGATCACCGGCCTCTATTGTGAACGCTTCGTCTTTACCTGAAAAATAACCGTAGCCGCTACCTTTTGAATTTCCGCTGGCAAATTCATATTGAATTCCATTTTTATCAAGCAGTGTTATTAATGCATTTACCCTTTCCCTTTCCGTCTCGCCGTTTTTTATAAGATAAGTTTTATACTCGCCAACACCATTACTAACTGCATCATTAAAAAACTTTCTGAACTCCTTCACTAATCTTGAAGCATTCAAAGATGAAACCTCTATTGTACTCAACCCGGTTGTGTAATGATGAGTAGCACGATCTAATAATGTCAACGTATCACCTTCATCAGTTAATGCACCCAAACCACCGGCAGGACCTCCTCCTTGTTCATATGTCATTCCTATTGCACCATTATAAACAGGATAAGTATCACCATAACTTGGATAAAAAAGATCAAACACTTCTTTTGTAAAATATAACCACCCATGCGCATCAAAATATTTTGCATGATTTTTTCCAATCATCACCTGGAAATCTCTTTGCCACGGTGTGATCACTTCATGAAATGGTTGTGCAGCCGGGGCAAAATAGTAGGGATTATTTATTCCCTGCTCGTGAAAATCAACATGCACATAAGGCATCCATTGATTATACATTTTCATTCTTTGCTGGCTTTCTATTTGTGTTTGCCATGCCCAGTCACGATTAAGATCAAAATTGTAATGATTGGTTCTGCCCCCGGGCCATGGCTCCCGGTGCTCTCTTGCATTCAATGATGGGTTCATACTCTTCCCAACAATTGAATTGAACCAATTTACATACCTGTCCCTCCCATCTGGATTGATACATGGATCGATAACAACAACCGTATTCTTCAACCAATCTTTTGTTTTTGTATTGGAAGGATCCACCAATGCCCATATTGTCATCATCGCAGCTTCGGATGAAGAAGTTTCATTGCCGTGTACATTATAGCTTAACCAAACGATCGCCGGAACCCCGTCTTCAATGGGAGAAGCCTTGTCTTTCGAGATATTGGCAAGACGAAGATTATTCAATCTTATTTGTTCAAGACGACTTATATTTTCAGATGATGAGATGAAAGATAACAATAACGGTCGCCCTTCATTAGTTTGACCATACTGTTCCAGCTTCACGTTTGCGGAGGCATTGGCAGCAACATGCTGAAAATAACTAACGATCTTCCAATGTGGCGTATAACGTGTACCAACTTTGTAACCTAAAAACTCATCAGGAGATTTTAATTGAGCATTTGTAGAAATAAAAAATAACGTAGCAATTGCAAGCAGGAGTTTCTTATGCATTAGGTATAATTTGAGGGGGCAATTTATGAAAGAGAAGGGAAATACATTTGAGTGACTGAAGACTTTCGGTTTTTTATCTTCTCATTATTGCTGCACTTCAATCATTGGCACTGTAGGTGCCGCTTTCGCAGTTTTTTCTTTATTATTTAATTTTAGATTGTGTAATTCGAAAACTAAGGAAGCATAGTAATATCCACCATTGAAACCAAACTGTGTAGCAGCACGACTATAAGCAAACCGTCCTTCAGCGGTATTTGCAAAATGCTTCAGCTTATCAGGATAAGTATCGCCGATATTATTTGCACCAATAGTTATGTTGACAAAATTTTTCAATTTATAACTCATGCTTGCATCAGTTACCGTTTTGGCATTGAAAAATTCGTCTAATGCAGGATCTCCCGGATCTCTTGTTGCTACTTTCCCAAAATCTGTACTGCGAACATTGAATGTCAATTTGGAGATCTTATAAGTGAAGTTGATCGATATCTTATGTCTTGGTTGTGCTTCTTCAACACGACCTTTTTCATCGCGGGCAAATAGGCGGGCCTGTAAAGTAGGATCGGTGATCGTACTGACCCTTGCCTCTCCCTGAACATTTGTTTTATTAAAATTAGCAGCACCAGTTATCGAAAATTGTCCATTGCCAAGTTTATCAACAAAAGATATCACCGCATCTATACCTTGGGTTCTTGTATCGATCGCATTTGTAAAAAATATTACTGAGCTCACGTCATTAAGTTCCGGATATTGACTTAAGATCGCATCTACCGCTGCAGCTTCCGGAGCGTTAAATCTTCTGAAAGAGGAGCTCAATACGATCCTGTTTTTAATATCGATGAGATACCCATCAACAGTAATGCTTAATTTATTATTTGCAAGTCTGCTTGTTAAACCAATACTGTAATTCGTTGAAGTTTCTGCATCGAGGCTTGGAATACCAAATGCCTGTGCCACCGTACTATTATTGCGAAACGTTCCCTGTTGAAATGGTTGCAATCCAGAACTTGTTTGAATAAACACTGTACTGATAGCGCTGAAATATCTTTGCTGCATCGATGGCGCCCTAAAGCCATTACTAAATGCACCACGAATCGCAAGTTTCTCTAACAACTGGTAACGAAAAGCAAATTTGCCGGCAAAGCTTGAGCCATAATCAGAATAATGCTCATAGCGACCAGCGCCATTCAAAAGAAGCTTATCAGTAATATCTGTTTCTATGTCAACATAACCACCAAACACATTTCTCCTTTCATCAACAGCATTTGCTGGTTGAAAACCGGGGAACACCTGCGCACCACCAACTTTTCCCGAAGAAGGATCGTAGTTTAGATAAGAAGCTTCCTCACCCTGCTCAATTGAATAATTATCACTGCGAAATTCAGCACCGCCAGCAAGGTTAAATGATTTCAATCCCAGGTTTGCTCCAAGATCTCTTGAAACATTTAAGTTAGTCGTGTATTGACTGAATAAAAGTTTACCTGCATAAAATTCCGTAGGCGCCGTTTCTTTTAATGCATATTGCGATGCATTATTAGAATTGCTCACATCAAAACGAAATGTATTGCCACCGACGGCCTGGCTAATATCCCAGCTCCAATTGCTGGCAAGTTTTCCTTCAAATCCTGCGGTAAGATATTTATCCCTTATAATAGAATTGATCTCGGGAAGAAAACCATCAGGATAAAGTTCAGTGATCACCTGGGAAGTTTGTTTTGGATAACGGTAAAAACCGGCAGATTTTCCGTCCCTATAATTATAACCTGCTGTTAAAAGAAATTGCAGGTCCTTTTTGAATGGATAACCCATATTTACCAATACACCATAATTACTAACTTCAGAGTTGCCGATATGCATATTATTTTTTCTGCTAAATCCACGCTGAGCAATTACTTGTTCGTCAAGTGGAACATCATTTGTATAAACAGTGCCCGTATAGTCACCAGAGCGATTTGTTGGATCACGATGACGAATGTCACCTGAAATATTAAAGTAGCCGCCTTTTTTACCTAAGCTCATTCCGTGATTTATTCCTAATTGCTGAACAACACCATCACCTGCGTATTGTTTACCCCAATGTGTATATAAAGTTGTTCCGGTAACATTTTTCTTCAAAACAACATTTATCACACCTGCAATAGCATCGGAACCATATTGAGACGATGCACCGTCACGAAGCACTTCTATCCGGTCTATTGCAGATGCAGGAATAGCATTAAGATCCGTACCAACAGAACCACGACCAACCGTTCCATTTACATTCAGCAGCGCTGTATTATATCTTCTTTTGCCATTTACTAAAACAAGAGTTTGATCGGGACCAAGTCCACGAATGGTTGCAGGATCAATATGGTCTGTGCCGTCAGCTACTGTTTGCCTGCTTGAATTATAAGAAGGAGCAATAAAATTTATCATTTGAGTTGGCTCTACCTGCCCGGTAAGATTTAACTCACGGTTCGTAATGACATCAACTGGTACGGGAGTCTGTGTCCTGGATCTTGAAATAGATGAACGTGAACCAACAACTATCACCCGGTTAAGATCGCCGGAGTTTTGCATTTCAAAATTATTTTCAGATACTGAACCTGCAGTTACAGACACTTGCTTGCGTTGCGTTACTACACCTACATAACTAACTATTAAAGTATAGTTCCCGGGAGCAACTTTTAATTCATAGTTCCCACTGGCGTCAGATACAGTTCCTTTTTTTGTACCATCTAAAATAACAGAGGCTCCTGCCATTGGTAAACCATTTGCATCTCTTACTGAACCCCGCAATGAAGCCGTTTGTGCAATTGCATTACTTGTAATAAAAAAACAAATCACTAAAAACCCAACACTTTTAAGAGCAAGCCTGAATTTGTTGACCATATGCGGTATTTGTTAAGTTAAAACATGAAAAATAATTGGATAAAAAAAGGGCTTAGCTAATTATTGCAGGTATAAAATAAAGATAAAGATTTTAAGATAAAAAACCCGGAACCATTTACCTTGTGTAATGAAAGTTATTCATGATAAAAAATTCAATAAACTTATTTGCGCATCTTTTATATCTTTTTTAAATGCTTCAGCCCACACTGCTATAAATAGCTTATCATTTTTACTGGATGGATATGACCAATGTGCCAGCCGGTATTTTCTGAAATAAGAATGCCTAGATCGTATGAGGGGAAGATTGTTTCCATAATTTCTGATTGAATTAAATGTTTTTGTTCCTTTTTGGAAATGGAATAAACTTTCCGGTTTTTTTCTGGTAGTCACGATATTGGTCACCAAAGTCCTGAATTAAATCTTTCTCCTCGAATAATGAGCCAATTACAAAATAGCCGGTTAGTAGTAAAGCAAACCATAAATGAGTCAGGGACATGGTTGGCGTAGCCCAAATACCAATAATTCCACCAACATAAAGGGGATGCCTTACATATTTGTAAAAAGCTTTAACTCTAAAATACAAGGGTGTATAAGGCTTCTTGAGCAACTCACTATAGGTTTGCCGAAGACCAAAAAGGTCAAAATGGTTGATCAGAAAAGTGCTGATAAATAATATGCTCCAGCCCAAAAAAAACAGTGCATACATAACGTAAAATAAAATTGATCCTTCAGGTATGCTCCATATGGTTCCTCCCATAGGTTCCCATTGCCAGACAAGAAATGCCAACAAGATGCCCGATACAAGCACATATGTACTTCGCTCTATGGGCTGTGGTAAGATTCTTGTAACCCATTCTTTAAAAGGCTTTCTGGCCATAACACTGTGTTGAATACCGAAGAGCAATACCAGGCCAATGTTTTTGATTAATGCCAGTGGAAAAGAAATTTCAGGGCTTCTATCAATCGAAATCTCAGGGATAAGTTGACTTGCAGATAGTATCCAGAATAATAAGGACGCGAATCCTATAAGATATGCAATGATTGCATAAATAAACATTATTATAGCTTTCATAATCTTGGTTTAATAATTTCAGGTTTTTTGTTAGGCCATTATTTAATGAATTTCAATTGAGCCGCAAAAGTTTGCTGGTAGATTTTACCATCTTTTATAATAAATGTATCTGTACCATAGGGTACGTCTAGACTTGGAGTATTTGCATGCCAAACGATATATGCCAATTCATCATTGACCACAAATTTGTCTAGTTCAAAGCCTGACTGTTGTTTTGGAAAATGCATTATCAGGCCATCAAAAAAAGCCCTTATCTCTTCAGTACCTGTATAGGTTGCAGCCTGGGTTATCAGAATTGATTCATCCGTATAGTCAGATACCACAGCTTCCAGGTCATTGTCCTGAAGAAAGTTGTTCAGATGACGCTCTATTATCTTCCTGGAAGAAGTACTCACAGTAGTTTCGTTTGTATTATCCGGATTTTGTTCTTGGTGTTGAGTGCTCTGGTGCAAAGAGCTTGAGTGCTTTTCCATGTTTTTTATTTTTTTAAGTGTTAAATTGAATTTTACCGATAGTGCCGCTTCGGCATTTTTCGTTTCTATTATATTAGTTATGAATATGCAGTCAAAAGTAGTAGCGAGCCATAAAATGGAGTAGACTCAATAGTCCTATAAATCGACTCTAAAGTTCAATTGGAAAACATCAGGCCTTTTGCAACATTTGCTGTCGATATTGATGGGGAGTAGCTTTGTACTTTTCTTTAAACACCCGAATAAAGTGAGAGGTATCTTCAAACCCACATTCGAAGGAAATCTGGCTAATCGGTAAGTCAGAAGTGAGCAAGCAATGGAACGAAAGATCAAGTTTGCGTTGCTTGAGCCAGGCTGCTGGTGTGGTTTTATAAAACTGCTTGAAAGATCTTTTAAAAGTGGACAAGCTCATATGACAAAGTTGAGCATAGTCCTCGATCTTCAGATTGTAGCCAAAGTTTGCCTCCATCAGATGGCTCATCTGATTGGCTTGATTTTGACAAAGGGAGATAAAATAATCCCTGATATTCTTGTGGTTGTCACTCGTGCACAAATTAAGAAGTAATTCTTCGAGTTTTAATTTCAGCAACTGTTCATTCGGTTTCTCAGACAACGAAAGATAGGAAACAATCGAACTGCAATAGCTTTCCAGTAATTCATTAGGTTCTATCCGTAAGACCGAATCTTGTCTGGAAATGTCTTTCTGAGAAGTCTCCAGGAAATTTGGATTTTTTTGTAGAAACGATTTGATAAAATCGTCAGGAATGAAAAAGAAGATGGCACAAAATTCATTTCCAAAAAATTGATGCGTCAGGTTAGCTCCCTTCTTTATGAAGAGAATATCACCATTGATTGCTTCGTAGTCATGGTAAATGCTCTTCCACATTTTCTTTCCGGAAGTGATGAAGGCAAAGTAGTTGCTGTCAGACCAAATCTTTAACCTTGTCTCTTCCTGCATACAAGTGTATTCCACAAATAGTAGGTCATCTACTTCCATTTTTCGAAAATCATTACTCTGTTTTATGAAGGAATAAAGGTTTATCATGTTGGAATTTATTGCCAGCTACAAATATAAAATTATCGCCTGGTTGTATTAAGTGACATATGGAAGTATCTGGACTAAGATTATTATGAACGAAAAATAGCGAAACGGTTTTCAAGGGATATCGCCGATAGTAAAATAAAGATAAAGATTTTAAGATAAAAAACCCTGAACTATTTACCTTGTGCAATGAAAGCTATACGCAATGAAAAAAATATTTTTTTTATTTCTTCTCCCGGTGTTATTTGAAATTTCTTGTTCAACAACAAAAACACCAACGACACTTGTTGACCAGTACAAATACGATACTCAGAAAAAAGTTATCTGCGAGAATGGTGCCGTTGTTTCTGCGCATCCGCTTGCAAGTAAAGTTGGATTAGCAGTTTTAAAAATGGGTGGCAATGCAGTTGATGCTGCTATTGCAACGCAGTTAGCACTTGCAGTTGTTTATCCAAATGCCGGAAATATTGGCGGTGGTGGTTTTATGGTGGCAAGATTAAAAGAGGGTAAGCTTGTTGCAATCGATTACAGGGAAAAAGCTCCCGGCAATGCTCATCGTGATATGTACCTTAACGCAACCGGCGAACCGCAATTACAATTAAGTCAGAATGGCCATCTTTCGTCGGGTGTTCCCGGTACCATTGCAGGATTATTTGAATCAAGCAAATATGCAAAGCTTTCTTTTGATAAATTAATTCAACCAGCAATTGATCTTGCAGAAAAAGGATTTATACTTTCTGATCGTGAAGCAAAAGCTTTTAATTCATTAAAAGAACAGTTTGAGAAATACAATACTCAAACACCTGTCTTTGTAAAAAATATTTCATGGAAAGGAGGTGATACTCTTTTTCAAAAAGATCTTGCAGAAACTTTAAAGCGAATAAAGAAAAAAGGAGCAAAAGGATTTTATGAAGGGGAAACAGCAAGACTTATAGTGGAAGAAATGAAAAGAGGAAAAGGAATCATCACACTCGATGACCTTAAAAATTATAAAGCCGCATTGAGAGAGCCTCACGTTTTTGATTATAAAGGATATAAAATAGTCGGAATGCCAATGCCAAGCAGCGGTGGCTTGTTATTGCATCAAATGTTGAAAATGATCGAAGACAAACCGATCGCTTTTTATGGATTTCATTCTCCTGAAGCTGTCCAATTGATGGTGGAAGCCGAAAGAAGAGCTTATGCAGACAGGGCGCAGTTCATGGGTGATGCAGATTTTTTTAAAGTGCCTGTTTCAAAACTTACAAGTGAAAAATATTTGCAAGAACGGATGGTTGATTTTGTTCCGGGGAAAGCAGGCAATAGCGAACTAGTGAAACCCGGCGATATTCCTGCAGCCGAAAGTGAAGAAACAACTCACCTCAGTGTGATTGATAAAGATGGGAATGCCGTTGCCGTTACAACAACCCTTAATAATTCTTATGGAAGTAAAACGGTAGTTGGCGGAGCCGGATTTATCTTAAATGATGAAATGGATGACTTCAGTGTAAAACCCGGGGTTCCGAATATGTATGGTGCAATTGGTGGTGAAGCAAATGCTATTATGCCGGGAAAACGAATGCTGAGTTCAATGACACCGACTCTTGTATTAAAAGATGGTATGCCTTATTTAGTTGTAGGTACACCGGGTGGCACAACTATATGTACTTCGGTATTTCAAACTATTGTAAACATTATTGATTTTAACATGAGTACTGAGGATGCCGTATGGAAACCAAAATTTCATCATCAATGGTTACCAGATAAAGTGGATCTTGAGAAAGGCTTTCCTGATAATACCAGGAAAGCATTGGAAGAAATGGGATATAAAATTGTCGAAAGAAGCGGTATCGGAAGAACTGAGGTTATCAAAGTTTTGGCTAATAAAAAATTTGAAGCCGTTGCTGATAATCGAGGCGATGATTCTGCAGAAGGATGGTGATTCTTGAATTAACAATTAAAAATTAAGAATTAAAAATGAGTTTAGAGAAAGAGTATCTGTCTACAGTTATCAAAAGACTTAAGTACTATAAAGATCTTGGTGAAAAAACTTTTGAACAATTAGAAGAAAAAGATCTACATTATTTTCCTACTCCTGAATCAAATAGCGTTGCCGTTATTGTTCAGCATTTAGCAGGAAACATGCTTAGCCGTTTCACGAATTTTTTAACCGAGGACGGAGAAAAAGAATGGCGGCAACGTGATGATGAATTTGAAATACATAATTATTCAAAACAACAGGTGATCGATCTTTGGAACAAAGGCTGGCAATGTTGTTTTGAAGCGCTGGAGTCATTAACTGAAAATGATCTTTTGACAATGATCTATATCCGTAAAGAACCGCTTAGCGTTATTGATGCCATCAACCGGCAATTGGCACATTACCCATATCATATTGGCCAGATCATTTTTATCGGCAGAATGATAAAGAAGGAGCAATGGAAAAATCTATCAATACCCAAAGGACACTCGCAACAATATAATGCCGGCGACCAAATAAAAGACCCTGCAAAAAAGTATTGATCAAATTAGGTGTTGGACTGCTATTCAAGCCATTAACCCATATTTTATTTTTTTCTCTCTCCTATTTGACTGGCCGGATTTAATTTCTATTTTTACGACCCTTAAGTCCAGCCTGTCACCATTTCTTTCGGGCAAAATCCTTTCTGAAAACCGGTATTAATCTAAAGCAGTAAAAAACTGACCATGAAAATTTTATTTTCTACCATCATCTTATTACTTACACTTTCAGCAAACAGCCAGGTTAGCTACGGAGTATTTGCAGGACCCCAAGTAACAGGTGCACACTATACCATCAGGGGCAATAAACAGGAAAGCACATCAAAGATCGGCGTAAATGCAGGCTTCCAATTTAAGGTCCCTTTTGAAGGCCGTTTGAGTTTTGCTCCATCCGTTATGTATAATCTTCGTGGCTATAAAGTAAAATTTGATAGTCCTGCTTTCCCTCCCGATTCTTCGGCAATTGATAACAATACTTCTTATCATACTTTTGAGCTTGCCTTTTTACTTCAGCATGATTTTAATTTGAAACCGGGACATTTTTTTATCCGTGTTGGTCCGTCTTTAGATTTTATTCTTGTTGGCAATGAAACATTCAATACCAATATGAATACTACCGTGGACAGGCCAATGAAATTCAGCTTTGGTGACTATGGTGCTTATCTTGCTTCTGTTATTTTACAATTTGGCTATGAAGCAAAAAATGGTTTGTTTGGTTATATCCATTACAACTATGGCCTTATTTCCATGAATAATGCTGATAATGGTCCGAGTATTGACAATAGGGCGGTTGGTTTTACTATTGGGAAATACTTCAAAAAAAAGAAGGTTGTCGTTGGTACCCAAAACAAGTAATAATACCATATTTAACATACCTCTCTCACCATTTACTTAGCCTCTTTTTGACCTTTGGTACTTAATTTGACTTAAAGGAACGATTGGTTACTTTTACACTTCTAAAGTACTGCTCCTGAAGACCTTCAAGAAAATAACTAAATGGGTTCTGATAACACTGCTATTTCTCATTATAGCAGGAACGATCTTTATTAATACAGATTGGGGGCAAAATATCATCGCCAACGAAGTCACCAGCAGGTTATCAAAAGAGCTAAAAAGTAAGATCAGTATCAAGCATGTTAGTTTTTCCCTTTTTAATAAAATGAACCTGGAGGGAGTAATGATCGAAGACCAGCAAAAAGACACTTTACTTTCCGCGGGTAAAATGCAGGTACGTGTTACAGACTGGTTTTTTTTTAAAGACAAGATCATACTTCACTATATAGAATTGGGCGATGCGGTTATCCATTTGAATCGAGCTGACTCAGTTTGGAATTATCAATATCTCGTTGATTATTTTTCTGGTGGTAGCTCCACAGGCAGTGATAAGAAAGCAATTGACCTTGATTTTAAAAAGATCAAGTTTAATAATGTAACCTTTCTTAAAAAAGATGAATGGCGTGGTGAAGACATGCAATTCCGATTAACTTCCATGGACCTGGATGCAGATGAAATCGATCTTAACTCTAAAAAAATAGAAATAAATTCCATTGATTTTTCTGACCCGGTTTTCTTAATTAAAAATTATACGGGCAAAAGACCCCGTTCTATAAAAGTTATAAATGAAAAGGAAGAAATTACCGATGAACAAAAAATTGACTCATTATTAAAATGGAACCCGGAAAGTTGGTCTGTTCATGTTGGTAAACTAAATATCAATAACGGCGATTTTAAAAACATACAAGAGATCAGCGGCTCCTATGATGATTATTTTGATGGAAGAAATATTGATTTTGCTTCTATTAATGCAAGCTTTAAGAACCTGATCTTTAATAATGATACATTGACCACTTTATTGGAATTAAGCACAAAAGAAAGAAGCGGCTTTGAGGTAAAGTCAATGGTAGCTGATGCAAAACTTACTCCGCATGAAATGTCATTTGATAAATTAGAGATCAAAACCAACAATAGCGTTATCCGTGATTATTTTAGTATGAAGTATGAAGATTTTAATGACATGAATGACTTCATTACTAAAATAAGAATGCAGGCCCGCTTTGAAAATGCAGAAATTGACAGTGATGATATTGGTTTTTTTGCCCCGGAGGCAAAAACATGGAATAAAAAAATTAAAATAAGTGGTCTTGCAAGAGGAACAGTTGATGATCTTTTTGGAAACGAAATGACAATACAAGCTGGTAACAATACTTACCTGAGTGGTGATATAAGTTTGACCGGCCTTCCTGATATCAATAAAACATTTATCGATTTTAAAGCAAACAGTTTTCGTACAACTTATGGCGATGTAACAACCTTTATCCCCAGCATCAGAAAAATTACCATGCCTAATTTGCAAAGCCTTTCTTACCTGGATTTCAATGGAAGCTTTACCGGTTTTATTAAAGACTTTGTGACTTACGGAACCATTCGCACTAATCTTGGCACTATTAAAAGTGACCTGAATATGAAATTGCCTGACGGCAAACAACCTTTTTATTCAGGGAATATAGCTTCACAGGATTTCAAACTTGGTGTGTTTGTTAATGATCCGAAAATAGGAACCATTTCATTTGCCGGCCAGGTAAAGGGCAGAGGATTTAACTGGAATACTATTTCAGCAGATATGGATGGTGACATCAAACATCTTGTTTATAACAATTACCGTTATGAAAACATAAAAGCAAAAGGATCACTTGATAAGAAAATATTTAACGGTGACTTTTCTATAAGGGATTCCAATGCTGTCGCATCACTTCATGGCATTGTGGATCTCAGCGGCAAGATCCCCCGGTTTAATTTTTTGGCTGATGTAGATACATTGAATCTAAGACCGTTGAATATATTAAAAGATAATCTTTCGTTTGCCGGCAAGCTCGATTTTAATTTTACAGGAGATAATATTGACGACTTCCTTGGCAATGCAAGCATTCGTAATGCAATTGTTACCAAAGATGGCAGATCGATCCCGCTTGATTCATTTGTTATAAACTCAGAATACATTAATGGTGCTAAACATTTGTCGGTACAATCACCTGAAGTGGAAGGAAATATCAATGGTGATTTTTCACTGGAAGATCTTCCGGAAGCTTTTAAACTTTTTTTGAATAAATATTATCCCGCTTATATCAAAGAGCCTTCAAGAAAAATTCGTGACCAGGCATTTACTTTTAATATTAAAACAAATTATGTTTCGGACCTGCTGAACCTTTTTGATACAACCTTCCAGGGATTTAATAACGCCGAGGTATCCGGACGACTCGATACAAAACAAAATCAACTGGAACTGGCTACTTATGTTCCTGCTTTTGCCTACAAACAATTTGAGTTTCAAAATGTGAATATTACTGGTAAAGGAACATTTCAAAATCTTGCTCTTACCACTACCATCGATCATTTAAAAGTTAGCGATAGCCTCAGTTTCCCATTTACTCAAATTGATCTGTTAGCAAGAAATGATTCTACCAATGTAAAATTCATTACCGAAAGTAATAATAGAAATATCTCGGGAGGATCTGTAAATGCGCTTGTAAGAACCTTTGATGATGGGATCGCTATAAAATTTGATACATCAAGCTTTGTATTGAATGGTAAGCGATGGGCAATTGAAGAGAATGGCGAACTGGAATTGAGATCAAATAACGTGTCACATGGCGAAATTGTATTGAAGGAAAGCAACCAGGAGATCAGGGTAAAAACAGTGCCTTCCGCTACGGGCGATTGGAATGATGTTAAAATTGACCTGAAAAATTTTAATATCGGCGATGTATCTGGATTTCTCGTAAAAACAAATAAGATCGATGGGCTGCTTGCCGGCGATATTATAATTGAGAACCCCACTAAAACTTTTAATGTTACTTCAGATATTCAAACTGATCAATTGAGAATTGACGATGACAGCATTGGTCAAATAAGTGCCCATGTATTTTATAATAATAAAACCGGGAACCTGATAGCAAATGGAAAAACGGTAAACCCAGATCAAAAACTTGATTTCGATCTTAATCTTTTTCTAAAGGATCTTGCTACTAATGGCCAGGATGTGATCAACTTAAAAACAGAACGATATCCCGTAAAGATCGCCGAACGTTTCATTGGCAATTTATTTACAGATCTTGATGGTTATGCAACAGGACCACTAAAGATCATTGGTCTTGGGCCAGATGCAAAGTATATTGGTAAAATGAAACTCGAGGATGTCGGACTTAAAGTGATCTTTACTCAATGCTATTATAAATTGAGCGATGCAGAGATCATATTCAAAGAAGGTGAACTTGATCTTGGCCGGATTACATTAATTGATACGGTAACTCATAATACCGCAACACTAAGTAATGGGATTCTAAAACACAATGGATGGCGGAACCTGGTATATGACATAAGAGCAAGAGTTGATAATGACCCAATAACAGGTGATGAACGCCCAATGCTTTTATTAAACACAACAAGAAAAGATAACAGCAGCTTTTATGGTTATGCTTTAGGCACTGGCTCCTTTTCTTTAACAGGTCCTCAATCAAATATGCGGATAAAGATCATAGGCAAAGCTTCGGAAAAAGACAGCTCTTATATCACACTACCTAATACAACTGGAAAAGAAAGCGGGATCGCTGATTTTCTTATTGAACGAAAATACGGTAGAGAATTAACCGACTCCGCTATTAACAACAATGAAACAAATATTACTTATGATGTAGATATTACCGGTAACCCAAAAGTTAATGTGAAAGTAGTAATAGATGAGTTAACCAATGATGAAATTAGGGGTCGTGGCGAAGGCAATCTGAGGATCGTTTCAGGAACGTCAGAAAAAATGACCATGCGTGGACGATTTGATATAAATGACGGCGTTTACAATTTCAGCTTTCAATCCTTCTTTAAAAAACCATTCGAGTTAAATAAAAATGCAAATAATTATATTGAATGGAGTGGAGATCCCTTTCACCCGATCGTAAATATTGAAGCAGTTTATAAAACGCAGAAGAAGGTTGATTTTTCTCCTATAACCAATAATTTCTCCGAATATAAAGGGGTTAGCTTCAGAGATTTTGTATATGTGGTTGCTAAACTGAGAGGGGACCTTTTCAAACCAGATATTTCATTCTCACTTGATTTTCCTCCTGGAAGTCCTCCAAACTCAGATGCTACTATTTCTTATATTATTCAGAAACAAATTTTGGATAATGAAAATGAATTGAATAAACAGGTTGCATTTCTTGTTGTATTTAACAGCTTTGCGCCGACTGAAACCGGTTCATCATTATATTTAAATTCAGGTCGAGATCTTTTTGTAAACAGTATTTCAGATTTTCTGTCAGGCCAAATAAACAGAGTATTGAATAATATTTTATCAAACAAACTTAAGATACCGGGCCTATATGTAAATTTTTCAGGCTCGCTTTATGATCCAAGAGGTGTGTCAAATACTTTTAATTATGGAACAAATCTTAGTCTTTCTGTAGGCAAAACATTATTTAACAACCGTGTTGTGCTGACTTTTGAAGGCAATTATGATGTGCCACTCACATCAACATCACAGGTAAGTAGTGATCTGCTTACAAATGTCACAACTGAATTTCTTATAAATAAAAGTGGTTCTATCCGTGCATCAATTTTTTATAAAGAGAATGTTGATTTGTTAACCGGTTATTCCAACAGCGCCGGCAAATCAAAAAAATATGGAACCAGCCTATCATACCGAAAAGACTTTAATAGGTTAGGAGATATTTTCAGACGTAAAAAGAAATTGCCACCAGCTCCACCGACGTCAGAAACTCCACTAAAAGAAGGCAACTAATTGATAGATCTCAAAAAGCTATCCCGAAAGCTTTCGGGATTATGATTTGGAATTTCTACTTATCATTATCATCCATTATTTCATGCCCCAGTTTATCTCTTTTTGTCAACAAGTATTTTTCGTTATGCGGATTGGAAGAAATTTCGATAGGAATATTTTCAACGATCTCGAGACCATAACCCATAAGGCCCACTCTTTTCTTAGGATTATTGCTGATCAACTTCAATTTACAAATGCCGAGATGACGCAAGATCTGTGCTCCAATGCCATAATCTCTTTGATCCATTTGAAAACCAAGATGAAGATTTGCTTCTACTGTATCCAATCCTTGTTCCTGCAACCGATACGCTTTTAATTTATTTACCAGACCAATACCGCGGCCTTCCTGGTTCATATACAGGATCGCACCTTTGCCTTCTTTCTCCACCATTTTCATAGCAGCATGCAGTTGCTCACCGCAATCGCAGCGAAGTGATCCAAGAATATCACCAGTAAAACAAGATGAATGCACTCTTACCATCACCGGTTCGTCTTTCTGCCACTCACCTTTAATTAATGCAAGATGCTCATTGCTGTTATGTTTTTCTTTGAAAGCAACCAATTTAAAATCGCCAAATTTTGTCGGCATATCAACTCTAACTACTTCATCAATCAACGAGTCTCTTTTTATACGGAACTCTATAAGGTCTTTTATAGAAATAATTTTGAATTCGAATTTTTTTGCAACTTCCATTAATTCGGGTAAACGAGCCATCGTGCCGTCATCATTCATTATTTCAACCAAAACTCCTGCTGGTTCAAAACCTGCAAGACGTGAAAGATCAATGGCTGCTTCGGTATGTCCAACTCTTCTCAATACACCACCCTTTTTTGCACGCAATGGAAATATATGGCCTGGTTTCCCAAAATCAGAAGGCTTTATTTCTGAATCGATCAAAGCATGAACAGTTTTTGAACGATCATGTGCTGAGATACCTGTGGAGCACCCATGACCTAACAGATCAACAGAAACAGTAAAGGCAGTTTCATGCAATGCGGTATTATTATTCACCATTAATTCAAGCCCAAGTTCATCACAGCGGTCTTCAACAAGAGCTGCACAAATAAGACCACGGCCGTGTTTGCTCATGAAATTAATGACTTCAGGACTGGCATGGCGGGCAGCAATAATAAAATCCCCTTCGTTTTCCCTGTCCTCATCATCGACAACGATCACGATTCTTCCAGCTTTTATATCTTCAATGGCACTTTCGATACTATCCAACATATTTAATCAGATTTTGGCAAAATTACACACAAAAAGGTGGAAGGAAAGTGGAAAATATTTTGATATAAAAAGCAGCGTTTCATAGTAGCGGCACGTTTCATTAAAAGTTTATATACCAACAATAATTTGTTAATATTTGGATATATTTAACCGGTCGGAATTCCCTTTCTTTGCAACAATAAACTAATACTTATGCTTAAGAGAAATCTCTTGTTGACTATTCTTTCATTGCTGGTTACACCTATTTTATTTGCGCAGGTAACGACGAGTAGCATAACGGGAATCGTTAAAGATGAAAAAGGATCGGCTTTGGGTGGGGCAACAATAACAGCTATTCATACAGAATCAGGTACCAAGTACACTACCGTGACATCTAAAGATGGCGTTTTTAATTTGCCCGCGGTGCGTGTAGGTGGCCCTTACCAGGTGACTGTAAGCTTTGTCGGTTTAAAGCCGGCAATTTTTGAAAATATCACTGTACAACTAGGTGAGGCATACAATATAAATGCTGAGTTAAATGTAAGAGAACAGACAATGGAAAATGTGGTGGTAACTGCAACAACATCACGTGCCAGGAAAGCTGCGAGTGAAAAAACGGGAATGAGTAGTGTTATTAACAGTAGGCAACTTAGCACAATACCTTCTATTTCACGTAGCATAACCGATTTTACAAGAGCGACCCCTCAAGCAAATGGAAATAATTTCGGCGGTCGTGATGCCCGTTACAACAACCTTACTGTTGACGGTGCAAACCTGAACAACAATTTTGGATTAAGCACAGACCCCTTACCGGGCGGTGGAAACAACCCTGTTTCATTGGATGCGATAGAAGAAGTATCTGTTAGCCTGGCTCCTTATGATGTACGACTGGGAAACTTTACTGGTGCCAATATTGCTGCGATAACTAAAAGTGGAACTAATACTATTCACGGCACAGTTTATTATTATTGGCAGAATGATAAATTAAGAGGATCAAAAGTCGCGGGTCAGACAGCCAGTAACCCGGCATTTGAAAGTAAGGTATATGGCGGCAGTATTGGCGGTCCGATCATAAAGAATAAATTGTTTTATTTCATCAACGGTGAATATGAAAAGAAGCCACCTGCAGCAGGAATAACATGGAGTCCCAAAGGTGGTTCTGGTGGAGGAAATATTTCTGACGTACCGGTAGATTCGTTGCAAAAAGTAAGCAATTTCCTAAATAGTGGTCATAAATACGACCCGGGTGTATATGATAATTTTCCTGCTTTCAGGAATGAGAATCATAAGATCCTCGGAAAAATTGATTGGAATATAAATACAAAACACAAGCTGTCTTTAAAATATAGTGACTTCCAGGGAACGCAGGATTTTCAGCCTTCACAAAGCGGTAATGTTGGAGGCACTTTCGCTGGTGCTACTTATGGTCCTAAGTTTTCAAATTCTGCAATGGCTTTCAGCAGCGTTATTTATCAACAGGTCGATATTGTTCGTTCAGGAAGCATAGAACTTAATAGCAACTTCAGTAAAAAAATATCGAATCAATTTCTTGCAACATTTACCAAAATACAAAGTGATAAAGCGCATGAAGGAGATAACTTTCCATTTATTGATATCCTGGGGGCTACAACAGGAGATAAACGGAATTTTATTAGTGTAGGAAATGAACCATTTAATGGTAACAATAACAAAGTACACAATGATGTATATTCAATAACAGATAATTTTTCTTATTATTCTGGTAAGCACAGTTTGACCGCAGGGATTTCATACGAATTTCAAAAGGTGGGTAATATGTTTATGAGAGGATCTCAGGGCTATTATGTGTATGCCAGTGTCAATGATTTTGTGAATAACTACGCTCCTCTAAAGTTCGCCCAAACGTATTCACTGATCCCTGGTCAGGATGCAGTATTTTCTGCACAATTGAAGATCGGCCAGGTATCTGCTTATGTACAGGATAATATCAATGTTAATCCAAAACTTAAACTCACTGTTGGTGTAAGGATGGACAAACCTGTCTTCCCTGAGGATCCTTTAGAAAATCCTGCAAATACAGCACTCACTTTTAATGATCTGGATGGCAAGCCAATACATCTGAGCACTGGTATCTGGCCAAAAGAAAAAATTCTTTTTTCACCGAGAATAGGATTTCGTTGGGATATGGAGGGAGATAAAACCTTCATCGTGAGAGGAGGAACAGGGGTTTTCACTGGCAGAATTCCGTATGTATATTTGACTAACATTCCTACAAATAGTGGCATGTATCAATATTCAGCCAGTGTTGCCAATACAAGTGCAGGTATTAACATGAATAATTATCTTTTCAATCCAAATCCTCAAGCATACAATCCTTTTTATAATAGCAGTTTGCCAAACAACTACTTCCCGAAAACTGCAGGAACTGTTGCTTCTGCTGATTTTGTTGCTGTAGACCCGAATTATAAGTTTCCCCAGATATGGAGAACGGATATTGGGATTGATAGGCAAATAGGAAAAACCTGGAAGCTTACAATGGAGCTTATGTATACAAAAGACATAAATGCCACCTACATGTATGATGCTAATTCAAAAGCACCTGATGCAACTGTGCAAACAGGAAGTTATACAAGAGGATACTATTCTTCTACTGCTGCAAGGAGGCTCAATTCACAAATCTCCGGTAATGCAATGGTTTTGGCAAGCACTAATCAAGGAAAAACATTTGTATTTACAACACAGATAGAAAAAACATTCTTTAAGGGATTATCCGGATCTCTTGCTTATACTTATACGTATGCGGGTAACATAACTGAGAACCCTGGTTCACAGGCAAGTTCTGTTTGGACAGCCAACAATACTGCAAAGACATTAAATGATTTTGAATTGGCCTATGCCAACTTTGCTGTTCCTCATCGTGTAGTTGGATATGCTTCTTACCGTTTTGAATATGCAAAACATTTTGGAACTACTGTTACACTTGTTTACGAAGGAGCTCATAACGGCACATATAGTTATGTTTATAATGGTAGCCTGAATAACCAGGGCCTTGCCTCGGCCAACTTAATGTATGTACCAACCGATGCAAGAAATGCATCTGAGATCCAATTCAAAAACAATGTGGTCTATAATGGAGTAACATATACATCTGCAGAACAAGCTGCTCTTTTTGAAAATTACATTTTACAAGATCCTTATTTAAGAGAGCACAGAGGACAAGTAGTGGAAAGAAATGGCGCAAAACGTCCCTGGTATAACAGGCTCGATATGAAATTCATCCAGGATCTGTTTACTAAAGTCGGATCTCGCAGACATACAATACAATTCACAGCTGATATTTACAACATTTCAAATCTGGTACATAATCATTGGGGTGCCAGGAAGATCTATACTGTAAACAATCCGCTGAAAGTGGAAAGTGTGACAAATGGAATTCCTTTGTTCTCTATAACACCGTATAACAATGCTCCGGTTACCCAAACATTTGTTTCAAATATTTCTACATCTAACACCTGGGCTATGCAGCTTGGATTACGATATATTTTCTAAAGAATATTCTTTTTCAATAAAAAACCTCTTGTATAAGCAAGAGGTTTTTTTATGTTAATTATCTATGAAAAAAACATTGAACTCATAATTCAGAACTTCTCCCCCACCCCCATTTCAAAAAAGCCGGCATGGCCCTTCCCCAGGTTTTTACATCATGCTTTCCATCTTCATAATTTACATAATGAATGTCAAACTCATTTTTATATCCCTTTTTTTCTAACTCTTCAATCAGACCAAGTGTATCATCTATTGAATCGATGATCCCATTATTATTCCTATCCATCTTTTCATCAAGAGAACCAGTAGTAAAATAAAATTGCAACCCGGGTTTATATTTACCTTCTCTTATAAGTTTGTGTATGATTCGATCTGTATCTTCATTATACCCGTGATGCAGATCTTTTGATCTCCACCACAATGAACCAGAAAATACGGCAGCTTTTGAAAAGTATTCAGGATAATGCCAAACAGTATCTATCGCCGAAAGACCACCCAGCGAAAAGCCCGCATAGGCTTTTTCTTTAAAATTATTACCGAAGTTCTCAATTATAAAAGGGATCAATTCATTCAGAACAAATTGCTGATGTAACCGGGCTTTTGCTCCCCGCCCTTTATAATCCAACTCGTTTGCCGTTCCATACTCCATTTTTCTTTCAGCACTGCAATGAATACCAACACAAAGAATAGGTTCTATTTCTTTTTGCTCATAGAGCTCCCCAAGCATCTGATCGAAATGAAATTTAGGAAGATCTTGCCCATCATTAATTATTAACAGGCTCACATGTTTGTTGCCCGGATTTACAGTCGGAAGATAAATATCTATAAGGACATCCCTTTCAAGGTAGGTAGAGTATTGGACTATATTTTGTACGAGGACTGAAACCTGCTTCAAACGCTGCATTTGGGCAAAATTAGGGGAAGCTTACTAAAGATAACCCTGCTTTGTTTTGAAACAATCTTGTTTCTTTTTTGTTTATCTTCTCTTTAAAAAATACATTTGGTTACTTGCCAGCCCCTAAATAATTTATCACATTAAACTTATCTCTTATGAAGAAGATCGGCGTGCTACACGGAAAAGAAAGAAGCTTTCCAATGGCTTTTGTTGAAAGGATCAACAGTAAAAACATTTCTGGCATCGTAGCAGAATCAGTACGCATTGATAAAGCCATACAAGGCGAGCCAACCGGGTATGCTGTGATCATCGATCGAATATCACAAGATGTTCCTTTTTATCGCACATGGTTGAAGAATGAAGCATTAACAGGAACTGCTGTTATCAATAATCCATTTTGGTGGAGCGCCGATGATAAATATTTTAACAACTGCCTGATGACAAAAGTGGGTGTGCCAATTCCTAAAACTGCTATTATTCCTTCAAGAGATCATCCTGATGATACCACCGAAGAATCATTCAGCAATCTTGCATATCCAATGGATTGGGAAACGATATTTAAATATGTTGGCTTTCCTGCTTATATGAAACCATTTGCAGGAGGTGGCTGGAAACATGTATATAAATTAGACAGCAAAGAAGATTTTTTTGATAAGCATAGTGAAACCGGTCAATTGGTAATGCTGTTGCAGGAGGAAATTGTTTTTACTGAATATTATCGTTGCTATTGTATCGGCAGAAAACATGTTCTCATTATGCCATATGAACCACGCAATCCGCACCATCTTCGGTATGTGGCAAGTTTTACTCCATCACCTGAACGATTGAAACAAATGGAAGATATTGTTTTACGTATTTGCAATTACCTTGGCTATGATTTTAATACTGTGGAGTTAGCAATAAGAGACAGTGTTCCTTACGCAATAGATTTTTGTAATCCTGCTCCTGATGCTGAACGTACCAGTGTTGGTGAAGAAAATTTTGCATGGGTAGTGGAAACAGCAGCCAATTATGCGATTGAAAGGGCGATGGAACAAAAAGACGGGCAGGATAATTTAACATGGGGAGAGTACGTGAAAAGAGGCGCAAATAAAACTTCATTAGTTTAATTTAAGATTTCAGAATTACGATTTTAGATTTCCCGGTAATATTAATAAATCCGAAATCTGACGTCTAAAATCTAAAATAATAGTATGGCTACTTTAAACTATAAAACATTCACTCTCGGTGTAGAAGAAGAATACATGGTGCTTGATCCTGAGACAAGGGAATTGAAAAGTCATGAACAGAAAATAGTACATGAAGGACAAAAAGTGATCAAGGATAAAGTAAAAGCAGAAATGCACCAGGCTGTGGTAGAAGTAGGAACGGATATCTGCGCTGATGCAGATGAAGCATGGCAAGATGTGGCAGCTTTAAGAAAAACAATTTCAGACATTGCCGGCGGTCTTGGTTTTGCAATGGGTGCTGCAGGAACACATCCATTCAGTCATTGGGAAAGCCAATTGATAACTGATCATATTCGCTATAATGAATTAGTAAATGAATTACAGGAAGCTGCCCGCAGTAATTTAATATTTGGACTGCATGTGCATGTAGGAATGGAAAACCGTGAGATGGCTAATCATATTGCTAACAGTACAAGATATTTTTTACCACATATATATGCACTGAGTACCAACTCTCCTTTTTGGGAAGGAAGACTCACCGGGTATAAATCTTTCCGGACAAAAGTCTTTGATAAATTCCCCCGTACAGGTATTCCAGAAGCATTTGACAGCATTGAAGCGTATGAAAATTATGTGAAGCTCCTGGTGAAAACAAACTGCATTGATAATGCAAAGAAAATATGGTGGGACTTAAGGGTACATCCGTTTTTTAATACTGTTGAATTTCGAATTTGCGATATCCCTCTTACTGTTGATGAAACGATCACGATTGCCACACTTTTCCAGGCAGTATGTGCAAGAATCTATCTTTTGCGCAGCAAGAACCTGAATTTTATTCAATACTCACGGGCATTGCTTAATGAAAATAAATGGAGAGCCAGCCGCTATGGGATTGATGGCAGGATGATCGATTTTGGAAAAGAAGAAGAAGTTAACACCCGTGCACTTTTATATGAGCTGCTTGATTTCATTGATCCCGTTATAGATCACCTTGGTAGCCGGCATCGTCTTGCACATATCCATAAAATTTTGGAAAATGGAACCGGCGCTGACCGCCAATTAAAAACATTTGAAGAAACAAAAAATCTGGTAAGTGTTGTAGATTATATCAGGCAACAATTTTTAGCTGGGGTGTAATATTTTTAATCACTAATCATTAAAAATGCTTTCTATTAAAAGATATCTATTCATTACGTTAGCTTGTGTGTTTGCAATAGCATGTAATCAATCTGAAGACAAGGACAACCCAGGAACTGCAACCAGCACTAACACGACAGAAAATTCTATATCTATTAGCCCCAATCCCACACCTTCAACTAACCTCCAGGATATTTGGGTCCTCGATAGCATAAACAATATAACGCCGGATTCAAATTATTTTTCACATGGCACTCCCTATTTCGATTTTAATCTTGAGAAAAAAACTTTTTCCGGTCATACAGGTTGCAATGGTGTAAAAGGTAAACTAAATGAAAAAAACGGAAAATTGATTTTTGACAGCCTGCAATTCTCAAAAGAAGTCTGCAAGGATAAAGGATTTGAGAAAAAACTTCTTAAAGCATTTAAAAGTGGTGTTACCTATAACATTTTAAATGATAATTTGTATATGAACATAGACCCCGGAACTGTTTATATTTTTAGAAGGATCAGGCGCTGAACCTATTAAATGTTCGTCTGAGCTTCTGTATGTTATTAGGCAGATGTTAATTTCAACATCTGCCTTTATTTTTGCTATATGTCATTTTCAATAGATACTTCAAAAATAGTTATGCGGCCCGTCACCGTAACCTTCCTGGAAATGCATGAACCTAAAGAACTGCCCATTTCTCTACCCGGCACGCATTTCGGGTTATTGCTCAACCCAATTTCTGTTAATGAATACAGGAAATTTTATTATGGCGTTGGAGAAAAACATTTTTGGCTTGATAGAATGGTAATGCCTGACGAAGAACTGTTTGATAAAATAAACGAAAGTAATGTTGATATTTTTCTTTTTTATGTAAATAAAGAAGTAGCAGGATATATTGAATTTGTAAAAGAGGAAAAATATGTGGAGATCCTTTACTTTGGATTAATGCCTGCCTTTATTGGCAAAGGTTATGGTAAATATTTTTTACAATGGGTAATTGCGAAAGCATGGAGCTACAAGCCGGAATGGATACAATTAAATACCTGCACTCTTGATCACCCCAATGCTTTAGGAACATATAGAAAAGCCGGCTTTACAGAAGTAAGAACTGAAATTCACCAACGAAGAGTTCTGGTGTAGACATTACAATTTATTCAACTATTTTGTTATTTTTTTTCTTCTACCCACCCCAATTTCAAAATCGGCAACAAATTTGATAATTAAGGAAAATAATTATCAGTAAAAATGAAAAAACAACCTTCTCTTATTTTTTGTATCCTGATGGATGTTGTTGGTTATGCCACTTATGCAATTCCGGGATTGGGTGAGTTTGCCGATATTTTATGGGCGCCAATATCTTCTATAATCTTCATGATGAGTTTTGGTGGATGGAAGGGTGCGATAGGTGGTTTTGGAAATTTCATTGAAGAAATATTACCCGGCACTGATTTTATACCCAGTTTTACCATTATGTGGTTTATTCAAAACATGCAAAGAAAAAATACCCCGACTCCGGTTAAAAGTATATCACAATAACATTGATCAGAATTTCCCGCTGTCAACATCTCTTATAAAAGTTATCACACCATTCATAAAGACTTGTTGGTCGTCCCACATAGATAAATGGCTGCCGTTGGGACAATATAAATATCGGCCATGTTGTACAAGCTCACTTTGCTCTTCCATTGCTTTTGGATCCATAGTGTCATGTTTTGCACCAATCATCAATGTTGGAATTCTAATTTCTTTTAATCTATTCTTGATATCCCAGTTTGCGAGATTACCTCCAATACCGAACTCAGAAGGACCTTGCATCATTACATAAATAGTTTGATTAGTACTTGCAAAGGACCGGGTAACAGGTTCGGGCCATGGATTCAGCCGGCATAAATGTTCATTATAAAAATTTGGAGTCAGCAACTCCATATATCTTGGATTATTAAAATCTCCCCTGGCTTCAATAGCTTTCACTTCTGCAAGCACTTTTGGATCCATTTGTTTTGCTAAAACTTCTTCTGCATATTTTCCATACTCAGGACAACTCGCCATCATATTTGCAACGATCAGGCTTTTCATCTTGTTTTGATACTTCAAGGCATACTGCATTCCTAGAATGCCACCCCATGAATTTCCAAGTATGTAAAAATTAGTTGAATCGGCG
>Ga0207701_10000647_pt1 | contig 36359 bp, 25 predicted proteins | sample KBSSwiSSwithPhiX_FD_184294 | JGI IMG/M metagenome (GOLD analysis project Ga0207701, IMG submission 184294) | Switchgrass rhizosphere bulk soil microbial communities from Kellogg Biological Station, Michigan, USA, with PhiX - S5 (SPAdes) (version 2) | ecosystem: Environmental > Terrestrial >... | reverse complement strand
GGACGCCGGCCAGGCATCCGCTCACGATCCGCGCCCGGCGCCATCTTTCGCGCTGTCCCATCGTCCATACTCCCGATACGAAAGCCACGAGAAGGAGCGGGACCAGCGGTACCAGGTACCGAATCATCGGGTAGGGGTGCCCGACCACGACGACGACGTACGTGGAGCCGATGGCAACCGCGGTGTGAACCCACGTCTGCCGTCGACACTGCAAGGCGCCCAGAATCGCGATGAGCACGACAACGCCTGTGAACCACCACGTCACAGTCCCCAGGACCACTTCGGCCGACAGGGCCAGGCCGGCCACGTTCTTCAGAATGAGTCGGCTCGCAAGAACCGGCGTGTCTGGGAGTAGCAGCCACAGCGACCGTTCGTAGGTGACATAGCCCTGCAGGAGCGGGCCGACGTCCTGAAACCTCGCGAGCCTCCAGATGGTCCAAGGCACAGCGAACGTGCCGATGAGCGCTGCGCCGACGGCTGTGCGAGCGCGACCGCCGCGCCTTCCCAGATCGAGCAGCAATCCGAGGACCACTGCGAGTCCAATCGTCCGTGTGAGGACCGACAGTCCCGCGAGCGCACACGCGCCGAGCGTTTCAGGCGTCGTCCACTTGTCACCCTTCGGCAGGCTGCAGACGGCGAGCAGGAACACCGTGAACCACAGGTCGGATGTCAACTGCTCGCCATGTGACACTAGCGCCGGTGAGACCGCCGCGAGCAGCGCGGCAAAGACCGGCGCCATGTTCCGACCGGGCACGGCCCGGCCCGCGAGCCGCGCGGTCATCAGCACGATGACGGCGAGAGCGATGGCATTCACGACTTTCAGGTGGGGCGCGGCATCCGAATACTCGGCCCCGGCCGGCCATGCCAGCGCGAGCAGCGCGGGGTAGAGCGGCGGGTACTTCGTTTGATACGGCTCCGTCGGCAGGTTGATCAACCGATACTCGTGCCGCTCGGCCAGTGCACGCGCCGTCGACACGTATATGCCGTCGTCGTCCCAGATGAAACGCGAGGATGACGTCATCACCACAAATGCCGCGATGCCGATCGCGATGACGGCGACGGTCATCGTGGCGGCTTTCGGCGTCATGGTGCCGCACACCTCATTTGCCGGGGCTCTGCAGCGCGTAAACCACGACGGGCTCCGTCGTCCCGTAGGCCCCGAGCCGTCTCAGGCGCCATCCTGCCTCGAGCAGAGCCTTCGAGACGCCGAAGTAGTCATCCCACGGCTGCCAAATCACCAGCGCGTCCGGGCGCTCATCCAGCGCGACAGCCCGGAGAGCATCCGCACGGCGTGCGCCGCACGTGGGGCCCGTCAACTCGTGATGAGCCCGTGCCGCCCTCCGGTCCTTGAGTCCCACCATGTCGATGAACACGGGCGCCGCGTCGTCGAACGGCATGTAGCCGATGTCGTGTACCAGGACGCGTGAGGATCCCGAATCCCGTAGAGCACGGACCACCGACGCACGCAAGTCGCTCGCTCGAGCAATAGCTGCCGGTTCGAGCCTCACGACGGCGGTCGTCGTGACGACAGCTGCGAGAGCAGCCAGCAGGATCGCGTATTGCCGAACCGCCAGTGGGAGGAGCGCGAGCCCCGCGATCAGCAGAGGCAGGAAGGGGGCGTAGTAACGGTGACGCTGGTAGGCGTGGAGGACATCGGGGACGCTCAGCGACCAGATGAAGAGCGTCAGCACGACCGCCAAAACCGCGAAGCGGCCGAGCCGGTCACGCAGCAGGCCGATGAGTCCCAGACTGACAAATGCATTCGAACGAAGCCACAGTCCGCCACCCGTTCCGACGACGGCGGCACGCCTCGACCAGGTCCAGCACGTCTCGGCATACCAGTCGCGCTTGACCATGAGGCTGGTCGGGACAAGGCCCCCAGTCGTCCAAAGCATCAAGGCGAGCCAGGGGATGGCGGCGACTACGCCGCCCGCGACCAGCGGCGACTCGATGCGCCGAGCCTGGTGGATGCGATGCGCTGTGACGGCCACCGCCAGTATCCCCAACTCGGGCCTGATGAACGGCAGCGTTCCGCAACAGACACCAATGCCGACCGCCCAGCCTCGGCGTGCGCACACGAGCAGCCATGTGACGCCGGCCAGCGCCCAACTCGTCTCCAGCCCGTTCACCAGGTGCTGGCTGATCATGCCGGCGCCGCATCCCGCGATCACGAGGGCTGCCGATTCCAGGCGTGACAGGTTCTCATGGTGTCCCAGCATCCATAGCCCCGCCGCGTAGGCGGCGGCGCCAATCAGACACGACGCGAGAAGCGCCCACTCGGCGGGAAGCAGCGCGACGAGAACGGTTACGAGGGAGAAATGCACCGGACTGGTGATGCCATCCACCACACCGGCATGAGGGAAGTGCGGATCACCGCCATGCCAGACGGCACGGGCGCTTGCCAGCGTGATGTAGGCATCGTCGTACAGGAAGGCGGGCCTCATGAATTGCCATAAGATGACACAACTGCTCGTTCGACTGAGAAGAGAGGATCAGCAGTGACGGTTCTGGGTAAACACCGGTTCGACCTGGTTGAGATGGGCACGATCACCGGGTTTGTCGCCCTCGTGGTCTGGGTGTCCACCCAGTCAATTCTGCTCGGGCCCGGCAGGACTACCATGATCGAGGACAACGTCGTGGAGATGGCGTCCGCCAGGTTCGGGCTGCAGAAGTTTTCGCAGGGCCCCGAGGAGTGGCTGATTCGCGAATTTTTCAACGACCGCAGGGATGGCGTCTTCGTTGACGTTGGCGCCTACGACGCCCGCAGGTTCAGCAACACGTATCGGATCGAACACGACCTCGGCTGGCGCGGCGTTGCGATCGACGCCATCCGTGAGTTCGCCCCCGGGTATACAACCTATCGACCGAACACCAGGTTTGTCGTGGCCTTCGTGGCTGACCGCGACGAGGGCACGGCGACGCTGCACATCAACCCAAAGGAATACGCGACTTCTTCGGGCGACGACGACTTCGCCCACGTCTTTGCGAAGACTACGGTCCCCAGGGAGGTGCCCCGGCGGACGTTGGACAGCATCCTCCAGGATGCGGGTGTCGAGCACTTCGACCTGTTGTCGATGGATATCGAACTGGGTGAGCCGATGGCGCTGTCCCACTTCACCATCGCTCGACACCGTCCAGCGCTTGCGGTCATCGAGGCGCAGGGACAGGTACGGCAGGCCATCCTCGACTACTTTGCCAGGGCCGGCTATGTCGTCGTCGGTCGCTACCTTCACGCCGACCACCAGAACTTGTACTTCACTCCGTTGGAGGGAAAGCCGGTACCTGGCCAGAACTGATGAGCGCGCGCACTCCATACGAGCGGACGTTCCTGGCGATAGCGGTCCTGCTCCTCGGCATGCTTGCGGCCATTGCGCCGGACTTTGGCGCCACATGGGATGAGCCCCAGCAGCGCGCCAAGGCGCTGCGGCTCATTTCCTACGTGGAAGGACACTCGGCGCTCGACGAACCGCTCGACGGCGCTCACCTGTACGGTGCGCCTTTCGACGTGGCGTCGGCGCTGATCGAGCACGTGTTGCCGATGGATGCCTACGTGATTCGACACGAGGTGATCGCCGTGGTCGGATGGCTGGGCATCCTGTTGTGTGGGCTCCTCGCCGACCGGCTGTTCGGTCCGCCGCACGGTGTGTGTTCGATGCTCCTCCTGGCGGCCTCACCGTTTTACATGGCCCACGCCATCAACAACCCGAAGGACCTGCCGTTTGCCACCGTCGCGACAGCTGTGCTGCTCGGGCTTACGCGGATTGGGCCGCGAAGCCCTGTCCTGTCGTGGGGCGCCGTCGCAGGCTTCGCGGCGTTGATCGGTCTTGGTCTGAACGTGCGGCCGGGAGCGCTGATCTTTGCAGGGTACGTCGGCGTCGTCGTGCTTTACCGATTGCTGGAGGCTCGGCCTGTGCAGCCCATGACCGTCGTCCAGGCCGGGCTCCGGGTTGCGTTGGTGCTGGCTGGCGCGGTTGCCGTCGGTTGGATCGCATGGCCGTGGGCCTACGCCCATCCGCTTTCTGCTCCCTTCCGCGCCATGTCGGAGCTCGGGCACTTCGGCTGGAGATGGCATGTGCTTTTCGAGGGCCGGCTCTACATGGCGGGAGACCTGCCCGCTGCGTACGTCTGGCGGTGGTTCTGGATTGTCCTTCCGCCCATCGTGACGGCGGGCGCCGCGCTGTCTCTGGCGTGTCTGGCGGGACGGGATGCCGGTGGCGTGGTGGCGCTGTGGGGCGCGGTCCTGTTTCCCGTGCTCTACGTCATCGGGACACGAGCGACGCTCTACGACGGCGTCCGTCACCTGCTGTTCATCGTGCCGGCGCTGACAATCCTCGCGACCGCCGGGTGGTTGGGGTTATGGCGTGCTCTTGCGCCTCGCTGGCGGCCGGCGTTGGCGCTTGCTGCAGGCATCGGCATTGCCGAGCCAGTCGTCTTTCAGCTTCGCAATCACCCGAACCAAACGGCCTACGTGCAGCCGCTCGCGGGCGGTCCGATGCGCGCCTTCGCGCGCTACGACCTGGACTACTGGGGCAACTGCATGCTCGCGGCGCTCGCACGCATCCCGGCGCCCGCCGCGGGGGAGCGGGTGCCCGTCAGCGGTTGGCCGCAAATCGTGCTGCAGGCGGACCTGTCGCGGTTCCCGAGGCTGGAGCTCGTAGAGGCGCGCGACCCGCGCGCGACAGTCTTCGTCACTCTCGCCCGCGGCAGCCGGCAGGATCTCCTTTCGCTCGACGCGAACCCGGACGTCGTAGATCGGGTGGTAACGGCCGACGGCGCCACGCTCTGCACCGTCACGAGGACTGCCGTGAGGATGGAAGGCCTGAAGATCGGCCGATGAGAACCGGCGCCTTATGCCGCGTCAAGCTCGGAGACGCCGGAGATGTAGTAGCCGTAGTCGCGTCGCGGGATGATCGCCGACTGTTGCCGTGTCCCCAGGACCACGAAGACCAGCGACGCGATGAACGTCCCCGCCTGAATCAGGACGAGCAGGAGGAACGCGGCCGCGATAGGCGCCCAGCTCGGCACGTCATACGTCTTTCCCAGCTTGAGGCTGAGGAGGACAACCAGCCCGATCACTCCGAACGTCGCCAGCAGCGCCGTCGCCATGACCAGCCGGGTGAAGACCACATCGCTGTAGACAGAGATTGCGCTGAGCCCGTGGACGACGAGTGACACGAAGTTCATGCGCGACCGACCGTCCAGTCGCCGGCCGCGATTCACTGGCACACCGCACGTCGGCTGACGCGATCGCAAGACCGACGCGGCGTAGTGAATCCAGAGTTCCGAGACGACCGTCAGGGTTTGCAGGCGCACCCGCGGCACGAGGCTGAAGTTGCCGACCTTGACGCTCCGACCGGTGAGCGGACGATGCAGCATTCGGTACAGCATGTAAAACGCACGGAAGGTCAGTCCCTCGACGCGCCGCTGGCGCTCGGCGAAGACAATCGGCGCGCCGGGCTCCGCCCGCGCGCGGGCAACGAGTCGTCCCACGTCTTCCGGTTGATCCTCTCCGTCGCCGTCCATGACGACAACCGCGTCGCATTCGAGGTGCTCGTCGACGTAGCAGAGCCCGACCGCGATGGCGCGCTGGTGCCCGAGATTCCGCCTCAGTCGCAGCACGCGGACCCAGTCGAACCCATCGCGCCTGGCTTGAGCGAGGCCCTCGGCAGCCGACTCCGTCGAGCCGTCGTCGACGATCAGCAGGCCCGCCCGCACGGCGACGGGCCGCAGCGCGGCTGCGAGGCGCGGAATCAGCAGCGACATGGCCTGCCAATCATCGAGGACCGGAATCAGGACGACGATCGATTCGATCGATGTCATACAGGGCCCAAGTTGTGTCCCAGTCGCAGGGCTCGAGTCAAGCGGCGCGGTGTCTACATGGTGGTGAATTCGTAGAGCGCGCGCGTCTCGTGCGTACCGCTCGCTGTCCGTACGATTCTGGCGCGTGCGGACAGCGCCCGCTCGAAGCTCTCCAACGTGTAGTCCCCGTAGACGTCCGGGCGAAGGGCCAGCAGGCGCTTCACCATAGGATCGTCACGGCCGACCCACTCGATCACGCCCGAGGGCGCGACGGCGGTCAGCAGGCCGACGATCTCGACAAGCGGTATGCCGCCGGTGATTCGCAGATGATGCACGAGGGCCAGTGCCATCACGAATTCGCCCCGCAACCGGTCGAGCAGGCCCCTGCGCTCTATCAGCCCCCAGCCTATCGCTGGTGTCGGCCGCGTGAGATCGGCCACGATCGGCGACAGCGCCGTGTCGCCCGCGGCTTTTCCGTAGACGGCGTCAACGCACGCGGAGCTCGCGTCCAAGGCGACAACGCGGGCGCCCGTCGAACGGGCGAGGCGGGCGTATTGCCCGGTGTTGGTGCCAAGGTCGAGGACAACCCGGGGTTTTCGGTCGGCGAGCGCCTGTCGCACGAAGCCCTCTTTCCGCCCGACTCCGTCGTCTTCGTATGTGTGCGTGTCCACATACGCCGTCCAGGCATCGCCGCTGGGGGGAGACAGCCGTTCGATGACTCTTCGCAGCCGGGACACCTGGGCTCGCAACGTCGACAGGGGGTACTTCAGTCCCGTTCCTGCCCTGGACACGTCCTCGGCCCTTCCGGCGAACCGCCGCTCGAGCTGCTGCTGCACGCTTACGTTGACCAGCACGCCGGGTTTCATCAGATCACGCCACCCGAGAATGCGGCTGACCTCGCCGAGGGGAATCTCGCCGAGCCCCGCGAGAAGCAGCGGCCGCGGGTCGATGCCGCGATAGGACAGCAGGAACAGCGGAAAGAGAAACGCCCGGCAGAATTGCGCGTATCCTGCCCAGAGCGTTCCTTCCACCCTTGGCGCCAGCGAGTGGACGTCCACCAGCCTCGGCACGGTCCCCTCGAACAGCACGTTGAAGGACGTAGCGTCTTTCAGAATGTATCCGCGGTCGAGGCAGAGCTCGATAGCGCGAAGCGTGACGATCGCCGCATCGCGCAGCATCGAGAAGCTCCACTCATAGCTGTACGACACCACTGGCAGTTCGGCCTGCTTGATCACCTGGACGCCCACCACGTCCGCCGGCAGCCCCTCCGCGGCGCTGTCGGCCAGCGCGGATGGCACCAGGAGCCCGGCCGAGGTCAGAGCATCGACGAGGCCCGCGTCCCTGGCGCCGACGAAACATGTCAGTGCATCCGCGGAGCAAGTGCGATAGATCGAGCCGTCGTGTCGGAAGAGCCGGCCGGATGGGTCGCGGAACGAGGCGGGGTCAAACCCGATCATGCGGCGTCGGAGGGTCGCTGGAGGCAGGCGGGCGCTGATCGGAGTCGCTCGCGCCAAAGACACGCTTCACCCGCGACCACAACAGCTTGCCGAGAACGGCCACGCCGGCGGTGCCTGCCAGCAGGAGCTGCACGAGCATGCCGCCCGCTGAAGGGTCGATGTAGGCCTCCGCCTTCGGTGCGAGCACGGCGACCCACCACACTGCCAATGCGAGGGCGGTGGCCAGCATCGCGCGTTCATTGGTGCGCCGCGCGGTTTTTCGGTTCATCAGTCCTCCGGGAGCATCATAAAAGGCCGGTATCGTCAGTGCAACCCGATCCATGTTCCGCTGTCCGACCCGCGTGATTGGAGCTTCGTCTCGAGCTGGCCGGAGCCCTGCGCGCTCACGGAGGTGCGAGCGCGGCCTCCGGCTTCCCGCCCGTCGCCGGACGAGTAAACAGCAACACGTCCACGCCTCTCACCTCGATCAGGCGAGCCGCCTTGAACGCAGTGCCGAACGTGTCGCGAATCCAGGCAGCGACGTGGTCACCGTAGACACCGTCGGCGTCGGTCGCGTGTTGCGCGACAACCACGAGAGCGGGCGCGGCGACGATGCGCGGCGCGACAACGGACGCGAAGTACTCCGCCCGTGCCGGCTCCGACCACCGGTAGGTCAGCGACACAATGTCGGCCCTGATCGGGGCCTGACCGGGCACGTCGAGGACTGCGCGTGCCGCGGGCGGTGCATGCCCTGGAACGGGGAACGATTCCTCTGCGAATCCAGACCGGAGCAGAATGACCGTTGCACCGTACGACGCGACGGCCTCGCGCGCGGCGTAGGACGCCGAACGCCAGTCCTCGACACCCAGACCGCTGAACGTGCCGGTGGCGAGGAACGCGCGACCAGCGTTGCTCCCGTTGATCGCGAGAAACGCCAGGAACGCCATAGAGGCGTCACGGGCCGACAGCCGGCCCAGTGCTGCGCCGGCGAGGATCGCCGCGGGCACCACGATCGGCTCGAGGTAGCGGGCTGATACCACCGTGGCGTGGAAGAGCAGCGCCGATTCGAGCGCCAGAATCACGCCGGCGACGGACGCCATGAGGGCAAGCGTCCGAGCGTCGCGAGCATCACGGCTGGGCGTCATCACATCAATCGCGATGGGAAGCACGACCGGCCCGAGGAGCGCCATGATGTCGCCGTGGTGCGGCGTGGCAAGCCACGTGATGTGCTGAGTGCGGGCGGTACTCGCCTGGAAATACGGCCAGGCCGGCAGGCAGACTGCAAAGACAAACAGACAGTCCAGGCTGAACGCCCGGCGGCTGTAGCGTCCGTGAAGCCCGGGCAGCGCCAGGTGCGCCACCACGAGCCCGACAATGGGCAGCACCAGCAGGAAGTGCGCCCAGAACTGAAGCGCTGCGCCGCCGACGAACAACACCCGGCTCCATGGCGCACCGTCCTTGACCGCCGCAAGATATCCGAGCGTCATCACGCTCGTGCCCAGGATCGCAAGGGCGTAGGGGCGCGCATTCACGCCGCTTTGAACCTGGGCGAAGGTCAGCCAGGTGAGCGCAGCAGCCCACCATCCCGATCGAGGACCCGCGACGCGGTGAGCCGCCAGGCCGCAAACAGCCGCCGTGGCGAGCGAGGCCAGGAGCGAAGGCAGTCGTAGCGCCACTTCGGTCGGACCCACCATCGCCGTGCTTCCCCACGCGAGGAAGTAGTAGAGCGGGGACTGTCCTTGAAAGGATATGACCCGCGCGCCGATCTCCCGCGGACCGGCTTGAACGCACCACCACGTCGACAGTTCGTCGAGCCACAGGCTCTGCGTGATGCCGTACAGCCGAAGGAAAAGTCCGATCGCCCCCACCGTTGCGATTGACAACCAGCCGGCGTTTCGCATCGGCGCACCCTAGCGCGCGGCGTCGTTGACGAGAGGAACAGGAATCAGGTCGTACGGCTTGTCGAAGCCGGACACGTAGCCGCGATCCTCTAGAACGGGAGCGTCGACACCAAACATGCGATCGAGCAGCACCCGATAGACGTTCACCAGGGACTCCGGCGGCGCTGATGGCTCATGTCCAGCCGGCCATCGGATGGCAAGCAGCGTGGGCAGGGCGAGATGGCCCGATTCCGCCGTCGGATTCAGCGCGTCGAAATCACGTCGAGGCCCGTGGTCACCGTGGACGACGAAGATGGTGTCCCGGCCCGTGCTCGCGCCATCTCGCAGAATGCGCGTGGCCGCGCGCAAGGTCCTTGAGAGCACGAACGCCGCCTGAGCGCGGTAGCCCGACTTGTATTCCTCGGGCGATCCCGCGAAGAAGGATCCATCGCCGCCGCTCATGAACCTGCCCGAATTCGTGAACGCGCCTCGTTCATCGGCCACGAAGGGAGGATGCGGCATCGGCACGTGCGCGAAGACGTACCTCGGCTCGTGGGCACGCCGCAGACGCTCGATCTCATCGAAAATCTTCAGGGACCTGTCGAAGTGTGCGCGGATGCCGACGCCGCCGAAGAGCACCTTCAGGGGCGACAGGCTGAGCGCGCCCACCTCGGCGTCCGCGAACCACAACTGCGGGCAGTCGCACACATCCGCGCGCTCGAAGGCGCCGCTGGACAAGTAGCCGGAACCGATGAATTCGACTCGATACCCGAGGTCCTTGAAGAAAGCCGGCACCCGCCCCTTCGAGATCAGGTCCCGCAGCGGACCCCGTTGTCGGCCAGTGGCCCCCTCGGCCTTCGCCAGTTCATCCAGATAGCCGGCGTTGAGCATCGATGCGAGCGAGAGCTGCGTCTGCGCGTAGTTCGCGCGGCTGTTCGCAGCGAACTCGAACCCAAGCCGATGGAATTCGTCGAGGACGCCGCCAAGCTTCAGACCGTACTCCTGCTGCAGAACGTCCGGGCGCCCCATGCCGTCGAGCACGAGATCGTAGACATCGGGCCTCCAATCGATCCGGGCGGTCGGGCGGGAGAACGGCGTCAAGAGGTGGTCCATGGCTGCTTCCACGGCCGGCGGGTAGGAAGCAGGACGGACATAGTTGTTGAACAGGAGCCAGGCGGTGAACACGAGGAACACGACGGCGACCGTCGTCAGGACGTCGTGAAGAGTTACCGCGGCCTCGCCCGACAGCCGGTGCGCAATCCAGCCGCAGGCGACGCACAGGGCGATATATATCCAGGCCAGGATCGCTTCGTTCCGGACCAGCGCCGAGGTGGCTGAGTGTGCGGCGGGGTAGAGGCCCAAAACCAGCAACGGGAGTCCCAGCGCGTTGGACGCGATCAGAGCCGACCGGCGGCGCAGCAGGAGATACAGCGGGATAACCACTGCGGCGAGAGCTATTGCGATACGGACGAGGCTCACGCCGGGCGGCGGGAGCTCGGGCGCCGAGATCCACAACATGCCGGCGATGGGGATGAAGCTGAAGACAAGAGGGACGGCCAGGCAAACGACTTGACGGGCCAATGCCCTCATCGATGACCACCCTGCTCGAGCGGGCCCCACGATCGCACCTCTTCGACGGCAGCAAGGCAGCCGAACGTCAGGACGCTGGTGCCGAGGATCGGCATCGCATGGAGCGGGGATTGACTCCGCTCTGCACCTGCGCAAAAGTCAGCCAGGCAAGGGCCGCTGCCAGCCACGATTTGCCCATGTGTTCGAACAGACGATATCACCCCGGGCGGACGCGCACGTCGGTACACGCTGTCAGCCGCCGCGAGCGCCGGGTCCCGTCGTGAGGCGCTTGAATTGGCGATCAGACTGGCGCCGCGCCAGCCCGTCCATCGTTGTCGCGGCGTGTTCGGGTCTGGCATTTGCGGTGCTCGGCCTGTGGCTCCTCGATCCGACGACCCTGTTGTCCATCGATGCGGCGGTCAAGTTGCTTCAGGCACGTTCGCTGATCGACAGCGGATTCCGCACGCTGTCGATTCCTTACCCGGCCATCGGCCTCGATCCACAGTTCGCGTTCTTCCCCCTCAAGCCACCGTCCGTGTTCTTCGTCAATGGAAGGTGGGAGGGGATGTTCCCTACGGCCGTTGCCCTGCTGAACGCGCTTCCGATGCTTGGGGGTACCGCCGGTGTCGTCGCCTTGTCAGCCGCCGCAGGGGGGATGGTGCTCGTACTGTTGCCGAACCTCGAATGGGATGCGCCAAGGTGGCTTCCGGCCTTTCTGCTCGCCTGGGGTACGTGTTTCTGGTTCTATTGCGTCCTGCCGTGGGAGCACATCCCCGCCGTCCTGCTGACGACACTCGCCTGGCTCCTGATCTCACGCACCCCGTCGAGGTGGTCAATGCTTGGCTCGGCGCTGTCGACTGGGCTGGCCGGAACGCTTCGACACGAAACGTTCCTCCTCGTTCCGGGCCTGCTCCTCGTGCTCTGGGTATGCCACGGCAAACGCCGGGACTGTGCCTGGTTCGCGGTCATCACCCTCTTTCCGTTGCTGGCGGTCGGAGCGCTCGATGCCCTTCTGTTCAACCGCCCGCCTGCCGCGCACCTGGCCCACGCCTCCGATGTTTTCGCCCGGTGGGCGGGCCCTTCCGTCCAGGCAGTTAGGCGCAACGCGCTGCCGTTCGACGTCCGCTACGACGTTGTTGCGCACATGTTCTTGTTTGGACGCCGTGGGTTCGCTTTTTCCGGGACCCTCATCTGCACCTTCGTGGCGCTGGCAAGATACCGGTCATCGGCACGCGCCCACTACGGCGTACTCGCCGTGACGTTGCTGTTCGCCGTCCAGCTTGGCATGGACCTTGGCGAGCTCCTCGCTCGTCCCGACCTGTTCATGGGGTTGCTGCGGCAGTCGCCGTTTCTGGCTTTCGCCTTTCTGCCGATGGCTGGAGGGCGGCGCGCGTCCGCGGCGCAGCGCGAGGCGTTGCTCATTGCCATTCCATTTCTCGTTGCGATGGTGGCAACGATCAACGTGAATGGCTTCGTGTCCTACGGCCCCAGGTTCCTGCTTCCGCTCCTTCCGATGCTGGTGCCCGCAGCGCTCGAGGTGTTGTGGTCGTACCGGCGGGCGTCGGGAGAACGATTCAACCCGATATGGGGCGGCGGCGTGCTGTTGATGGTGGGGGCTGTCATCCTTCAGGTTGCCGTCGTCATTCCAGCCTACGTCGGCTTCAACACGCGGGAGCGTGTCGCCGTCGCGACCATTCGGTCCGCGCCCGAGCGCGTGCTGGTCATCGACAGCAAGTACACCGTGAGTGTCGTCGAGCCGTTCTACGGCGATCACGATGTGCTGATGGCGGGTGGCCAGCCGGAAGCTGAACGCCTGGCTGCTACGCTCGAGAAGTCGTCCGTCCCGTCGTTTCTGCTCGTGTCACGTGAGCCCGAGCAGCGCCTGCGGTTCCCATCCTACGAGCGGACGTCGGTTCGGAAATTCGGACAGACGGTCGTAGAGACGTGGACAACTCGGATCCCAAAGCTGCGAGCCGTCTGCGATCCGCGCCACGTTGTGAGCGGATTCGACGAATCTTGTCCAGAGTTGATCACGCGGAACAGGCTCCCAGTGTCGGCGGAGAGATAAGTGAAGCCCGGTGCCATAGTCATCGTGCTCGCCGCCGGAGGGTTGGCCCTGCGGCTCGCGCTCGCCTGCCACGTCGCAGCACTTCCATATCAACTCGACTACGAGGAAGGGAATGTCCTCAACGCAGGCCACAGAATTGCGGACGGAGTCACCCCATATCCAGAGCCAGGCAGCTTCCCGTACGTTCTCAATCCGTACGGCCCTATCGGGTATGCGTTGACAGCCCTCGCTGTAAAGGTGTTCGGTGTCTCGTTGTTCGCTCCGCGTCTGTTCGTAGTACTTGAGAGCCTCGCGCTCGCTCTGCTGGTCGCATCGCTCGTACAGCGACTCGGTGGCCTTTGGTCGTGCGGTCTTGTGGCCGGTTTCTGGTGTCTGTGCACACCGTTGGGGTGGTATTGGATTCCATTCCTGCGGGTTGACATCCTCGCTCTGACCTTCAGCCTTCTGGGACTGTACCTGTTCGCCGGGCGACCTGGAGTCTGGCCGGCGGCCGCACTTGCCTGCGTCCTGCTGACGAAACACAGCGTGCTCGCAGGCGTTACCACGTGTTTCGTGACCCTGGGAGCAGATCGGCAATGGAAGCAGGCTCTCAAGATGCTTCTCATCGTATTTGTCATCGTGCTCGCTGGAATCGCGGCGACAGGTGGCGCCGCACCGTTTCACCTCCTGGCGACGCACTCTGACCCCTACATATTGACGCGAGCCTTGAAGGGTTACGTGGTTGCCTTGACGGGCGGGCTCGCGGCCGTTGGTATTCTCGTGTATGGGTGGTTGATGGCTGAACGCGACGCGGCCGTACCACGACTGGCAGCTATTTTTCTGGCGAGTTCCGCTGTGATTTCGCTGACAGGCGGAAAGCTGGCGTCGGATGTCAACCACTTCCTGGAACTGACCGCCGCCCTGGCCATCGCCGCGGGACTCGTTCTATCGCGACTCTGGACGCTCCGGGACAGCGCTGCGGTACCGCTGACAGCGGGCCTCCTGGTGATGGGGTTTGGATCGATTGTCTGGCACTGGCATCAACCCGACGACGTCGCCAAAGGCAATCAGTGCCGGCAGGCGTACGACCTGATCCGATCATCGAACGGCGATCGGGTGCTCTCGGAGGACGTATCAGCTGTCCTCCTCTCGTCGAAACCCGTCCTGCTGTCGAATCCGTTCGTCTACACCCAGATCGAAAACCGCCTGCGGTGGTCGAATGGCACGGTTGCGCAGCTCGCAGATCAGCAGTACTTCGATCTGATCGTGCTGGGAGGAGAGGCGCAGACGTTCCGAAGCGAGTCCGGCCTCTGGCCTCAGTCGATGATGACGGCGATCACCAAACGCTACACGCTCGCCTACAAGTTCAATTGTTCACCGTGGCTCCAGGCGATATACGTGAGATCCAAAACTCAGCTGGAACACCCGGGCTCTACCCCTCCACAAGCAGGTGTCCCGGATCCTCGATGAACTCCTTGATTGCGACCAGAAACTGCACTGCCTCGAGGCCGTCGACCATGCGGTGGTCGTAGCTGAGCGCCACGTACATCATCGGGCGCACGACGACCTGCCCGCCAATCGCCACCGGGCGCTCCTCGATCTTGTGCAGGCCGAGGATGCCGACCTGCGGTGGGTTCAGGATCGGCGTGCTCAGCAGCGACCCGAAGACGCCGCCGTTGGTGATCGTGAAGGTGCCGCCCTTGATCTCCTCGAGCGACAGCGTGCCTTCCTCCGCCCGCTTCGCGAAGTCCTTGATTGACGCCTCGATCTGCCAGAACGTCATACGGTCGGCGTCGCGCAACACGGGGACGACGAGGCCCGAGCTGGCGCCGACGGCGATCCCGACGTCGAAATAGCGCTTCAGCACCATCTCGTCGCCCTGGATCTCGGCGTTGATGCGCGGGAACCGCTTGAGCGCGCCGACGGCCGCCTTCACGAAGAACGACGACAGCCCGAGGTTCACGCCGTGCGCCTTCTGGAACGCTTCCTTGCGGCGTGCCCGCAGCGCCTGCACCGCCGACATGTCCACCTCGTTGAACGTGGTGAGCATCGCCGCGGTGTGCTGTGCCTCGACCAGGCGCTTCGCGATCGTCGCGCGGCGCTTGGACATGCGGACCCGTTCCTCGGTACGGGCGCTTGCTGCGCTCGCGGAGGGCGTGGCCGCTCGCGCAGCCACAGCGGGCGCCTCGCTCCGCTCGGCGGGGGGCGCACTTCGTGCGGAAGGCACCTGGCTTTGCTCGGCCGAGGGCGTGCCTTCGGCGCGGGGGGCGCCGCTCGCGGGGACGAACTTCTGCACGTCCTCCTTCGTGATGCGTCCGCCGTCGCCGCTGCCGGCGACCTTCGAGAGATCGACGCCGTGTTCTTCGGCGACTTTTCTGGCCGTCGGAGTCGAACGTTTGCCGGCAGGTGCGGCAGGTGCGGCCGGTGCGACGGGTGCAGTGACGGCCGGCGACGCACTCCGCGCACCCGTCGCACCCTGCGCACCTTGCGCACCCGTCTCCATCACGCCGAGCACCTCGCCGACCTTCACGTCCTCGCCATCCTTGCGCTCGATGCGCGACAGGACGCCGGCGGTCTCGGCGCTCACCTCGAGGTCAATCTTGTCGGTCTCCAGCTCCACCAGCGGCTCGCCGGCGGCAATGGCTTCGCCCTCGCGCTTCAGCCATCGCGCGACGCGCGCTTCGATCACCGACTCTCCCAGCTGCGGAACGACGATGTTCATAGTTGATAACCTGACGATTGGGGGTTCGGGGGTTCATAGGGGCGGGGGGTGCTGGAGGTTCGGTGCTGGGGGTTCGGGGGTTCGAGGGTTCGAAGGTTCGAAGGTTCGAAAGACGAAGCCCTCTGAATGCCCGAACTCTTTCGAATGGTCGAACTCTTTCGAATGGTCGAACCCTTCAGAATGGTCGAACCCTTCAGAATGGTCGAACCCTTCCGACTGTCGAACCCCCGAACCCCCGAACCCTCGAACCCCCCGAACCGAACCCTCCTACCCTCCCGCCCCTTCCTCCCCCCCGAACCCGCGTTCACACCTGCTTCGACAGCACCATGTGCGTTTGCCGACGCGGCGGGGCAGAGGCGAACGCCTCCTCGACCAGGATCTTCTGGTTCACCGCGTGCCACGCCATCGTGCCTTCCGAGGGGCTGGCCGAACGCGCGCGGCCGACATAGCGCAACGGCCGCCGGCCCTCGATCACCTCTTCGATGAGCGGCCGCACAAAGCCCCACGCGCCCATGTTCTCCGGCTCTTCCTGCACCCACACGATCTCGTCGAGGTGCTCGTGTTTATCGACGATCGGCTTCAGATCCGACCAGGGGAACGGGTAGAGCTGCTCGACGCGGCAGATGGCGACCTCCGGGTGGGCCGCCCGCGCCTCACTCGACACGAGATCGACGTAGACCTTTCCACTGCACAGCACCAGCCGCCGCACGTCCTTGGCCCGGTCGGCCGCGTCGGCGTCCGGGATCACGGGCTGCCACCGGCCCTCCGCCAGATCGCGCGGCGCGCTGGCCACCATGGGATGGCGCAGCAGGCTCTTGGGCGTGAGGACGATCAGCGGAAGCGGGTCGGTCAGCAACAGCACCGCCTGACGCCGGAGCAGATGGAAATACTGCGCGGCCGTCGTGCAGTTCGCGATGCGGAGGTTGATGTCGGCGGCGGCCTCGAGGAACCGCTCGACGCGCGCGCTCGAGTGGTCCGGCCCCTGGCCCTCGTAGCCGTGCGGCAGCAGCAGGACGAGCGACGGCGTGAGGCCCCACTTGGCGCGACCCGACGTCAGGAACTCGTCGAGTATCACCTGCGCGCCGTTGATGAAATCGCCGTACTGCGCCTCCCAGACGACGAGACGGCCCGGCGCCTGGAGGTTGTAGCCGAACTCGAAGCCGATCGTCGCGCACTCGGTCAGCGGGCTGTTGTAGATCTCGAACGCCGCGCGCGCCTGCGACAACCGCTGCAGCGGCACGTCGCGATCGCCCGTGACGCTGTCGTGAAACACCGCGTGCCGATGGCTGAAAGTGCCGCGCTCGACATCCTCGCCAGTCAGGCGGATGGCGGTGCCGTCCTCGAGGATCGACGCAAACGCCAGGTCCTCGCCCGTGGCCCAGTCCACCGTCCGCTCGTCGGCGCCGTCCAGCGCAACGCGGCGCTTGTCGCGGCCGCGCTCCAGCTTCTTGTGAATCGTGAACCCGGCGGGGACGCGGGTCAGGTCGGCATTGAGCGCACGGAGCCGGTCCAGCGGGACCGCTGTTTTGGCCTGCCGCGCCACGCCGCGTGGCGGCGGCTCGGGGTACTGCTCCTTCGGCTGCGCGTTGCGCTGGACCGTCTCGAGCGCCTGGCCGAGCGCCGTCATGTACTTCTGCACCATCGCGTCGGACTGCTCGGCCGTGATCAGCCCGCGCGAGATGAGCGCCTTGCTCCACAGCTCGCGAACGGTCTGGTGTGACGCGATCTCTCTGTACATCAGCGGCTGCGTGAACGACGGCTCGTCGCCCTCGTTGTGTCCGTGGCGCCGGTAGCCGACCAGGTCGATGAGCGTGTCGCGCTTGAACGCCGCGCGGTACGCGGCCGTCAACCGCGCCACCTCGATGCAGGCTTCCGGATCGTCCGCGTTCACGTGGAAGATTGGGATCTTGAAGCCCCGCGCAAGGCCGCTCGCGTACGACGTGGAGTAGGACTGGCGCGCCGTGGCGGTGAAGCCGATCTGGTTGTTCGCGATGATGTGGACGGTGCCGCCCACGTCGTAGAGCCGGAGCCGCGAGAGATTCAGCGTCTCGGCCACGATGCCCTGGCCGGGGAAGGCGGCGTCCCCGTGAATCAGGACAGGCAGCGTCGCGCCCTTGTCGATGGCCGGCGACCCCGAGGCCGACGTGTCCGTGCACGCGGCGCGCGCCATGCCGACCACGACCGGGTTCACGAACTCGAGGTGGCTCGGGTTCGGCGGCATCGAGATCACCACTTCCGGCGCCGATTCATCGCGAACGCGCGCGCGAGCGCCGGCGTGGTACTTCACGTCGCCCGTCCAGCCGAGGTCTTCGAGGAACGGCTGGTCGGCCACGGCGTCCTTGAACTCGCCGAGAATCTGCTCGTAGCTCTTCTGCATGACGTGCGCGAGCACGTTCAGGCGCCCGCGATGCGCCATGCCGATGAGCACGTGCTTGACGCCCGCAACGGCGGAGTCGGCGATCAGCTCGTCGAGGATGGGCACCATGGTGTCGAGCCCCTCGATCGAGAATCGCGTCTTGCCGACGAAGTTCTTGTGGAGGAAGCGCTCGAACGTCTCGACTTCCGTGATCCGATCGAGCAGCTCGATCTTCCCGACCTGCTGCTGCGGTCCGCGGTAGGTGCGGGCTTCGATGTGCTGTCGCAGCCACTCGCGTTCCTCGGGCACGAAGATGTGAGCGAGGTCGAAGCCGATGCTCGAGCAATACACCTCGCGCAGCAGGACGATCGCCTCCCAGGCGTTCTGCGTGACTTCGGCCAGCGGTCCGCCGACCAGGCCGGCCGGCAGCGCCCGCAGCTCGGCCGCGGTGACGCCATGCGTTTCGGGGTTGAGCGAAGGATCACCGATCGGCGCCGAGCCCAGTGGGTCGATCGTCGATGCCAGGTGGCCGTACCGCCGGATCGACTCCGCCAGATTCACTGCGCCCACCACGGCGGTGAGGGGGGCCGCATCCGCGGAGGGCGCGCTTCGCGCGGGGGGCGCTGACGAGGGGGGCGCCGCGCGCTCGAAGGCGGCGCGAGTCGCGGCGTCCACCGACGAGGGATCCTGCAGGAACCGCTCGTACAGCTCCAGGACGTACGCCTGATTGACCCCGCCGAACTCGCCCCAGTCGGACATAACCTTTCTATCTTATATGTCTCCCACGTGCAGCCGTGGGAACCATCGTCCGCCCACGTTTATCGGCCGGAGCACGCTCAACCCTGCTGCTGGCTCTTCGTCTTCTGCCCCTTCGGCGGCACGGTCTTGAGATACGTGAAGATGAGACGGAGCTCCTCGTCGGACATCAGGCCGTACGCGCGCGGCATGCCTTCGGCGACATCGGTGCCGTTGGGACGCTTGTGCTGGCGCACGGCGCGCAGGAAGTCCCCTTCGGTCCACGTACCGATGCCGACGGGCGTGATGTTGGCAGCGCCAGGAGGGGGACCTCCGCCGCCGGTCAGTTCGGGCGTGTGACACCCGCGGCACCCACCGCTGTCCACGAGATAGCGGCCGCGCGCGACCGGGTCGGCGGCAGCGGCAGTGGGAAGGACCGCGGCCGCGTCGTGATCGATCTCCTCGGCCGGCAGCAGCGGGATCTTGTGGAAGAACGTCAGCGCGCGTGCGATCGGGCCCAGCCGTGTCGCCGCGGGCTCACGATCGACCGGCGGGACGGACCTGATGTAGGCGATGATGGCGGCCAGATCGGGCTCGGTGAATCGCGCGTCCTGCGACGGCATGAAGACCACAGAGCGGCCGCTCTTGTTGACGCCGTGCACCAGGACGCGCACGAAATCCTCGTCCGTATATCGCGATCCGAGGCCTCCGCGACCGCGAGTCAGGTTTGCGGCGGCGAGTCGGCCAAACGCGAAATCGTCCACGAATATGCGTCCGCCGAGATCCTTGTCGTGGCACTCGATGCATATGGCCCGCCGCTCCACCAGGTACTTGCCGCGCTCGAGAGTGGCGGCGTCCGACGGCACGGTGACGGAAGGCACGCGGACCTCATACGTCTTCGCCATCCGCTGGTTCGTCCGGTAGTAGACCAGGAGCAGCAGCAATCCGAGCGTCGCGATCAGGACGCCAAGAATCCGTACGATCCACTTCAACGCAGTCCTCATTCGGCCACCTCGAGGCCCGGCATGTCGCAACGCGCGGGGCCACTATCCTACAATGCTTCCGATGATTCGGCTGCTCGTCACCGGCGGCACGTTCGACAAGGAATACGACGAGATCGGCGGGACGCTGTTCTTCAAGGACACGCACGTCGCCGAGATGCTGCGTCTCGGGCGATCGCGCGCAGCGGTGACGGTCGAAACGGTGATGCTGGTGGACAGCCTGCAGATGACCGAGCAGGACCGCGTCCGCGTGGCCGACCGGTGTCTGGCCTGCTCCGAAACGCAGATCGTCGTGACGCACGGCACCGACACCATGGTGGAGACCGCGGCGTATCTTGCGCGGCACGTGCCCGGCAAGACCATCGTGCTGACCGGCGCGATGGTGCCGTACGCCTTCGGCAGTTCCGATGGCCTGTTCAATCTCGGCAGCGCCCTGTCGTTCGTCCAGGTGCTCCCACCAGGCGTCTACGTCGCCATGAACGGCACGCACTTCGCCTGGGACAGAGTCCGGAAGAACCGGGCGCTCGGGATCTTCGAAGCCCTCGAGTAGCGCTTGACTACAATCAATACCATGTCCCGTCGCATGGACGCCGTGCAGGCGCCCATCATCCCGATCCTGGGCGAGTGGATCCGCCAGACGCCAGGCACGATCTCGCTCGGCCAGGGGATGGTCGCCTACGGCCCGCCTCCCGAAGCGCTCGACGCGATTCCGCAGTTCCTGTCGTCTTCCGACGCACACGGCTATGGTCCCGTTGAAGGGATGCCTGCACTGGTCGGTGCGCTCGAAGCGAAGCTGACGCGCGAAAACGGGTTCGACCTCTCGAGTAGCCGCGTCGTGGTGACCGCCGGCGGAAACATGGCGTTCATGAACGCGGTGCTGGCCGTGGCCGACCTCGGCGACGAGGTCATCCTGCAGACGCCCTTCTACTTCAATCACGAGATGGCGATCGTCATGGCCGGGTGCCGGGCGGTGGCCGTGCCGACCGACGATCGCTACCAGCTGCAGGTCGATCGCATTCGCGACGCCATCACGCCGCGCACGCGCGCCATCGTCACGATCTCGCCGAACAATCCGTCTGGCGCGGTGTATTCCGTTGAGGATTTGGCGGCCGTCAACCAGTTGTGCGCCGAGCGCGGGTTGTGGCACATCCACGACGAGGTCTACGAGTACTTCACCTACGGCGAGGCGCGCCACGTGTCGCCCGGAGCGGCTCCCGGCGCCGCGGCGCACACCATCTCGCTGTTTTCGCTCTCGAAGGCGTACGGGTTTGCCAGCTGGCGTATCGGCTACATGGTGATCCCGGAAACGCTGTGGCTCGCGGTGAACAAGATTCAGGACACGATCCTGATCTGCCCGCCGCACGTCTCACAGGCTGCCGCCATCGGTGCGCTCTCGGCAGGACGGCCGTACTGCGATCGACACGTCCGCACCATTGCGGCCGTGCGAGACCTCGTGCTGGCGCGCCTGGCCGAGGTGAGCGACCTCTGTGAGGCGCCATCGGCCGACGGCGCGTTCTACTGCCTGCTGCGCGTGCACACCGCCATGTCCGCTATGACGCTTGCCGAGCGGTTGACGCGTGAGCATCGCGTGGCGACGGCGCCTGGTACGGCCTTCGGGCTGGAGAAGGGGTGCTACCTCCGGGTCTCGTACGGCGCCCTGGCGCCCGAGACCGTCGAGCAGGGGATGGGCCGGCTGGTGACGGGACTGCAGACGCTGGTCGGCCGCGAATCGAGAGGACGTACGTAGGCCGAGCTTCAGCTCGGCCACGGGGTCAGGAGGACGTACGTAGGGCCGAACTTCAGTTCGGCCACGGGTCGGGAGGATCCAATGAGGCAGGTCGTGGTGAAGATGAGTGTGGCGCTGGCGCTGGTGGCGGCCGGATATGCAGTCGGCCGCGCGCAGACCAGTTTCTCGATAGTGTCGGGCGTGGTGCCGGCCGAGCAGGCCAAGGTCACGGAGACGGGCCCCTGGGGCGAATTCCACACCTATGTGGACAGCGGGACGACGGCGACGGCGGCCGTGATGACCGGCTACGCCGACATCCAGCCCGGGCAGCAGATCCACGCACCGCACTCGCACGTGGACGAGGAGTTCATGTACCTGGTCGAGGGCAGCGGCAAGTGGACCGTCGGCGACAAGACACAATCGGCGAAGGCGGGCGACGTGCTGTACGCGGCACCGAACGTGGTGCACGGGCTGCGGAACTCGTCCGACAAGCCGCTCAAGTTTTTCGTAGTGAAGTGGAGAAGCCGGTAACTGAGAATGCCGAACGGCAACGTTAGGGACGTTTGGCGACGTTTGGGGACGTGGGGGTGACGTTTAGGGACGTGGGGGTGACGTTACGTTCCCAACGTTCCCCAACGCTCCCGAACGTTCCCCAACGTCCCTAACGGTTCTGTCTTCGTTACTTGACGAACAACATCTCGCGATACGTCGGGAGCGGCCAGATCTCGTGCGGGATGTTCAGCTCCAGCGCGTCGCCGGCATCACGCAGCTTCGCCATCAGCGGAATGACTTTGTCGCGGAAGTACTTCGCGTGCTTGTCCGCGCTGCCGCCGTTGTGTTCGAGCGCCGCGGCGAGGGTGTTCGCCATGCCCTTGAGCGCGTCGATCTCCTTCGCCAGCGTCTTGGCGAGCGCCTTGGCCTGCTTCGACGGCGCCCCGGCGGCCTTGCCGGCGACGACCGCCTGGCCCACCTGCGTCTGGTACTCGAGCGCCGCCGGCAGGATGTACCGGTTGGCCATGAGCACCATCAGCTGCGCCTCGACGTTGATCGTCTTGTTGTAGGCCTCGAAGGCGATCTCCTCGCGCGCGTGCAGCTCGCGCGCGTTGAGCACCCGCTGCTTCTCGAAGGCCTTGATGACGCCAGGCTTGACCAGCTCGGGCAGCGAGTCGACGGTGTTGCGCAGGTTCAGCAGCCCGCGCTTCTTCGCGTCCTTCTGCCACTCGTCCGCGTAGTTGTTGCCGTTGAAGATGATCCGCTTGTGCTGCTTGATCACCTTCGGCAGCAGCGCCCACACGGCCTCTTCCACCTTCTTGCCGCCGGCGACGGCCTTTTCGAGGTCCGTGGCGACCGCGTCGATCGCGTCCGTCACGGCCACGTTCAGGCAGATGTTCGGCATCGCGATGCTCTGGCCCGACGAGACGGCGCGGAACTCGAACTTGTTGCCGGTGAAGGCGAACGGGCTGGTGCGGTTGCGGTCGCCCGGATCCCGCGGCAGCTTGGGCAGGAAGTGCACGCCCGTGTCGAGCACGCCGCCCTTCTTGGCGCCGGTGACCTTGCCGCGCTCGATCTGGTTGAACAGGTCCGTCAGGACTTCGCCCAGGAAGATCGAGATGATGGCCGGCGGCGCCTCGTTTGCGCCGAGCCGGTGGTCGTTGCCGGCGCTGGCGATGGAGGCGCGCAGCAGGCCCTGCCACGTGTCGACGGCCTTGAGCACCGCCGCGCAGAAGACCAGGAACTGCAGGTTCTGCTCCGGCGTGTCGCCGGGGTTCAGCAGGTTGTTGCCGAGGTCATCGCCCATGCTCCAGTTCAGGTGCTTGCCGGATCCGTTGACGCCGGCAAACGGCTTCTCGTGGAGCAGGCACGCCAGGCCGTATTTCGGCGCCACGCGCTTGAGCGTTTCCATGACCATCATCTGGTGATCGGTCGCGACGTTGGCGTTTTCGAAGACCGGCGCGATCTCGTACTGGCTCGGCGCGACCTCGTTGTGGCGCGTCTTCACGGGCACGCCGCACTTGTAGAGCTCGGCCTCGACTTCCATCATGCACGCCAGCACGCGCTCGGGGATGGCGCCGAAGTACTGGTCCTCCATCTCCTGGCCCTTCGGCGGCTTGGCGCCGAACAGCGTGCGGCCTGCGTTGATGAGATCGGGGCGGTTGAAGTAGAAGTGGCGGTCGATCAGGAAGTACTCCTGCTCGGGACCGCACGTCGTGATGACGCGCTTGGCCGTCGAGCGGAACAGCTTCAGGACGCGCAGCGCCTGCACCGAGAGCGCTTCCTGCGAGCGCAGCAGCGGCGTCTTCTTGTCGAGCGCTTCGCCCGTCCAGCTCACGAACGCCGTCGGAATGACGAGCGTGGAGCCGTTCGGGTTCACGAGCAGCCAGGGCGGGCTCGTGGGATCCCATGCGGTGTAGCCGCGCGCTTCGAACGTGCTGCGCATGCCGCCCGACGGGAAGCTCGACGCATCGGGCTCGCCCTTGATCAGTTCCTTGCCGCGGAACTCGGCCATCGCCTTGCCGTCGCCGTTCGGCGACAGGAAGCTGTCGTGCTTTTCCGCGGTGATGCCGGTGAGCGGCTGGAACCAGTGCGTGTAGTGCGTGGCGCCGTGCTCGAGCGCCCACTCCTTCAGCGCACCGGCGACGAGATCGGCCACCTCGGGTTCGAGCGGCTGGCCATGGACAATCGTCTGGCGGAGCGCGGCGTATGCGGTCTTCGGCAGCCGCGCCTTCTGCGCCTCGTCGTTGAAGGTCAGCGAGCCAAACGCTTCGGTCGCCTTGGGCAGGCCTCCGTTTACGCCGCCAACCGTTTCGCCCCAATTGATGATGCCTTGGATGGCGTCACGCAATGCTGCTGATCCCATCAGTCGTCCTTTCGTGTAGGTAGAGAAATGCGGTCGAGGTGGCACGGACAGCAAATTATGCACACTTTTGGCGACACTACGCAAGAAAAATGCGCAGATACGTGCTTCTGGTAGCCCGAATACTGCCAAGTGCAACCAAAAATGTGCATCGGCTGCAAGAAACGGCAGTCAAGACCGCCGTTTCCAGTATCGGAGTGTAGAATGCCGCAGCGTGCAGCGGGAGGAAATCATGCGCGGAGGGCTCGTGGCGGTGGGCGTGATGGCGGCGACCTTGACGCTGCGCGCCGATCCGGTGATGGAGGAATTCAAGTCGCGCTGGGCCACCACGAAGGCGTTCACGCTGGAAGTGGCCGACGCGATGCCCGACGCCGACTACGGCTTCAAGCCCACGCCGGGAGAGATGGCCTTCGGCGCGCTGATGTGGCACATCGCGATCGCCAACGAGTTCCGCTTCTCGCAGATCGCCGGCGTGGCGTTCCAGCCGCCGGCCGGCCCGCTGCCCTCCGACAAGCCCACCGTCCTGAAGGGGCTGGCCTCGTCCTTCGATCACTGCGCCGCGATCGCGGACAAGCTGACGCCGGCGCAGCTCGACGCCAGCTACCCGGTGGACTGGGTCGGCATGCCGGCCGCAACGGGCCGGCAGATCCTGTCGGCGATGTTCACGCACACGGCACATCATCGCGGACAGGCTGAGGTCTATCTGCGGCTCAAGGGCATCGTGCCGCCGAAGTATCGCTACTGATTCGAGGCGGACCGCATCGTTGTCATCCTCCACATCGTCCTCGCGTGCGGCGCTGACGCTGGCCGCGCTCGGCGTCGTCTTTGGCGACATCGGGACGAGCCCGCTCTACGCGTTGCGCGAGTGCTTCTACGGCACGCACGGCGTCCCGGCCACGCCGGCGAACGTGCTCGGCGTGCTGTCGCTGATCTTCTGGGCGCTCGTCCTGGTGATCGCGATCAAGTACGTCAGTTACGTGATGCGCGCGGACAACCAGGGCGAGGGCGGCATTCTCGCGCTGATGGCGCTGATTCCGGCCAACTATCGCGGGCCGCAGAGCCGCGGGGTCCTGCTGGCGCTGGGCCTTTTCGGGTCGGCGCTGTTGTACGGCGACGGCGTGATCACGCCGGCCGTGTCGGTGTTGTCGGCCGTGGAAGGCCTGAGCCAGGCGACGCCGAAGCTGACGTCGTTCGTCGTGCCGCTGTCGGTCGTCATCCTCGCCGGGTTGTTCCTGGTGCAGAACCGCGGCACGGCGGCGGTTGGCGCGATGTTCGGGCCGGTCATGGTCCTCTGGTTCATCACCATCGGCGCCATCGGGCTCAAGTGGATACTCGATGCGCCGCACGTGCTCGTCGCGGTCAATCCCGAATACGCGGTGCAGTTCTTCGTGCAGAACCGCTACCACGGCTTCGTCGTGCTCGGCGCCGTGTTCCTGGCGGTGACCGGCGGCGAGGCACTCTACGCCGACATGGGCCATTTCGGTGCGGGACCGATCCGCCTGGCGTGGTTCAGCATGGTGATGCCGGGCCTCCTGCTGAACTATTTCGGCCAGGGTGCGCTGCTGCTGACGGATCCGTCGGCCGCCGAGTCGCCGTTCTATCGCCTCGTGCCGTTGGGCATGGTCGTGCCGTTCGTCGTGCTGGCGACCGTGGCCGCGGTGATCGCATCGCAGGCCCTGATCTCCGCGGTGTTCTCCCTGACGCGGCAGGCCGTGCAGCTCGGCTACAGTCCGCGCGTCGAGATCCGGCACACGTCGGCGACGACCATCGGCCAGATCTACGTGCCCAGCGTCAACCGGTCGCTCGCGATTGCGACGATCGCGCTGGTCATCGGGTTCAGGTCCTCCAGCGCGCTGGCCGCGGCCTACGGTATCGCCGTCACGGCCACGATGGGGATCACCACCATCCTGGCGTACGTCGTCGCGCGGCAGGTGTGGCACTGGAGCCGTTGGACGGCCGGAGTGATCACCGCGGTCTTCATCACGATCGATCTGGCCTTCTTCGGCGCGAACCTGTTGAAGGTCCTGCACGGCGGCTGGGTGCCGCTCGTGATCGCAACGCTTGTGTTCTCCCTGCTCTCGACATGGAAGACGGGGCGCATGGTGCTCGGGAAGCGCCTGCGGGAGCGCGCGTACCCGTTCGATCTGTTCCTGAAGGATCTCAACCGGACGCGGCCGCATCGCGTGCCCGGCACCGCGATCTTCATGACCGGCAGCGGCGCCGGCGTGCCGCCCACGCTCATCCACAATCTCCGCCACAACAAGGTGCTGCACGCGAACATCGTGCTGCTGACCGTCACGACCGAGGACGTGCCGCACGTGTCGAGGGAACGCGCCATCGAGCTCGAGCCGCTCAGCGCCGGCTTCTTCCGCGTGACGCTGCGCTATGGGTTCATGGAGGAGCCGGGCGTGCCCGAGGCGATCTCCGAGGCCCGCGCGCGCGGCCTGCCGATTGACAAGGACGACATCACCTACTTCCTGGGCCGCGAGACGCTGCTCCCGGCGAACCATCCCGGCATGGCGCCGTGGCGGGAAAAGCTGTTCGCATTGATGTCCCGGAACGCCATGCGCGCCACGGCGTTCTTTAGAATTCCACCTGAACGCGTCGTCGAGCTCGGAATGCAAGTTGAACTGTAGTGACGCCACTACGATCGTTGGGGGGCGTTGGGGATCGTTGGGGATCGTTGGGGATCGTTGGGGGGCGTTGGGGATCGTTCGGGGCGTTGGGGATCGTTCGGGACGTTGGGGATCGTTCGGGGCGTTGGCTTACTTGCTGTTACGTCGAAGGTAGGCTGCGAGGCGGATGCTTGTCAGGCGGGCTCGCTTCGCGAGGCACCGGAAATGTTCGTGCTCCTCTGGTGTGAGCATCCGCCGCGTGAGCGCCTCGTCGATGTGGGTTTCGAATTCCTGGAGTGAGCCGATGGCGATGTCGAGGTATCGATGGAACTGGCGACTCGATCGGCCGAATCCCTCAGCGATATTCGCTGGCGCAGAACGGGCAGCGTCGGTCAGCTGATCGCAGAACTTGAGATCCCGCGCCACGTCTCGACGTGCAACAAATGCCAGCGTCTCATTCCGAAGTTGCACGCCAAGCTGCCAGCACTCGAGATCCCGGTAGGACTTGATTGTCATGCTCCAGGAAGGAGCATGTTTCGCGCCAACCGCCAACGATCCCCGAACGATCCCCAACGATCCCCGAACGATCCCCAACGATCCCCGAACGATCCCGAACGTTCCCAAACGTTCCCGAACGTTCCTAAGTTTCAGACGTCCAGTTCTTGCGCTTCTTCGGCTCGGTCCATGATGAACCGGAAACGCGCTGACGCGTCCTTGCCCATGAGCTCGTTGATGACGCGATCGGTGGTGAGCTGGTCGGCGATCTCGACGCGCAGCAGGCGCCGGGTCTTCGGGTTGAGCGTCGTCTCCCACAGCACCTTCGGCATCATCTCGCCCAGGCCCTTGAAGCGGGTGATCTCGGGCGTTGCGCGGCCGTTGGGGCCGCGTCCGGCGTCCTTCAGGATCTGAGCCTTCTGCGGTTCGTCGAGCGCCCAGTAGGTGGCCTTGCCGACGTCGATGCGATAGAGCGGCGGCTGCGCGAGGAACACGCGGCCCGTCGAGATGAGCTGCGGCATGTGCCGGTAGATGAATGTCAGCAGCAGCGTGGCGATGTGGTTGCCGTCCGAATCGGCGTCGGCGAGGATGATGACTCGCCCGTAGCGCAGGCGCGACGCATCGAACGTCTTGCCGAGGCTGCAGCCGAGCGCCGTGACCAGATCCGAAAGCTCCTTGTTCTCGAGGACCTTCGCGAGCGACACGCTCTCGGTGTTGAGGACCTTGCCGCGCAGCGGCAGCACCGCCTGCCGCGTGCGGTCGCGACCCTGCTTGGCCGACCCGCCCGCCGAATCACCCTCGACGATGAAGAGCTCCGTGTCTTCGCGGCCGGCATGCGAGCAGTCGCTCAGCTTGCCGGGCAAGGCCAGGCGCGACGAGATCGCCGACTTGCGCGTGACCTCCTCCTGCGCCGCGCGGCTCGCCTCGCGGGCGCGCGCGGCCAGGATGATCCGCCCGACGATGGCCTCGGCGACGCTGATGTTGTGATTGAGCCAGTGCTCGAGCGGAGGACGGATGGCGCCGTCGAGCGCCGACACCAACTCCGGGTTGTTCAGCCGGTCCTTGGTCTGCCCCTGGAACTGCGGCTCGGCGATGAAGAGGCTGAGGATTCCCGTCAGGCCCTCGCGGATGTCGTCGGACGTGAGCGTGACGCCCTTGGGCGTGAGGTTGTGCGTCTCGATGAAATTGCGTACGGCCTTGCCGAGGCCCGCGCGCAGGCCGTTCTCGTGCGTTCCGCCCGAGCCCGTCGGGATGCCGTTGACGTAGCTCCGCAGGTGCTCGTCGGTAGCCTCCGTCCACTGCAGGACGCAGTCGAGCCTGAGGCCGTTCTCACGGCTCACGGCGAAAGCCGCCTCATGAATCGGCTTCGCGCCCCGCTGCGCGATGATCGTCTTCAGGTACTCGGCGATGCCGTCCTCGTGCGTGAAGACCTCTTTCTCGCCGGTAGCTTCCTGCTCGAATGTGACTTTGACGCCCTTGTGCAGGTAGCTGATGACTTCCAGCCGCTCACGAATGAGCGCGGGATCGAACTCAACCTTGGGAAAGATCGTCGAGTCCGGGTGAAAGTAGACGGTCGTGCCGGTACCGCGCGCCGCTCCCAGCTTTTTCAGGGGTCCCGTGGGCTTGCCCTGCTTGAAGCGCATCTCCCACTGGAAGCCATCACGCTTGATCGTCGCCGTCAGGTCGCGCGAGAGCGCATTGACGACCGATGCGCCGACGCCGTGCAGGCCACCCGCGGTCTTGTAGTTGGTGCCCTCGAATTTCCCGCCGGCGTGGAGCACCGTGAAGATGACCTCGAGCGCGCTGTGGTTCGTCTTCGGGTGCTTGTCCACGGGAATCCCACGGCCATCGTCTGTCACCGTGATCGAGGAGCCGTCTTCGTGGAGCGTCAGCGAGATCGCCGAGGCGAAGCCGTTCATCGCCTCGTCGACGGCGTTGTCCAGAATCTCCCACACGAGATGATGAAGGCCGGCGCTGCCGACGCCGCCAATGTACATGCCGGGCCGCTTGCGTACCGGCTCGAGCCCTTCAAGGACGGTGATGTCTTTCGCGGAGTATGAGGACATTGGCCGCGAACATTCTCACACAACTTCGCGGCCGGCGCGCGTCGCCCTCAGTCCGCAGCTATCAGCTATCAGCTATCAGCTATCAGCTATCAGCGGTCAGCGGTCAGCGGTCAGCTATCAGCGGTCAGCGGTCAGCGGTCAGCGGCCAGCGGTCAGCGGCCAGCTATCAGCTGCCAGCTATCAGCTGCCAGCCGCCAGCTATCAGCCGTCAGCTCTTCCCGTAGAGAACGTAGAAACTGTTCTCGGGGAAGTCGAACGTCTGCTGCCGAGTGAAGCCGGCCGCCGTCATCCATCCCTCGAGATCCTGCAGCGTGTAGCGCATCTGGTCGTGTCCTGACGGCCACTCGTTGGTGAAATCGATCACGGCGACGCGGCCGCCGGGCTTAATGTAGCGCGCGAGCGTGCGCGCATAGGTGGGCTTGTCCGGCAGATGGTGGAAGGTGTCGCAGATGAAGATGAGATCCACGGGAGACGGGAGCTTCGGATCATCGGCGGCCGCCTGCACCGTGCGGATGTTGGTGAGCTTCGATCGCTCAGCCGAACGCATCACGATGTCGAGCAGCGCCTGATCGATGTCGACGGCGAACGCCGTACCGTTCGGCGCCACTGCGCGGGCCAGCGCACGGGTGAACAGTCCCGAGCCCGAGCCCAGATCGGCAACCGTCTGCCCGGGCTGAAGGTGAAGCGCGGTGACGACGCGGTCCACCTCCATGTGGGCAACGCGCTCGCTGCTCTCGAGAAACCGCGCGTATTGCTCGGGGTCTCGCTGCTGCGCGCCTGGCGTGGCGACAGCCAGGGCCGCTAAGGCCACCAACGCGAGTTGCTTCATCATCCGTTCTTCCGCCCGTGTCCTCGCTCGTCACCGTGACTTGGCGCCCGTCAGTGACGCGCTCGAGGTGTCGGTCGGAGTGTGCCTTTCCGCCGGTCTCTTTGTCCAGCGGCGCCGCTTCGCCTGATAGCGGCTCATGCATGGGGACAGGACGGGCACCACGGCGGCCGATGAGCGACCTCCTGCGGTACACTGCGCGCCGATGAGGCTGCTCGTCACCAGGTGAGGACGTGACGCTCTCGCGCAGGCAGATGCTGGGCCGGCTGGTCGCGGTGGCTGGCGCGGGTGCCGTGACCAGCGTCGGCGCCTGCCGTCGTGGCGTGCCGGGCGAGTGCGCGGAACTCGCGGGCGCTCGCATTCGATGGATCGTGCCGAACGCGCCCGGTGCGGGCTACGACGCGGAGACGCGACTGCTGGAGCCGTATCTCGAGCGCCGCCTTGGCGCGGACATCGTCGTCGATAACCAGCCGGGTGCGGGCGAAATCACCGGCGCCCGCGCGATCGCATCGGCGCAGCCGGACGGCCGAACTCTCGGCACGATCGGCGTCCCCGGCCTGCTGGTCGCGACGCTGCTGGGCAACAGCGGGGCGCCCGACGTCTCGCGCGACTTCACTGTGCTGGGCCGGATCTCGCGCAGCTGGCATGTCTGGGCGGCCGGGCAGAAGTCACCGCTCCGGTCCATCGACGAAGTGATCGCGCGGTCGGCGACACGTCCGATGGCGTTTGCGATCGATGAAGCCGGTAGCGCCAGCCTCGTCGGCATCGCGGAAACGGCGGCGCTGCTCGGCATCGGCGTCGATCTCATCGACGGATTCGCCGGTACACGCAGCGCGTGCCTGGCAGCCCTCCGCGGCGATGTGGACCTGGTCTGCTTCAACTACGACACGATTCGCGACCTGATCGCGTCTGGCGATCTCGTCCCGCTCCTGCAGGTCAGCACGGCGCCCGTTGCGCCGGACAAAGTGCTCGAGCGCGTCCCGGTTCTCGGCGGCACGCGTGGCCTCGCGGTCGCCCGCGCGAGCGCCCGAGGTACTGGCGTCGAACGCGCGCGGGCGGCTGCAAACGCCCTGATCCACGTGATCGGCGGCGGCCGCATCGTGGTCGCGCCCGCGCACCTGCCGCCGGTGCTTGCCGAGTGCCTCTCCGGAGCGCTCTACGCCACACTCACCAGCGCGGAGCTGGGGCCTGCCGGACGCGACTTCGATGTGGCGACGGGGCATGCCGCGGCCATGGAAGTGCAGACGGCGGCGCTCGATGCGCCGCAGCTCGTGCCCGCGGTGCGTGAAGCCATGCGCGCGCTGCGGCAATAGGTTGTTCTCGCGGCCGGAGTAGCCATGGAGCCCGTGGGACGCGCGTGACACGACAAAGAACCGTCTCTGTGTTCTCCGCGGCGAATTCCTCCGCGCTCTCCGTGGCCTGCTCTTCGCGCTCCGTGGCGGCTACGGTTTGGGCGCAGCCTTGCGCGGTCGCGGGGTGCGCGGCGCGCGAGGAGCTGGGGCCTTCCGTGGGGCGCGCGCTCCCGTAGTCCGCGTCCGCTTGCGCGCGATCGGCGCCTCCCCTGGGCCGGCCACGTTGCCCGGGCCGACGCTGAGGTCTTCCTCGACGGCGACCGGCGGCTCAATCGTGTCGAGCGCCACGGGAATCGGCCTGGCGTCCACGTCCGATGCGGCCTCCGAGATGTCGATGACACGCTCCGCGGCCGCGAACTCCGGCGCTTCGTCCCGCGGCAGCTCCAGCGCCTCAGCGCCATCGGTCTCCGCTCGCGTTGGCTCCTCGGCGCGTCCGAAGGCCGGGCCCGCGAACACTCGCATCACGCCCTGACGGTCGCGCTCCAGCCGGAGCAGGCCTTCGCGCTGGCACGCGCGGAGGAACTCGACGATGCCCGTGAAGCCAAGCTTGCGCTCGTCGAACGTCTCGTCCGCGTTGCGGAGGTACTGCCGAATCTGCCGGATGTACATCGGCCAGCGCGGCGCCTGCTTCGCGCCGGCGAACAACCGCGCGGCTCGCTGGACTGCTTCGGTCTGCCGCTCGGTTGACACAGGCTGCGGCCGCGCCTGGTCTGTCTCGGCCTGTCGCGCTTCGCCGACTGGCATATCCGTGGACTCAGCAGGGACGACCGCCCCTTCGACCACCTCGCCCTGGAGAGGCCGGGCCTCGACGGCCGCCTCTGGAATCGCGGAGGTCGGGGCAGAATCTGAGAGCTCTACCAACACGCTTCGCCCGGCCTGCTTGAGCGACACGAGGCCACGCTCGGCGACCTTCTCGATGAAGTCGCGGAACGTGCTGGCGCCGTAGTCGCGTTCCGAGAAGGTCGAGTCGAGCTGCAGCAGTGTGCTCTTGAGCAGGCCCAGCTGCGGCGTGACTTCGCGGTCGGACAGCACCTTGAGTGCCCGCTTCACGAGAGGCAGGGCCTTGTCGAGATCGACCGCCGCGCTGCCCGCGCCCGCCCGCGTCCGGCCGGTCCCGCCGCTTGCTGCACGCCTCGTGCCGACGAGGTTCTCGTACGCGATGAACTCGTGACAGTTACGCTGCATCACGACGCTCGTGAACTGCCGGCCGCCGACGACGAAGACTTTCTTGTCGTACTGCTTCAGTTTCTCGACAAGCGTCATGAAGTCTGAGTCGCCACCGACGATGACGAACGCGTTGATGTGGTCGTGGGTGAAGGCCATCTCCAGCGCGTCGAGGGCCAGGTTGATGTCGGCGCCGTTCTTGTCGCCTCCGGGTGTCAGGTTGCGCTGCACCATCCGGATGGCGTGTTGCGAGAGCTGGCGGCTGTAGTCGCCCGCGCGCTTCCAGTCGCTGTAGGCGACCTTGGTCACGACCTCGCCGCGCTCCTTGATGGCCTCGAGGACGACGCCGATGTCGAACGATTGGTTCAGTGTGCTCTTGACGCCGATCTCGATGTTGTCGAAATCGACGAAGACAGCAATCTTCAGTCGGGGATCTGTCACGAATTGGTCCTGGGATATGTGCACATGCATCGCGCTCACCGGTCGAATCGACCCGCCACCTGGCGGGGAGCATGCCCTCGAGGGCACGGACCGTGGCGCACCTTCTCGCGCGTCCGCCGGGCGTTGGCCGGGCGTTACCGCGCGTCAGCCACAGAGTATCACGTTTGCGCTGGCGCCGATTACGCCGCGGAGACGCGGAGAAGGCCGGAGATCGCCACGGAGACGCGGAGAACACGGAGAATTTCCTTGGAAGTCCCGAGTGTCCCGCGTGTCCCACGCCAATCGCGTGGCAGCGTGAAACACCCAGGAATTCCTCCGTGTTCTCCGTGGCGTTAACCCCTGAAGATCTCCGTGCTCTCCGCGTCTTGTATGTTGCCGTCATCGCTTGACTGCGTCGCGGTTGGGCGGTCTACTCGGGGACGCCTGAGTAGGAGCGGCGGGAGGCTGATCCGCGTCTAAGGCCATCCGAGCCTGTCATCGGAGTTCAGCCGCCGACGCTCACCGTGTGGCGTCCGGTCGAACGGTATCGAAAGCCGCTCTCGTGAGCGCAGCTTGCATGCACAAGGCTGACCGCACACGACGCCACCGAAAGGAGCGACGCGTGGAGGCCATTCTCGGTATCGACATCGCCAAAGCAACCTTCGTCGTCGCCTTACTGACTCCGGAGGGGCGGCTTCGGCGGAAAAGCTGCGCGAATACGCCGGCGGGCTACGCGGGCTTGGCCGGATGGCTCACGCGGCAGCACGTGACGCACGTGCACGCCACGCTGGAGGCCACCGGCCCCTACGGGGAGGCCCTGGCCACGTGGCTGCACGAGGCCGGGCATGTCGTCAGTGTCGTCAATCCGGCGGTGATCCACGCGTATGCGCGGACCCAGCTGACCCGCAGCAAGACCGACCGAATTGATGCAGCGCTGATCGCCCAGTACACCGCGACGCAGCGGCCTGCTGCCTGGACGCCGCCGGCGCCCGAGATCCGCCAATTGCAAGCGCTCGTCCGGCGCCTGGACGCGTTGCACGGGATGCGCACCCAAGAACTGAACCGGCGCGGCGCGGGGGCCCTGGTGGCCGACGTGCGCGCCTCGATCGAGGCGGTGCTGGCCCAGCTCGAGGCCCAGATCGCGCACGTCCAGCAGCTGATTCGTCAGCATCTCGATCAGCACCCGGGCCTGCGCGCGCAACGCGACCTGCTGACCACGATCCCCGGCATCGGGGAGACCACCGCCGCGGTCCTGCTCGCCGAGCTGTTTGACAAGCCCTACTCGAGTGCGCGCCAAGCGGCCGCCTTTGCCGGCCTCGTGCCGCGCCTGGTCGAGTCCGGCACGCGCCGTGGCCGCGCGCGGCTCTCGAAGATTGGCCCCGGACGCCTCCGCAAAGCCCTCTATTTTCCCGCGGTCACGGCCCTACGCTGCAACCCCACGATTCGCGCCGTGCGCGCGCGCCTGCAGGCCGCCGGCAAACCCCCGATGGTCATCATTGGCGCCGCCATGCGCAAACTCATTCATCTCGCCTTCGGCGTCCTGAAATCACGCCGCGCGTTTGAATCCAGGTGTGCGCACCCTTGACAACCAACACGGTATCTCCGTGGCGAGAACTCCTCTGTGGCCTCCGCGGCGGGGCGTACCTCCGGCATCCTGCGCACGAAGAGCCTGTTGCGCGTTTTGGCGAGTCGATCAGCTCAGGACTGCTTTACCACTTCGAGGTGGGTCGGGGTGGGCCGTGCGGTGAGCGTACGCATTCACGCGGCCGGCGTGAATGCGGCCTGAACTATTGGGGGCGGATCGTCGTTCGCTGCTCCCGGCGTTACGGCTCTCCTGCATGAGAAAGGTGTCAAAGCGTCTAACGGTTTTGTGACGATTACGTGGTAGCAGGCTGAACCGGTCGGATCACCTGCGCGCGTCCGTCCGCGTCCGCGTCGATGCCCCGCGCGGCGGCCCGCGATGCACGACGGCGCGCGTACGCGTCCGGGCGTGATCCGCTAACCGCCTCACGAGCGCTGCCGGCGTCGCGACTCCAAGCGTCGCTGACAGAAAGCGAATCCACGGCGGCGACTGACGCCCGTCGCTCCGGGCTGCAGCCGCGCTCCGGCGCCACGCGGTCCAGATCACGAACAGGCCGCCCGCGCTCTGCACGGGGCGGCCCTTGAAGCGACACTCGATCCGATCGCGCCAGGACATCGGCTGCCGCTCCAGCGTTTCGATCACCGCCTGCGGAACATCGACGTGCCCGCGCTCGCGAACCACGCGCAGGGCGTGCGTCATTTGCAGGCCGAGCCGTCGCCGCGCCGCTTCGCTCACGACGATATCCCAATCGAGTCGCTCGCCGGCGGTCTGAATGATCCGAACGGCGTCGGCGACCCAGTGTCCGGAATGGACGGGACTCCAGCGGAGACCGTGCACGCAGATGTGAAACAGCAGATCCGCCGCCGCCGGAGCGACCGTCGTCGAAGTCACCGACGTCATCGGCTGCGCGCGCTGCCAGACTCCACGGTCGGCGCCGTCCCAGCAGCATTCCGCCAGCAGAAACCAGTGCAGGTCGAGCGCGCCGTGCGGCGGCTTCCGCAGATCGAGACCGTGGGCCAGCAACAGGTCGCGCTCGTTGTGCTTGCGCCACGCGACCCAGCCTGATTCCTCGAGGATGCGCGTCGCCGCGCGAGCGTGGAGAGGCTCGACGAGCACGTCGACGTCGCCAATCGAACGGAGCCCGGGCTCGAAGTAAGGGGCGGCAGCCAGCACAGCTCCTTTCAGAAGCATCGTGCGGATACCGTCAGCCGCGAGCGACTCGAGGGCCGGGCGTGCAGCGTCCAGCAATCCGAGGTTCGCGGCCCAGGCGTTACGGCGGGCCTCGACGAATAGCGCGCGCGCAGTCGGGTCCACGGGCGCGTCGCGGAGATTGTGTCCGATGAGAGGCAGCCACCTGCGCGCGACCGGATCGGTCCGCGCATCCGCGCCGGACTGTTCCCACCGGCGCCACGAGTCCAACGCGCGGTGCGGCGGATCGAGTGCCGCGCCCATCAACGCGTCTCGTCCCTCGTCAGGCAGTCCGAGGATGGAGGACATGATGCAAATGCGGGGGCGGTTCCAGCCAACAGAGTATTCCGAAGACGGCGAAGGCTCGTGGCAGATCGGCTGGAACACGACGTGTTCCTTGGAGGCCCCTCCGACAATCCGGAGGACTATTAGCCCGGATTGATGCTCCCGTCCCAAGTGGTCGTGCCACTTTCAAAAGCCGCATCCGAAATTCAGCTAGGATCCAGCTCATGCACGGCAATTCGTC
>Ga0207701_10000646_pt1 | contig 36394 bp, 28 predicted proteins | sample KBSSwiSSwithPhiX_FD_184294 | JGI IMG/M metagenome (GOLD analysis project Ga0207701, IMG submission 184294) | Switchgrass rhizosphere bulk soil microbial communities from Kellogg Biological Station, Michigan, USA, with PhiX - S5 (SPAdes) (version 2) | ecosystem: Environmental > Terrestrial >... | reverse complement strand
GCGAGTTGATGTGAGCTTTCAGTATCTTCACCAAGACTCAGGCCGAGCCGCGCCAGATCCGCTGTGATCGCTGCCTCGTTAGGCGAACTCTCATGAAGCCGTTGCAGAACTTCGTACAATTTTGTCGTTTCGTTTTTGGCGCGATACAGCTGGCGAAGATTGTCGAGCGCTTCGCGGCGCATTGTCGGATTTTCTTTCACGCGCGTCCAGAGTTCCTCGGCTTCATTTGTCAATTGCCATTTCGTGGCGAGCCGAGCGAGCGTAAGTTCATGTTCCGGCTCGTTGCGTGACGATTCAGCGGCGGACCGCCAAAGCGTTGCGAACTCCGAGTTCGCCTTCGAATTACTGGCGGAACGCAAGTGCCGTTCTGCGATTGCGTGGTACGCTAAACGGAGATATTCGGCGTCGGTCCAATTTCCCTTCATTGTCCAGCGTTTCACACGCGACCAATTCTTTACAGTTGCATAAGCCTCCGCGACTGCGACAGAGGCAGGCGGCGCACTGAGTTGTGCTGGCGGCAACTTGTCGACCCATTTCACAACGTCTCCCGCGAGTCCGTTCTGATTCATCCACTCGATCAGCGATGCGAGATCGGATGCATTGCGCGCCGCAAATGGTTTCACTTTCTCAAGCAGCTGTCGGAACTTTTTCTCGTTTAGCTTTCGATAAAAATTCAGGCAAAGCAGGTAATCGCCGAACGTGACTTCCGGAGACATTTGGAGCTGTTGTGCGAAGTCATCCGCCGCAGTGAGGTCGTTGCGCTCCACGGCATCGTTGAGCAACGCTCGCAGCGCGCCGGTTCGATACGGCGCTATGCTGCTGAGTCGGTCGAGGGTGTTCCGCGCGTTCTTGCTCTTTTCCGCGTCCTTGGAACGAATTTGAAGTGCTGCGAGATTGAATTGATAGAGGTCGTTCTTTGGCTCTTTGTGCACCGCAGCAGCAAACTGCTCCTCCTGCTCGACAAAATTGCCTTCCGCGCGCGCCAGCCAACCGGCAACAACATGATAGGCTGCGGCGTCTCGATCTCTCGAAGAGACTTGATTAAGCGCTTCCCGGGCGAGATCGAGCTTTCCAAAGCGGAGCGCGGCCGAAGCAAGGTTGAGCTGACTCTCCGGCTCTTTTGGCAGCAATTGCGCGATTCGCTCGCGCCATGCAACGGCCTCTTCAAGATTTTGTCTTTCCGCTGTGTCAGCGAGGATGGACAGCGCTGCGAGAGAATCCGGATGTCGGCGGGCGAGTTCGTGCGCCATTTGCGCTGCTTTGGTGAGCTGTCCCTCTTGTAAGAGTGTCGTTGCTTTTTCTAGCAAACGGCGTTCACGCCAGTTCTCATACAGTTTTGAGCCGTAATTGACAAAAAAAACGGCTACCAACATAGCGATTGCGAACCCCGCAATCGCAACGCTCATGCGACGTGTCCTGAGCTGCCGTTGAAACGTCAAATGCTTTTCCCTGAACGATTGGCCGCCGGTCTGCTGTTCAGCATGATCGAGTTGACCCGGAACGTGGTGCTTTGCCTCGACGCCCGTCGATTCACTTCTCCCTTTCATGCACTTTGCTGCGCTAACGATGAGTCGGCACTTCGATTTCTTCAGCCGCGAGAACCCTTTCGATCGGCAGAGTTTGTTCCCGCAAACGCTGGCTCCAGACGTAACGTCCGAAAAGGACCTTCAGCGTGGCTGTAAGCGGCACAGCAAGGAGCGGACCGATGACTCCGCCAATGATCAAGCCCCAGACAAAGATCGAGACAATTACTGTCATCGGATGTAAGCCAACGTAGTTTCCCACAATCCGTGGCGCATAAAGAAGGCCTTCCACATTCTGTATCGCGATGAAAATCACGGTCACAGCGATCGGGTGGGTCCAATCCCCCCATTGAAACGCCGCGATGAGGACAGCCGGCACCCAGCAAATGATGATTCCGATATACGGAATCATTGTGAGCACGACCACCATCGCGCCGATGACAGGCGCAAAGTTCAGGCCAAGCAGTGTCAAAGCCACGCCGATGAGAATGCCATCAACCAAGCAGACAAGGAGCTGACCACGGAAGTACGCGACAACGTAGGAGTTGATTTGTAATATTACGCGAGCCACTTCGTTCTTCAGCGGCGATGCGCGCAGCGGCAGGTAATCCGTCCATCTTTCCTCAATGCGCGGCTTTTCTTTTAGTAGAAAGAATAAATAGACGGGTACCAAGATAAGACTGAGTAAGAAGCCGGTAGCTCCGAGAAATCCGCCGATGCTTTTTTTCAAAATGTCCCACAGCTTTCCGAGTAGAGTCGGCAGCGCCTCCTGTAACTTCGGCATTTGTTTTTCCACGTATGCTTGAATGCGCTGGCGCTCGGCGCTGCTCAGCTTGGGTTGCGTTGGGGCGATTACTTCAGTCGCAGGCTCAGCAAGTTGCGGCGATGCGCTCGGACTCGCCGCCGTTTGTCGGTGGGGAGAAGGAGACGGCCCCGGGCCAATCAGAAAATTGGTAAGATTTTTCGACGCGGATTTGCTCTGTCCTGCGCCAAGAAACCCGAATGTCTGGTCAATTCGATAGATAAGATCGACGATGTAATCCCGTGCCCGTTCGGTGTAGGAGGGAATTTGCCGCGCGAAATTCGCGCTCTGAACGGAGATCGTCGGAACTAGCCATGCCGTCAAACCGCCCAATGCGAAAAACGCAATTGCGAAAAGCAGCGCAATTGCCTTGGTGCGAGTAAGCGCTCCACGAGACATTTTCGTCACCAGCGGATCGAGCAGGTAGGTAAGAATTGCGGCGATCGCCACTGGGATCAGAATTGGTTGGAGAAAACTGATGATGCTGGCGGCAGCCCAGATCACCGCGACAACGATGACGACGAGAATAACGACGAAACAGGCAGTCAGCGCCGCCCACATCATCTTACGTTGCCACGGCGTCGGGTAATCCTTCATTTCTCAACGTAATCGAAATGTCGGGCGGCGGATCTTATCTTAGCACACTCGTTAGGTGGGATTAGTTTTTTCCGGTAATTCTTGCCGATGGTCTTTTTCGTCGTCTGGATTTTGTCCGCGAGATTCTTGTTTTTCGGATCCAAGGCGAGTGCTTTTTGCCAGGCTTCCAATGCTTCCCGAGTCCGATTCAATTTCAAATAAGTGTCGCCGATGTGTTCAAACACGACCGGATCTTCGCGCTCTGCAGTTTTCGCAGCTCGGACCAGGTTGTCTAAAGCTCGATCAAACTGACCTTTCCGAAATTCCACCCAGCCCAGACTGTCGAGGTAGGAAGTGTTGTTCGGTTCGGACTCCAATGCGCGTCTGATCATCGTTTCAGCTTCGTCCAGATTCATGTTGTGATCCGCCCACATGTAGCCCAGGTAATTGCATGCCTCGGCTGAATTCTCGGGATCGAGCGCAATAGACTTACGAAGTAAATCGGTGGCTTTGTCGTATAAGCCCGCCTGTTCGGCAGCCGCTCCGTAATTGAAGTAAAACTTCGCATTTACAAAATCATCGTCTTCTTCCAATTGCGCTTCGTGCAGCGCCTCCTCGAACGTGGCCACCGCCTGCTGGCTTTGTTTTGCTTCACGCTGAGCAATCGCCAGGTAATAGACGATCTCCGGGGCGCCTGGAAATCGGCGCCGTGCATCGTCCAGCAACTTCACTGCACGCGCAGCATCTCTCAGCGGTCCCAGGAGTAGCTCTGCTAGACGAACATACGTGCCGGCGTGGTTTGGATTGATTAAGAGGCTTTGCTCATAATTAACGGCGACCTTAGCGAACTTCGCCTTTGCTTCCTCTGTCCGATTTGCGCGCTGAAGCGATCGCGCTTCCTCGTCGAGCACCTGAGCCAGTAAATCGTACGGCTGGTATTTTTCCGGATGTTCTTTGATGATTTGCTCCAGCATCTCAACGGCTTTGTCTCTTTGGTTTGTCAGGACAAAGCCGGTCGCCAATTTCTCTCGTGCATTTGCGTCATCTGGTTGGAGTTCGAGAACACGCAAATAAAGCGGGATCGCTTCCTTCAGTTGCTGCGATGCTGCATAATAATCTGCTACTTCCTTAAGCACACCTGGATCATCGCCGGCGTGTTCCGCTGCTCTTTTGAAAACCTCGTTAATCTTTTTTAGTTCGTCAGCCTTCGGCTGTGAATCGGACTTAAAAAGGATCGCCACGTAAAGTTTTCCGAGGCGTATCCAAAAGTTCGGATTACTGCTATGAACTTTGAGGGCGCGATCCAGAGCCTCGACTGCGCTTCTCTCTTGTCCGGCTGCGAGTTCGATTTCAACCAGGCGCTGATAACCTTCCACGTCTCCCGGATTCAAAGCGATAGCGCGATTGGCGTAATCGATCGCCTGGTCCGTTTTCTTCAGATATCTCGTATAGATGAAAGCGAGTTGCTGATATGGATCGGCGTTATTCGGATTTGCTTTGATTGCATCTTTCAGAACGTCGATTGCCTGCGGAAAATCATCCTGCTGTATCAGCAAACCCGCGACGCGCGAGGCGAGCTCCGACTGGCCGGGATCGACATTGAGCACTTTGCGATACGCATCCAGCGCGCGCTCCATCTCCCCATTTTCCTCAAATCCCATTCCTTCCACGAAGTGCGCAAGCGCGTCTGCTTTGTGCGCGGCTTGCGGTCGCAACGCGAGGTCGGAAGCCGGTTTCGATGCAAGCGAATCGTCGTGGCGCGCGACCGATTTTGCAGGATGTGCGCGAGGAACTTTCGCAGGTGAAGCCTTAGGCGCTTGCGCCTGCGCAACCGTTGCTGCAAGCGAAAAACTAACGGCGAAAAGAAGTTTTCGGCAGGCGCAGCAAACGCGGTACTTTTTCCCGTCCCTCACGCTTTAATCTTAACTTTCTGGCGCGGGTTCGGCAAACCAGGCGTTGGCTTCCGCCAGCAAGGCAAATCCGCCTTACAACTTGTACCGCAGTCGCTTCTTATGCCGGTGCGCCTTCATGCGTTTGCGGCGCTTGTGCTTGGCAATTTTTGCTTTCCTTCGTTTCTTAAGCGAGCCCATTCAGATCCTTAACAACTGCGATTCGATTGAATCATCTAATTCATCGCAGTGCAAGTGTAGTCGCAGAATCGGCTATCTAGTTTCTTGTGATGGCCCGGCGGTGGCTTTCTTCTTATCCTGCGTACCAATTCCGATTTTCTTCAGAAATGGTTCTATTGATTGTTTGCGACCCAGGAATTTTTCGATCGATTCGTTGACATCGCGTGAATCGCCGGGCTCGTAAATTTCGCGCCGCAACTTCATTCCGGCCTGTTTATCGAGGTAACCGTCCTTCGTTTTTTCAAAAACGGTCGCCATGTCGGCGGCGATGGCGTCCGCCCAAGCATAGCCATAGTAACCGGCATCATAGCCATTGAGGTGACCAAAGTAGGAGACGAACGTCGTGCTCGGATCGATCGGCAAAAAAACCTTTTCCAAGATCGGGTTTGATATCGCTACCGAATCGTATGGCATCTCTTCGGGATGTGGATCATGCAGAGCGAGATCGAGTGAAGCGAACGCGAACTGGCGCCGATAAAGGACGCCGGCATTTGCCAGCTTCGCGTCGTTGAGCTTCTTGACGATGTCTGCGGGAATTTTTTTGGACGGATCGCGGTAATCGGCAGCGAAAGTATCCAGCACTTTCTTGTCCCACACCCAGTTTTGCAGCATCTGCGAGGGCGCTTCAACAAAATCGCCGGGGACATGCGTTCCGGCAAAGCGGCCATACTTGGCGCGAGTGACGATGGAATGCAGAGCATGGCCAAACTCGTGGAAAAGCGTCTCGACATCCTGATGGGTTATCAATGAAGGAGCATCGCCGGTTGCCGGCGGGAAATTGCAGAGCAACGCAACAGTGGGTCGCTGATATTTTCCGTTCGGCAAAAGCTTGCCGCTGACGATTTCGAATTGCGCGAAGTGGTTGAATTTTCCCTCGCGAGGGAACATATCGAGATAAAACATCCCGAGCGGCTCGCCCGTGGCCGAATCGGTGACGAGATACAGCTGGAGATCGTCAATCCATTTGTAGGGCGCGACGATCTTTTCGAATTTCAGACCGAAGATGCTCTGGTAAATGTTGAACATCCCGTCGAGAACTTTTTGGAACGGGAAATACGCGCGCAACGCTTCCTTATCGACCGCGTATTTTTGCTTGTTGAGTTGATTGCTGTAGTACCGCCAGTCCCAGACCTTGATCTTGGCGTTAGGATCATTGGTATCGGCAGCCTTTAACTTTTGCAGTTCCGCAACTTCAGTGTCGAATTTTGGCTGGATGCCTGCGACCAGATCGTTGATGTACTTTTCGGCATTCATGCCGGTCTTGGCGATTTTGACTTCGGTCTGGTAATCGTCCCATGATTTATAACCGAGGCGCAGCGCGATCTCGTTTCGGAGCGCCAGCATTTGGTTCAGGAGAGGAACGTTCTTATCTTTCGCCAGCGTTTCGCGAACGACGTACAGCTGTTTACGCGTCGCCTCGTTTTTGGCGTTCTCCTGCACGGTGTTGAACTGCCAAGTGACATTCGCCATGACCGTGTAAACGTCGTCGCTAGTTTTGATGCCGGGAGAGGCAAAAAAGCTTTCCGGAAGCCCATCGAGATCCGCCTTGCTGAACATGACTGGAGCGTTGGACTTAACAATGTTGGTGTCGAAATCCGTTCCCAGCTTTGAAAGCTCCTTGCGTAGTTCCTCAACTTCCTTGCGCTGGTCGGGAGGCAATTCCAAACCGGCACGGCGATAATCGCGTAGCGTTTCCTTCAGCAGCTTTTCGTCTTCGCCGCTCAGCTTTGGATGCGTATCAGCGAATGCCTTGATTACCTTGTAAACGTCTTCGCGGTAATCCACACCAACCGCCCAGTCCTGGAAGACTTTTATTGCGTTCTCTGCAGCAGTGCGCATCGCGGGATTCGTGTTCGTTTCCTTGATGATGGTGGCCCTGTTTGCCGCGAGACTCGCCTCGTAAGTAACGTCATCCAGGGCGACTACAGTGCTCTTGAAAGTCGCCTTGCCTGAGTCTTGGGCGCCGATCTGGTCTAACGCGGCGTTGGCCTGCGCAATCGCGTTTTTCATTGCAGTCTGGACTGCTTCCGGCGTTTTTTCCCAATCCGGAATCGTTAACACGGCGTTTGCCTTTGCCGCGGCCGCGCGAAAATCATCGACTGTTTTCATTTCCGCTGCGGAAACGACTAAGCTCGAAGCGAGCAGAATGAGTGGAACCTGAACAAATGCGGCTTTAATGGAATCGTTCGACATAGGAGTGGAAAAACAAAATAGGCCAAAGATTTACACACAATTTCACCCATGGCAGACGGAATTTTGGTGGATCTGTGTTTCATCTGTGTTCATCTGTGACCAGAACCGCCTTTTCGGGAAAAACCCTTAGACATGCTCCACAAATTTTTCGTTGCCTTTATTCCGATTTTTGTCGCGATAGATCCCATTGGCCTCGTGGCCGTGTTTATGGGGCTGGCCGGGGACACTCCGCGCGAACAACGCCAACGAGAAGGTTTCATCGCCATCTTCACGGCGCTCTGCATTTCAGTTGGGTTTATCTTTCTCGGAAAAATAATTTTTACCGCACTGGGAATCACCGTAGCCGATTTTCAGGTGGCGGGTGGCCTGATTTTGCTGGGCTTGGCCGGACGGGAGTTGCTTAATGTCGCTCCTGCCAGTCGCGAAGCTACCGACGACTTCGGCGTCGTGCCCCTTGGGATGCCTTTGATAGCCGGGCCGGCGCTGCTGACAGCACTGCTGGTCCTGGTCGATACGGTCGGCCTGGTGTTTACGATCGCGGCCCTTCTGGTCAATCTCGCGCTGGTGGTGCTCGCATTCTGGAATGCCGACTTAGTCGCGCGTTGGATGGGCAGGCAAGGATTACGTGGAGTGTCGAAAATAGTGGCGCTTCTGTTGGCAGCTATTGCCGTCAGTCTGATCCGCCGCGGTTGGCACGGCGTGTGAGTGCCGCGAACGACTTAAGCGCACGAATTTTGCGCGTAGAGGATCTCGCTGGTTCGCCTCGTCGCTACAACCCAAATCGGCGTTCGTTAAAGGGTTTCGAAGCGCGCGCCGCTTGCAATATGCCGTCGCGTGGAAGGCCAGAATTCCTTCAGCTCCGCGCTTTTATCACCATGATCATATCGCCAATTCAACTCATTCTCGATAGCCTTGATCTCGTCCTGCTGCGGCAGCAGCCCTCCCGAATAGATGTAGGCGGGGATCTCAGTGCGTGTCCTGGTGAACGGTTGTGTTGCGTAGAGATCGAGGCGGCGCTGCTGCAATTGGGCCGTGCCCCAATCCTTGTAGACGTCGCTACGATGGCCCCATACGTCCGCCGTGTAAGCGTACCGCGCATACGGATATCCGCCCGTGTATGCCGGACCGGGCGGGGGCGCGGGTTGGTTTGCGCAGCCGATCAGCCCCACGGCACATGCTGCTAAGAATAATCGTTTCATACTTTTGACTCCTCGATTGGTTAGACTTCCACTTGCCTCTATTTAACCACACAAATCAAACGTAGTCGCAGGTTTATTTTGCTCTTCGGGTCCAATGCGCTAGGGTCCTGATGCAAGTCCAAACAATCGGCGGAAGCCGATTCACAACACAAACAGGCCGGCTTATTGACACCCCGAGGGCCTCTCGGTAAAATCCTCGCTTTTATGAGATTTCCACTTCCGCTCACAGCGAAAATCGCTGCGTACGTGATCGGTCACAAGCTGCGGGGCACCAAGAAATTCGCCACGGTGCTTCAGCTTGAGCCGTTACATACGTGCAATCTCACGTGTACCGGTTGCGGACGGATTCGCGAATACTCGACGTCGCTTAAGGACATCATGAGCCTGGAGGACTGCTTGGCGGCGGCTCAAGAGTGCAATGCGCCGATGGTCTCAATCTGCGGAGGGGAGCCGTTGATCTATCCGCATATCGAAGCGTTGGTAGAAGGATTGCTCGCGCAAGGACGGATCGTTTACATCTGCACCAACGCCATGTTCATGCGAAAAAAAATGCGCGAATGGCTGGCGAAGGAATTGAGTAACGCTCAAAACGGAAGCGGCAAAAAGTTCGAGGAGAAGATCGATGCGCTCCTTAAGGGCGGATTGATTTCCGAAAAAGACGCCGCCGAAATCCGCAAGGGACCTAGAGACCCGGGGAAGCCGACGATCGCGCCAAGCAAATGGATGTACTGGAACGTGCACCTTGATGGCTTGGAGCGAACACACGACCTGATTGTCGAGCGCGAGGGCGTTTTCAAAGAGTGCATTCTGGCGATCAAAATGGCGAAGGTGCTCGGGTACCAGGTCGCGACCAATACGACAATCTACAAAGAGACCGATATGCAGGAAATCGAGCGGATGTTCGATTACCTGTCAGACCTTGGGGTTGACGGACACACTATCACTCCTGGCTACGACTACGACGCTGCCAAGAAAGACATGATCAAACGGCTCAATTTGCGGCCGGAAGATTTCTTTCTTACCCGCGCTATGACCGTTGAGAAATTCCGAAAAATCGAAAACTGGATGAATCAGTACACGTTTTTCGGAACACCGGTCTATTTTGAATTTCTCGCTGGCAAACGGGACCTGACCTGTTCGGCATGGGCAATTCCCACGCGAAACATCCGTGGCTGGAAGGGTCCGTGCTATCTGATGACGGACGGCCATTTCTCAAGCTACGCGGACCTGCTGGAACAAACCGACTGGAATCGCTACGGAGTCGTCGGTGGGGTCGCGCGCGATAGCCGGTGCGAAAATTGCATGGTGCATTGCGGCTACGAGCCCACTGCAACGCTGGGCTTGCAAGCTCAGCGCGGCGATACTTGGAAAACGATCAAGTTCAATTTCGGTCCGAAGCCGAATTCTGCTGGACGCGGCAGTGAAGTACTCGCCTACAACGGTGTCAGCTCGGGAAATGGTCATCTCACCGGCAAGCGCGCGGAGCCAGCCGTGAAAGCTTCCTGAACGAATCGAGATGCCGTCGAATCAATTGATACTCTTACCGAGTTCGCCCGAAACCTCCGAATCCTACTCGGCGGCGGACGAAGAGATCGGGCGGGCGATTTCGCTCGCTCAGGAAAATCTTTTGCGGCAGCAAAGACCTGACGGGCATTGGTGTGGGGAGCTGCTGGTCGATAGCACGCTGTGCTCCGACTACGTCGTGTTTATGCACTGGTGCGGCGAAGTCGATGCGCAACTGCAGCGGCATTGCGTCCGTCACATTCTTAAACGCCAACTGTCCGACGGCGGCTGGAACATTTATCACGGTGGGCCGAGCGAAATTAATGCGTCGGTAAAGGCGTATTTTGCCTTGAAGCTTGCCGGTTGTTCTGTGGATGCGCCGTTTATGCACGAGGCACGCGCGACCATCATGCGTTTGGGCGGGATTCCGCAGATGAACACGTTCAGCAAGCTTTACCTGGCGTTGCTTGGTGTGTTCCCGTGGAAATATTTGCCTGCGATACCGCTGGAGATAATGCTCCTGCCGAGCTGGGCTCCTTTTCACATTTACAAAATGTCGTCGTGGAGCCGCGCGATGCTCATTCCGCTGTCCATTATCAATCATTTTAAGCCCACGCGGATTTTGCCCGGCGAAAAGCAACTGCACGAGCTCTATCCCCTCGGCACAGAGCAGGCGGATTTACGCCTGCCGCGCAGCGAAAAATTCTGGACGTGGCGCAATTTCTTCCTGCGCCTTGACGACACCTTGAAATTTCTGCAACCGCTTCGTATCGGCTTGCTGCGGCAGCGGGCCTTGGAGGTAGCGGAGCGCTGGATGCTCGAGCGCATCAGAGAGGGGAGCGACGGCCTCGCGGCGGTTTATCCCGCCATGCTGAACAGCATGATTGCTCTACGCGTGCTCGGGTATTCAAAAACAAATCCAGTTTACGCGAAGGGTGAAAAAGATTTCGCCCGTTTGTTCGTTGAGGATTCCGACGATTTCAGAATTCAACCGTGTCTCTCGCCAGTTTGGGACACAGCCATCACGATCATTTCGCTCGCGGACTCTGGTCTTTCACCGGAGCATCCCGCACTGCAAAAAGCTGCCGAATGGCTGATCAACAAGGAAGTGCGAATCCGCGGCGATTGGGCGGCTAACAATTCCTATCCTGAAGCCAGTGGCTGGGCGTTCGAGTACAACAACGTCTATTACGCCGACACTGATGACACCGCGATGGTGTTAATGGCACTGAGGCTCGTTCAACCAGAGGACTCACAGTCACTCAACGATTTGTTTCGTCGCGCGCTTGGGTGGCAGCTCAGTTTCCAATGTCGCGACGGCGGCTGGGCGGCGTTCGACAAAGACGTGACAACTCCGTGGTTGGAAGATATGCCGTTTGCAGATCACAACGCGATTCTCGATCCCACTTGCAGCGATTTGACTGCGCGCACGCTTGAGTTGTTAGGCTACATCGGTTTCGATCGCAATGCAGAATGTGTCCGCGACGCGATCAAATATTTAGTCGCCACCCAGGATGACGATGGTTCGTGGTACGGACGCTGGGGAGTGAATTACATCTATGGCACCTGGCAGGTGCTGCGTGGTTTGCGGGCAATTGGCGAAGATATGACTCAGGACTGGATTTTGCGTGGACGCGATTGGCTCGAGAGCTGCCAAAACAGCGACGGCGGCTGGGGCGAAACCTGTGGCACATACGAAAATCCATCGACCAAGGGAATTGGCCCAAGCACCGCGTCGCAAACCGCCTGGGCGATTATGGGCATATGCGCCTGCGGCGATTTGGATAGGCCGAGTGTTCAACGTGGTTTGCGTTACCTTCTTCGCTCGCAAAACCCCGACGGCTCGTGGGATGAGGATGAAATCACCGGCACCGGTTTCCCGCGCACGTTCTATTTGAAGTACGACATGTACCGCCAGAATTTCCCGCTTTTGGCTCTCGCGACTTATGTGAATCATTGCAGCGGAATCGGGCATCGCCCGGGGTTTTATCGCTGCTAAAGCTAGGGTCGACGCGTTGCGCCGGCCAGACGCCGCATTGCGGGTCCCCTACCGCAAAATAAAACCTATCGTTCGGCGTAATTCGATCTAACAGTAACAATTATGGCTTACGAATTACCTAAATTACCCTATGCGTATGATGCGTTGGAGCCGCACATAGATGCGCGCACAATGGAAATTCACTATACGAAACATCACCAGGCTTACGTCGATAACCTGAACAAGGCCATCAAGGGCACCGATCTCGAGAAGAAAACTGTAGAAGACCTGATCAGTGACCTCAATGCCGTGCCGGAAAACATTCGCACAGTCGTCCGGAACAACGGTGGCGGGCACGCCAATCATTCATTCTTTTGGAAAATCATGGGGCCGAACGCCGGTGGCGAACCTAAAGGCAAACTAGCCGACGACATCAAATCCGCGTTTGGCAGCTTCGATCAGTTTAAAGAAAAAGTAAGTGGTGCTGGTGTGGGCCGCTTCGGGAGTGGATGGGCATGGCTGATCAAGAACAAAAGTGGCGGGCTCGAAATAATCTCGACGCCAAATCAAGACAGTCCTCTGATGGACGGCAATACGCCCATCCTCGGTGTCGACGTGTGGGAGCACGCGTATTACCTCAAATATCAAAACCGCCGGGCCGATTACCTAAAGGCGTGGTGGAATGTCGTGAACTGGGACGCGATCGCCAAGAATTATTAGTTCGCGTCTCGCGTGTTGGCGAGCACGTCCTCGCGATGGCGGACTTTTTCTTGTGTTCGTTTTCCCCGAGCGTAACAGATCTGGAGAAAAGATTGTTTCGGCGTGACGCCGAAACCAGCACGCGAGACGCGTGCGCTACCCAACGCATGGCTTATCTAAACGAAAATTATCTTAAACTACAGGCCGGCTATCTGTTTCCAGAGGTGGCCCGACGCGTCCGCGAGTTCTGCGAAGCACATCCTGAAGGGGCGAAGCGATTGATCCGCTGCGGAATCGGTGATGTGACCGAGCCGCTTCCGCCCGCAGCAATTGAAGCGATGAAGCGCGCGATTGATGAGCTCCAGCATCGCGAAAGTTTTCGCGGCTATGGTCCTGAACAGGGCTACGAGTTTCTCAGATCCACGATCGCGCAACGCGACTACCGCGACCGCAATATGGACATTGCTGACGACGAAATCTTCGTTTCTGACGGATCAAAAAACGATTGCGGTTACGTCCTCGATATTCTCGGCCGGCAAAACAAGGTCGCCGTGCCCGATCCAGTCTACCCGGTGTACGTGGACACAAACGTGATGGCGGGCCATACCGGCCCGGCGCGAAAGGACGGCAGCTACGACGGCATTCATTATTTGCCCTGCACCGCGGAGAACAACTTCGTGCCTGAGCCACCGAAGGAGCACGTCGATCTCGTCTATCTTTGTTTTCCAAACAATCCAACTGGTGCCGTCGCATCGCGTGCGCAGCTGGCGCGCTGGGTGGATTACGCGCGCGAACATGATGCGCTTTTGCTCTTCGACGCCGCGTACGAGGCGTACGTTTCCGACCCTGAAATTCCGCACTCGATTTTCGAGATCCCGGGTGCGCTCGCGTGTGCGATTGAATTGCGCAGCTTTTCCAAGAACGGCGGCTTCACCGGTGTGCGCTGTGGATTTACGGTGATGCCGAAATCGGTGCACGCGCGGACTGCTGACGGTCGTCGGCTCCCATTGCATCCGCTTTGGCAGCGGCGTTGGAGCACGAAATCAAACAGTGTTGCTTACCCCGTACAACGTGGCGCCGAAGCGCTGTATTCCGTTGAAGGCCGTAAACAGATTCGTCATCTCATCGATCATTACATGGGAAATGCCAGAGCCCTGCGCGATGCGGCGAGTGACGTTGGCCTTAAAGCTTTCGGAGGAGTGAATGCGCCTTATCTCTGGGTGAAAACACCGGACGGTCTGACAAGCTGGCAACTGTTCGACCGCATGTTGCGCCAACTGAATGTGGTCATCACGCCGGGCGCGGGTTTCGGCGCGCAAGGAGAAGGTTATTTTCGGATCTCGGCGTTCAACAGCAGGGAAAACGCAGACGAAGTGGCGCAGCGTCTGAAAACTCTGCAAAGCGCGTGACCCACACCTTAATCGGCTATGCCTTCAATTTTGGTCACATACCTGATTTAAAATTGAAATGAACTTGCGAGGCCGAAGGGCGTTCCTCGCTTGTCGATGCAGCAGAGTCGCGTAAAATGCGCGAACTTTTTCGGGGACCATCTCGCGTGCCGGAACGAAAACAAAATCTGCCACAGCTTTATCGCTTTTGTTTCCTGATGCTCGGCGACTCGCGGAAGGCGCAGGACGTTTTTCACGCGACCTTGCGTGAGGCTGCGGTGCGCGCTGCCCGCGGGGAACTACCGAGCGAACCGTTCTGGCTATTCCGCGATGCGCGGTGGCGCTGCTTGGAAGCAACGAAAACTGACTTGCAACCGGAGTCGGTTGAAATGGATGAGCGCGATGTCGCACCAGAGGCTGAATCGCAAATTGAGCGCCTCGATCCTATGCAGCTCGCGATCTGGATTTCGGCCGCGCCCGATCCGCAGCGGAGCGCACTGGCACTATTTTATCTCGACGAATTCGACTACCGAGAAATCCTCGATATCACCGACCTGAAGCTAAGCGAGCTTTCGCGTTTTCTTGCGAAAGGTCGCCGGCAATTGCAGGCATGGCTTGATTCGAAATTTCCTCAACCGAATAAGGTATGAAGCTAGTGTCGTCGATGCGCCGGCAACGGTCTCTTTTGAATTGCGCTCCGATCAGCGCGCGTCAGTTGGCCGACCATCCGATGCGCTCCGCAATGTCCCGTGCAGACAACTCCGCCGAATTTGTTGATCAACAGAATTTCGATCGCGCAGTTGCGCACCGGGTTCGTCTTATTTCCATTCCAGCCGAGTCTGCCGAGTGGTTCTCGGAAAAAGATCTGGTCCCCGCCTCGAAGCGGACTTGGAGAGACACCCTGCGCAACCCCGCTGTGCTGGCGATCAGCATCGCAGTTGCGGTCATCGCAGGAGTGTTCGTGTTCAATTTCATTAGTCACCTCAATGATTTCCCGGGCTCGGCGACAGCTCGCAAATTATTGGGGATCGCTGCTTCCACCCGACCGGTGGTGCTGGATCCGGTCAATGCTGAAGCGGGAACATTAAGCGACCTGTTTTTTATGAAACACGGCTTGGAGCATTATGACGTTCCGGACGAGTTCGCAGATCTGGATACCATCGGTTGCCGCGTTTTTGAAGATGACGAGTCACGGCGTATCGCTCAAATCTGGGTTTCTGAAAAACGCATGCAGTTCTTTCTGTTCCCGGCGGAGAGAGACAGCAAGACCGGATCAGTGCTGCGCTTCCCCGGCTGGCGTTATGTTCATCAGGAAGGCTGGACGGGTGCGGTGACTGAACGCAGTGGCGTTTGCTTCATGGCCGCAGTCCGCGGCGGCGACAAGGATTTAGCGCCATACCTTTCCCAACCCGCTGGCAAATAGTCCCGCCTTTCCATGCGTTGACACGTAATGTGACGCGTTGGATTCTCTTCTTCGCTCCGCTACGGATCGCGATCGTGGAGGCATCGTTTCCGAGAAAATTCATCACTTTGCTTCACGAAATAAACGCCAGGGTAGCTCAGTGGTAGAGCAGGGGACTCATAAGCCCTTGGTCGGGAGTTCGAATCTCCCCCCTGGCAATTTTGCATTCATTCGACGTTGGACGTTGGGTGTTCGGCGTTCGACGTTTTCGCGTGACGTCGCATGATCTGCGAAATTTCGCCGAAAAGCTTTTTGCGCTCGGAAATTCCTATTGGCTGACGCGGTTTGTCATTCTGCGACTGCTTGGATTTGTATATGCAATCGCCTTCTTGGTCGCGGCAAACCAACTTGTCCCTTTAATTGGCGAGCACGGGTTAACGCCGGCCACGAATTTTCTAAACGTGGTTCAAACACAACTGGGCTCGCGAGACGCCGGCATGCTGCGAGTGCCGACACTCTTCTGGTTCGGAATTTCCGACGATGCGATGTCGATCTTCTCCTGGGTCGGATTTGCCCTGTCGCTCATTGTTCTCGGCGGGTACGCAAACGCCATCTTTCTCGCGGTTCTTTGGGCGATGTACATGTCGATCGTTCACATCGGCCAGATTTGGTACGGGTACGGTTGGGAAATCCAGCTGCTTGAGACCGGTTTCTTATCAATCTTTCTCTGTCCACTGCTCGATGGCCGGCCCTTCCCCAAGTCCAGACCACCGATTTTGGTAATCTGGCTTTTTCGCTGGCTTGGTTTTCGCATCATGTTTGGCGCGGGCCTGATCAAATTGCGAGGCGATCCCTGCTGGCGCGATCTGACGTGTCTCTACTACCACTATGAAACGCAGCCGATCCCAAGCCCGGTCAGTCGCTATCTGCATTTTGCCCCGCTTTGGTTCCACAAATTCGCAGTGATTTGGAATCACTTCGTCGAGTTGATTGTGCCCTGGTTTTCTTTCGGTCCTCGAACCGCGCGCCACATTGCAGGCGTGCTGCTGGTCACATTCCAGATTTTTCTCATCATCAGCGGCAATCTTTCGTTTCTCAACTATCTCACGATCATTCCGTTTCTGGCGTGCTTTGATGATACTTTCCTGGGGCGTTTTCTACCGCGATCAATCGTGAAGCGGGCACAGGAAGCGGCTCAGAATTCGCCGCCGTCACGCATCCACAACGGTATTGCTGTTGCTTTAACAATCGTGGTGATCTGGCTCAGCATACCGACGGTGCTCAATCTCGCCTCGGGCCGACAGCTCATGAATTACTCCTATGATCCACTTGATCTCGTGAATACGTACGGCGCATTCGGGACAGTAGGCCGCGAACGCGATGAAATTATTTTCGAAGGGACAGATGACGCGCTGATTACTGGCGAAACCAAATGGAAGGAGTACGAATTTAAAGCGAAGCCCGGTGATCCGAATCGCCGGCCGCCATTTGTCGCACCCTATCAACCTCGGATTGATTGGCAGATCTGGTTCGCGGCGATGTCGTCACCTGCCGAGTACCCGTGGACACTGCATTTTGTCTGGAAACTTCTTCACAACGATCGTGGCACGCTTTCGCTGATCGCGAACAATCCGTTCCCCGACGCACCGCCCTATTACATTCGGGCGCGACTCTATCGCTATCAATTTGCGCCGATTGGCGACAAAGCATGGTGGAAGCGCGAACCCGTTGGGGAATGGCTGCCCGTGCTCTCCGCGGATAATCCACAGTTCCGGAGGTTGCTAGAGTCGATGGATTGGCTCGATGAGTAATAGCCATCCTGACTGTACCGAGTGAGCACAATCTATTCTGGGCGAAATGAAATCTGCTCCATTTGTCAGCCCGAACTTCCTGGAGCGCGTTGCTGAACCTGACTCACCTTTTCATCCTGATTATTTGGCCTACCGAAGAGGTGCGATCACGCGCGCGGAGTTGATTAGCCGGTTGCCGCACGTTGCCATGATCGGTGACAGCGTGTGCACGGGCATTTACATCTCGTCGCCGTGGAGCACGTTGTGGCGCGCACACAGGTCCCGAGGGAAGAATTGGTTTCTTCATTTCGACGCTGCTCCAACCATTTGCAGTATTTCGAAAGCACTGGAGACAATCACGCCTTTTGTCGCGATCGAATGCGCGGGGGTTGGTGCGCTTGTGGATCATGAACATGGCCACCAAAATCTTTTCCGGCGCATACTCGGGACGCGCAATTTCTCAGGTCAAGTCGGTCAGTTGGTGCGAGCACGCCGTTTTCCCGATCTGATTCTTATTTCAATCGGACACAACAGTGTCGATTGGGCATGGCAATGTCCGCCACATGAACTCGACACGCCCGAGCAGCGATTAGAACGGCTGAGCAAAGAACTTCGGCAAAATTACGCGCGCGAGTTGCGACGCTTAGCCGACTGCGCATGCATCCAGCAACATCGCGTGGCGATCGTCGTTTACGGGTTGATTAATTTCGAATCGTACTTCAAAGGCCGCGCGGCAGCCGAGCGTCTTCGAGAATCAGACACAACTTTGTATCCGCACTTGGAGACGACGTACAAGCATTTGGTCTCATTCCACCCGCGTTACCGGGGCAATTTGATTCGGCTTGCAGCGATGGTGAACGAAAAGCTGCGTGCCATGGTGGAAGAATTTAATCGCGAATTCGTCGATCAGAGCCAGCGAATTAAGTTGCGATATTCAAATGCGCTGGAGACGGCGGACCTCAGCCGCGCGGAATTACTGCATCCAGTCGACGGGTGGCACGCGTCCGTGGAAGGACACAATGTTCTCGGCCAAGCAGCATTCAACGATCTTCGAGCAAGCTTGGACTTCTTGGAAATCCATTGACTCTCATTAACACCGCGCTTTAGCGCGGTGCTGTCGCTCGGCTAACTTCTAAGAGCTGTTTGACGGCTTACTGCAACTTCGGCGTGGGCATAACACCTGCCTGAAGCCAGGGGATAATGACAACAAATCAATCAACGGATTTCGCGTAGTCACAAATCGCCGCGTTTTTTCAGGTGCGCGATTGTTTCCCGCATCATGCGATGGCCGAAATGTCCCTGGCGCACGCGTAACAGCTCCGAGCCGCGCCACGTTCGGTGGATCGCTTCGATTTCTGCAGGTGGAGCAATCGAATCGAATTCCCCGGTGACGAATAGAATTCGCGCGGGATCGCACACCGGACGGCCGTGCAGAGGCGAGCTCAGATGAAAATGCCGCGCGATCAGAGCGCGCTCGATGTTTGCCTGGACCAGTTCGCGCCGAACACGACGCGCTGCCGGGCTGTGCCAAATGGCGTGCTCAACGTTTACGATCGGCGACATTAACGCGACAAATCGGAAATCGCTTTCCACAAGCGTCAGCAGCGCACCGATCCATCCGCCGTAACTGGTGGCCAGCACACCGAACTCGCGGCAGCCGTGTTCCCGCAACAATTGCATTATTTGACGCAACTCGATGACGCCCTGACGCAGACCTTCCGCGTTGCGAATCAAATCCGGTGTGATCGCTAGCTCGCCATTCCAGTAACCAGTTGGGATACGCGAGAAGTGATATGGCAAATGGACAAAACATGCGTTCCAGCCGAGTTCATTGAACTTCCCTGCCCAACGGTAATAGCCGGTTGTACTGGATGACATTAATGCGTGCAGCAGAAACACTGTCGGCGCTTCCCGCCATGTGGATGCATCTCTTCGGAAAAAGTCCACGCGCGCAGTATCATTTGCCGGAAATTCTGTTTTGATCGGGCTGCGCCATGACAGCGTTGCCATACCTGAACCGTGGATGTCATTCATCGCCGGATTTGAATCGGAGCCACCGTTGCTACCGTTTCCCTCGGGTACGACATAATATTCCTGCGGCGAGAGTCCCTCGCACGAAATCAGGTAACGCTCCATCTCTTGTCGACTGTGCCCATTCAGAGGGTGACGTCGATGAAGCCAGTTGATCGCTGCGCAGAGAACCGAATCGACGGGTGTCGTTCTTACTCGGGGAACTTTGGAGCGCCGGACAGGCGTGTCAGCATTCAAGCTGGACGCATCCTGCGGCACTCCAGCGCGCTCTCGCGGCGAATGCGGCAGATCATTCGCCGTGAGGCGAAATTTTTCGCGCAATTCAGCGTAAAGATTTTTGAAGGCGGCAGCCAGTTCGGATTCGATTTGTTCGCGCGCCTGAGATTTTTGTAACTTTGGAGAAGCTGAAATAGGCGTCCCGAACGCGATCCATACCGATGTTCGCCGGAACGGCAGCCACTGCTTTTTGGAATAAAAGCGATCCGTACCAAGGATTACGCACGGCACGACTGGGACAGCGGCAATCTGCGCGATTGTGGCTGCGCCGGGCCGAAGCGGCGCGCCAACGAGCAGAGAGCGCGCACCATCGCGAATGCCGCCCTCAGGAAAAATCCCCACGATGCGCCCGCGTTTTAGTCGGTCGATAGCCGTACGAATCGTTTTGAGATCGGCGCGGTCCCGCTCTGCTGGGAACGCGTCAATTGAGCGCAGAAAAAAACCGAGCGTAGGCGGGCGAAAGAATTCGGCCATTGTCATCCAATCAATCTTGCGCCGTATGCTCAGGCCTATGAGAAACGGATCGAAGTGACTGATGTGATTCGATGCCAGCAAAAAGCCACCGGCATAGTTTGCATTCTCACGCCCGAGTACGTGAATACGCGCCACACAGCCAAAGACAAACCTTACCAACAACTTGCAACCGTGATACACCGCCGTTTTCATTTGCGCTTCGAGTCTGTCGCGGTTTCCGGGTGACCGGAAAGTTATTTTTTCAGGCTGATTGAATTTTTGAACGTGGTATTGTCTGGCTGGTTCCAACCTCAATTGTCGGTCAGAGTCTATGAAACCGAGGATTCCTTCCACGGGCGGTAAGGGACGCTTTCCGCAGACGGACTATTTTTTTCATTCCGGTTTTGGTCAATGGCGCGGTCATTTCTGGTCTTCCGACGGAGAAGATAAATCGAGGTTCAGGAATCTGTTTGATCTAGGACGTGAATATCGTATCGAAGCGGCGCGCGAAAGAGCAAGGGAGATGGCGGCTTTCGCCGTGATTGTTCTCACCTCAGCCTGGCCGGTGGTCTACATGGTTGTAACGGTGGTGAAGTTGCTCAGCAAAGGCCGACCGCTGAATTGATCGTCTTGATGTCCGCTGCTTACTGCCGCGGCTTTGGCCAGAGAAATTCGTCGCGATACTCGGGCGACTGTTCTGGAGCGAAGCCGTGACGACTCGTGTTTTCGGTCACTACGCGCGGCACGAGAAAGTGCAAAAGATAATCTTCGCCACCGGCCTTGGTGCCGCTGCCACTCATCTTAAATCCACCAAACGGATGACGCCCGACGATCGCGCCTGTGCACGACCGGTTGATGTAAACGTTGCCGGCCTCCAATCGCGCTTTCACCCGCTCGATGTTATCGGGGCTCCGCGAGAAAAAGCCCCCGGTCAGCGCGTAGTCGGTTCCATTTGCGACTTCGAGCGCCTCGTCGAGATCTCGCACTTTCAACACGCTTAGCACCGGACCGAAAATTTCTTCGCGCGCAATGCGCATGTTCGGTTTTACGTCGCTGAAAATTGTCGGCGGAACAAAATATCCATTCGGCGGAACTTCCTTTGACTGGTAAGCGAGGTTGGCTTCTTTTTTCCCGATCTCGACGTATTCCAGAATGCGGCGGTACGCAGGTTCATCGATAACTGGGCCGACCATGATGCCTGGTTCCGCGGGATTGCCGATTCGCAGACTTGCTGCGGCCGGAATTAGACGTTCCATCACGCGATCGTAATTTTCTTCGAGGAGAATTAGACGCGAGAGCGCAGAGCACTTCTGTCCCTGAAAACCGAATGCGGAATAAATTGAATACATGATCGTCTCGTCGAGATCTGCGTCCGCATCAACAATCATCGCGTTTTTGCCACCCATCTCGCAAATCACCCGCTTCAGTTCGCGTTGACCAGGGCGGGTGATTCCGGCCGATTCCCAAATTTTCAGTCCGACTTCGCGGGAACCGGTGAACGCGATTAAATCGACGTCCTTGTGATCGACCAAATGCGCTCCAATCGTCGAGCCGTGCCCCGACAAGAAATTCAGCACGCCGGACGGAACGCCTGCTTCCTCGAACACCTGCATGAGCATGGCGCCGCAGACAATCGACTGCTCGGACGGTTTCATGATCACGGCGTTTCCGGTAACAACTCCAGCCGACGCCATGCCGCAGAGAATCGCGATCGGAAAATTCCATGGCGCGATTACGAAGGCCACGCCACGCGGCCAGTAATGATGATAACTTTCTTCGCCCGGGACTTGTTGCGTGAGTTTTGGGCGCCCGAGTCGCCGCATTTGCTGCGCGTAAAACGTGCAAAAATCAATCGCTTCGCGGATATCGGCGTCGGCTTCCGACCACGGCTTGCCGACCTCGAAAACTTCGACTGCGGAGAGTTCATAGCGCCTGCGCTCCAGGATGTCCGCCGCGCGCTCCAACAACTGGGCCCGCTCTTCGAACGACGTCCATCTCCATTTTTCAAATGCCGCGCGCGCAGCTTTCACGGCACGCTCTGCCTCATCGATCCCTGCTTCGGTTCCGTAGCCGACAATCTCGGTCGGCTCGGCCGGGTTAACCGACGGCGTCAGATTATCGGTCCAAATTTTTTCCCCTCCAATGTATAGGGGATATTTTTCACCCAAGCGCTTTCGCACTTCGCGCAATGCGCTCTGCATCTTGTCCTGGCTGTCTTTGTAAATGAAACTCACAAGCGGTGCGTTTCGAAAACTATCGCCATCTGTTGCGTGAAGTGAAGCGCCATTTTTGGGGGTCGATGTGATCAGCTCTTTTGGATCGCGCAGCAATTCTTTCGCCGGTACGTTCTCGGAAAATTTTGCCCGCAAAAATCCTTCGTTCGACGTGTTCTCGAGCAGGCGCCGAACCAGATAAGCCATGCCGGGCAGCAGCTCGCCGATCGGACAATATTCCCGAACGCGATACCCCATCTCCACCAGCGCGCGCTTGATCGGGCCTGCCATGCCGTACAGCAGTTGGAATTCGAACCGGCTGGGATCGATACCGAGCTCATCCGCGACGGCTTGCGCGTGCGCGATGCTGCGGACGTTATGCGACCCAAAGGCAGGAGTAACAACGGATTCATTCTCAAAGAGGACGCGCGTAAGCTTTTCAAAATTCGCGTCGCTCTCGGGCTTCTGAAGAAAGACTGGCGGATTCGATCCGTTCTGGCCCGATCTCGTTGTTTCGTAATCCCAATATGCGCCTTTCACCAGCCGAACCGCGAAGCGAGTACCGCCCGCACGGCCCCACTCGATCAGATCACGCAAGTCGCGCTCTGAGTCTCGCAAATAGGCCTGCATGACAATTCCAGCATGCGGCCAATCTTTGAACTCGGGCTCGGTCAAAATGGCTTTGAACAGCTCGAGAGTTGTATTTTTGAGCGCGTAACTCTCCATGTCGATATTGATAAATGCCCCGAGCTCGCGCGCGCGACGGAGAAGCGGCCGGAGCTTGGTGCTAACCCGGGCGATAGCATCCGCGGGAGCATCCGGAGTGATTTGCGAATACAGGGCAGATATTTTGACCGACAGATTTACAACCGGGAAAAGCTCTGGGCTTTTTCCGAGCGGGTCGGTCCAGTCTCTTGTTTCGCGAGCCAGTTTCTCCAGTAAATGACCGTAAAACGCTGCGTGTTCATCCGCCTCGGCTTCGCTCACAACCGCTTCGCCCAGAACATCTACGGTGAAGCCAATTTTTTGCGCCCGTCGCTTGCGCAATGTCGCTATGACGTCATCCGGATTCCGCCCAGCAATAAACTGGCGAGCCATTTCGGAAACATTCCAACGCAGGACAGGAGCGCTTATCCACGGGACGAGGCGCGCCGCGCGAACCCCCATTCCAACGAGCGGGGAAAAATCATCGTCGCTGTCGCTGAAATACTCTTTGAGATGCTGAATAATCTCACTCGACCGCCGCAGTGACGGCAGAACTGCGACAAACCGAAACAGTTGCGTCTTAAATCGCTCATCATACATCGAGAGCGCCATTAGGCGCTGATAAAAGCCGGCCTTGCTGAACAGTCGCTCGGGATGTTTGTCGACCAGCTCAAAAATGCGGATGCCGCGCTGCTCGACGTCGCTCTGGAGCGATCTCATTTGCGAAGGTTAGTCTTCGCCTGCGCGTTAGGCAAAATGCAACGAAAAAGCCATCATCAGGTGCAAAAAATCACCAGGAAACACGCTCACCCGAGGCGCTCTCTCCGAAATAGAAAATGAAACTGCTGTACGCAATTCGAGGAGCAAGTAGAGGAGGGATTTGCCTGGCAGATTCGGAGGCCCAGGGCTCCGCTGTCAGGCAGTCTCTTTGCGCCGATTGTCAGTCGGACAAACTCGAGTAATAGAGGCGGAATGCGGGCCGACACGATTCGTTACCACTTCGCCAGTGATAACACCGCGGCGATTTGTCCCGAGGCATGGGCAGCCTTGCAGCAAGCGAATGCCCATTATGCGTCGTCTTACGGCGAAGACGAATGGACCGCGGAGGTGTGCGAACATATCCGACAAATTTTCGACGTTGATTGCGATGTCTATTTTGTGTTCACCGGCACCGGCGCGAACGCGCTCGGCCTGGCCCAGCTTTGCCAACCCTTTCACGGAGTGATCTGCCACGAGCGCGCCCACATCCAGACAGACGAAGGCGGCGCGACGGAGTTTTATACTCGTGGAGCTAAACTGTTTTTGACGAACACCACTAACGGAAAGATCGACCTCGACGAGGCAGAAAAACTCGTCGCGCAACAGGTCGAACTGCACGGGCACATGATGCGGGCCATCAGCATCGCACAAGCGACGGAGCTCGGAACTGTGTATTCGCCGGGTGAAGTTGATGCGATTGGCGGCTTTGCGCGAGCGCATCGAATGTTGCTTCACATGGACGGCGCGCGCTTCGCCAATGCTGTCGCATCGCTTGGCTGCGCGCCGAAAACGATCACTTGGAAAGCGGGCGTGGATATTCTCAGCTTTGGAGGTACGAAAAATGGGCTTGCGACTGGCGAGTTGGTGATCTTCTTCGATAAGAAATCCTCACGCGATTTTCAATATCGGGTGAAACAAGCTGGACACCTCGGCTCGAAAATGCGGTTTCTCGCTGCGCCGTGGCTGGGGTTGTTGCAAGGAGATGTCTGGTTGCGAAACGCGCGGCACGCGAACGAGGCGGCGCGTGATCTTGCGCAGCGCCTTCGAAAGGAGGCAAGGAAGGAAAGCCTATTCCCGGTGGAATCGAATGCCGTGTTCGTGCAATTGAGCGATCAACTCGTGCGGGGTCTACACGCACGCGGCTGGCGGTTCTTTAAATTTCTGGAGCCTGACGTTTACCGTCTGATGTGTTCGTGGTCCACCACTGCCGATGACATTTCGATGCTGGTTGGTGATTTTGTGGCGATTAAATGATTGAACGGATCGCTCTGGGAACGATCTTACAACCGAGATGAACTTTTTTGAACGAGCAATGGTATTGGCTGCGGTACTGCTCGCCGGGTGCGGAACGACTAGCAATGTAGCAAAAACTTCATATCATGTGACGCGCGATGTAGCAGTCGGTTCTTATCGCGTTGCGACCGCACCCGTGCATTACGCTTTTAAGCGCCACAGTAACGAGCCGACCATGATCGGAACGACAGATGCAATCGAATCCGATGTGACCCAGCCCGGTCACCCTGCTCCAACGACACAGGTGGCTTCGGCGTCACAGTCCCGGCGAAAGACTGAAACGACAAAATCTCAAAAGGCGCCCAGAACAACTCCGCCGGTCGCTTACAGCGAAACCACGCAGCCCGAACCAAAGCCGTCATCGCCGGCGCAAACATCCTCCACGTCCGTATTCCCGACTGCCAAGGCAGTGCCTGACAAGCCGGGATACGTGTTTAGTCCATTTGACTCTAGCGGCAGATACGTTGACGTGAGCGGTTACACTCCGGGCACCAAAGTTAAGGATCCCTGGACAGACAAAATTTTTGTCGTGCCGTAGGGCTGTAGCCGTCGCCCTATGGGCGACGTGATCTCGGTGAATACAAAGATGGGCGCTACGCTTCGCACAGCGAAGCGGCTACAGTTGACTGGATTGCCGTAGGGTGCAGCGAATGTTACCTAATCTCATGCGAATGGCGTCGAGATCGTCTGTTTATTCGCTGTTCTGCTGGCTGCTCGTTGCCGCTGCGCCTTACGGCCTTGCGCAGACCTACCAGGGCAAAGAGCTCGTTAGGCCAGAGCTTCTGGCCGACACAAACGCGATCGTTCCCGGCAAGCCGTTCACCGTAGGGCTGCTGCTGCGAATGGCGCCCGGCTGGCACACCTACTGGAAATTTTCCGGCGACGCAGGTTTGCCCACGGAGCTGAAATGGAAGCTGCCACCGGGCTGGAAAATCGGCGACATCCAATGGCCAATTCCGCTGAAAACGATCGATCCCGGCGACATTGAAACTTACGGCTACGAAAATGAAGTCCTCTTAATGCAGGAAATCACGCCGCCGCCGAAACTTGACGTTTCCTCGGCAAAACTTTCCACGGAAGCGAACTGGCTGGTGTGTGAGAAAATCTGCATTCCCGGCAGCGCCACACTGCAGTTGGATTTGCCTGTTGCCTCAACAAGCCAGCCGGCGAACACGGACATTTTCGCGCGTTATCGGCGTCTGCTTCCGCAAAACCTGCCCGGAACTAATGTGGCGCGTGCTGATTGGAGCCGCGTTGGATCCGATCTTCGCTTGAAAATTACCAGCGAAACCTTGGCCAAATATCCCGCACTCGATTTCTTTCCGTTGCCGGAGCAAGAAACGATTGTTGGGCATCCCGCGGTTCAATCGCGGAACAACAATGAAATTGTGTTTCGCATTCCGCTTGAGTCGGCGCCGAAAGCTATGTCGTCGATGGCGGGGCTCGTGGTTTTCTCGGAGCGACCGAACGGCGATGATCGCGCGGCTTGGCAGATTGCGAGTGCGCCGGCTATATCTGCAAGTCGTCCGGCGCCGGCGCACGGAATTTTCACGTTTCTCTTCTTTGGATTTCTCGGTGGGATCATTTTGAATTTGATGCCGTGCGTCTTGCCGGTGATCTCGCTCAAGATCTTCGGCTTTGTCCAACAAGCGGGACAGAGCCGGCAGAAAATTTTTCGCAGCGGCATTGCGTTCACCCTTGGAATTTTTGCCTGGTTTATCGCGCTGGCCGTACTGCTGATCGGCCTTAAAAGCGCGGGTCGCGATTTAACCTGGGGCGGTTTTCAGTTCACGAATCCGTACTTCGTACTCGTCTTGAGCGTGATTGTCCTCGTGTTCGCGCTGAATCTCTTCGGCGTGTTTGAGGTTTCGTTGCCACAATCGGTTACACGCAGTTTGCTTTCGACAAGCGAGCGCAAGGATCTACTCGGCTCATTTTTCCAGGGCGTGTTCGCGACTGTGCTGGCCACGCCGTGCACGGCGCCATTTCTCGGCACCGCGCTCGGCTTCGCGTTCACGAAGCCAGCGGCGATTATTCTGGCGATGTTCATTGCCATCGCTGCCGGTATGAGCGCGCCTTATCTGCTGTTGAGCGCGCAACCCGCGTGGTTGCGGTTTCTGCCGAAGCCCGGTCCGTGGATGGTGCACATCAAACAGTTCATGGGCTTTCTGTTGCTGGCGACCCTGCTGTTTCTTCTTTATGTGCTCGGCGCACAACGCGGCTTGGAAGGAGCGATTTGGGCCAGCTGTTTTCTACTTGTGATAAGTGTTGCGTGCTGGATGAAAGGCGCGTTCGTGTTGCCAACAGCATCATTAGCGAAGCGCAGCATCGTGCTCGCGCTCATGATCCTCCTCGTAGTCGGGAGCGGTGTTTATTTCATCGGCGGCAAATTTCAGTCCGCAAAGATTGCTTCCGCAGATTCGCAGCTCCTAGGTGACTGGCAGCCGTTCACGCCCGAACGCTTGCAAACCGAACTGGAGCAAGGCCGCACTGTCTTTGTAGATTTCACCGCCGCGTGGTGTCTTACCTGCAAATTCAATGAAGCCAGTGTGCTCGAAGCCCAGGACGTACGAGAGGCGTTCCAGCGCCATGGGATTGTGAAATTGAAAGCGGATTGGACCAACGGCGATCCCGTGATCACAAAATTGTTGCGGCAGTTTGGTCGCCCCGGTGTTCCACTGTACGTGCTTTACCCCGCGAAGAATGAAGAGCCAATTGTTTTCCCGGAAGTGCTCACCAAAGGCATGGTCCTGGAGAAGCTTGAGAGTGTCGCGAGTATAGTAGCGTCACAATAGTCGAAGCGCAGGCAATCGAGTCGCTTCACATTGAAATTTTTCCGGCCGCGACGATTGTTCCACCCCAAACATTAAACATCTCAGCAACTCTGTTTTCTAATAACTCATATGAAGATGAAACTACTCTTAACAGCTCTTACGTCATTGATCGGAACTGCAGTCTTTGCCGCTGATGTGCCGCCGGTTGGAAGCGCCGCGCCGGATTTTTCGCTGCCGGACGCAAACGGCAAGACGCATTCGCTGGCGCAATACAAGGGCAAATACGTCGTGCTTGAATGGTTTAATCCACAATGCCCGTTCGTGAAAAAGCATTACGGCAGCAGCAACATGCAAAACCTCCAGAAGGAGTTCACTGGCAAAGGTGTTGTCTGGCTGACGATCGATTCCAACGCGCCCGGCACGGAAGGAAATCTAACGCCGGAAGAAGCGCAAAAGATCGCGACATCGTGGAAGACACATGAGACAGCGCTGCTGCTGGATCCAGAAGGCAACGCAGGCCGCGCTTACGGTGCGAAAAATACGCCGAACATGGTTATCATCAATCCAGACGGGAAAGTCATTTACCACGGCGCAATTGACAGCAAAGCCACCCCAAATCCGTCCGACATACCGAGTTCCACGAACTACGTGAAGTCGGCACTCGATCAATCGTTAGCAGGCAAATCCGTGAGCACGCCAGAGACCAAGCCGTACGGTTGCTCGGTTAAATACAAATCGTCGTAGAATTCCTGCTCAAGCAGGTTTGAAAGTTTCACAGCGGCGGTCCGGATGCGACCGCCGCTTTTCTTTTGTTTTGGAGTGCGGCGCTGCTGCGCCGCTTTTAATCTTACAGCTCAATCGCCATGGCGTCCGCAGAATCAACGTCATCCAGGAATGAGCGCCTTCTCATTTCGCTGCTCTGCGTCGCCGCTGCGCTTCGTGTCTTCGTCTTCTCAGCAGCATTCCCGTTCTTCAGCAACATTGATGAAGATCTGCATTTTGATCTGATCATGCAGTATTCGGATGTCCAGATCCCGCGCAGTTTCGATCGACTGAAGGAAGAAACGCTGAACTGGATCGTTCCTTACGCGTCACCGGAGTTCCTTTTTTCGCCAGAGCGTTTTCCATATCAGAAATTTCCGGCGCCGCTGTGGAAAGAACCGTGGTCGACAGTTGAACGGGAGATTGCAGCGACAAGAGCGACATGGAGCAGCGAATACAATTTCCAATCCTCTCAACCACCCCTGTATTACGCGCTGGCAAGCGCGTGGTGGTGGATCGGGAAGCACCTTGGATTAGCGGGGCTTCAATCGTTGTACTGGATTCGGTTTCTGAATGTCCCGCTTGTGGCCCTGATGGTTTGGCTGGCCTACGTAACCGCCCGCACCATCGCACCGGAGCGGATGGACCTGCGGATCGGCGTGCCGCTGTTGGTGGCTTTCATTCCCCAAAATGTGTTCTACGCAATGAACAATGACGTGCTTTCGCCGCTCTGCTTCGGTGCGGTGTTCCTTTGCACGTTGCATTGGTTACGAACGAGCGCGCCAAGCTTTTCGCTCGGCGCGCTCACAGGTCTGGCGGTCGCAGCTACGTGCCTAACCAAGTTGTCCAACTTGCCGCTGGTCGCAGTCGTGCTCGCGGTGATCGTTGCGAGATCCATTGCGATCATTCTACGAACGCCTCGCACTGGGCTGATCGCGCTTGCCGCGTTGATTTCTTGCGCCGCAATTCCAGTCGGCATTTGGATGCTGTGGATAAAATTTCATTTTGGGGATTTCACCGGATCGACAGCGAAAATTAGTTTGCTTGGCTGGACGCGAAAACCGTTCGGCAATTGGTGGCGGCATCCCATTTTCACGCCGCGCGGTGTCTGGACTTTCTGGTCGGATTTAATCGGGAGCTTCTGGCGCGGGGAAGTCAGTTGGCATGGTCGGCCATTGCGTTGGCGCGGGGCCGATGGATTCTACACGGTCTCGTCATTGCTTCTTTTTGCCGCGGCTGCAGTCGGGTTGCAAAAACAGACCGGGCTTTCCCCATTCCAGCGACAGGCAATTGGAAGCGCAATTTTGATTTTTCTCGGGGGCGTTGTGTTTCTGGCGCTGCTCTCAATTCAATTTGATTTCGGCAACTGCATCAACCCGTCACGCGAGCATCCTTATTTCACATCTGGCCGACTACTAAGCGGCAACCTGATTCCGTTCGTTGTCGTTTACGTGTATGGCGTCTCCTGGATACTTCGCCGGATCAACTCCGCTTTGCCTCTCGTCGTGTTAGGATTGGTCGTCGTGTTCATGACCACCTCGGAGATTCTCGTGGACCGGGTCGTCTTCCTAAGCGAGCACAACTGGTTTCACCGCTGAATTGGACGCTTTTGCAGCCGCAGTGCGCAGATGCGTAGAATGCAGCGTTCGGGCCGCTCGTAGTAGCCTTTCCGTAATTTCAGCCGGTGCTGGTAAACCCGCTCGAAGTCGTGGTTGTGGCGTTAGCAAATGATGCCGGGGCAACATCAGCCTATATGCGATCTGCGCAGGCCACTCTGTTGCTATACGACGCCGCGTTTCCTCGGTGACATCCGTGCCACCCACCGCAAGACGGGCATTGGCATCAATCGAGCGAGAAGCATTAACAGCCTCATCGCGAACCCCGGAATGACGAGCGGCCTGTCTGCCTCGAGTGCTGCGAGCGCATCGCGGACGACCTTTTCGACTGTAACAACGAGGAACTGCGGACCTATGTTCGGCTGCACTCCTTCACGCTTGGCGACTTGCTGAAATTCCGTTACCACAGGACCGGGGCAAAGCGCGCATACGCTTACTCCCGTTCCGTAGAGCTCGGCTCTAAGCGCTTCGGAGAAACTTGTCACATACGCTTTCGTAGCGGCGTAAACAGCGGAGAGGGGGATCGGGAGGAACCCAGCCGACGAACTGACATTGAGAATGGCCCCGCCATGCTTTGCGATCATCTGCGGAACCAAATGACGAGTAATTAACGTTAGCGTTGCAACATTTACGATCGTCATTTCCTTGTCCCTATCGGGATCGCTCTGCGCGAAGGGGCCGCTGTCGCCGAGTCCGGCGTTATTGATCAACAGATCGACTTCGAGGTTCTCACGATCAAGCCATTCCAAAAAAGCCTGCAACTCCCCAAGATCACCGAGATCAACTTTTCGAATGTGAACTACAAGCTTTGGATGCTCTCGTTGCATTTGCTGAGCCAACTCGATCAGCCGTTCATCACGCCTGGCGGCCAAAATCATCGAGCGAGCACGACCCGCAAGTTGACGTGCAAATTCGCGACCGATGCCGGCTGAAGCGCCAGTGATTAATGCGTTACAGTTATCGAGTTTCATTGTGGACCTCGTTTCTCGAAGGATTCTAATTCGCGCTTTCTCAATGCGCGCCAATGACCCCGTGGCAAGTCGCCAAGCCGCACAGGCCCGATTCTAATCCGGACGAGACGTTTCACGCGATAACCTACGGCTTCGAACATGCGCCGAATCTGCCGATTGATTCCCTGTGCTAATACAACCCGCAAATGCACTGGAGAAATAGAGTGGAATTGCGCAATTCGTGCTCGCTGACCATCGAGAAAAATCCCGTACAGCAATTTCGCCGTAAGTCCTGGATCCCACGGTCGGTCGAGTATCACCTCGTATTCCTTCTCGATCTCGTAACGTGGATGCGTCAGCCTCTGTGCGAGATCGCCATCGTTTGTGAGCAGGAGTAGACCTTCCGTTTGTGCGTCCAAGCGCCCAATGTTGAACAGCCGCGAGAACTTCGCTGGCAGCAAATCAAAAATAGTATCGCGCGCGCGCGGATCTCTTCGGGTCGAAACGAATCCTGCGGGCTTGTGCAACATGATGGTGAGCGGCGGAGCAACGTGAACAAGTTTGCCATTCACCTTGACGTGGTCGCGCGGGTTGGGTTCCACGCTGAAGTCGGTGCAAGTATTACCGTTGATAGTGACCCGGCCCGCAGCGATCAATTCGTCACAGTGCCGACGCGATCCAAAACCCGCTGCGGCGAGGAAACGGTTCAAGCGCATCAAGCGAGCTTAACGGCCCGCTTCAACGCTTCAACGTGCTAAACGTCCGGCTTTGTCTTCGGCAGGCCGACCACTTTCTGACCGTCCTTCCACTGGCCGCGTTTCTTAAGAAGCTCGACGCGTTCAAAGCGTTTCAGCACGTTGCGCTTAGCAGCGATGGTGCTGGCCCCTTTTAAACTACGATGTTGCGACATAAATCGTTGAACCGGTGAAGAGTTGAAGTGGAAGTGAGCCGGGACATTAGCGCGACTCGGTCGTTTTTCAAGAACGCCCAATAAACGAGCGAACTTGGTTTACAGCTGATTGCTGAGCACGACGTACGTGCCGGATGTCGTGACCTGATGATAAATGTGAAAGCGGCTGACAACTCGCTCTTTCCAGTAGTCCCCCCGGCTTTGCTCCACAATCAGGTAAACCGCATCGGGTTGACCCCATTTGTCTAGCACAGCTTGTTCGTCCAGAAAAATATCCATGGCGGGTGCGCCCATGGGAGCTTCTTTCTGCGGATTTTGATTAACAAAAAAGAATCGTCGATTGAGATAGAAAATAAGGCTGCTGCTGTCGTCGAGTGGCCCTTCGAACAACGCGTGGCCGCCCGTCTCCAGGCGCGGATTCAGGTAACGGGCTACATCTGCGAGTGAAAAATAAGGCGCCGTTTTCGCGACTCCCACCACCATACTCAGCCCCGCGGGGATCATGGAAACCGCCAGCGCAATCGCCGCGAGTTTCTCGCGTTGTTTGAGAATGAAGTAAAACGCGATGATCGAGAAGAACACCAATGAGACAGCCGTAATTACGAGCATCGGCCGCAGGGCTACCCACGCGGACACAGGCATATCATGCAAGGCTCTCCACGCGGTCCAGCGGGCGTCCATCACGCCCCAAGTTCCGTTCAAAGCACGTGCGGCACGCGCCGCGAACAGCGCTCCGCCTGCAAGGATCAGACCCATGACACCCACCGCGATCGCACCTACGGCACGCAATGATTGCGGAATCCGATCCCAAGCCATTGAGGCCCAGAGAGCAGACGCGCTCCACATACTCATCGAATAATAATCCTGTCGCTGTCCCAAAAAGAGCAACGGAACGAACACCACGCCCATCCAGCAAAGCAATAATGCATCGCCAAAATTGATCTCGCGTGGCCGGGTAACACGACGCCAGGCAAAAATCACACCCGGCAGCAACGCGATCGACCATGGAAACCACCAGGCCAAATGCAGGACTACAAATTGGTAAGCGGGCACGCCGAGAAAATCGTGCGTCTCATCCGTAAGCCCGCGCATGTGTCCGAGCCATTCGGACCTGGCATAACGAAAATAATGGGGGAAATGCCATTGCGCCCAGATGTGCCAGGGCGCCAGAATCAAAAGAAAAATCAACACATATTCCCACTGCAGCAGCGTGCGAAATCGTATTCTCGCTTCGCGGTAAAAAATCGAGAGCAAAACAAAAACCGCAGCGGGATAAACGATACCGAGCACGCCTTTCGTTAAGCATGCCAGCGCAGCGAAAATCCAGACACCGGCAAACCACACGCGTCGATGGCGTCTGCGCTTAAAGCCGCATATACCGCAGAACATCGCGCCGGCCATGAATGCGGTGACGAGCGGTTCGGGCATGACAATGCGCGCCAGAAGAAACGTGCCGCAGAAGCTGAGATAAATCAGACCGGCGATGAAACCGCGCCAGTAATCCGAGAGCTTTTCGCCGATTAAAAAGATAAGCGCAACCGTGGCTACCACGGCCAGCGCAACAGGTAGCCGTGCCGCTGCCTCGTTCACGCCGAGAATTTTGTATGAAACGATGATGAGCCAGTATAGCAACGGTGGTTTTTGCAGGCGCGGTATGCCGTTGTTCGTGGGGAGCAACCAATTGTGGCTCGCCACCATCTCTCGCGCCGCTCCGGCGTATTGGCCCTCTGTCTCGCTATAAAGATCGCCGGTCCCAATCGTGACGACGTGTAACAGCGCTGCGAGCGCAATCAGAATCACAAGCAAAGCATGCCGCGTCGGCGGTGGTGGCAGCGCGGGCGGGTCAAGCAGCGTCTCTTCAATGCTTAAGGCGCGAGTGCTAGCAGTCATCGCAGAGATTCTCCACCGGGAACGCTTCCCGCCCGAGATTCGTGTTTATAATGTTCATTGGATTCGGCTTTTCCGTACGTTTTCCAATGCTCAGGCAAACGCAGCAATTTCCCGGTTGTCATTTCGATCAATGCGAGCATCTGGCGGCACTCGGCGATTAACGTGTTGTCTTGGGGACGCGTGACGCGGAATGCGCACCAGAATCGCGCGCGTTCGACGCGATCCAGCCAGCCCTCAATCACCAGCCGATCACCGAGTTTCGCCGCGCGTCGATAATCAATCTCGGTGTGGACCACGACCGGATACGTTTGCTTTTGCGCCATCTCTACGATCGCGAGCCCGAGCTCTTCCGCGAGGTGTGTGCGTGCTGTCTCGATGAAGCGCAAATACGCAATGTTGGATACAACACCGCCACAATCGGTGTCGAAAAACATTACCTGCACGTCTGTGCGAATACGGGGGGCCATGGCTAATTTCACATTTCGGATCTAAACTAGATTTGAGCGTTCCGTTCTGCACGTTTTTTGCTCAAGAGCACGAAACAACATGACCCTACTTGCTTCCCGATACGTCTCCAGTACCCGCGTCCGACTAGTCTTAACGGCCGAGTTGATCCTACTACTCCACGCTGGCTCGGTCACAGCAACCGCAGCTTCGTTGACGTTCGCCGGAGTCGCTTTTTCTCCGGGTTCAACCGTCAAAGCGAATGTTCAGTTGAGCGCGCAGGAAAAATCGTTGGCCGGTCAAGGTGGAAACGCAGTGCCCCCGAATGCCGTGGCCATGCTCGCCACTCCTTCGAATTTTGATCCGGGAAAAAGTTGGCCGGTATTGGTTGTGTGCTCCACCAGCGATTTCAAACGACAGAATCGCGATGACCTTGTCGACTTCTATCGCAGAGTTGGACTTGCTGAAGGTTGGGTGCTGCTTGCCGGCGACGGACCACAGCCTGCTCGGAACGACACCGGCGCATGGCGTGGCGCGATGACCCTCGCCGCTATTGGTGCGTTGCACCGCAGCTTTCCCGGCTCCGACAAGTGGCCAATCGCGTGTGCTGGATTTTCCGGTGGCGGCAAAGGCGTAGGTTTGGTCGCGCCGTTGCTTGCGAGGAATGGCTCTCGTGTCGCGGGCATTTACATCACCGGTGCGAATGAAGACAGGTTGAGCGAGGGCTACTCTCGTGTCGCACCAGCAGCGGGTTTTCTTACGACGCCAGTTTATATCAGCGCAGGCCGAGACGATCGCATTGCCACCGTGGAACAGCAGTACAACGTGGCCGGTTCAGTGAAACGCAACGGATTTCAACGGATAAGGATAGGCACGTTCCACGGTGGCCACGAAGTCAACGACGCGCAAACTTCGATTGCGTTGCGCTGGTTCCGCCGACTGCAATAGGGTAGCGCACGTCTCTGGCGTGCTGGTTTCGGCGTCACGCCGAAACGAACTTTTCTTTAGTTTGGTGCTCGGCCGACGTGAAGAGGAACCAGGGAAGTCCGTCGGCGAAGACGCGCTCGCCAGCACGCGAGACGCGCGCACTACGCAAGCGACCCTTACGAAATGGCCGCTCGAAGTGCAGCCGTTAGTCCATTAGGATCGTTAGTGCCGAGCGCGAACTTTCCGCCATCGCGTAAGGTTATTGCTACAGCATCGAGGCCCGAAACATTCTAGAGCCACCCACGTGGCGTTAAATGAATGCCCCAGCCATACCACCAGCGAATGCGAATGGGCTCGCATTCGACAATCTCCGCAAGCCGCACTCTCTTGCGGATAATGCCAGGTCCAAAGCATGCGCACAAAGTTCCATCCTCGATCGTAATTTTGAGTTTGTAGAACAGGACGAGGCACGCCAACAGGATCACCGAAACCACGGCTGTCGGCTCGTGACGAGATGACGATCCAATCACTGCGCCGCCAGCAATCACAATGATCGCGAGAAGGGACCAAATGATTACATGGCCGATTTGCGTATGCTCGTAACGCGTCACAGAAGCTTGTCCGGGACCGGGGGTGGACTTGCTGCCTGTTGAAATTTTTCCAGGGACTTCACTAAATTTCCTGGCAACGGTCGCACACGATCGAAAATACGAGCCGCCAGCGGTTTGGCCGTGGTATAACCAGCAGCGAACATTTCCAGCCGCGCATCAAGATTGTCGATGTAATGAAGCGCCATTGCCTCCGGCGTTTTCGGATCAACAGGCGAACCCAATTGTTTATCGCCGTGATGCGAACCAATTAGATGCAGAAGATGTATGCGCACATCTTCCGACGACGGGCGATACTTTTTCCACACATCTGCGTTTTCGGCAGCAAGCTTTTGCCACAACGAATTGACGAGTTCGAGTCCGATCGAAATGTGGCCGACCAATTCACCAAGCTCGTCGTAGCTCATAACGAAACCGGTTTCGGAGAACTGGTTTTCCCAAAGCTTACCCGAGTCGTGAAAGAGAATGCCCGCGATCAAAAGATCAAGGTTCAACTGGGCATAGAGAGGCGCGATGGCGCTGCCTATGCGCATCATTTGCGCGGTGTGTTCGACGAGGCCGCCGCGTCGGGCATGATGATATTTGCGAGCTGCCGCGGCGC
>Ga0207701_10000644_pt1 | contig 36403 bp, 43 predicted proteins | sample KBSSwiSSwithPhiX_FD_184294 | JGI IMG/M metagenome (GOLD analysis project Ga0207701, IMG submission 184294) | Switchgrass rhizosphere bulk soil microbial communities from Kellogg Biological Station, Michigan, USA, with PhiX - S5 (SPAdes) (version 2) | ecosystem: Environmental > Terrestrial >... | reverse complement strand
CCCGCTGCCCGGTTCCCGCTTGCAGCTTCGCGCTTGCCGCGAACAGCATCGGGCTTGACTCGGTCAGATTTCGTCTCCGATGTTCTGTGGCAGTCCCCTGCGCCGAGTCCCCAGTCCCCAGTCCCCCAGTCCCGTTATTCAGGCACCACCTGATAGCTCACGAACGCGAGGTACTGACTGTTCGGTGACCACGACGCGACGTTGATCGTGCCCTGGCCGCCAAAGAGCTTCGCGAGCACCTCGACGGCGCCAGTCTTGAGGTTCATCAGCTTGAGCATGACGTCCTTGTTCTCCGGGTGATCGCCGACCCCTTTCTCGTAGGCCAGGTAGACCAGCGAGGCGCCGTCCGGCGCCACGTGCGGGAACCAGTTCTCCGCGTCGTCTTTTGTGACCTGCTCCTGGCTCGTGCCGTCGGCGTTCATCCGCCAGATCTGCATGGCTCCCGTCCGTTCGGAATTGAAGTAGATCTGCTTGCCGTCGGGCGAGTACTCCGGACCGTCGTCCTTGCCCTCCGCCGTGGTCAGGCGCGTCTCGGGACCCCCGTCAGCGGCGACCGTATAGACGTCGAAGTTGCCGTTGCGCTGGGCGCAGTAGGTGAGCGTCCGGCCGTCGGGCGACCAGCCGTGGAAGTAGGCGGGGCCCTGCTCGGTGACCCGTTTTGGCTCGGTAGTCCCGAACGGCACGACGTAGATGAGCGACGGACGCTGCCCGTTCACGGTCTGCGACTGATCGCTGATCGCCCACACCTTGCCGTCCGCGGTGATGCCGTGATCGTTGTTGATGCGGGTCAGGATCCCGAGGTCCACGGGCTCGGGCGTCGCCTGGCGATTGGGATTGCGCGGCGCTCCGGGCGGGTCCGCCTGCACTTTGAACAGCTTGCCGCCGTTGTTGAAGTACAGCGTGTTGGATCCGTCCGGATACCAGTTGGGCGCCTCGAGGCGCCCGGGCTGCGTCGTCACGTACACGACGCGGCGATCCTTGGAGCGGATGCTGATGGTTTCGAGCGTGTTGATGAGCGTGGTGTTACCCGTGGCCGCGGCGGGTGTGCCGATCGTGACGTCCGAGAACGTCGCGGTCTCGAGGCGTCCAGGGTTGTGTGCCGAGACGCCGATGCCGACGTAGAACTCGCCGCTCATGTCGATCCTCGCGGCGCCCCCGGCCGGTTTCAGCGGTTCGCCGGGACCGGCAATCGACATCGACACGTAGTTGCCGCGCTTCTCCAGCCGGAGCCGGGTCGGACCGATGGCCGTCGACTGCACTTCGTGCGTGACGGCCCCGGGTGCGTCGCGCCACTGTAAGGAGGTGAGGCCGTCGCCATGCCGGGCGGCGTCGGCATACACCGCGTTCGAGTCGAGCGACTGCCGGATGATCAGGCAGGCTTTGCGGTGCGGATCGGCCGTACCGCCCGCTGGCTGGCTGTCGACGAATTGCACCGACGCCTCGATCAGAACGTCACCCGAGACCTTCTTCCAGACGAAACGGAAGTGGTCGGCGGCGGCCCACATGTTCTCGCCGCCTCCGGAGATGGTGTAGGTCTGCGTCGCAGCGTCGTACTTCGAGGATCCCGGGCCGATTGCCGACGGGGTGCCGATGTCAGTGCTGCCGGTGAACAGGCCGATCGACTGCGCGCCGGCAGTCGACGCTGCCGGCGGGCCGAAGACGACAAGCGCAGTGCTGAGGAAGTAATGGGGAAGCCGTCGCCGCATGCACATCTCCTTGAGGGGGTCGCTGACGCCGAGGGCATGATCGATGGGGGCGGGAACGCAGTCAAGCCGGAGGAGCTGTCGCGGAACGCTCGTCGCTGCCGGTGCCCCTGTCAGCGCAGGCGCTTCTTCAGCGACGCCAGGTACGCATCCATCGTCGCCGTCTGGCCGAACACGAAGCGCGACATGAAGCGAAACAGCGGGTTGTAGACCTCGCCGTGCTCGGTGATCGTGACGGTGGTTCCCGCGCCGTCCGGCGCGAGATCGTAGGTCCACGTGCCGCCGAACGGCAGCGAGCGATCGTCGATCCGCGTAACGAGGCGTCGAGGCGGAGCCGACTCGTCGACGATGAAAGTGATGGCGCCACTTCGCCCGTGCTCGCGCCACCGCAGCGGAGCAGCGCCGAGGACCTCGACGCTCGTCACGTCGCTCCGCCAATCGGCGAAGTGGGCCGGGTCGGTCAGGACGGCGAAGATATCGTCCGCGGGTTGCCCGAAGCCGGCGCTGCGGAAGGCGACGTGCTGCACGGGCAGGGCGTAGCCGATGGCGGCGATCAGCACGACGAGCGCGGCCAGGGCCGCGATGACGAGCAGGGCGCCTCTCAGGGGCGTGATCCGGTCTCCCGCAGCGATCGCGCGATGACTCCGAGGCCGCCGAACAGCAGCCCGAGCATCAACAGCGTGTTGTAGAGGGACGTCGGCCGGAAGTAGATCTCGAGGTTCATCAGCACGCCGGCCAGGATGATCGCCGCGCCGATCACGGTCAGCAGCCAGCCGACGATCGACTTCCCGTTATAGAACAGAAAGGCGATGCCGACCAGCAGCGGAAGCAGGGTCGGGCCGAAGCCGCCGTAGGCCCCGAACCGCCAGAACCCCGCTGTGACCTGCACCTGATTGAGGAGCAGATAGGCGCCGACCGCCGACATGATCAGCCCGATCAGAAACGTACCGACTCCGCCAGGCGTGCCGCCGGCGCCGCGGGCGGGCGCCGCCGTCTTTGGGACCGTGTCCGACATGGCGAGAGCATACCGCGAGATCCGCCCCTCGCTGATGCTCGGGGAGCGTCGCGGTCGTGCGCCGTCCAGCTACTTGGGACTGACGACGAAGTCCTTGAAGTAGCTGGTGCTGTCGGTCTTGGACCATAGGCCCACACGGCCCGAGACCGGCGGCTTGAGCACGGGATTGTTTTCGGGGAAGAGCTCGGGGTTTGGCGCGGCGTTGTTGCGGCCCGGTCCCGGGGCGCTGCCGAGCGTGTACTCGAGCGCCAGATTCCCGTCGATCCACGCTGTCACGCTCGCCCCGTCGACCGTCGTCTTGAGCTCGTGCCAGGCGTTGCGATCGAGCATCCATGTCCGCTCCGGCCCGCGCTTGACCGATCGGCGGATGCCGTTGTGGAACTCCCACAGCACGATGTTGTTCTCGGTGTCGTTGTAGCGCATCGCCAGCCAGTCGCCGTTCGGCTTGACGTTGAAGACGATGCCCGAGCAGCGGTCGGACTCGCCGGCGATGGTCTTGAACTTCATCGTGATGGTGCCGTCAGTGAAGTTCTGCACGCTCTTGAGCAGCGCCACGGGGTAGTAGGCGAACTGCTTGGCGTTGTCCATCAGTTCCTCGTTCGAGGTGCCGTACAGCTTGCGCGCGCTGTCGATCAGCAGCTTGGTGGGGTTGTCCTTGCTGGCGACCCACGGCCGGCCATCCACCATGACCACCTTCTCGGCACCATCCTGGGCGATGACCCATGAACCGACCATCGGCTCGAACGCGATCGGCGACTTGCCGACCGTCTCCTTGCTCAAGTCGACCTTGGTGTCCGCCGCGTGCAGCGGCCCCAGCACGCCCGCGAGCGCCACCGCGGTAAGCCCGCGCGATATCCACCCGTTCATCACGACCTCCTCTTGACGACGATTGCGCTGGCGAGCACCAGGGCCGGCCAGATGCCATAGAACACCGCGGCCGCGCCTCTCGGCGGAACCGCGAGCGGATGCCCGCGAAATACCTGCGACCCGTCCTCGATCGGCGGCGCGATCCCGGCGAGACCGTAGATCGTCTCGAGTACCCCTTCGGCGGTCGTCATGCGGCTGACCGCGCGCTGACCGCCGAGGTCATAAAAGATCTCGCCGTAGTGGGGCGCGGTCTGCTCGAACATGCCGATCGACGTGGCCGATATGTAACGGACCTCGAGCCGGGGCAGGATCCGCCGGAGCTTGGAGAGCGCCTGATGTTCGAGATCGAACCGGCGCGGATCCTCGGGCGCGAGATGGGCCTCGATCGCCAGCGGCGTGCGAATGCCGCGCAGCGCCAGCTCGTCCGCCTCCGGAAACGAGTTGCCGCGATTCTCGGATAGATCCCAGCTGCTGCCGATGAAGGTGCACGTCAGGACGAGCGCCGCGATAGAAGCGGCCAGCGCCGCCGACTCACTCGCGCGGCGGGCCTGCGCCACGCCGAGCCGTGACCAGATCGCCGCCAGACCCAGCGCGCCGCCGATGAGGGCCAGCGCGATCAGCACCGTGTCGAGACGCACGAGGCCGTGCTGGAACTCCGCGACCATCGCGGTCGGCGTGTAGCCGGCGATCCGCTCCCACAACCCGCCCTGCACGGCGGCGATGAAGTTGACGATCCAGGTGCCCACCGTGACGCTCAGCGTCAGGATCGCAGCCGTCGACGGATGGTCCGTGACCGACGCGGTCGCGGCCGCAAGGCCGACGCTCAGCCCGGCGTTGAGCAGGTGACCGAGCAGCACCGCGCCGAGCTCCGGCGGATAAATCGTTCCTCCATACCCACACCACAGCCCGATCGCCATCACTGGCGCCAGGCTCGCAATCGACCAGCCCGCGAGCAGGACCAGCGCCTTGGCCGAGATCCGGGCCATGGCCGGCAGCCGCTGCTGAAGCTCAATCTTGATCGCGCCCGACTGTCGATCGCCCGAGACGAGCCGGATCCCGACGAACGGCAGCAGGAACGCGGCGGCCAGCTCGCAGGCGCTGAAGGTTGGCGCCCAGACCCCGATCAGTGGCGAGAACGCTTCACCCACGCCCGCGGCGGTTCCGTTCAGCCCGCTCGCTTCCGCGTAGGTGCGCACGGCGCTGATGAACGACACCCCGACCAGCGGTCCGATGAGCATCAGCATCACCCACCAGGAGCGCGAGGCGATCAGCTCACGCCATTCCTTGGCAAGGAGCCACCGCCACGGGGATCTACGTGAGCGCAAGGAATACCTGCTCGAGATCGGCGGGATGGCCGCCGATGCGCGCCGCCGCTACCATCGTCAGCTCGTCGTACGTGCCCTCGCCGACGACCCGCCCGTCACTGAGGAGCACGAATCGATCACAGACCCGTGCGGCATCGCTGATCTGATGGATGGACAGCACCACCGCGCGTCCGCGGGCCGCGGCGGCGCGGAGGGAGGTCGCGACCTCGCGGGTCTGCCGCAGGTCGAGCCCGTCGAACGGCTCGTCCGAGAGCAGGACGGGTTGCGGCGTCAGCAGGCCCATTGCCAGAAGCGCGCGTTTGCGCTGCCCTTTGGAGAGCGACCCCAGCGGCGCATCGAGGAGCGGCTCGAGCCCGAGCTCGCTCGTCAGGTCCGGAATCCTTTCGGCGGGGCCGCCGAATAGCCCCGCGACGTACTCCAGCAGCCATTGCACGCGCTGCGACGGCCACGGCGCAATCGAATCCGGGAGGTAGAAAATGTGCGCCAGACGTTCCTCGGCGCTGAGGCGGCCGCCGACCCCTTCGATGGCCCCTTGGTCAACCGGCAGCACGCCGCCCAGGCACTCGAAAAGCGTGGTCTTTCCGGATCCGTTCGGACCTATCAGACCGAGCACCTCGCCGCGCCGAATCGAGAACGACACCCCGGCCAGAGCGGTCAGCCGGGCGTAGCGCTTGGTGAGATCACGGACGAACAGCAAGGCTTCGCCCGGAACAATGGAGGAGGCCGGGGCCGGCGATGTGGGCAAGTGCCAAATCTACCCGCGCCTCAGGGCTTACTACCAGGAGTCGTAACTCCCTGTGGCTGCCGCAACGACGGTGCTCTAGGCGTCTACGGTTTGACCGAGAACATCATCCCGACGGTGCCCGGACCCACCACGGGCGTGCCATAGAAATTCCGTCCGTGCCAGGTGACCGACCGGCCGATGATGATGCCGTCGCCGGCGCCGAAGGCGACGTCGCTCGCGAAGTGCCGGTTGTCGTGCAGGCGCGAGATCGCCACGTACGACGCCACGAGGTACGTCGGGACTGCCGCCTTCCAGCCGAGATGCTGCTGGAGGACCGTCGCGGCCGCGAAGGTAACCGTCGCGTGCCCCGAGGGGAACGCATATCCGGACGCCTGGGAGCCGTCGGGTGCAATCGGCCGCTCGCGCCGGACCGAGTACTTGATGCCCTGGGTGATGCCTTCCGACAGGAGCGTGGCTTCGATCAGGTCCATGCCGAGATGCTTGCCGCGGGGATGGTCGCCGATTCGCCCGACGAGGTAGGTGGTGATGCCCGTTCCTATCACGAACGGGAAGGACCCAATCACCTTGCCCGGGGCGAAGAACTTGTCAGCAAAGTCGCCGGCGAGATGCTGGTTGAGGCTGTCGTCTGCGGGGTGCACCGCCAGCGCCAGCCCGCTGCCGGCTGCCAGCCAGTACAGCGAGTTCATGCGCGGCATATGCTTCACGTCGTCGCCAAGGTTGACGACCAGCGACTTGAAGAAACCGCCTTCTTCCTTGCCGGCGGCAGCCTGGACGGCGGGCGTGCCGGGCGACGGCGTGGGCTGCTGGGCGAACGCGTGGGACGAAATGGCAAGGCTGCAGGCGGCAAACGTCGCAACGACGGCGGCGCGCACGCCCGGAGGCGCGAAACGGGTCAACATGAATCCTCCGTGGATGAGCGTGCAGTATAGCCCGTTAGCCTGAGAGAGCGCCTGCGCCAGGCGGTGTCCAACGGCGTGCTCGGGAGCGTGCCGTCAGCGGGTGGAGCTGGGGCGGGCAACGGCGGGCGGATGGATGTCCTTCAAGATGAACATGATCTCGCCAGGCTCGGCGAGCCCGAGCTGACGACGGGCCTCGGCCTCGATCGTGCCGGCATCCTCGTTCAGGAGCCGCTTCTCCTCGCGAAGGCGCGCGTTCTCCTGGCGAAGGGCGGCCAGCTTCGATTCCTCCGCCTGGGCGTCGTGCCGGGCCCGGAGCGTCACCAGGAATCCCTTCTCACCGACCAGCGCGTCGGCCACGAGTACGACGGCGACGAAGACCAGCACCGCGTTTACCAGCGTCCGGCGACGAGGGGGAGCGGCTGGTGCCGGGGACTGACGCCGGCGGAGCGGCGTCGGCCCAGTCGGGCGCCTGGACACGGACGGCATGGTGGTGGCGACGACGGGAACGGGCATTGGAGTGAGGGGGTCCTTTGTACAATACTTTTCGAGCCGAGCGGCCTCCGGGTGTAGGGGGTCGCGCAGAAATTTCGAGGCGAAAGGACCCGGAGACGATGTGCGCATGACGCCCGAGTACGTGGTGGTGCTGACCACGCTGCCAGCCGACGCGGATGCTCCCGGATTCGCGCGTCAGCTCGTCGACGAACGCCTCGCAGCGTGCGTCAACCTGCTGCCCGTGATGGAGTCGATCTACCGGTGGGACGGCCGGGTGGAGCAGGATACTGAGCGGCAGCTGGTGCTGAAGACGTCACGTGACCGTGTCCCGGCGCTCTGGGAGCGGGTTCGGGAACTGCACCCGTACGAAACGCCGGAGTTCGTCGTGGTGCCGGTGATCGACGGGAGCGACGCCTACCTGCGCTGGATCGGGGAGAGCACGGAGGCGCGCTAGTCATCCGGCTCGCGACGCCTTACCGAGCGCCTTGCAGCGCCTGCTCCAGGTCCTCGATGAGGTCCTCGGCATCCTCGATGCCCACCGAGATGCGGACCATGCTGTCCGTGAGACCGATGGCGGCCCGGCGCTCGGGCGGTACGGACGCGTGCGTCATCGACGCCGGATGTGAGATGAGGGTCTCGACCCCTCCGAGACTCTCGGCGAGCGCCATCAGCCGGACGCCGTTGCAGATCCGGCGGGCCCGCTCGAAGGTGCCCGCATCGAACGTCACCATCCCGCCGAAGCCGCGCATCTGCCGTTGCGCCAGCTCGTATTGCGGGTGATCCGGAAGGCCCGGATAGATGACCCGTTCGATCCCGGGGTGACCCGACAGGTGCTGCGCCAGCGCCAGGCCGTTCGCGTTGTGCTGGGCCATGCGGACGGCGAGGGTCTTGGTGCCGCGCAGCACCAGCCACGAGTCGAACGGGCTCAGTATCGCGCCGGCCGCGTTCTGGATGAAGCTGAGCGCCTCGATGTGCTCGTCCCGGACCGCGATGACGATCCCGCCGACGCTGTCGCTGTGGCCGTTCAGATATTTCGTGGTGCTGTGGATGACCAGGTCGGCGCCGAGCTCGATGGGCCGCTGCACGCTGGGGCTCGCGAAGGTGTTGTCGACCACCATCACGATCTCGTGCCGCCGGGCGACAGCCGCGACGGCGGCGAGGTCGGTCAGCCGGAGCACCGGGTTGGTCGGGGTCTCGACGAACAGCATCCGCGTCTGCGGCGTGATCGCGGCCTCGATCTGATCGAGCTGCGAGGTGTCGATGTAACTGAACGTCAGCCCGTATCGCGTCAGCACCTTGTCGAACAGCCGGAAAGTGCCGCCGTACGTGTTGTCGGTGACGATGACGTGATCGCCCGAGGAGAGCATCTTGGTGATCGCGTCGATCGCGGCCATGCCCGAGGCGAAGGCGAAGCCGGCCCGTCCACGCTCGATCGCCGCGAGGTTGGCTTCGAGCGCCGCGCGCGTCGGGTTCTGCGTCCGCGCGTACTCGTAGCCCTTGTGCCGGCCGAGCTCCTCCTGCACGTACGTGGACGTCTGATAGATCGGCGTGATCACTGCACCCGTCGTCGGGTCGGGTGTCTGGCCGGCGTGAATGCACACAGTCGAGAAGCGCGCGTCGTCTGGAAGCAGCATCTGGTGTGGGTCCGAGTCGCCCCATGATCGCCCACCCGCGGCTCCTTCGCCCAGCGAATTCAGCTATCATGCGATCCACTTCGCATGGGCAGCCCACGACTCCCGGTCGAGCCCGCCGCGGCGCGCCGGCTGCTCGCGCCGTCGCTGCCGTTGCCGCTTGAGGCAGCGCCCCCGTTTTCTCCGCGGGCGCTGATCCTCGACTCCTGGCCGGGGCGGCTCTTCCTCGCCGCGACAGCGATCAAGCTGGTCATCGCCATCTGGCGGCGGCTGGCCAACGTGCCGGCGGCGATTCAGATCGTCAGCAGCCTTGCGACGATCGCGCTGATCGTTTCGGTCGCGGCTCTCGCGTGGGGCGTGTTCGTGCGCGTGCGGCGGCAGCTGCTGTGGCGCGTGCGCCGCAAGCTGATCCTCTCCTACATCTTCATCGGCGTGGTTCCCGCTGCGCTGATCATCGTCTTCTGTTTGATCGGCGCCGGCATGTTGTCGATCAACATCGGCGCCTATCTGTTCAAGGACGGGTACGACGATGTGGTGCGGAATGCCGGGCTGATCGCGGATGCGGCGATCGGGGATATCGGGCGCGCGGCTGATACGCCCAAGGGCGTGTTGGATCGGCTCAGCACGAACACCAGCGGCCTCAACTATCCGGGGCTCTCGCTCCTCTACACACCCGCATCGGGCGACGCGGCGCGTGTCGCGCGTGCGGGCCGCTGGGATCATGCGCCGATGCCGACCACGCTGCCGATGTGGGTGACCCGCAACCCGAAAGGGTTCACCGGGACTGTCGCGTTGCCGCTGCCTGAGAGCCCGGGGCAATACGAGCTGGTCGTGCGCGCGGTGCGGCCCGGGCGCAGCGGGTTCGTGGTCGTCGATGTGCCGATCGATGCCGAGATGATCTCCCGGCTGTTCGAGGCCACCGGCGTCAAGGCCGGGCACATCGGGTTGACGGGCAGGGCGAACCGCCCTGGTGACGCGGGCTCTGTCGCACAAGGCTCGACGTCACTCTTCGGCAACAGCGTGGCGTTTTTCGACACCATCGACTGGGCAACCGGTGACGTGCGCAGGGCCACCGTGTCGATCACCTACCGGATGGGCGAGCTGTATCAGCGCCTGGCCCGCGCCCAGCAGGTGCAGATCGGCGGGACCCTCAGCGCGAGCGACGCGATTCTGCTGGTGCTCGCGCTGGTCGCCGGGTTGTTCGTCGTCATCCAGATCGTCGCGTTGATCATGGGGCTGGCGCTGGCGCGCTCGATCACCAGCTCGATTCACGAGCTGTTCACCGGCACCGAGCGGGTTCAGCACGGCGACTTCACCCACCGGATCAGCATCAGCACGAAGGATCAGCTCGGCGAGCTGGCCGACTCGTTCAACCAGATGACCGGGAGCATCGAGAACCTGCTGCTGACGGCGGCCGAGAAGAAGCGCCTGGAGGAAGAGCTCCGGATCGCGCGCCAGATCCAGATGTCGCTGCTGCCGCGCGGGCCGCTCGACGTGCCCGGGCTGGCGATCAACGCGCTCTGCGTCCCGGCGCGCGAGGTCGGCGGGGACTACTACGATCTGTTCCAGCTCCCGAACGACCGTCTGGGGGTGCTGATCGCCGACGTTGCCGGCAAGGGCACGTCAGCCGCGCTTTACATGGCGGAGCTCAAGGGCATCGTTCTGTCGCTCAGCCAGATTTATGCCTCGCCGCGACAGCTCCTGATCGAGGTGAACCGGATCATCTCGGCCAATCTCGACAGCCGCAGCTTCATCACCGTGACCTATGCGGTCATCGATCTGATTGCCTCGACCATGACCTACGCACGGGCCGGACACACGCCGCTGATTTACATGCCGGGGGCGGCGTCCCCGGTGAAGGGGGCCCAGATCTTGATCCCGAACGGGATGGTGCTGGGGCTGCGGATCGATGGGGCGGAAGAGAAGTTCGCCGAGCTGCTCGAAGAGGAGCAGGTCACCTTGTATCCTGGCGACATCATCGTGTTGTACACCGATGGCATCACCGAGGCGATGAACGCCGACAGCGATCTCTTCGGCGACGATCGGCTCAGTGCGATCGTCGAGGAGCACGGGCATCTCGAGTCAGCGGAGCTGCGCGAGCGCATCCTGCGCGAGATCGAGTCGTTCGTCGGGTCCGCGAACCAGCACGACGACATGACGATGATCCTGATCAAGGTCCAGCCGCCGATGCCGGCCCGGATCGCGGTGTGACGTGGACGAGCCGCTCTCCGACCTGGTCGTGATCTTCCGGACGCCGTCGCCGATCGAGGCCGACGTGGTCCGCGGCCTGCTCGATGCGCACGGCATTCCGGCGCTGGTCACGTCCGACATGGCCCGGACGCCCTTCCCCTTTTCGCTGAACGAGCTGCGGGTCACCGTCAGCGACGCGATGGCGGAGCAGGCGCGGCGCCTGATCGCAAGCCACCGCGAGGAGGTCGGCCCGGCCGGGATCGCGCCGTTCGGCTCCGAGCTGGAGCCGCTCGAGCGCCGCATCGGCTACCGCTTCCGGGATCGCGGGCTGCTCGAACATGCGCTGACGCACCGCTCCCGCGTGCATGAAGACGCCAGCGGCGGCGTGATCGACAACGAGTCGCTGGAGTTCCTGGGGGACTCGGTGCTCGGGTTCATCATCGCCGACCGGCTGTTCCGTACCTTCCCGCAGCACAACGAAGGGCAGAAGTCGAAGCTGAAGGCGTCACTGGTGTCAGCCGCATCGCTGGCCCGCCTCGGTGAGCAATTGGGGCTCGGCGAGTTCCTGATCCTCGGCCGCGGTGAGGAGAAGACGGGCGGCCGCCGCAAGCAGGCGCTGATTGCCGACGGCTATGAAGCGCTGATCGCGGCGATCTATCTCGATGGCGGGGTCGAGGCGGTGCGCACGTTTCTCGACCGGCAGTTCGACGACCTGATTGCCCAGGCGCAGCGGACCGGCGCGCACGCGACGTTCACCGAGGACTACAAGTCCGCGTTGCAGGAGTGGCTGCAGGCGAGCGGTCGCGGCCTGCCGGTGTACCGCCTGATCGGAGAGTCCGGTCCGCCGCACCACCGGCTGTTCGAGGTGGAAGTGCTCGTCGGCGGGGAAGGGGTCGCGCGCGCCGAGGGCCGCAGCAAGAAAGAGGCGGCACAGGCGGCGGCGCGGCTCGCGCTCGATCGGCTGGCGCGCTGAGCGCCACGGTGAGCGCATCACGACCAACGAACCGAAACGGAGACGAACCCTCGAACCGATCCAGTGTCAGTCGATCTCGATAATGCCCCAGTTCTTCTCGCGCTCCGGCGTGTCGCCGTGCGTGCCGGCCATCACCAGCGCCGGTTCGGCGCTCGGCAGGCGGCCCAGGACGTAGGCGTGTACCTCGCGCGCGAGGTCTTCATCGGCCGGCGGGTCGGGACGGCTGTTCAGCCGGACCCACAACCGAAGCAGCGGATCCGCGAAGCTGTAGCGCTTCTGCCGCGAGACGATCAGATCGACGTCCTCGAGCCACGACAGGTAATCCTTCGTTGAGCCCGGCGTGCGTGAGAGGCGCAGCGCGATCTCGGTGAGGGTCAGCGGCTCCTCTGCCGAGAGCACGTTCAGGATCGCCTTGAGCGCACCGTAGCCCCGGGCGCGGTGCAGCCTGAGCTCGTACGAGAAGCGGCACAGGCGATCGAGTGCGCCGTCGCGTGCCAGGAGTGCCGACAGGGCGCTGACCGGGTCCGCGCCACGCGGGTCGAGCGCCGCTGACGTGTCGGCGATCAGCCGCGCGTAAGCCGGCCGTCCGTCCGAGAGCGCATGCACCAGGCGCGCGAGCTCGTCGTGCAGCCTGTCGGCCTCGGCTTCGCGGAGCGCGTTCGGCACGCCGCCGCCGTCCGCCGCGTCGGGGAGCGTGGCACGGATCTCCGCGGGACTGAGCGGCGTGACGTGGATGATCTCGAACGCGCTCGGCGCTTCGCGCAGCAGGCGGAGGGCGCGTGTCGGGTAGCGGCTGGTCAGCACGAACCGATTGCCGCTCGCCCCGATCGCCGCGATGACGTCGCGCAGCACGGTACGCAAGCCCGGGAAGCTCTCGAAGGTGCGCAGCTCGAGGAACTCGTCGAGCAGGAACGTCGCCGGCGCGCCGCCCGGAGCCCGCGATGAATCGAGGAACGCCAGGGTCGCGTCGAACGCCTCGCGCACACCCGCCTCGCGCGTGGCGGAGCCGGCGTGTCCCGGCGGCAGCGGCGAGTGCGTCCGGATCGAGGCCAGGCATTGCTCGGGCGTGGTGGCGATGCGCTCGACGTCGATGTACTGGCACGACGAGCGTCCGATCAGATCGCGCACCCGCAGCAACAGCGATGTCCGCCCCGTGCCGCAGCCGCCGAGCACGACGGGAATGCGGGCGGGGGCGCCGGTGGACGGCTCGAGCGCGTTCAGCACGCGCCGCTCGAGCGAGGGACGCTCCGGGATGATCATCGGCTCGACTCCCCCGAGACGCGCATGGAATTGGTGGAGGAGGCGCTGTCCATCAGCACCCGCCGCGTCGAGTCGCCGCGATGGCCCGCGCCGTGCGCCGAGGTGGAGCGCCCGCGCGCGAAAGACGTGGAGCGCCCGGCATCGGGCACGGTGAGACGTTGGCGGCGATGGGTCATGAATGGACAGACGCCCGGCACGGAGATTCAGCTCGAGACCGCGGTGACGCGAGCGCGTCATCACGATTGAAGAATAGCAATCTAAGAACGTACGCGCGTGTTGTCAATTTGAAATCGCAACTAATTTTTTCTTGACATCCTGTTGTCGAGCGCGGCGTCATGCGCGTCACGCGCACGCCGTACAGTGTGCGGCTGTGCGCGACCGCCGATACGCTGCCGCTCGCTGGTGATCGACGCCCCCATCGTCGCCACGGTGAGATGACGCGCTGCACGAGCGAGCCTTTGGGTGGCTCGATCGCCGCGGTATGCGTCTCCATCGAGCGCGCACAGCAGACCGGATAGAATAGCGGGCGTATGAATATCGCGGTGCTGGGCGCCCAATGGGGCGACGAAGGCAAAGGCAAGATCGTCGATCTGCTGACGCCGAACTTCTCGATCGTGGCGCGCTATCAGGGCGGACACAACGCCGGCCACACGGTGTACGCGAACGGCCGGAAGTTCGTGCTGCGGCTGCTGCCCTCGGGGATTCTCCACGACGGCATCACCTGCGTGATCGGGAACGGTGTGGTGATCGACCCGCAGGCGCTGTTCGCCGAGATCGACGAGCTCGCGGCCGCCGGCATCGACATCGGCACGCGCCTGATCGTCAGTGACAAGGCGCACCTGATCCTCCCATACCATCGCGAGCTCGACCTGCTCAGCGAAGCGCGCCGCGGCGAACGCAAGATCGGCACCACCTCGCGCGGCATCGGTCCGGCCTACGAGGACAAGATCGCCCGGCGCGGCGTGCGCGTCGGCGACCTGGCCAATGCCACCGCGCTGGCCGAGGCCGTCGAGCACAACGTCGCCGCCCGCAACCGCCTCATCGCGGAGTCGACGATGGACGCGGCGGTGGTGCTGGCGGAGCTGGGGCGGGCGTGGGAACGGATGAAGCCGTGGGTCGCCGACGTGTCGGTCTACCTCGCCGCAGCGCGCCGCGACGGCCGCGCGATCATGTTCGAAGGCGCGCAGGGCACGCTGCTCGACATCGATCACGGGACCTATCCCTACGTCACGTCCTCCAATGCCACCATCGGCGGCGTCTGCACCGGCCTTGGCGTCGGGCCGCGGGCGATCGATCGGGTGCTCGGCGTGGCGAAGGCCTATACCACGCGCGTCGGCGAGGGACCGCTGCCGACCGAGTTGACCGGCGAGATCGGCAATCGGCTGCGCGAGACGGGACAGGAGTTCGGCGCCGTCACCGGCCGGCCGCGCCGGTGCGGCTGGTACGACGCGGTTGCGGTGCGGTATGCCGCGCGCGTGAACGGGCTCGATGCCCTGGCGCTCACCAAGCTCGATGTGCTCGACGGTCTGCCCGAGCTGCAGGTCTGCACCTCGTACACCTGCCGCGGCGCCGTGCTGACGGAGATGCCCGGCGAACTGGCCCAGCTCGCTGCCTGCGAGCCGATCTACGAGACGCTGCCCGGATGGTCCCAGCCGACCCGCGGGGTCCGCGCCTACGACGATCTGCCGCGCGCGGCCCGCGCCTACATCGCGCGCCTCGAGGAGATCACCGGGGTACCGGCGGCCATCGTCTCGACCGGATCGGGACGCGATGAGACGATTTTCCGGACCGGCACGCTCGGTGGCGAGCTGCGGCCGGCGTAACCGTCGTCAGGCCTTGTTCTGATTGCAGTAGGCGGTGATCGCGGCGCTGTCGGCGTCGGTGAACTCGACGCCGGCGCGGTATCGCGGCGGCTCGGTCGGCTTGGGGAGCTCGAACTTGGCCCAGGCGATCGTGCCGCGGAACCGCATCATGAAGTTGTCCGTCGGCATGCTCACGCGCACGCGCTGGTTCGGCCGGAGAATGGTCGCCGACACGACCTGCGCTCCCACCGTCGACAAATCGATCAGCATCACCGGGTTGCCATCGAGTTGGATCTCGAGGCCGTTCCGCATCCGGTGCCGTGCGCCGCGCCGCGTGCCGCGCCAATCGAGTTGCGGCGTTTTCGGGGCCGGCGGCGGTTCCGCTTCGACCGATTCTTCACTGCCGGGCGGGGGGACCACCTCGATCGATGCGGCCGCATCGACGATCGGGCGGGCCACCTGCCGCACGTAGTCGCCGGTATGGGACATCACGCGCACTTCCGCGCCGCTGACTTGCGGGTCAGTGCGAATGCGATTGATCAGCGCGGCGCCGCGCGGCGTCGCCGCGAACAACCGTTCGAGCACGATCAGCCGCGGCTGCTTTTCCAGAATCGCCTGCAGCGCCTGGATCGGCTCGGTGTCGGCGAATGTGAGCAACTCGCCCTCGTCTGCGAGGCGCGCAGAAAGGGCCGGCATCAGGTTGGATGCGGCTATCACCACCGCTGCGGGCATCGCGTGAGTGTAACATGCGGATCGCTGCCGGCCCGGCGCGCCCGACGCGCGTCCGCGGCGGATTTCGCATGATTCGCGCCGTCCTCTTCGATCTCGACGACACGCTGTTCGATCACCGGCACGGCGCCCGCCAGGCGCTGGCCGCGGTTCGTACGGGCCACGATGCGCTGATCCGCCTCGACCCGGCCGACTTCGAGCGCCGTCACGCCGAGATCCTCGAAGTCCTCCACCTGCGCGTGCTGGCCAAGGAGATCGGCCTGGACGAAGCCCGCCGGCAACGTTTCCGTACGCTGCTCCAGAGTGCCGGCGTATGGGACGCCGCGGCGGTCGATCGCGCGGCGGCAGCCTACCGTGACTGTTACATCGAGTCCTGGCGTGAAGTGCCCGGCGCGACGGCGCTGCTGCGCGCCCTGGCGGGCCGCATGCGGATCGGCATCGTCTCCAACAACCTGACGCGCGAGCAGCAGGAGAAGCTGCGGTTCTGCGGCTTCGACACCCTGGTCGACGCGGTGGTGATCTCGGAGGAGGCCGGCGCCTCAAAGCCTGATCCTGCGATCTTCCGGGTCGCGCTCGATCGCATCGGGACGAGCGCGGCGGAGACGATCATGGTCGGCGACGCCTGGCGAACCGATATTGCCGGGGCCCGGGCGGCCGGGATCCGCGCGATCTGGTTCAATCCCGCCGGCGTGCCGCGACCCGATCCGTGGGACGGCGTCGGAGAGATCCGTTCGCTGGAACCGAGCGAGGTGTTCGCCGCGATCACCGCCGTAGAGGAGCAGTCCGCGTGAACGCAGAGGGAGGCCGGGTGTGCGGATAGGGGTCGACGTCGGCGGCACGAAGCTGGAAGTGATCGCGATCGATCACGACGGCAGGGAGGTGCTGCGGCGGCGGATGGCCACGCCGCGCGGCAGCTACGAGGGAACGCTGGACGCCATCCGCACGCTGGTTCTCGAGGCCGAGTCCGAGGTCGGCCCCTCGACGGTCGGGATCGGCATGCCCGGCACGATCTCGCCGGCCACCGGTCTGGTGAAGAACGCGAACTCGACATGGTTGAACGGGCAGCCGTTCGGCCGGGATCTGATGCGTGTGCTCGATCGCGAGCTCCGGCTGGCCAACGACGCGAACTGCCTCGCGCTGTCGGAAGCCACGGACGGCGCGGCGGCGGGCGCGTCGCCGGTCTTCGCGGTGATCCTTGGAACGGGTGTCGGCGGCGGACTCGCCGTGCACGGGCAGATCGTCGTCGGTGTCAACGCGATCGCCGGAGAGTGGGGGCACAACCCGGTCCCGTGGCCGACGGCGGGCGAGTGGCCGGGCCCACCCTGTTACTGCGGCCGCACGGGGTGTATCGAGACGCTGCTGTCGGGTCCCGGCTTCGAAGCGGATCACGCGGAGCAGCTCGGGATCCGTTTGCGCGGCGTCGAGATCGTCGCCGCGGCCGAGGCCGGCGATGCCGCCGCCGCAGCGACGCTGGCGCGATATGAAGAACGGCTGGCCCGCTCCCTCGCCGCGATCATCAACGTCCTCGATCCCGAGGTCATCGTCCTCGGGGGCGGGCTGTCCAACATCGACCGGTTCTACCTGTCGGTGCCGCGCCTGTGGGAGCCGTTCGTCTTTTCGGACCGGGTCGACACCCGGCTGGTCCGGGCGCAGCATGGGGACTCGAGCGGCGTCCGGGGGGCAGCGTGGCTATGGCCGGAGTCGAAGTGAGCTGTCAGCTCAGCCGAGGACGTTCTTGGCCAAGGTGTCGGCGGTGATGCGGAAGTGCGATGCGCTCCAGACCGGGCGGCCGTCCCGCAAGAGGATCGCCTGGGGCGTCTCGTGGCGAATGCCGAGCCGGGCTGCCGCGTGGTCCGACACAGCCCTGTGGGTCTGCACGGTGACCATTTTGTAAGTGGCGGTATCGCCCGCCTGCTCGAGATGAGTGTTCAGCTCATCCAGCGCCTCGCAGCTCACGCCGCAGTTGCGGCTGTGCTTGAAGAGGAGGACGGGTCGGAGGCGGGATTCCTCGATCGCCGCGTCAAGGGCGGCGGCGTCGTGCAGGTGCGTGACCGATGGCATGCGTCGATTGTAAAGGCCGGAAGGCGAAGCCGCTAGCTGAGCGCCCGACTTTGCGTTGCGTTTGGGCGATCGCCAAATTTAACTCGGAGCCTGATGGGAACGGGTATGGAAACCGGCGGCTTCGAGCGATTCACGGGCCTGCGCGAACAGTTGGCGCGCTTCAGTCGGGACCGAAACGTCGGTCCGGCTCATCCAGCGGTCCACGTTGAACATCCGGAACCGGATGCCCTCCATGTGGAACGCTTCGATGGCCCGGGCGAGCGAGCGGCACTCCTCGATGAGCGGCGCGAACGTTGCGCCGGGTGCGGCTTCGAGGCTGGTGATGATCCCGAGTACGCGATCCCGGGCGGCGAGACGATGGTCGGTCGTGGTCATGGGTCAGAACAGGTGATCCTTAATAGCCTGATAGTGCTAGGGTAGCGGGCCGTCCCGACGGCCGTCAATCGGCCGCGGCTTGACCGCTCCGGGCAAAGCGAAGGATAAGGAAACGATGGCCCACGAGCAGCAGTCCCCGCGCCCCACCGGGCGCGCGAGAATCGAACCGCCGGATCTGAGCGAGAAGGGCGGGCTCAGAAACGGGGAGCCGCAGCGCTCGGACGAGCGGCTCTACATGCAGTTGCTCTCCTTCACCGGCTGCACTGACACGGCAGCGGCGGCCGCGCACCTCGAGGCGGCCGGCGTACCCGGCATCCTGTACGAAGACCTCAACGATCCGCAGGGCATCGGCCTGCTCACCCTCGCGACCGGACCCGACGTGTTCGTGGACGTCGTGAGGCCGGCTTGCGTCAGCGGCATGTTTGCCGGCTATCGGCTGAAACCGGAATACACCATGTTCGGCCGCACCTATGCGCTCGGCTACGAGCCGGATCTCGAAGAAACGCTGATCCACCGGCCGCGCCGCACCGTGTTCAATCCTGACTGGGGCTGGGCGGTGTGGTATCCGCTCAGGCGGAGCGGCAGCTTCGCGCGGCTCTCCGCCGAAGAGCAGCGCACCATCCTCGCCGAGCACGGGTCGATCGGGATGGCGTTTGGCGCCGCCGACTACGCCCACGATGTCCGCCTGGCCTGCCACGGGCTCGACCGGGACGACAATGACTTCGTCATCGGCCTCATCGGCAAGGAGTTGTTTCCGCTCTCCGCGGTGGTCCAGTCGATGCGCAAGACGCAGCAGACGTCGCTGTACCTGGATCGGCTTGGACCATTTTTCATCGGCCGGGCCATCTGGCGCGCCCCAGCCCACATCCTGACCTGAGCGTCGTAGCAAGCTGGGGGAGGCACTGGCTCCGGGTTTGCACGGCGATCGCGACAATGCGCGAGTCCACCATTCCGCAACGGCCGTTCGGCCGCCACCAAGACCGGGTCTCGATTCTCGGGATCGGCGGCTACCATCTCGGCACGATCGCAACTCAGAAAGAGTCCACCGCTGTTGTGCGCACCGCGATCGACGCGGGCGTCACCTTCATGGACAACGCCTGGGACTACAACGAGGGGGTCAGCGAGATCCGCATGGGCAAGGCCCTCAAGGGCTGTCGCGACCAGGTGTTCCTGATGACCAAGGTCTGCACCCATGGACGCGACGGGCGGACCGCGATGCGCCAGCTCGAAGAGTCGCTCAGCCGACTGCAGACCGATCACCTCGACCTCTGGCAGATCCACGAGTGCGTCTACTACGACGAGCCGGAGCTGCACTTCGCTCGGGGCGGGGTCGTGGAAGCCCTCGACAAGGCGCGCCAGCAGGGTAAGGTCCGGTACGTGGGCTTCACGGGCCACAAGGACCCCGCGATCCACCTGCGGATGCTCGCGCACGACTATCCCTTCGACTCATGCCAGCTGCCGCTCAACGGCTTCGACGCCAGTTTTCACAGCTTCGAGCAGCAGGTGCTGCCGGAGTTGAATCGCCGCGGCATCGCGCCGATCGGCATGAAGAGCCTGGGCGGTGACGGGGGACCGATCTCCCGGAAGGCAGTCAAGGTCGCCGACGCGCTGCGCTACGCCATGAGCTTGCCGGTAGCGACGACGGTGAGCGGGATCGACTCGCTCGCGGTGCTCAAGCAGAACCTCAAGATTGCCTCGACCTTCAAGCCGATGACCGCCAGCGAAATGGCGGCATATCGCGCTCGCTGCGCGCGCTGGGCCGGCGACGGTCGTTTCGAGCTGTACAAGACGTCGGCGCAGTACGACGGTGACGAGGGGCGGAAGCAGCACGGGTTCCCGACCCGCCAGGACATGGCGGTCTGAGGACATCATGGCCAGACCGATTTGGAAAGGCGCGATCACGTTCGGGCTGGTCAGCATCCCGATCGAGGTCCACACCGCCGTTCGCGACAAGCAGCTGCACTTCCACCTGCTGACCGCGAAGGACCACGTTCGCGTGAAGTACGAGCGCGTCTCCGAGAAGACCCACAAGCCGGTCGCCTGGAACGATCTGGTCAAGGGCTACGAATACTCGAAGGGCCGCTACGTTGTTCTCACCCCCGAGGACTTCGAGGCCGCGGCACTGGCGAAGACGCGGACCATCGACATCCTCGACTTCGTCAAAGCGGAGGAGGTCGACGACCGCTTCTTCGACAAGCCGTACTACGTCACGGCCGGCGCCGGCGGGGATCGCGCCTACGCGCTCCTGCGCGAGACAATCCGTGATGCCGGGAAGATCGGCATCGCGAAGTTCGTGCTGCGCGACCGCCAGCACCTCGCGGCCATCGAGGCGATCGAGGATGCGCTGGTCCTGTCGACGCTGCGCTTTGCGGACGAATTGATCCCTGCCTCCGAGTACTCCTTCCCGTCCGCCAAGGGGCAGCGGGCCGGCGATCTGAAAACGGCCAGGATGCTGGTCGACGAGCTGTCAGCGGACTGGAACCCCGGGAAATATACGGACGACTACCGCCAGAACCTCGTACGCATCATCGACGCGCGCAAAAAGGGTCAGGAGGCCACGCTGGAGCCGGAGGAAAGCGATCGCAGCGGCAACGTCGTCGATCTCATGGAGCGCCTGAGGGCCAGCCTCGAAGGCGGCCGCGCCGCCAAGGGTGCGCGGTCAGGATCGAAGGCGGCCGGGGCCTCGCGCGCCAAACGCACGAAACCCGCGCCGGCCAAAGCGAAGCGCCGCGCAAAACGCGCCGCTTGATCGCACCGCATGGCCACACCCAGGGGGCGCCGCCCGCGCCAGCTCACGCCGGAGGAACGGAAATCCGTGACGCACGGCGATTTCTGGATCCCGGATCAGGAACGGGCGATCTATCGCCGGGCGCTTGAAGCACTGAACGCCGGGCAAATCCCATACATCGTCGCCGGCGCCTACGCGATCTACGAGCACACGGGGATCTACCGCAAGACGAAGGATCTCGATCTGTTCTTCGAACCCGAAGCGGTCGTGCCGGCGGCACGGGCGCTGCGCGAGGCCGGCTTCGTGACCCGGCTCGAGGACTCGCACTGGCTGGCCAAGGCGACGTTCGGGGAGCACTTCGTCGACCTGATCTACGGCATGGGAAACGGCGTCGCGCGGATCGACGAGGAGTGGATCGATCACAGCCGGCCCGGGATCCTGGCAGCGACGCCGGTGCAGATTGCGCCGGCCGAGGAACTGATCTGGCATCGGCTGTTCATCGGCGAGCGCCACCGCCACGATATGTCCGACGTCGTGCACCTGATCCTGTGCGTCGGCGACACCCTCGACTGGGAGCGCCTCGTTCGCCGCACCGGTGACGACTGGCCGCTATTGCTGGCGCAGCTTCTGACGTTCAACTATGTCTATCCGGGCTACCGGCGCAACGTGCCGGCCTGGGTCTACGATCTCCTGAACGGGCGCGCTCGCGAGGCTGCGGCCGCCGAGCCGGAGCGGACCGACCTGACGCGCGGCCCGCTGATCTCGCAATTCAGCTTCACCATCGACGTCCGCGAGTGGGGTTTCACCGATCCGCGTGCCGACCTCGTGCGGGAAGCGCGCGCGCTGCCCGAGATTCGCGCCATTGTCGCCGCTGACGTCTGGGACGAACGGGCGGACAGCCGCTCGGAGCAGCACGAGGACGTCCTGCCCGAGCATTGACCTCCCGGTTGACACTCCCCGGGTTCCGCCTCGATACTGACCTCACATGTTCAATGGAAGCTGGGTTTCGAGCTGGCTGCGCGGCGAACGCGATCCGCTGCAGGCCGCCCTGGGTCGGCTCGAGCGCGAGGTCATGGACGTCGTCTGGAGCGGTGCCGAGCACACCGTGAAAGAGGTCCAGGGACGTTTGCCGCGCAAGGCGGCCTACACCACGGTGATGACGACGCTGGACCGGTTGTTCAAGAAGGGACTGGTCTCGCGCCGCCGGGAAGGACGAGCATTCGTCTACGCTGCGGCACGGTCGCGGCAGGAGATGTCGGCGACATTGACGGGCGGCCTGCTGCGCGGCGTGCTGTCGCACGGACCCGAAACCGCGCGTCCGTTCCTGTCCAATCTGGTCGACGCGGTCGGCGAAGGGGATGCGGCGCTCCTCGACGAGCTCGAGCGGCTCGTGCGCGACAAGCAGGCTCGGACGCGCCAGGAGCCTGAGTGAAGTTCTACCTCTCGGCGACGGTCCTGACCCTGGCCTGGTTCGGCGTGATGAACGCGCTGGCTTCGCTCGGTGCCTGGGCGGCGTTCGCGACGGCGCGTCGGCGTGCGGCTGTCACTGGACGAGCGCCCGGCGCGCAGCTTCTGTTCGCGATTCGCATGCTGCCGGTCGTGGTCGCGGCGTTGTTCGCCTTCGGGGTGTTCCTGCCGGTGCACTGGGCGGACGAGTCGCGCGACGGTACCGAGTATTTCGGAATGCTGTGGTACGCCGTCGCCGGCTTGAGCGCGGTGCTGGTGGGTCGGGCCATCGTCAGCGCTCTGGGTGCGCTGCAGGCCTGCCGGGCGCTGCGGCTATCCTGGCCGGCCAGCGCGGCCGTGATCGACGACGAGACGATGCCGGGCATGTCGCTCGCGGGAATCTTTCGAACCACCATCGTCGTCGGACAGCCCGTGCGGGAGGCGCTCACGGATGACGAGCTCGACGTCGCGCTCGCCCACGAGCGCGCGCACCAGCAGTCGCGTGACAACGTCAAGCGGTTCGTGATGTTTGCGTTGCCGGACGTCTTCGCCTTCACGAGCGCGGCGCGGCAGCTGGACGGCATGTGGAACGCCGCGGTGGAATGCGAGGCGGACGCCGTCGCGGTCGACGGCGATCCGGCGCGCGCCGCGAACCTCGCTTCGGCGCTGCTGAAAGTGGCGCGCCTCACCGGGGCCTCCGCGCACGTGCCGGCCTCGCCGCTTTGGAGCACCTTCTACCAGCGCGCACTGCTGGAGCTGCGCGTGCGCCGCCTGGTGACCGGCACGCCGATCCGCCATCAATCGCCGCTGCTCCCGGCCACCCTGCTCGTGCTGTTGACCACGGCGGTGTGCTCAGCGTGGATGACAGGCCTACCCCGCGCTGTGCACGAGATGACCGAGTTCCTCGTCAGCATGCTTCCCTGAACATCCACGAGTGGTGTGTCACGGCGCGGCTCGCCTGTTCGCCGCGCTGCGCCGGGCGAGTCCCCGTCCACCGGCCATCGCCGATGACCAGGCCCACTGGAAGTTGAAGCCGCCCAGCCGGCCGTCCACATCGAGCATCTCGCCGACCAGAAACAATCCCGGACACCGTCGCGATTCCATGGTCGACGGGTCGATCTCGGAGAGATCGACGCCGCCCGCCGTGGCCTCCGCATAGTTGTAGCCGCGCGAGCCGGTGATCGGCACAGGCCACCGCAGGAGCGTGTGCACCAGCGCGCGGCGGTCCTCACGCGTCAGGTCGGCGAGGATGCGGGACGGCGGCAGGTTCTGTCGGTCGAGCACGAGCGTCGCCAGTGACGCGGGCAGCATGGTCGTCAGTCCCGTCTGAAGCGAGGCTCGCGGCTGACGCCGGCCCAGTGCCTGCCACGCGGCGTCCAGGGTCTCGAAGGTGTGCTCGGGTTGAAGGGTTGCGGTCACCGCCGGCTGCGCGCCGTTGAGCGAGTGGCGGAGCCAATGACGGGATAGATCGAGTGCGGCGGGGCCGCTGACGCCAAAGTGCGTCCACAGCATCGAGCCCGAAATGCGCGTCGCGATCCGGCCGTCAACCTCGAGCTCGAGTCCGACGGGGGCGGCGACGCCGCTGACGACGGCACTGGAGGGCGTGCCATCGTCGAGCAGCAGGGGAGCCAGGGCGGGCGTGGTTGGGACGATCGTGTGGCCGAGCGTCCGCGCGAATGCGAGACCCGCCCCGTCGCTCCCGGTCTTGGGCAGCGACAGACCGCCGGTCGCGAGCATCACGCAGCCCGCGCGAAGAGTTCCTCGAGAGGTGTCGAGCTCGAATCCGCCTGACGCCGCACGCACGGCGGTCACGCGGTGCTCGCTGCGTACTGAGCCGCCGAGGCGGTTGAGCTCCGTCAGCAGCGCGTCGAGGACGTCGCGGGAGCGGTTGCTGTCCGGAAACAGCTTGCCGCCAGGTTCCTCGTGGAGCGGCACGCCGAGCTCCGCGAAGAACGCGACCGTCTCCGACACGGGGAGGGCGCGCAGGATCGTCCGGATCGCCGCCGCGCGGCCCCCGTTGAAGTCCTTCTCCGACACGACTCGATTGGTGACGTTGCAGCGCGAGCCGCCGCTGACGAGGATCTTGGCGCCGGGCCGCCGCGCCCCGTCGACGATGGCGATACGGGCGGGCGGATCGTGCCGCAGCGTGAAGATGGCCGCGGCGAGCCCGGCGGCGCCGGCGCCGACGACGACCGCGTCGAAGTCCATCGAGGTCAGCCGCGGCCCAGCAGGCCGCTGAAAAAGGCGGCCTGATGTGACATCCGCCATTCAGGATGCGTTTTTCAGCATCCTGCTCAGTGTTCCGAGTCAAAGATTCGCAGACATATTCCGGGCGGGGCAACCCGCCTCGCGGCGTTGCTCATCGCTCATTTATGCCTGATAAATTCGCTCTTCGCGCCTTCGATCCGGGCGCCGCGCCCAGAATATTTGTCATCGCATCTCTGACTCGGGACACTAGCTAGCGTCGCAGCCAGAAGGCGACGGCGATCAGCGCGGCCATACCGCTCAGGCCGCCGAGCACGGCAATGCGTTCCGCAGACGATAACGGGCGAGTGCGTGGGATGAAGGCGAGGCAGGCGCCGAGAACGAGGAGTATGGCGAACCCGAGGGCGACGTAGGCGATGGTGAACTGAACCATGATTGTGGTACCGACTCAGTGGGATGGGCAGCGTTCTTCCACCTCCATCAGCAACCGGTCGACGGAGACCGGCTTATTCAAGCATGGTACCGCGAGCCGTTCGGCGACATAGGACGCATCGAACATGGCGGTCAGGCACAGCACCGGGACCCGCGCCAGGGTCGGCTCTTCCAGTTGCCGGGCACGAAATCCGAACCCGTCCATGACGGGCATCATCAGGTCCAGCAGGACGATACACGGCCTGCGCTGGCGCATCAGGGCGAGCGCTTGTTCGCCGTTGGCGGCGGTCATCGTCTCGTATCCGGAGGTGGACAGGAGCAGCTGCATGAACTCCCTGATGTCAGGGTCATCTTCAACGATCAAGACGCACGGCATAAGGCTGGAAACCGTCCGGTGATTCGGTGATGGTCCTGCGCTGTCGACCGGCCGGCTAGCGGCCGCCGTCGATCCGTACGAAGGCCTTTTGTACGTAGCCGACCCGCCGGCCGTACTGTGGGTCATCGAACTCGACATGGACCCAGTCCGTCGTCTGATCGAGGATCCGCAGGCGGGTCCCGGCTGCGACCTGGCGCAGCGGCTTCAGGGTCATGTCGGCACGGAGGAAGATCGGGGCTGTCGCCGTCGTGACCGCGATGCCGATGGGGCCGGAGGTGATGTCCGGGACGCCAGGGCGCGGGGGCGCCCCCGGAGGCGTTCGCGGCGGTGTCGCTCGTGGGGGCACACGCGAGGCAGGAGGCTTCGACAGGAACCGCACTGTCACCGTCCCGGCGACCTGAAGGCCGCCGCCGTCGATCGAGACCGAGCCGCCCGACGGTGTCGGCAGGTCGACGCTGGCCCGGCTATACCGGACCGAGCCGCCGACGCCGACCTCGCGGGTGACGAGATAGCTGACCGAGGCGCCGCCGTGCGCTCCGAAACCGGTCTTGCTGGTCTTCTCGACGGTTGCGGACTTGAACTCCGCGGTGTCGTAGGGATACGTCTCGGTGAACTCGACGTCGTTCACCATCTCACGGGAAACGTCGATGATGGTTGGGCCGCCGAACACCGTCACCTCGAGGCGCCGGTTGATCGCCGCCACCCAATAGGCGCTGATGTGATAGCCGTTCTCGTCGTGCGAGACGTCACCGGAGTCGCCTGAGATGGCGCGCGGCTGATTGAAGAAGAACGGGTGTGGGACCTGCCCGGTGATGCTCGCGGAGGCGGAGTCGTGCACCCGCGAATAGGTACCTCCGATGAACAGATCCCGCCACACGCGTCCGCCGCCGCCCACCTCGAACTCGAGTCCGTCCTGGACGTCGTACGCCGCGGTCCAGGTCTTCTGCTCGCCATAGAGCGGCTCGCTGTGAGTTTCGCTGAACTCGTTCGAGCCGATCTGAACGCCGCCGCCGAAGGTCAGGAAGCCGAGCAGCTTTGGAGCTGCGCCTGGCCGGGTTACCGGCCGTGTTGGCGGTGTCTGCGGCGGCCGGGCGGGAGTCTGCGTGGGCGGCGTGGCCGGTGCCGGAGGACGGGTCTGCGCTGAGAGCAGGGAAGAGACGGCAAGAGCGAGGGTCAGAGTCAGGGCACCAAGTCGCGCACCAGCCGTCATCAATTGACTCCCACCGCGGTCCAGGCTTGCGTAATCGCGCGTTCCGCGGCGCTGCCGACGCCGTACAGGTCGCGGGCGGCCTGGATCGTCGCGGCCCGGGCGCTCGAGAAGGTGGCATTCGAGGTCAGCATGAAGGCGAACGCCCGGTAGAAGGCCTTCTCGATCTGCTCGCGATTCGCGCCGCCGACGCCGGTGACGCTCAGTCCCGAGGTGCGGTTCGTGCCGCCCTCGACTGCAAGATAAAATGCCTGGTTCGAGATAGCCGAATTGGTGTGGACGCCGCCGTTGTCGTCCGTTCCGGTGTAGCGCCTGGAGTAATGGTCGGGGTCGCCGTACAACCCGGGGTTCGCCATCGAGCGGTCGCCACCGGGACGGATGATGTCTTCGCCGATCAGGTAGTCGGCTTGCCGCAGACCGTTGCCGGGCGGTTGAAAGAAGAACTCGACGCTCGTGCCGACGATGTCCGAGTAGGACTCGTTGAGAGCGCCCGATTCGTTGCGGTAGGCGAGATCAGAGGTATAGCTGGTCAGGCCATGGGTCAACTCGTGCGCGACGACGTCGAGCGCGCCGGAGAAATAGTCGAAGACCCGCCCGCCAATCGTGACGCCCGCAGGCAGCCCCTCCCCGAACACCATGGCGCCGTGGAACGCCGGGCCGCAGCCGTCGCACCAGAACGCATTCAGCATGTAATCCGAGATGTCGTCGTCCGACAGGGTGGCGAAGTCGCTGCGGTGAACCGGATGGGTGATCGCGTAGATCGGCGCATTGCGATCGTCGAGCCCCTTCCGGCCGAAGCGCTTGTAGTAGTAGTCGTAGGTGTAGCCGAGATAGACGTGCCCGTCCACGCTCGCGCCGTCGTTCCACACGTTGTCCGTGTCGCTGGCGATGTCGGAGGTCGTCGCGACATACGTGCCGAAGAGGTAACGGTCCGTCTTGGCCACGTTCCCCTGCATGTCGTAGGTGATCAGGACCGGCGGCCGCAGCTGATCGTCTGCGAGGTAGCGGCCGGAGGCGAGCCGCGTGCTGATCTTCTTGGTGTCGCCGAGCACGCCGGCGCCCGTGCCGACGGCAGACTGGGTCTGCATGTCGTTGTATTGCAGCAGCACCTCACCGCTGGTCGCATCGAGGTACGTCCGCATCCAGCCGGCGGTCGTCCAGACATGCGTGGTGTAGGCCAGCGCATGACTGCCGTCATCCTTCGTGAGGATGACCAGCTCGATCGGACGGTCGTCGGCCGTCTGACGCGGTGACAGCGCACGGAAGCGATCGCGCGCGGCGTCCTCCGACAGATCAGGACGGTCTGCGACGTCGGACACCTGCTGGAGCTGGCCGAAAATGGACGTGGTCACCCCGCCGGCAGACTGGCGGGTGATCTCGCCGCCGACCACCCGAATGCCATTGGCGTATTGCTGATAGCGCTCGTGCACGTGGCCCTGGAGTACCGTGTCGGCGCGCGTCCGGCTGAGCACCAGGTCGCCGTCTCGCCTCATTGCCTCGACCGTCGCATCCCACGATCGCAGCGAGGTGCCGTTCTGCGAGGTGACCGCGATCGCTCCTGAACCCGGCGACCCGGGGCGTGAAGGCGCCTGCGCCGCGGCGATGCCGGCGGCGGCGATTACGAGGCACGAAACGAGCCCACGCCGTCTCATAGAATCTCCCTGAAGGTTCGGCCCACTCGGAGCCGTTATCGTAATACACGCCGAGCAGGCCGCGGCCGCTGTTCCTGCGCCAGCCACCCGTTACAATGCAGGTGTGCGCCCCCGACACAGCGAGGCGCGGAGTGGAGGAGCGTGATGGCAGTCGCGTACGCGCTGGTGATGTGTCTGGCCGCGCTCGTCCCGCTCCGCGGCCTCGAGCCGGCGAAGGTGGCGGGGGTGTGGAGCTTCAGCGTGGAGCTCGCCGTCGGAACGGGACACCCGACGGTCACCTTGAAGCAGGATGGCGAAAAGATTACCGGCACTTACGATGGCCGCTACGGTCCGTCGCCGCTCGAAGGCACGGTGAAGGATCAGAAAATCGAGTTCACCGTCTCGATGACCGCCGAAGGCACCGCCGTCACCGGCGTGTTCGCCGGCACTGTGGAAGCCGACGGCATGACGGGAACCGTGGACTTCGAAGGCGCCGGCGAGGGGACGTGGACCGCGGTTCGCAAGGCGCCGCCCAAGTAGACTGACGGTCTCGCGTTTGCAGACTCCGAGCTCAGGAGAGTTCCATGGACCAGAAAGGGCAGTTCTCGACCGGGCGCGACCCGTTGTCCACCGACGCGAAAGCGACGTCGCACGGGCACCGCGAGATCCGCGCCCTGATGACGCGCGACCACGGCGTCATCAGGCAATGGGCCGAGCGGCACAAGGCGGAACCAGCAACCGGGGAAGCCACCGCGTCAGGCCCCGCGACCGTGGAGGTGAACGACGGAGGCGCCGGCATCCGCTTCAACTTCCCGAGTGTCGCGCGCTTCCGCCCGATCACCTGGGAGGAATGGTTCGAGAACTTCGATGCGAACGGCCTCACGTTCGTCTATGAAGAGGAAGTCGCGGATCGTGCCTACGAGTTCTACCAGCGGCGCGGCGGCGAGCACGGCCGCGATCAGGACGACTGGTTCGAAGCCGAGCGGCAGCTGCACAAGCCGGGCGCGCTCAGCGCGCGTTACCGCTTGATCAAGGAGTAAGGCCCAGCATTCCGCCACACGTGGCAGGTCGACGTCTCACCCTGGTGAGTGAGCCGACGGTGTGCCCACTGTGGCTTCGGATGGATGGCTGGCAAACGTTCCCCAGCAGACCAAGCAGCCCGCTGTTCTGCATCACCGCCACTAACAGGATGCTGAAAAACGCATCCTGAATGGCGGATGTCACATGGAAGATGGCAAAACCCCAACGTTTTCACATCTGCCATTTGGCATTTCACATCAGGCCGCCCTTTTCAGCGGCCTGCTAGCCCTAGATGGCGCAGCGCTATCGGATCGCGAGGGCGTCTTGCGATGTGACCGCGACCTCCCATGCGAGACGCAGGTTGTGCCAGGTGACCGCCGCCTGCTTCTGGCCAGGACCGGGCTCTTCCTCTTGACACCGCACGAACCCGTCGCGCGCCGCAGTCACGGTGCACTTGAACAGGGCGCCGGAGATTGTCGGGGGAAACGTCACCCGGATCACGTCTCCCACTCGTATGCCGGCCGGTACGGCCTCAGACTGGGCAGAGACAGCGGATCCGAAGTACCCGAGCAGGACGACCGCAAGAAGTCCAACGGCTGCTGTGATGAGTCGCACGTGCACCTCCATCTCCTGCGCATCTGACGAGCGTGCGTTGTCTTCGGTTTGAGGAAGAGGGCAAGGCCACCCCGCCCATCTGTCTCCGTCCTCGCCTGTTCTCGTGCTCTGAATCGTGCGCGGAGTCGAAGTGCACGGCCGGAGCCGCTCGCCGGCAGGAGCGCTCAGGCCGAGGACGCGTGCGGCTCCGCGTCGTCGGCCAGAATGCGCGCGACATCGCGGCAGAGGACGTCGGGCGCATAGGGCTTCATTACCAGCAACGCGCAGCCGGCGCGCCTGATCGCCTCCTGCTCCGGGCCGTCCGGCACGCCGGTCACGACGATGACCTGGATGTCGTGGGCGCGGAAATGCCGGCACAGATCGACCGCTGACACGTGGCCCGGCATCCGAATGTCGGTCACGACGATGGAGGGCGGATGCGCCGGGGCGTCGGCGATCGCGCTGGGTCCGTCGGCGGCTTCCCGGACATCGTAGCCGGCCTGACGCAGCGCGAAGGCATACAGGTCGCGGGTGTCGAGATTGTCGTCAACGAGGAGCACGCGGGGGGGCAGAGACATGGGCGATGGTGGCCGGGGCCAGATCGTAGCTGGCCGGTTCGACCTCGTCAACTAGGCGATGGGTTACGGCTCCGGAGAGCGTCGGCACGCTGCGGTCGCGCAAGGCACAGACGGAGCCGGCGCAAAGACGCGCCTGCGCACGCTGCGCCGTTCGTGGATTCGCCGCTGGTATCGAAAGGGGAGTGGTGGGTCGCCCGGGGATCGAACCCGGGACACCCTGATTAAAAGTCAGGTGCTCTACCACTGAGCTAGCGACCCGCCGGGCGTCGATCCTACCATGCGGGATCGCGGGGGGCGAGGCGTCAGCCGGAGCGCCGCGACCAGGTTGGACCGACCCGCTCGGGAACGTCGAGCGCGCTGAACACGCCCATCGGCTCCATGCGGACGACGAAGCGATCGCGTTCGGCCTCGAGCTCCTTGCGTTCGACGCTCAGGTCGGTGAGGTGCCGCTCGTAGACGAGCATCTCGCTCCAGTACTCGACCAGCAGATAGCGATCGGGCGCGGCGAGATCTTTCAGGAACGAGCTGCCAAGAAACGATCGGCTGCGGCGCGACAAGCGCGTCCACTCGCCGTCCGCGCCGTAGAACCGCTCGAATTCCTCAGCGTGCTCGGGACGCGTCTCGAAATGCCAGACCACAGCAACCACCGCTACCTCCGTCGTGCTGGAGGTCAGTGTATCAGCGCCGCGGAACCTGCACGCCGCGGCCGGTCGTATGCGTCGAACGAACGCTGGCGCGGGAGTCGGCGATTGCCAACTCCGGTGAAGGCTTTAGGTCGCCATCGATGTAGGTGGACCATCCGCTGCGCGGCGCCAACATGAACTACTGCTACGACTTGGCGACACTCGGGCGGCGTGCTTTTTGCTGTCCCGGCGCGTCATGCGCGCAGCCACCCGCAAAGTGTCCGAAACGGCAACGCGAGTGATGTCGGCTGATGTCATTGCTACGCAGTCGCTGGAATCCGCCGACTCACACGTGCTCGTGGCCGCGTGCGACGATGGCGTGCGGAGCGAGCGGGAGCGGCAGCTGCAGTCGCTTGGGCTGCGGGTCCGGCTGGCGCGCACGGGCTTCGAGACGATCGTCAAGGCGTGCTGCCACCTGCCGCGGATGATCTTGCTCGACGCGTCACTGGGGAGCGACGAGGTCGAGGAGACCAGCCGGCTGCTCTCGACCTGTCCCTCGACCGCGCACATCCCGATCGTGAAGCTCACGCCCCGGCGCGGCGTGCCGCGTCGCATCCTGCAGCATCTCGCTACCGCACCGGCGTAGGACTGCCTGCGCCGAGCCCGGCCTCCGGTTCCACTACAACGCGCCGGGACGTTGGTCGCTCGCGCACCGCTGTACTCTCGGCCACGTCTTGGGCGGCGCGGCCTGCGTCACTGGTGACGCCAACGTGCTTGGCGGTTGATGCGCGTGCCTGCTATGATCGATTGATCCGCTGAGTGCTGCGGTTGTCCCGAGTCCCCATCGTCCAGAGGCCTAGGACGTGGCCCTTTCAAGGCTAAAACACGGGTTCGAATCCCGTTGGGGACGCCACACAAGTTGCAAGTCCTGCGACCCCACTGAACAGCACCCCGAGATCGGCCGTTCCCTCGAACCGGAAGGTCCGACGCTCGCCGTCAACCGGCCAGAATCGGACCGGTCCCGAGAGCACCTGCCGGAGCAGTTCACGCCCGTCCTCGACCTGCCTGGTGAGCAGCCCGCGCCAGTCGCGCAGTCGGCGCCGGACCTCTCGTTCAATCCGGGCTCGATCGAGTTTGGATGGCGGCTGCTGCTCGATAGCGGCGAGGTCCCGCACCACCTCCTCGCGGCGTTGCTGACGCGCCCGGAGCGCCACCAGAAGGGGTGCCATGTCGCCGCCGGTCGCGATGGCCGTCGAGAGCCTCGTCGCCTCCTCTTCGACGCTGGCGAGCTCACGGCGCAGGCGCGCTAGGTCGCCGACGAGCGGCTTGACGTCGAGCGCCTCGAAGACCCCGTCGAGCACGGCTTCGACTATCTCAGGCCGGAGTACTTTATCGGCGAGGTGCCCTAATACGGCGGCATCGACATGGTTCATCGGGACGATCATCCGGTTGCTGCACACGGAGTCGCCGCGCTTGTGGTTCGACGCGCAACCGTAGAACGGTTGCCGGTTCTTGCCGTGCTTGCGCGTCATCACGCACAGCGCGCCGCCGCAGACCCCACAACGCGAGAATCCGGGCATGAGGTACCGGGAGTCTATGTCCCGACGTCGGCCGCCAAGCGACTTCCCGGCAGCCTGCTCGAGTTGCGCCTTGATGCCGCCGAGGCGCGCGCGCGGCGTCCCACACGCCTTCCGACACGACCCGGAGCTGCGGCGCGGGGATGGTCATCCACTCGTTGCTTGGGCGTATCGACTGCCTGTGCTCGCCCCACTGGTTCCGCTTCTTGGTTCGGTTCCAAAGGATCGAACCGACGTACAGCGGCCGTTTGAGGATCTCGTGAACGGATGACGGTGTCCAGCCCGACCGCCGACCCTGCTGCGGCCGCGGGCAGGGCACGTCTTCGGCGTTCAGGGCCTTCGAGATCCGCGTGTAGCCATTTCCGTTCACGCACATGTCGAAGATCCGGCGGACGATTGACGCCTCCTGGTCGTTGATGCGCCTGACGACATGCGAGCGGCGGCCATCGGGCCCCACCAGTTCGACGTTGTCGTACCCGAACACCCGCCCCCCCCGTGACGTGGCCGGCGCGGGCCTTCCGCAGCATCGCGTCGTAGGTCCGCTGGCTCGCCTTCTCGCGCTCCAGTTCGTCAGCGAACGCGGTCAGCGACAGCATGATCTTGTCGATCGGCGTGTCGAGCGTGCGCTCGCGGTCCTCAAGGTAGAAGAACACTCGGACACCCGCGCTGATGATTTGCTTCAGCGCGTACCCGACTTCGAGCTGCTCGCGGCCGAGGCGCGACTCTTCCGACATGATCAGCGCCTCGAACGCCGGGACGCGGCTTCAGCGCGTTCATCAGTCGAAGAAAGCCCGGACGGTTCGTGAACTCGGCACCGCTGATCCCGTCGTCGGCAAAAACGAACTCCTCACAGAGTCGCCAGCCCTTCTTCTCGGCATAAGCACGCGCGTGCTCGAACTGTCGAGCCACTGAGCGCTGATCCTCAGAAACACCGGCCTGGTCCGTGCTTTTCCGTAAATAGGCAGCTGCAATGGTCATTGAAGTCTTCGTTGTTGGCGATCGGCACCAAGCCGTCATGCACCAGTATCCGCGAATACCGCGACGACGACACACGTCAACAATTCGCATCCGTTCGACCGGCTGATGCAGCTACGGCAAATCCAAATATCGGCAATGGATTGAAGCAGCTATTCAGGCCGCGGCGCTCTCCGGCAGATTTGTGACGGCTCTCATGTCGAAGCGAACCAGGTTACGCCACCGGAGTGCCGCGCCAGAGGGCGCCGTGGCGAGACCGCGCGAGAAAGCCCCGCCGCTGTGGCCTTCACGGCGGCGGAGCGTGCGCTCGTCAAGGCGATGGCGATGGCGCGGGCCAATAGCGCGGCGCCGATTCCCGCCAGAGTAGGGGGCCCGCCGGTGACGAGCACCGGCACGCCTGACCCGAAGGAGACCGGCGCCGGCGTCACGTCCGAAGACCTGGGCGGCCCTCTCAATTCGGCCTGCGCTCATGTGATCGCGCCGCCGGCCAGCGGGCCGCCCTCGCCCGCCGCGGCCGTTCACGACGTGGCGAGCGGCGAGTCGGTCGAAGCGCCGTCAGGTTCTAAATAAGGACGACGACCGGATCCGCCTGATGTCCTACGCGAGCACCGGCACCTGTGCAGACCGAAGCCGACTGTCGACGTCGCACTGGCAGCTGTCAGCCTAGAGCGGGCCGTTCCGACGCGCGGAACGGTATTGCAAGCCGCGGAACCGCGGCATAGGCGGGTCGGTCAGCGCGGACGATCCCCGAGAACGCCTTCTGCGCGTCCTACACAATGAGGGAGGATGTACAGCTGGGCGCGCCCCGCAGCCGCGCTACGCACGTCATCGGGCCAGGGCGGTGACGCTCAAGCGAAGACCTTGCGGCCTTCCGCGCCCGAGACTCGGCGCAAGACGATCTTCCGTTGCCGTTCGAGTGAGCGGGCGGCGGCTCTGGATCTGCGCTGGCGCGAAGGCCACGCGCGAAATGGAGCAGGTCGGCTCTCGACTGACGACTACTTGGTGATCACTCGGGAAACCCGTACGCTGAACGGCGGCTTCGTTGCCGTCTGCATCGAGTCTCCACCTGGAACCATCTCCAGGCGGTCAAGTTGCTGGCGAGGCGTCTCGCTCAAGTCAAACACCTCCACCACCACCATCTCGGCCCCGTCTCGTAGGCTCGGCACGAATCCGAACTTGCCGACGTTTGGCAGTTCGATGGATCCGGTCTCACCCTCAGTGATCCGCAGCTGTGGCGTTGCGCCATTCGGCAAACCGAGATCCAGCACAACATCACGCTTGTCCGGGGCTGATTGCGCCCCAAGGACCGTGGCGACGAGTACGATCGCGAGAACCGTCCATTGCGCGATTCGCTTCATATGGCCTCCGGAGACGGTCAACCGCAATTCTAGGATTTTGCACCACCGGCAGCAAGAAACCGACGTGTTGAGTGCTGGCCAGATCAAGGGACGGCGTGGATCGTCAACGGCCCTGGGGCGGCGGGAGAGGCCCTACTTCGGATACAGATCCATTTGACGGCCTCGAGTGCAGCCCACAGGACGCGTTTGGCGACGCACATGGCGCTGGTGGAGACCGTGCCAGCCTGGCGCAGGCGCCGTGGCGGCCACAACTCGTCCTGGCTCCTGCGGGCCTGGGAGCGGACGAAACCGGCCATCCACGAACAGCCGAATGTCCCACCCGAGTTGAATCAGCGACAGCTCTCCGACTCCGCCCGCTGACGACCGGCGACGGTCGCCGCACTCAGGATGCAGTCGGCCCGCTTCGCCGCCAGCCTATCTGTAGCTATAGCGTGCTGCCGGACCGGGCGTCAGCGGCAAAGCCGGCACGCAGTACCACGGCGGATCGAGGACGACAGGCTCCGCGTGCGGGCCGTGTTGGTTTCCCAGCGCGAGCCAGGGCCAGCATGTGCTTGGCAGCCGGCTGCGGCCGTCACAGAACGCCACGAATCTGCTCGTGCGCGGCGACCTGCACGCGAGCTATTAACCGTCCCCGGCGGGCGCACAACACCGAGCCGCGTAGGGCGACTGCTCCTACCACGAGCTGCTGCTAACGAGCTGCTTCTCGCGGTGCTGATTGCAGATCGACACCGCGGCAGCCCGATGAACTTCTCCGCGGGCGCCCTCGACGCGTCGCCGAAGTACGCACGTATTCCTACAACCACCCACGCGTGGCCCAAAGCTCTTCGGTAAGCGAACAAAATACGAAAGTGATACGCTGCCCGGAATGGCGCTTCGGCTCTGCACCGTCAACTTCAAGAGCGCGACCGGCATCATCCACGGCGTCGACGTTGAAGCCGAAACCCTCTACGAGGCGGCTGGCTTGGCGCTCGCGCGGCTGAAGAAGGACGGCTGGATCGAAGGATTGGGTCCGGGGTCTCGCTTGCAGATTGAGGTGCGCGAGCCGTCCACCACGCACAGCCTCACCGTCTCGCAGTTGCAGCGCTGGATCGACGGCGGCACGAAGAGCCCAGCCGACGTCCTTCGTCGCGCCCGCGTCAAGCAGCTCCTCGGGAGCTAGAATCCCGCAATGAACGACCGCGACGCGCGGAGCCGCGACTTCACCGAGCCCCCGCGGCTCGATCAGAAGCGCTTCGAGCTGGAGTGGATCGTCCCGTTGGAACCAGGCCTGTCCGCCTTTGTCACACTGTACGACGTGCAGTGCAATCCCCGGCACGCTCAGGCCGTTGGGGAGGGCGGTGATGAGGCCGAGACGCTCCTGGACCTCTGGACCACGCTGATCGACGCAGCCGACTCCGCGGACGCCGTCGCGTACGCGGCAGCGGCGTACTGCAAGCGAACTGGGCGACAGCCGGACCGGACGGCAGTCGTGACCAACACCGACGCCGTCGGCGCGCCGGTGAACGACATCGACTGAGGACGCTTGGCGTCCCCAATCAGCATCGGCGCCGTCGTGGACACCGCCTGACCGGCGCTCGCGTGGAGGC
>Ga0207701_10000643_pt1 | contig 36409 bp, 25 predicted proteins | sample KBSSwiSSwithPhiX_FD_184294 | JGI IMG/M metagenome (GOLD analysis project Ga0207701, IMG submission 184294) | Switchgrass rhizosphere bulk soil microbial communities from Kellogg Biological Station, Michigan, USA, with PhiX - S5 (SPAdes) (version 2) | ecosystem: Environmental > Terrestrial >... | reverse complement strand
CATCAGTTCGTTTGGACCGCCACCGCCGTAAACAACTGCGCCGGTGTCGCCATCATAACCGTGTAATCGCTGGTCGCCTCCCGTTTGGTGATCTTCCGTGCCAACTACCCAGACTATCATGTTATTATTGCCATCAGTAGAGGTAACAAAAGGCGAGCCGCAACCGCCGTTGGCCCGGGTCACATCCCAACCGCCAGGGATGTCGATAGCCGGCGGATTGGCCGCAGTGATGCGGAAAGCGGACAAGACGGTGTTGCCGTCGTTGTTTGCGCGGAACGCTACATAGGTGCCCTGCTTGGTCCGATAAGTAACGGCTGCTTGGAGAATAGTGGTGCTGGCAACCTGAGCTGATGCTACAGGGACGGTAATCCCGCCCAGGTTGTCTCGATTAACCAAATACGCTTTGCGGTCCTTACCCATCGCAACAACAAGATGGGAAGGCGTTGCACCGGGCACGTCCACCAGCAATGGACCGGAGGAGCCTAGATCCGCATCGCTTTGATCGAGTGACTGCCAATTAGTAGGGGCCCAGAAATCGGCGGGGTCACCGCTAAAGATCGGCCCGGGCTGGAAGCGGATCACTGCTTCACCACCAGCCCAGTTGCCTCCGGTGCCAAACGTATTGCCCGTGGTAATGAATGGGTTCATGCCATCGCTAGCCACGCCGCCTACTCCCCATATGGCACCGCCTTTAGCGCCGGTGGCCGTCGCCGCGGCCCATGCTGTTACGCTGGATGGATTATCGATCGGGACCCCTACCAGCCAACCATGCCATTGACTGCAATCCCTCATGCTCCCATACCCGACATAAAGTATGCCGCCTACGATTCCGAGCGCCGGTCGCTGTTGTTGGATCTCTGCCGTGAAGTTGATCCCGTTGTATGAAGCTGTCGCTTCTACGTCTACAGGCCAGCCGGGATTGATGTCACCGGTATCCACGTTAAGCGAAAAAATCAGCTGTTTCTTAGTCGTTCCACCGTCAGGCGTAATCATTGCGTCCAAAAACAGCGAGCGTGAAGCGAGATCCACAATGGGGGTGCCGGTGATACCCATGGGATCAAACTTGGTGCATATGAGGTCGTTTGCCGACACCGCCGGGCCAATGTTACGTTCCCAGATCACGCTCCCATCAACCGCGTCGAGCGCGTAAACATTATTCGATTCGGTCGCAGCGATGATCATCGCTCCGCCGTCCGGGCCACCTTCGATGTAAAGCGGCTGAGCATACACGTTGCCGACGATCGTGCCGTCAAAATTCAAATCGCGCGTCAGATTAGCGGCCGCGCTTGGTGTGAAAGCGGAATCAATGTAAAGACCGTCACGCGAATCATGATTGTGAAATTGAGTTACGTTCACCTGCGCGTTTGCCGGAAGCATTGCGCCCCAGAAACAAACAACAACAATCGAAAAAATGGAAAATAGAAAACTCATGCGTCAGTGGTCAAGAATTCCCGCGGCCCCTTTTAGCATGCCGCACGGCTCTTGTGTCAAGCCGGATGACCAATTGCTGACTTGTCGCGCCGGAGCCTCGGCGTCGGTGGATCACCGATCACCAATTACTATTTCTTTCAGCGCGGTGTGGGGCGGATACGCGGGGTCGGGCGCGGCCTGGGTGTCACTCTGGGCGTAGCAGTGGGTGACGGAGTAGGCGTCTGTGACGCGCTCGGCGTTGCAGTCGGAGTTGGAGTTGGAGTGGCTGTTGATGTCGGTGTGGGCGTGGGTGTAATTGGCGGTGTGGTCGTCGGCGTGGGCGTCGCGCACGGAAGCGGTGCGCACCCAGCACCATAAAGTGTGTCAACGCGCCAACCTTCGCTCGAACCGCTGGTATCGCTGGCCATCCGCCAGCGCAGCCGGATGAGGTTTCCAAAAAAGGGAAGATTGACAACGGTCGAAATGAAGCCCTTTGAGTTGCCGCTCCAAGCCTGACGGCCGGCAATGGGACTACCGCGATCGATGCTAATGGTGCGGTTATAGCCGCCTGCATCGAAGCTGCCGCCCGCGTCAAGAATATCTTGGAATGTGTTTCCACCGTCAGTGCTGATCTCTAACACGCCGCCATCAAAGCCTAGATTGGGATCCACGTCCGATGCTTCCAGGTTGAAGTTGTGCCGAAAGGTTATCTGCGGTTTGAGGACCCCGAAAAAGAACTGTAGGGAGTCGAGCCGTTTGTCACTCACCGTGTCCGGATCATCGATGAAAGCGGCGTTGGGTAGTGTATCAGCAGGCGGGACTGGTAGCCCGGAGTTTGACGTGACCCAAAGTGGCGGCGGCCCCTGGGCATTCGTTGCCAGCCAGTCTGGAGGCAATGCAGGCGGGGTGACGTTGTCGAAGTTCTCGCTCACTACCACCACTTCGTAACAGCGCGTCGGAGGCGGACACGAAGGAATCGGGATTGGCGTCGGCGTGGGACTGGATCCCACATGGATCACGCCAGTCATTCCGAGGCCGCAGTGCGCAAAGCAGAAGTACTCATACGTGCCCGCCTGCGCAAACGTATGTACATAAACGGCGCCGGTGTTGGAAAGTGTTCCCGCGTCGCAATCCATATCGTTGGGGGAACAAAATTGCTTATCGGCAATGCACGATGCGCCACTGGTGACGCTATGGCCGCCACTGGCCCAAGTCCACCGCACCGTATCGCCGATCGAAATATTGAGCTCATCAGGGTCAAACGCGAAACCCGGACCTACCGTCACTTCGAAAATCTGCCCGGCAGGCGCTGGCACTCCATTGGGCACAGGCCGGCCATTTTGGTCAACAATTCGGATAACTGCTGTGTCTGTCTTTTTAAGTGTCGTGGTAACTGTGACGGGGCTTGCGTGTGCGCAGACTGGGGTTGCGCAAAGCAGCGCCACACAAATGAGAGCGTGCAGCTTGCAGAGCGGGGATCGCGAAGTGGACTTCTTTTTCATCGGCGGAGCCGGCTGAAGAAGGACGTTTTTACTCGACGGGCGTTGAAGATGTCGAGAGATTTTCGCCATTGCAATTTTCCTCGGAACCACGGGCTGTCATGTCTGCAACCAGCGACCACGAAATACTGATTGCTATTTCTTTCAGCGCGGGTTCGGCCGAGGCAGTGGGGTAGGGCGCGACCTCGGTGCAGGACTAGGGCGCCGTGGGGGTTGCGCTTCAAATGAACCGATATCGATCCGACCGTTGAACACACGAACAAAAGGACTACCTCGCTGATCATAAGAAGGCGGCGGTGTGAAGCTGGGATCTCCCATGTTAATAGCTGGGCTACCTGGCAACAACGCGTGAGTAAAAGTTGATCCCCCATTGTCCTGCAAAGGGCCAAGCATTGGATCCGTGTTAACCTAATCGCCAGGGCCGTTTAGGTAACCGCCGCCATCATCGTTACTAAGATTGTAACCCGCTGAGGTGATTGTGCCCCCGTAATTGATAATGTTGGCGCTTCCTGCGGTGGCATTTAGAATCGTGTTTCCAATTTCGAGTCCCCCGCCGCCGCCGAAAGAAATGCTACCGTTGTTGCCGCTAATCGTGCTGTTCGTGATGGTGCCGCCGCCCAAAGTGATTCCGCCATCGGAGACGTTAGCATAGTTGCCGGTAAGAGTGCTGTTAGTGAAGGTAAGCGTCCCGGCTACGATGCCGCCCCCGTGCCCCCACGGCTTGCCATCATGGGCGCCATCTGCCGCGTTGTTGCTGACAGTGCTGCTAGTGATCGTCAGCGTCCCGTTGGGACTGTAGATGCCGCCGCCAGCGAGCCCGCATTGGTTACTGTTGATCGTACTGTTGGTAATCGTAAGCGTCCCATAGTTGGAAATGCCGCCGCCATAGCTAGCCGGCGAGGGATCAATGAGACCGGCGGAGTTACCGCTCACGCTGCTGCTGGTAATCATCACCGTTCCGCCGTCGTTGTAGATGCCGCCGCCCTCGCCGCCAGACAAACCAAAGTCGCTAATGAATGCCGCGTTGTTGTCGCTGACGCTGCTGTTCGTGATGGTCAGCATCGCGCTTCCGCCATTGCTCGCATCATTGTAAATACCACCGCCAAAAGAATAGGCATGATTGCTGGTAATAGCGCTGTTGAGGATCGTCAGCGTGGCGGTGCCCGCTGACCCATCGTTGTAGACACCGCCACCGTAGTTGTACTCGAGGGCGAAGCTGTTCTGCACAGCGCAGTTGTCGATCGTCAGCGTCGCATGATCATTCAAGATTTCGCCGCCGCCTCTGCCATCTGTGAGGGTCAAACCGGAGATCGACACGGTCTTCCCTGAGCCGATGTGGAACACGCGGCTGATGACGCTGGCATCCACGGCGAGGTTCGCGGCGCCCGGCCCGGAAATGGTGACACTCTTGTCTACTAATAATTCTCCGTTCGTTAGACCAATTGTTCCAGTCACTGTGAAATTAATTGTGTCCCCGTCGTTGGTGTCGGCGAGCGCCTAGCGCAGCGAGCCAGGACCGCTGTCGTTTGTGTTGGTGACTGTGATGGTGGCCGCGCGTGCGGAGGTTACCATTCCGCAGAGCAGTACCACGCAAATTGGAATACGTGGGCTAAAGCGTAACCGAAAAAGGAATTTCTTCTTCACTTGTGGAGTCCCAGTGGAGAAGTCTCTTCTACGTGAAGCGCATCAAGTGCGTCAAGAATTTCTTGCGTTTGGTGTAACTATGGCTGGATTTGGTCGGTCCAGAGAAATTGCCACATAGCTATCGCGTTGATTGTGACTGAGACAGTGAATAGCGAGATTTCCGGAACAGATAAGTTGGCAGGCCCGTTACCTGTCAGCAGAAGGAACATCCATGGAACCAGGATCATGGCGTAACGATAGGAGAATTGCCAACTGCCCGGATTTCCATGCAACCAGAGCACGAGTGTTAAAACACCGATAGCTAGCCAGGCTACTACTTTGTATCGTCCGCCCTGGCGAAACAGGAGACATAGGAAGGGGCTGGCTAGAAAGATCGAGCAGCCAAAGCCGTTTGGACGGATGTATGGAAAGTAAGCAAGGCTCTCATATCCTTGAAATAACATCGTGTAAATATTCCAGGGGATAGCATGGATCGAAAACAACCCGTGCTCATACCAGGGTTCCTGGGCCACTTCGGGGATGTGGATGTAACCAAAGTCGAATATGGAATGGAAACGCGCAAAGTTGTAGGCGGCAGTCAGGAGTCCAAGCGTTACGGGCACGCTTAGGAAGCGGATCAACATCTGGGAGTTTTCCTGAACCCCGTCTCTTAGAGTTTTCCAGTTGATCATCTTTTCACGTGGCTGACGCCAGAGAAAATAAAGGTACAGAGGCAGCGTAATGAGCAGCTCTGTCCGATTCCCAAAAGCCAGGGCGAAAAATGCCCCTGCAAGAAAGGGGGCCGGCTGGGCCAAGCTCCAATAGAGCGCTGCGGCTTGTCCCAGCAAAGCCAGGCCAAGAGCGATTTGCCAGGCGCCGCCGAATCCGAGATTGCACCACGTCCAGGTTCCGAAAATCGGGAAGAGGGCCAGAAGAACTCGGCGAGACGGCGAGAGGGCGAGAGGGCGAGAGGGCGAAGAGTTGTTCCAATTCCCTTTAAATGCCTTCGCCAGTTGAAAGAAGAAATAAACCGACAAGCCGGCAATCAAGGCCGCCAAGGCACGTCCGGGAAAGCTCTGAATCAGACCTGTTTCTCGCAGGAGCGCTACAGGAAGCATGCTAAGCGCTGCCCCCAGCGGAAAAGCTGAGTAATATTTGCCTTCCCACGGAATCATCTCGTTGAGCCAGTCGGGCGGTTTTTCCCCAAGACCCACGTGACCATGGAGCAAAGCTGAAGCAATCTGACTTGTATAATCCAGATCGTGGAGAGTTGCCCGAGTCGAGAAATAAAAGGCGATCGCTGCGCACAAGGAGAGCCCGAGTGCGATTCCAAACTCTCGTTTTTTCTCCTTTGCTTCCTCGGCAGCCATCATCAAGTTCACTTATCCGGATTGAACCGAAATGGCTACTCCAAAGAAATGCAATTCGCTTCGAGTTTGCGGCGGTCGCCGCGATTGAATGATTGCGTGCTAGAGCCTGAAACCAGCGGCTGCCGCGTCCTGGTGAAACATGCGGACTGTATCGAGCGAGAGTTCATCGAGGTCCTTGCCTCCGAGCGAGAGCAGTTTTCTAAGAATATCGTGGGGGACTGTAACAATATGGCAACGGCATGCAGCCGCCTGGAAAACGTTAAGTACCTCGCGAACGCTCGCCCAGAGAAGTTCAGTTTTGGGCAAGCCCCGCAGTATCTCCAGCGACTGCTTCATAATCGGCGATGGATCGACTCCCGTATCGGCGATGCGGCCGGCGAAAACTGAAACAATGGCTGGAACGCCCGGATCTAAAACGGCCGCGGCCGACTCTACCTGACGCGGGGTTAACAGCGCGGTAATATTTAACTTTACGCCCTCGCGAGCTAGCTGCTCGATTAATGGGATAGAGGAATCGCCAGTCGTATTTGTAATCGGGATTTTAACGTAAACATTGTTCTGCCATCCGTGGATCTTGAGCGCTTGCCTGCGCATCTCTGAAAAATCATCAGAGAAAACTTCGAACGAGATCGGTTTCGATTTCACTTCTTTGAGCACTGCTCGCGCGAAGGTTTCGTAATCGGTCAGACCCAGTTTCCGCATCAAGGTGGGATTGGTTGTCAGACCCTTGACATAGGGCTGGCGACAAAGGTCTGCGATGCCCTGGAGATCTGCGCCGTCTGCGAAGATTTTCACCGGCAAATCCAGGACGCATTGATTCATATTTTTGAAACTAGTGGAGGCTCAGGGACATGGGCAAACAGTATCAGAGGCAAGCGTCGTGAAGAAGAGCACTCACTGCATCGTTGAAGTTTCGGACTGTAAAGTCGGGCAAGTCGCGCAAACTCTCTTCGTAACCGCGTTGAATGAAGATTGCCCGACAGCCCGCCGCGCGCGCACAATCAATGTCCCGCCATCGATCACCGATGACGTAACTCGCGCCAAGATCAATTTTCAGGTCAGCTGCTGCTCGCAGGATCAAGCCTGGTCGCGGCTTGCGACAATCGCACGGCTCGCCGTAACGCTCGCCCGCGTGATAACAGACCTCGATGCGATCAAGCGATGGCAGTGCCGACTGCATTTTCAAATGCATCGCTTCGACTGTTTCACGACTCTGTTTTCCGCGCCCGACGTCGGGCTGGTTGGTGATCACGACTAACAGGAAATTCGCTGCCTTAAGCCTTGCGCAGCCAGACACTACGTCATCGTGGAGTTCGAAAGCTTCAACGCCAGGTGGAGGACACGGGTGTCCGTCCCGGACGACAGCCCGATTGAGCACTCCATCGCGATCAAGGAAGACTGCGCGCCGCGCTACTTCATGCTTTCCCATTTCGTCTCTGCCAGTTTTAGCCGGGGATGAGACACCCATAAGTGCCACACCACCGCTTGAAACGCCTCCGAGTGCGGCGTGACATTTGTGGGATTGACGGTGGGAATCACAATCGCTACATCTGCAACCCGCGCGGTGTACCCTCCATCGCGGCCGACGATTCCAAGAACTGTGGTTCCCCGTTCTTTCGCCAGTTGCGCTGCCGCCACCAAATTCGCACTGACACCCTTTTCAACGTCGCCTCCGCCCACCGACAGAATAAGGAGAGCGTCTTTTTCACTCAATCGGCTTACGTTAAGCCATTCGGCGAACACGGAAGGCCATCCATCATCGTTAGTGCGGGCCGTTAGTTCCGAGACATTATCCGTGGGCGCGTAGCATTCCATTCCTGCGAGCTTTCGGAAATCATTCGCTGCATGAGACGCGTTTGCGGCGCTGCCTCCGACTCCGAGAACAAATAGCCGGCCGCCACGGGCACGGACAGCCGCCAGGAGTTCCACTGCTTTTTCGCAAAGTGCCGTGTCGAGTTGGGAGATTATTTCAGTTGTCTCACGCAGGTATTCCTCGGAATAGCTCATGATAAAATGGTGGCTGGTTTCCCGCGCAGCAGGGAATCAAGTTCCGCCAGACCTTCGCGCGAGCCGATTTCGTAGAAGCGTTGTTTCACTTCGTACGCGGCGATTTGTTTTTCCGACACCAGGCGCGAGTAAACGTCCGCCAGATCAAAGGGAACGTTATCGGGGTATGGCGCGAACACTGCCGCGTTCAGAACAGCAACGCCGTAATCGATATGGCGCATTTCTGGTGTTCGCCGTTTCTTGTCATAGCGACGAATTTCCCCGGCCTCAAAACACAGGTTGCTGCTATCCCAGCGGCCTTCATTTTCGAGGACTGTCATCAAAGCGGGTTTCCCGCTCAGAACGAAAGCGTCCACTATCGCGGAGTAGTCAACCGGCATGTATGAGTCTCCATAAATTACCAGGAAGCGTTCGCCCAGCATCGGAAGCGCCCGTTTCAGTGCACCACCGGTTCCGAGAAGAGTGGCGCCATCAAACGAGTAGGCAATTTGAACGCCGAGATTCTTTCCGTCGCCCAGTTTTGCCTTGATCATTTCACCGAGGTAGCCCACACAAAGCACCATTTTCTGAAGGCCATGAGAATGCAGCAGCCGTACTTGATGTACGAGGAACGGTTCGCCTGCAACGTTCAACAGTGCTTTCGGTGTTTTCTCAGTCACCGGCCGAAGTCGCGTGGCAAGTCCGCCAGCGAGGATGGCCACAGGCCAGTTGGCCAGGTCAATCTCGTCCCCTCGCGCCTTCATTGAATTAGAATTTTGGTGCCTTCAGGTTCGAATCGGAAACGGATTTCCGTCAATCCTTTCTCGCGCATGGCATGGCGAAGCCGAGCTTTATCTTCGGCATAAAACATGAGAAAGCCGCCCCCGCCGGCACCGATTAATTTTCCGCCGAGCGCGCCATTAGACATTGCGCAATCATAAAAGTCGTTGATGCGCTCGTTGCTCATGCTCGCCGCACGTTCCTTTTTCCGTTGCCAGTGAACATCCATTAGCCGCGCGAACTCATTAAGATCATTAGCTTCCAACGCGCGCTGACTTTGCCGCCCCAGTTCTTTCACAAAGTGCAGGTTCTCAAGCATCGCTGTGTCTGACCGTGTGCTCCTATCGTGCTGTTCCCGCAAAATCTTTGAGGCCGAACGCGAGTAACCGGTAAAAAACAGCAATAAGTTGTCCTCCAAATTAAGGTAAGTCTCCTCGGAAATTCTCAAGGGGGACGCCTGGACTTCTCCGTTCGGTAGAAATTGAAAACACGTGATTCCACCATAGGCGGCAATGTATTGATCCTGTTTGCCTATTGGTTCGCGCAGCTTTTCCAGTTCGATACAACAGGCCTGCTCGGCCAGCTCGGAAGGATGAACAAGATTTTTGTGCAGCGCGTGCAAGGCCTTCAGGAGCGCCGTTGTGAAACTACCCGAAGATCCGAGTCCGGTGCCGGCGGGAATATCGGCCATACTGGCAATCTCCAAGTTCCGTTCGTGCACGCTGGTCAGCTTGAACGCTTCTCTTATGATCGGGTGCTCGATTTGGTCAATCGTGGATACTTCTTCGAGATGGGAATACTTCAGCAAAAAACCATCTACAAAGCGACGATGAACGGTGATGTAGACGTATTTGTCGATCGCAGCGGCGATAAGGAAGCCGCCATGCTCGCGATAATACGAGGGGAGATCAGTCCCGCCACCGCCGAGAGAGATTCGCAATGGAGAACGCGTGATGATCATTCAGGGTTCCCAACATGAGAAGTTAGGCCGCCTTGTCCAGCCGACATGACGCCGCCGCATATGTGCGGAAGAGGAAAATTGCAACCCGTGGAATCGCGGCCTTGTCCATCCTTGCTCAGTGCCGTGACGTTCTGCCCAGAAGCTCGTTCCACTTCGCCTTCGTTTCTGCAGGTACATTCATATCGGATTCCAAAACCCAGGAGACCGTCGTTAGCGAGTTGATGACAACCGACACAGCAACCAGCGCAATGAGCAGGTAGCGTAACTGGAATGCGAAGCGGCCATGCCGCAAAAAGAAGAGGAAAGCAAAAATAAGAAATGGATAAAATTCCGCGGCGTAACGTTGGGCAAGGCCCATAAATGACAAAATGACGATAACCTGCAGCAAAAGAATTCCCGCAATCGTGCGGTCTACTCCATCGGAAGCTCCGGGTCGAAGCAGCATTGCCATGCCAAGTACGGCGCCGAGCAGAATCCACGACGAGCACCATAACAGGGAAGAGTATGTTTCCGTGAAAGGCACAACATAAAGAGTCGGGTGATCGTAAGGCTCACGGCTTGCCTTCAAGAATGGAGGCTCATCTTGGAATTCGGGACATCTTAAGAAGAAATAATCCGCAAAACTGTAAGGCACACGCTCAAGCCGAAACAGCCCATGTTCTACTGCAAACTTTTGCTGCTCTTCGTTGGCGGAGAAACGCATCGGCATCCCGCTGAAATCACCGAATCGCGCGTACGTCAGAAACAAGTAAAAAAAGAACGCCGCTCCGAGCGGAAGAAAAAGCGCCGCGAGATTACGCACTGGATTCCTGCGGAATAAGCGAAGCGCGAGAACCGGCGCAATCAGGAGAAACGGCGCACCGAACGTCGCTCGAGATAGTAAAGCTGCGCCGGCACAAAAAGAGAAGGCCAACAGCGAGCGAGTCAGCGCAGATCCTTCCGTTTCTCGAGATCGCAACGCAAAATAAAGAGCGGCCAGTGACCAGGCGAATGCCCAAATGATCGCTTCGTCATAGATGGAAAGATTTCCGAGAAGCAGCAGCAGCGGCGAGCCGAGAGCGAATCCAACCAGCGAGGCATTACCCAGCCAATTTCGCCAGCCAGTGGACAGTTCGGATGCGCGCAAGGCGCTCCTAACGAGTGCAGCGAACGCGGCTAACGCGATCATTCCTGCGCAAAATCCAGAGATACGTGACCAATTCCCGCGCCCGCCGGGGTAGACATAATTTAGTGGGATGCGCAGGAAAGCGGGGAACGGTCCAAAGTACATGCGCGACTTACCGTCCACGATCATTATTTCGTGCCTGATCGCATCACTATCGACCCCCACATCGCCTCGCAGAAAATGTTCGGCTTGTGAATCGTAGGCTTCGCTGAGCACCTCGTTGACGAAGACCTGGCGACCCCCGGTCATGGTGAACAGCCACAGAAGCACACCTAGTACGAAAGCGACTGGGAGGAGATTTGGCGATGGAGTTTGTTCGGTCATCGGAAAGCAACAATTACGCCTGAACGCTTAAACCAAAACACCGCTTAGCCGAACAAAGGGCGCGAACTAGTCCATTAATCATGCTGCCCGAAATCCCACTTTTTTCGCGGCAGCGAACAAGTTCAAACCGAACTTGTGATATCGTAGTCGAATCTCACTTGGCTTGAAGCCAGCACGAACCAGCATTGGCCAGAGATCGCGTTTCCCGTAATACATTTTATGGTCGTCTATCTCGACTTTCGGGCTGAAGCCAAGCCGGAATGCGGATAACTCGAGGAATCGCTTACCCACCCAAGTTGGTACGTTGAGTAGAAGCAGTCCTGAAGGTTTTAGCAAACGCCACGCAGATTGGAGAACGACCTGCGGCTCAACCAGGTGCTCCAGGACTGAGATCAGCATCACCACGTCCAGGGTTTCGCTTTCCATTTTCGGTATGATCTGCTCGATCGTTCCCTCATGAAAAGTGAATCTGTTCCGCTTCCGGAGCTCCGGATCGATCTGAAAATCTACTCCAGTGCCCCTTTTCAGTCTCGGCTCCAAAGCGAGTAACTGAGTGGCACGGTAGCCGCAGCCGAGTTCTAACACCTCTAAATCGCTTCGAGTCGGCAGATGTCGGCGAATTGCCCGCTGCGACAGCCATACTCCTAGCCGGTCAGCCAGAGTCAATCCGTGCTGCCCGTAGCTTTCCTCTGCCCGCGGACTCACTGCCGATGCCTTAAGATGACGCGGTTTGCCATTTCCATCAGCAGCGTGAAGCAGAATGTCTGGAATCCAAGGATGACGAACAGCAGACCGAGAATGGCTGGATGCGAGATGGTTTGCAGGTTCAGTCCAAGTTTCAAATAGAGGTAAACGAGATGGCCAAGGAGCATCAGCCCGGCCAACATAAAGCCAGCTGATGCAATCATCCCACGATCGTACGTCACGAATGTTCGCATTCGTTCGACAAATCGAGGTCGCAGTCCGTGAAGGACCCGGGCAAGCACGCCAATCTGGATCGAGCTATAACCCAGGGTCGCACAAGTTACTCCCAGGAGCATCCAGTACAGACTAAACCCAATGGGTCCGATTCTCACCGGACCTGTCGAGAGACCTAGAGAAAGCAACAATCCAATTCCCATGAGCGCGATGCCGGGCTTGAGCAGGAATGAATCCGCGGCGTAGACCAGCATCACCTTTAGGTTCACCCAACCTGCCATCCAGGAAGATTTCCATCCGACGCGACGGTGGTGACTGAGGCGTCCCTCGCGGTCCTTGTAAAACTTAATGGGCACTTCGGCACTCGCGAGCTTCAATCGCGCGGCTTTCAGTACCATCTCACTTGCGTATTCCCAGCCTTCCGAAGTGATATTGATTCTATCCAATGCTTCGCGAGTCGCTCCCCGTATCCCGCAATGAATGTCGGAATAGTTGCTCCGATAAATGCGGTTGAGAATCCAGTTTGTCAGAGGCGTGCCGAAGTAACGGTGTAATTTGGGCATGGCCCCCTTTTCGATACTGCCTCGGAAACGGCTACCCATTATGAACTCCGCGCCTTTTCGAAATTCCTCCACGAATGGAGCGATCTCACGAAAGTCGTAGGTCAAGTCTGCGTCGCCCATTAACATCCACTTTCCGCGGATGTATGGAATGGCGTCGATGTAGGCCCGGCCAACCCCGCGCTTCGGAGTGCGCAGGACCTCGCCGCCATGTTCGAGAACAATCCTGGGCGTGTTGTCGGTCGAGCTGTCCACAATGAGGATCTGGCCGGTCACGCCGGCGCGTTTAAGACCTTCCTTGCACCACTCGATAAATTCGCCCACGGTGAGCTCTTCATTCATAGCAGGGATGACGATGCTCAGTTGTACGTCTTCGAGCGTTATGCCCTCCGGTTTAAGATGTTCAATGCCGCACCCCAAAGCGGCATCCGCAGACTTTACGCCACTCAGCATTTAGTTTCTCCCGCCTTACGGCTTTGGCGATGTCGGGTCTGCAGCCCAATGGTGGATTGTTTCACATCTTCCGATACGCGCGAGTGTCAGGTTCATTTCTTCAGCAATGTCTTAAGGGAAGGCCATCTGCCCATCGAGGTAAGAGTGTAGTCCAGGATTATCGAATATAGCCACGCGGCTACGCTTCTTTTTCTTGTATAGGTGGCGAGTCAACTGGCTGTCGATCGTGGATCCCAATCGGCGTCGGCTGAGATCGTCGATCAATCACGGCTTTCACCAACGCAGCAAAAATCAGTATTGTGAGCAGAGACATCGGTTGAAGGTATCGCACGCTAGCATCCTTCGAGAGAATGGTGATGGTCCCAAAGAGAATCCAACTGTGGAGGCAAAGCAAAAAAACATACCCCTCGGTCAGGAAAAATATGAGACCGACACAAACGAGGGGTGATAACAGGACAATGTAGTAGTAGGGCTGTGAACGCAAAAAGTACCGTTGCGACAGGGTGTTCGTTTTAGCTTGTCGTGCTGACGGCGGCGTCAAATGAAAGTAAGTAGCCAAATTCCATTTCTCTTTTTTCGACCAGTTATTTCCCATCTTTCCTAACTCAAGCTTAGCCTGTCTACGGATGTGCTTGAGATTCCAGTAGTGTAAGAACGTCTTGGCGCCCAGCGATACCACGTCCAGTGGGCGACGCAACAACGCATTCAAGGCTGTCTGCTTCGCTACCTGGTTCGAGACCACGTCGTTCGGCTCGATCTGCCTCCATCGGCGGGCAAGGCCTCCGGGCGAATAGAGCTGACCGTCCCTTGACCAGACGTCGTTCAGTCGAAACTCGTTACCCCTTGCAATCAACTCAGATAAGCGGGGATCGGGAGAATCAGTTGGTTTAAGAATAGGCGCCCACGTCGTTAGCACGCTCACCCCAGTATTATGCAGAAGAGCAGGTTCTCGACCCGCGAGCCTCCCGTTGAGTTGCCGATAGCCATGCTGGAGAAGAAACATAAACAAAACGCTGAATGCCAGGTGTAGCCCCGCCGACTTTAGTCCGGAAGCCTTCGATAATGGGAAGGAATGTTTCCTAAACGCTGCGTGAATTTCTGGAAAAAAAGCTATAAGCGGTAACAAAACGACACTGATCTGAGCAACGAGTAGATAACTCATCCTGAATCCTAGTGCGAAAACCGAGAGTATTTCGACAATTGCCAGCTGCCAAAGGCGCTGGTGCTTTAGGTATAGAAACGAAAAGAACAACGCGAAGGCGTAGAAGAAAAGGCTAACGGTCTCCGTCATGACGTAGCGTTCCCATACCAATTGCAACGGATCCAGCGAACAAAGAACGCCAAAAAGATAGGACAAGCCAGAAGTGAGTCCAAAAATACACCGGCAGATCAGTGCAACTAGAATTGCCGTGACGGTGGCAAGAAAAGCCTGAAGAATCAGTAGTGAAGTCAGACTCCCCGTCCCGAGCGACGACCAGCGAATCACATATCCGTATAAAAATGAGCGATCAGGAGGAATCCACCCGGACACTGCCGTAAGCAGATAGCTTCCTGAGTCTCCCATAAATAGTTGTGGCAATGGATCGAGTCCGAGAAGAAGGAACTTCAACGCCAGGATCAGAAAGCAAAATAACCACCAGTGGGCGTCCGCGAAAAAGCTGGAATAACCAGTAAGCCTCGTAGCGGCTGGTGCCTTAAACATCGGAAAGAGGATGACGCGTTAAGGTGTCATCCATTTTGAAATTGCTTACGCCTACTTTTTGAAGTCGAGCGCGCCTTTTTTGACTGCGTAAGCGTAGCCTACCATCAGGATCGTGATGAAGCTGAGCATGCTCCAGAAAATAACGCTACTCTGCCTGATAGCGTCACGGTACACGACTGCCCACGGATACATGAACACAATCTCGAGGTCGAACAGGATAAAAAGCATCGCCACCACGTAAAACTTCACGCTGAAGCGGGGCTGGCGTTCACCCTGGGGGATCATGCCGCATTCGTACGGGGTATCTTTGGCGGGCGTACGCTTTCCACTTTTGCCTACCAGCACACTGACAACCAACGCGGAAGCGGCGAAGAGAATGGCTACGAGGATTTGCAGGAGAACCGGCAAATATTCGCCTAGCATCCGGAATTCCTGGAACCCAAAGGGTCTCGGTTATTTTACACCAGCAAGATGGCCATTCTGCTGAGCGATCGCGTTGGCCAAAGCCGAAGGCAACCCCTTGTATTTCTTGCCGTTCTTCTTGACCGCGCCTCGCGCCACGAGATTCTGCAATTTTTCATAAGCTCGCAGGCGCAGCATTTCCTCGCCACCGCTGGCGGCGTTCCGGGCCCGAAGATTCTCGTGCACGATGTCGAACAACTGCTTAAATTCGAACGACGAACGTCGTGAGAGGACAGCGACCAGCTCCTCAGTTACCAGATCAGGAACGCGACGGGAGAATGCATTTTTCTTTAGAATAGCCATAAGGCGAGAAAAATAGCACGTTTTTGCCCAACTGCAGCACTTTTCTTTAGTTTACCGTGTCTGAAACTCCAAAGAGTGCCGAAATGGCACAGCGCTATCTTGTAGTGGCAGCCGTGGCGGCTGCATACCCAAAAAGACCGTGGCGGTACGTTGGAATCGCAGGCGACACGCCTGCCACTATAGCCTATGGCGTCGGCGATGGGCTGCTTACCGCTGGCTGCGGCGTGGCTGTTGAAGAAGGCGCCCAACTGCCCAAGCCTGTAGCAGATTGCTGTCGTGCCGCCGTAGTGCCGACGCTGCTCAGGATGGCGAGCCCGATAGCTGCCTGATCTAATGTAATTGGCCCGAGGGACTCGGCCACATAGCCATCGCGGTCATATCTTTGCGAAGAGACAATCGGACTCAGATGCTTTGTAATCACCTCTGGCGATGGAAGCTTCGCTAGATCGACGGAACGACCTATCGCTGGCATGAACGCCGCCGCCATTAGCAACATCGGACGAAGCGAAGCATCAAGGCGCGAATAAAGCAGCGCAGTATCCACGTATGAGAAGAAATTCGTCGGCGCTGGCAGCAATCGCTCGGCAGCCTTGTATGTTTGCAAATTGGAAAGCTCCGACGAGCTACTAGCGCTGCGTTTCACTGCCTCTTCCACTGACACGGGGTTCAAACCGGCGATAAGAATCCGGTCAGACAACGCGATCGTTGGAGTGATTGCGACCAGTGTAGCTGCGGACTCTTTCGAAAAATAGCGGACACCGTCCTTATCTGTTTGGGTCCAGATTGCGCCATCATCGGCGCGGGTGAACGCTTCGATGATCTTGCTGGCCTTGGCCATTTCCACTACTGGCAGAGTCAGAAGTAAAGATGGCCAATGGGCACTGGATGGCCAGTCTGCCAGCGCTCCCAACTCGAAACCAAACGCAGCCTTCCAATCCTCGGCTGCGATCCCACTGGTGGCGAAGTCCTGGAAGACCTTCTGCACCGTGCCGCCCAGCGCAGCAGCCTGGTTTAGTGTTTCCATCTTTTCTCCGAGATTGAGCAGCATCGCCAGATAGAAAAATGTCTCCTTTGTTCCAAGCGTTAGCGAGGCCCGGTTGAGCGTACCGTCAGTCTCGAGCTTTGGCATTCCGAGAAAAAGCACGTCGCGTATTTTCCCGTTCTCAAATCGCGACGAACCGGCGATGCACCGCATTTTTTCAAGCATGGTGGTCTCGCCGGGAGTCGGGCTTGAACGGACTGCAGCACGCAACGCGGCAAGCCGCTCGGAAAATGCCTTAGGCTGGAGATAGAAAGACACTGCGTAATTCGATGGCCGGTGCGAAATAGCTATCCGGTACGGTTCGTCCTTATCGAGCGTTTCCCCTGAGTCTTTCGCGCGATGGTCGACGCGATCGAGCAGTGCCTTTAATTCCGTGACGTTTGTCGCCGCGAAGAACCATGGGCGATCATACGTTGTTGCGAGTGTAAACGGAGTCGCCGTGACCACATCGATTTCATGGCCCTGATACTGAAGATTCTCGCTCTTCGTGCCTGGACGTTGTTCCAAAAGCATCGCGCGCCATTTGCCGATGACCCGCTCAGCGTCTTCTTGGGTTCCGCGAAAACGAAAGCCCCCGACGAGGCTTGGAGCGCTATCGCTGATGGACGTCAAGGCGAAGAAGGCGTTCTTTGGGTCGAGCTGTTCGATCTCCTGCAGCGTCACGAGAGCTTTCGGGGTTGGGATCTTGTCCAGCGGCTTGCGCAAAAAATCCTGCACCGCCGGTTCACGGTATAACTGATAAATATCCGACCGACGCCACTCATCGCGTGTCCGACTAAAGTCCGGCATGTGTGCCAGAAAAATTGTGTTTTGCGGCAGAATTCCGGCCACAGGAGCGCTGGAAACCTTTTGAGAAAAATTCCAGTAGTACCAACCAGCGTATGCGGCAACGGCGAGCGCAATGACCAGTAGCAGGATTCGTCTCATAAATAGCGCCTCTCAAGCGCGGATGCTCGATACTCGATGCTGGATACCCGATCAAACGCAAACTTGGTCGAGTGGCTTGAGCGCAATGATTAGGCCCGGGGATGAAATTGACGATGCACGGCTTTCAATCGCTGTTGATCGACATGGGTATAGACTTGCGTTGTAGAAATGTCGGCGTGGCCGAGCATTTCCTGAATGATGCGCAGATCCGCGCCATTCCCCAGCAGATGCGTTGCGAAGCTGTGTCGCAGAAGGTGAGGGTAAATGTTCTGTTCCAGTCCGGCGCGGCGCGCATGTTGTTTTACGATCTGCCAGATGCGCGCTGTTGTTAGTTTGGTTCCGCGCTCGGAAAGAAAAATTTCGCTGCTGCTGCGGCGCTTCACGAGTTTCGGCCGCTCAGTGGACAGGTACGCTGCCAGTGCTTCGCATGCCTTGCGACCCACCGGCACAATCCGCGTCTTGTTTCCCTTACCGGTCACCCGAACAACTCGTTCTTCGAAGTTGAAGTTCTCAAGACGCGCGTTTGCCAGCTCCGAAATACGCAGGCCGCTTGCGTAAAGCAATTCGATCATCGCCCGATCGCGTAACCCGTGAAGGGCATTCGTATCGATCCCTTCAAGGAACTGCTCGATTTGTAATTCGTTCAGTGTTTCCGGGAGATATCGCTCGATTCGCGGAAGCGCCAGCGCTTCAGCCGGATCACGCTGAACCTCGCCTCTGGCGACCAGGAAGCGAAAAAAAATCTTCAGCGCGACCACGATGAGTTTGATCGAAGAAGCGGAAAGGCCGGCGCGCTTGCGATCGGCGAGATATTCGCTGATCGCTGGCAACGTCACCGCGCGCGGATCTTCAATTTTTTTCCTGACGGCGCACCAGCGCGCAAATTCACTCAGCGATCTTTGGGTAGAGAGTTGATAATTTTCAGAAAGACCGCGCTCGATTGCGAGGAAACGGATAAACGAGTCGATCGCGTCTTCCATCTTCCACATTGTAGCGACCGGCGGGGCGCCTGCAAAATCACTCTTGTAGCGGCAAGCATGCCGCCGGCGACGGAATTGAGAACGCAGCCGATTCGCCTAAGACATACCTCCGCAGTGGAAGCAGGCTGCGATATCATTGACAAGGCAACCTTAGATGTCCGATGTTTAATTACGATGAGTTTGGACCTCAATACGATCCTGAAGGATTGGCCACACGAGAACGGCAATATCAAGGTGCGCAAAATCGCGGGGCTCGATGGCCGGGAGAAATTGCAACTGCGGGTCGATCTCGGCGTGTTACAAATGGAAGTAGCCGGGCGGCCGGATGGCCGGCGTCCGCACAATTGTGAGTCGCTTCTGGAATATCATCAGCGACGGGCGGCCCGTGCTGCGGCGAAAGGCGAAACCTACGAGCTCGCGCCCGAACAATGCGCAGAACTCCAACAGGAAGGTATCCAATATTATCATCGATATCTGAGCCTGTTTCAGATCAATGATTTCGACGGCGTAGTGCGCGATACGCAGCGTAATCTCGACCTCTTCACCTTCGTCTCCCAGCATACAGATCGCGAGGAATTTTCCTGGAGCCTCCAACAATTCCGTCCCTACGTGCTCATGATGAACACTCGCGCGAAGGCTTCCATTTTTCTCGGTCAGGGGAAATTTGCGGAGGCGATAGCTGAAATTGAGCGTGGCCGCGAGGCGATCGTGGATTTTTTGCAACAGTCAAACTTTCCGGAGCTGGTGTCGAAGAGTTCCGAGATCGCATTTCTCGATGAATGGCTCGAGGAAGTGAAAGCAAAGCGTCCACTTTCCAAGCTGGAGATCATGCGACGCGAAATGGAAACTGCGATCGCAAAAGAGCTTTACGAGCGCGCCGCGGAGTTGCGCGATGCGATCAAGCTTTTGCAAGCAAAGAAGCATTGAGACTGTAGTTCCTCGCTGACCGGAATTACTTGCCCGGGTCCGACCATGGTCTTCGGCATTGTTCGCGAAGCCTCTATCGGCGATAAAATTGTAAAACCCCTTGCCGGGTTGTAGGCGCTGCCTGAAGTTTCTTTCCTATGGCGACACAACTGACCCAATACGCCCATCCTGAGGCGCTGGTGGAGACCGATTGGCTGGAGAAACATCTCAAAGACGAAGGGATCCGGATTGTTGAGTCGAATGAAGACGTGCTTCTTTACGATACCGGACACATTCCTGGCGCGGTCCATATCGATTGGCGTGCCGACCTGCAAGATCCGGTGATTCGTGACTATATCTCGCCTGAGAAATTTGCGGAGCTTTGCAGCCGTAGTGGCATCACGCCAGACACGACCTGCATTTTCTATGGTGATAAGGCCAACTGGTGGGCCTGCTACGCACTGTGGGCGTTCCGGCTCTTTGGACACGAGAAAGTGAAAATTCTCAATGGGGGTCGTGACAAATGGAAAGCGGAAGGCCGTCCCATGACGCGCGACGTCCCCAAATATGCTAAGACAAATTATCCAGTGCCGAAGAAACGATTCGACAGAGAAATTCGCGCCTTCTTCGATGAAGCATTGGCCCAGAGTAGAAGCGGCAAGCCGCTGATCGATGTGCGCTCACCGGGCGAATACAAGGGCGAGATTACGCACATGCCCGAGTATCCTCAGGAGGGTGTGCTGCGGGGCGGTCATGTCCCCGGGGCGAAGAGCATGCCGTGGAAAACCGCCACCAACGACGACAGCACCTTCAAACCGGCCGCTGAACTGGCAAAAATCTATTTCGATCAATGCGGAGTCGGACCCGAAAAGGAGACAATTGTTTATTGCCGCATTGGCGAGCGTTCGAGTCACACATGGTTCGTGCTCACGTATTTACTCGGACTCGATAACGTGCGGAACTACGACGGTTCCTGGACCGAATGGGGCAACCGAGTAGGCGCGCCCATCGAGAAGAGCGCATAGCTCCCGTTGAGAGCGGTTCGATCTCGACACGCAGGCGATTCTTTTGCCAAACTCCGCCTATATGAAATCAACGATACAAATAATTCTCATTGCGATGGCACTGCTCTCTGTTGAGGGTGCCGGTACGAAAATGTACGCGATTGCTCCGCCGCCTGGGGACAATTATCCCGGGGGCAACACTGCGGCAGGGCAACAGGCCTTCTTGTTTCTCACCAGCGGCCTGTACAACACCGCTGTTGGTTTCTTGTCGCAAGCGGGCAATGCCACTTCAAGTTTTAACACAGCTGTAGGCGCCGGAGCGCTCCTTTCAAACGTCGCCGAGGGAAACACAGCTACCGGCGCTGGTGCGCTCTTAAAGAACACGACAGGCATTGAGAACACGGCCATCGGAGAGTCGGCCCTGTTCAGCAGCATCGCCGGAGACCGAAACACTGCAGTCGGTGCTGAGGCGCTCGTGAACAATACTGGAGGTGCCTTCAACGTCGCTGCAGGTTTCAACGCCCTCGGTGACAACATCACTGGTGCCTCAAACGTAGCGCTTGGCCCTCAAGCGCTCGCGGGAAACACGGTCGGCAGCAATAACACAGCTGTTGGCGCTCTCGCTGGAATTAGCAGCACCGGGGACGGCAACGTCTATATCGGTGCAGGCGTGATCGGTGTTGCTGGCGAGAACAACCATACATATGTGCGCAACATCAAAGATACCAGCGTGAGCGGCGGTAACACCGACACGGTGACGGTGGATCTTACGACAGGCTTGCTCGGTCACCTGAGCTCTTCTGCTCGTTATAAAGAGAACATCAAGCCGATGGGCGACTCCAGTGAAGCACTTTACCGCCTCAAGCCAGTGACTTTTCGTTACAAAAAAGAGGTGGATCGAATTCAATCGCCAACGTTTGGCCTGGTTGCCGAACAAGTGGCCGACGTAAACCCCGATCTTGTCGCTCGCAATTCCGCCGGTCAACCTGAGGCAGTGCACTACGAGCAGGTGAACGCGATGTTGCTCAATGAATTCCTAAAAGAGCACCAAACCGTCGTGGAATTGAGGGAACAAATTTCAGCCCTCGCTGCAACGGTGAAAGCCCAGGCAGCTCAACTTCAGAAAGTCAGTGCGCAAGTCGAGATGCGTAACAGCGCGACGCGAATGGTTGTGAGCGACTGAAGTTGCGAATGGTGGCGGTGCTGGAGCCAGGCACTGGCGATTCGTTAGGCGTTCGCCGCGGCGAACGCCTCTACAAGAATTTCAAACGCGACCGTTTTTTTGCAGAAGCTCATGGATTAACCGCATTCGCCTTTGCTCTTTGGGACTGGAAATCAGCTGGGTAATCGAGCGCCGGATTCGCCGTGTCCAATTTAAGTTTGCCTTAGTCCCAGGTACATTAAAACGGTATTTGCGCGCCAGCAGATCGGTGATCATGACGATGGCAAGCCATGCCTCGCTTCCGAAAAGCGCTTCCATAATCGCAGGGTAAAAATCTTTTTCAAAATCGACACGCTCGATCCTTGGATCGAACCCAGCGAAGACGGCGATTTTTGCTAAATCGAATCGGGATTGTTCCGATGTCGCCGTCGGATGCTCAAAAGCTTCTTCCCACAAAGCGCGGATCGGTTTGTGATCGTGCGTTGTATAAGTCGCAACGGAAAGCCGCTCGTATTCGTTTCCGGGTGTGACTTGTTCACCGCGGACCTCCCATTGCGGGATTTTGAATCCGGCGATGCCGAGCGCGCGCAGATTTGGTCGTACGTAATCAGGAACAAGTCCGAGGTCTTCGCCGATTACTCGCGTGGTGCCGGCTTCGTCCAAAACAACACGCAAGTATTCTTCGCCTTCGCGTTTGTTCGCCTCGGAGTTTTCGGGGGTTTCGTCGTCACGTGGAACGAAACCTGGTGCGCGGCCGCTGGTTCGTTCGAGCATTTGATTCCAATCGAGCGGAAAAAATTGCTTGTTCTTCCGTGGCCGCCAGGGGAACGCATAGATGCGATAAAATCCAAGCACGTGATCAATGCGAAAGAGATGAAAAATGCGCCGGACAGCCCGGACCCGCTCGCGCCACCACTCAAAATCGTCTGCGCGCATTCTGTCCCAGCGATAGAGCGGAATGCCCCAGTTCTGGCCCCATTTTTGCGTGAATACATCTTCTTTGAAGTAAGGCTCGGGAGGCGCTCCGCCACACCAATCGAGCACGAATTCATCCGGCCGCGCGAAAACGTCAGCGCTGTAATAGCTGATGCCGAATGGAATGTCGCCCATCAGTGCCACGCCGCGTTCCTCAGCGTATGATTTGATTGCGCGCCATTGTTGGTGCGCCATCCACTGCACATAACAGAAGAACTTTTGACGCGTTGCCAGCCCTGCTTGTCGATCTTGCGGCAGACCGCGTAACCAGTTTCGCGCTCTTTCTATTGACTGATGTTGCGCCGGCCATCGATTCCAAGCGGCGGAATCCTCATTCTCCTCCATTAAGACGCGGAAAAAGGCGTAATCTCGCAGCCATTCAGCTTCCTCTTCGCAAAATGTTTCGAATTCCAACTGACGTTCTTCGCTGGCGTTAGCGGAGAAATTCGCAAACGCTTTCTCCAGGATGCGCCGCTTCAGTTTTTTGACTTGCCGGTATTTTACTTCGCCAAGACGAAGACTGCGAAGATCGGTGCCAGCGACTGCGGCATCAAAGTCTTGGTGTGTTAAGTCTGGCGACGAGTTTGGCGCCAGGTGCAGCGTGGTTGGCTCTATCGCCATCGCGCTGATCGCGTTGTACGGGCTGTTGTCGGCCCCGGTCTCGTTAATGGGCAGGAGTTGGACAAGCTTGAATCCAATTTGTGCGACCCAATCGATAAATTCCCGGAGCGCGCCGATATCACCGATCCCCAGATCGTCCTCTCCGCGCAGCGCAAACAACGGCACGAGCACGCCCGCAATCTTTTTCTCCGGAGAAATATTCAGTCCTGGATGCGTCATCTTCTCATGTCGAACGAAGTCGAGACATCTCTCATTCTAATTCGTTTTCTCAAACGGCGAGAGATTGAACTCGCTCCTCTCCCGATTCGCTCACCGCTGCCCTGGTGGCTTTGCCGTCCATGTCGCTCGTCCCCTTCGCTCCATTCATCGACTCCTGAGCGCTTCGCCGAAATGCTAACCAATGAATTCAGCGGCGCTGCACCTGCCAGTCTTCGAGCAGCTCGTTTGGGATTTCCTGCAGAAAACGCGATGGCCGTTGGAAAACGTCGCCAAATCCTCCACTCAGACGCATTTGCGGATACGTGAGATACAATTCGTCACGGGCTCGTGTGATGGCCACATAAAATAGACGCCGTTCTTCCTCGAGTGCGTCGCGTGTATCGAGCGAGCGACTGCTTGGAAACATCCCGTCAGTCAGCCAGATCACGAACACTGTGTGAAACTCAAGGCCCTTGGCCTGGTGCACTGACGAAAGATTGACGGCTTCCTTGTCGCCGGCCTGAACCGACGCGGCCTCTGCATCGACGTTGCTGATCAGCGCCAACTGCGAAAGAAATTCGTGCACGTCCTTGAACTGGCGGGCAAAGAGTGCGAGCTGATTCAAATCTTCGCGACGAAGTTCATAGTTTGTGAAGTTCGCCTTGGCATAATCGTCATAGATCGCTTCGACGACAGACGTGATCATTTCCGATGGCATATTGGGTTGACCGGCCGGAGCGATTTCGTCCAGCGTGTGCGTGAGTTGCTCCCAAGCCTTCCTTGATTTCGCCGGAACGTTCATCGCCTTTAGGCGCTGGCCAAAGCTGTAGCCGGGGGCGGTGCCCCCAGCCGCTGTGGACGTTGCTTCAGAGCCGCCCTCAGCGGGCGGGCCTACGGGATCTGCCGCCCACCTTTGCCAGAGATTTTCTGCGGTGCGATTGCCAATGCCGGGAAGCAATTTCACCATGCGTTTGAATGCGACTTCATCGCGGGGATTCGCCACTAAACGGATGAATGAAGTCACATCCTTAATATGTGCCTGCTCGAAAAATCGGATGCCGCTGGTGATTTGATAAGGTATGCCTCGCCGTGACAGCTCCAGCTGCAGCTCGACCGCGTGATAATGCGCGCGGTAGAGCACCGCGATGTCATTGAGATCGACATTTTCATCGCGCAGTTCGAGAATTCGTTGCGCCACAAACTGCGCTTGCTCCGCGCCATCGTTTAGCGCCACAAGACCCGGCTTTAGCGCCTTTGATTCCCGCGTTGCGCTTAAGTTCTTGCGGAATTGGTGAACGTTGGCAGCGATGGCCGCGTTCGCTACTTTCAGAATTTCCGGCACGCTGCGATAATTCATCTCGATCTTGAACACCTGCGCTTCTGGATAACGCTTTGGAAATTCGAGGATGTTTTGAAAGTTGGCGCCGCGCCACGAGTAGATGGACTGGGCGTCATCGCCCACCACCATCACGTTTCGGTGGTCATGCGCGAGCAGATCGACCAGATCAGCCTGGATCTTGTTCGTGTCCTGGTATTCGTCGACGAGAATAAACTGAAACTGCCGCCGATAAATTTCCGCGATTCGTTCGTGCTGCTGAAACATCGACAACGTCTTTTGCAGCAAATCGTCGAAATCCATCGAGTTAGTTGCCTTCTTCTTTTTTTCGTAGCGCTCCCGAACGTCGTGAATCTTCTCGAGTAGCGGCAGGAAATAAGGAAATTTTTCTGCAAGCAATTCCTCCATCGGTTTCTCTGTATTGACGACAAAACTAAAGATTTCCGCGAGCACATCACCTTTTGGAAATCGAATCTCCTTTGGGTCAATTCCTGCGCTGATTACGACTGCGTCGATCAAGTCCTTTTGGTCTTCGCGGTCCATGATGGTGAATCCGCTCGAATAGCCGAGCGCGCTGCCGTGCCGGCGCAGGATCCGGTTTCCTATGGAGTGGAATGTGCCGCCCCAAAGTCCGCTGGCGTCGACCGGCATCAAATTCGCTACACGTCCCAGCATTTCGCGCGCAGCTCTGTTTGTGAACGTGAGAAGCAGGATATTGCGAGGATCGATTCCGTTTTCGAGCAAGTAGGCCACGCGATAAGTAAGGGTGCGAGTCTTTCCCGAGCCCGCACCAGCTATGACAAGAAGTGGACCCGGCGTCGCAGTCACTGCTGCGAGCTGTTGTTCGTTGAGTTCGGCAGCGTAGTCGACATTAGCCGACGTCGGGGCTGGCGCACGCTGCAGCGTATATTGGCGGGACATTTCAGTAATTGCGGATTTTGGATTGCCGATCGCGGACTGCAAAGAACCGCAGCGATGGCAGGTTCGCAAATTCCATCATCGATTATCGACAATTCGCGTACAGACCCAAGCAGACGGATTGGCAAAAACTATTGAAACGGCAATGGAAGGTGTTCACAATGGTCGCCCCTTGGTCCGCCTCCTCCCATTCAGTTTTTTCCTGTTACTGTGTGCCAGTAATTCGCTGCTGAGCGCGGACAAGCAACTTTCGCAATTGCGAGTGCAGCTCAAAGCAGCCGAAGACGCTGCGGACAAGCCTGCGATGATCGAATTGAGCCGGCGCATTCTTGCCATCACTCCGACCGATTCCAACATCTGGCAGACACTTGCGCAAACTGAGCTGGAAACGGACGACCTGGATCGTCTGCAGCAAACACTCGGGGCGTGGCAAAAAGCAGTCCGGCATCCACCGGCGGCGATTGAAGATTTTCAAGGCACGTTATGCTTTAAGCGCAGGGATTATCAGTGCGCGGAGCGGCATTGGCTCGCTTACGTCGCGACGAAGCCGCCCGCATCCGACGCCGCCGACGAGTACGATGGTCTGGCAGACTTGTGTGCGGCACAGGAGCGTTGGGAAGATCACGCAGCTTATCGGGCAAAGGCAATTGCTGCGAAAGATTCGGCAGCGCGCCGCGTCTCGCGCGCAATCGCTTTGCTTCGTCTGCACAAATGGGACGCGGCTTATGCCGACGTCGAGAAAGCGAACAAAATGGACGCCACGGATTCGCAAGTGAAGGAATGGCTGCCGCAATTCGAACGCTTGCAGCTATATCTGCCGCGTATCAAGGAACTCGACGCGGAGATTGCGAAATCGCCAAGCGATTCCGATCTCTTCCTCCAGCGAGCGCGGGTTTTCACTGTTGCCGGCCGGCCACTGCTGGCGCTCGAAGACGCCGAGCGCGCGTTTAAGCTTCAGCCCGCGTCGATGCGCGCGCGCATTCAAACCGGGGAGGCTTTGCTGGATGCGAGTCGCGCAGAGGATGCTGCAAAGCTGCAAATAGGCCGTCTCGCGCGCGATCGCCAGGACGGGCACGTGAGCGAACAGGCTCTGCTCGAGCTCAGCGTGAATGACGCGCTTCTTGCCCAGAATCCCAAAAATGTGGAGGCACTGGTCGCGCGCGCAGGCGTTTTGCGTTCGCTGCAGCAGCTCACTCTGGCCCTGGCGGACGCTCAAGCCGCGATTGCGGTCAACGAGAAGTCCGCCGACGCGCAATTTTTAGCCGCGCATGTTTTCGATGATCTGGGCGAGCAAAAAAACGCATTGCCGCACGCCCGCATCGCAACGGAGTTGGACCCGAACGATCCAGCTAAGTGGTCGTTTCGCGGTGTTCTCGAAAGGCAGCGGGCAGATTTCGAAGCGGCCATTCAATCGCAAACACGTTCACTGCAAATTAGCGAGTCACTTCTCGCGTTGAGCGAACGTGAGGAATGCGAGCGCCGGATTGGGAAGATTGGCGAGGCCGATGCGGATCTTCGTCGGATGCGCGAACTGGCGCCGTAACACGAATGAAGCGTTCAATCTCTATAGCGCTTTGCCTGCTTGTAGCGTGCTCTGTCGTCCTCGGTCAACTCGCCGCGGCGGGCGCGGACGGAGATCAAGAGAAAAAAACATCGAACGCCAAGCCCGATGCGGGCGGCATCGTTATCGAACCGTCTAGCGGTAAAATTGCCGAGGGCGACACGATCACGATCACGTTCCCACTGGGGATGGTTTCGCCGGATCTGATTGATGTAGGTGATCAGCCTCCTCCGTTTGTAAGCGCGCCGAAACTTGAAGGTTCGTTTCTCTGGAAAAGTGAGACCGAAGGCGCATTCACGGTCAGTGGAGTCGTCGCCGGCGCGCACCATCGGTTGACACTCGCTCCAGGGCTTAAAGACGCCACCGGGAAACCGCTCGTGGTGAAGGATTGGAGCGCTGAATTCGGCACGGCCGATTTTTCGATTTCCATCGACGCCAGTGAGCGCGAGCAATTGCCTGCGCGCCCGCAAATTTATCTCGAATCGACTTACGCCGTTCGTCTCGCTGACGCGGCTGAACACATTTATTTTCAAGACCGCGACTCGCGTGAACGTTTCCCGGTCGAAATAATTCTGAAAGACGAGGAGAAAACCACGCAAGGTTTCGGTATCGAGGCGACATCCTTCAGAGTCGCGCCGCGCGAACCGCTTCCCGTTGGACGCACCTTTGATCTCATCATAAACGGCTTGATCGAGCCGAAAAGCCGGCGGCCGCTTCCCTATTTGCAGGTGGCCCCGGTCGGGAAAACTGAACCGCTGAAAGTAGAATGGGTCGCGGCGTTCAATCACGCGCTCGAGGAACCATCGATTCGCATCAAGTTTAACGACGAGGTCGATCCGGTGGAAGTGACGCCGGAGCGAATTCATGTCGAGCCTGCAGTGGAAAAAATGAAACTGCTCGCGAGCAAAGACGAAGTCGAGATCACCGGCAACTTTGATCGCATTCAGCGCTACAGAGTCACAATCTCACCAGACCTGAAAGGCGATCGCGGCTATGGACTCGCTGCCGAATCGCGCTGGGGAGCGACGTTCCGGCCCAAGGAGTCGTGTCTTGTCTTTCCATCCTCACAGGTCTTTACCCGTGCGCGCCAGGAATTGCGCTTTGCATTTTTCCAGGTCAACACGCCGCAGGTGACCTGGAAACTGGCGCGTATCCCGGCAGAGAAACTATCGATTGTTACCGCCCGCGTCAGAGAATTTGAAACCGACGCGCGTGATCCAGTCACCGGGAAAGTAGCAATCAATCCGCGCACAGGGTTCGCGAAAGAGTTCCAAACGGAATTGCTTGTTGACGCCCTTCAACTGCCGGTATCAGCCAGCGGCACCTTCGATGCAACCAGTGGCGACGCAGAAACGCGGCGCGACGTACATTGCACCCCGCCGGGAAACGAAGGGTTTGCCGGCGCGTATTTGTTCGAAGCCAGTGCGATGCTCGCCGATGGGCGAATGGTCGGGAATCGCTCAATCATTTGTGCGAACGATTATCTGCTGACGCAAAAGCGAACGCCAACAACGGTTATCATGCGTCTGGCGAAGATGTCCGACGCCACCTCCGTGGCAGGTGTCACCGTTCGGGCAGTTACCGAAGAGAACATCGAGCTCGCTCGGGCTATTACCGACAAGAACGGCATCGCCCAATTCGCAAAGGACTCGCTTTTCCCGAGATCGCATGACCCCAAAGCGAAGGACGCGCATCTGTTCATTGCGGATACAGCAACGGGCCCGGCGCTGCAATTCGTCGACGGTACATCGTATCCATCAGGGAGTGATTACGCCCGGTCTGGACGGCGACCACAGGTGGAAATTATCACCGACCGCAATTTGTATCGGCCGAGCCAGACCGTGAAAATCAAAGGATTGGTGCGCGATGCGAATAACGCTGGGCTCACCATTCCTGGTGACGCCGAAGTGCGCTGGACCGTCACAGAAGGGTACGGCAGTCGCATTGTTGGCGAGGGCGGTGCGACCGTCTCCTCGTACGGCGGGTGGGAAGCGGAATGGAATGTTCCCGACAAGGCGAAACTCGGCAGCTATGAGATTCGTTGCAGCGTGGCCGGCCGCGAGTACGAAGGGACGAACACCATCAGTATCCAGGAATATCGCGTACCCCTTTTCTCGGTTCTTGTGGAAGCAACTACGCCTGAAGTCGGGACGACCGCGCACGCTCGAGTTTCCTCCGTCTATTTCCATGGAGCGCCAAATGCCGGCGCGCGCGTGCATTGGAAGGCGACCTGGACAACGTCGGCCGAGTACGGTGGTGGCGGCGAAGAGGATTCCTATGTTTCTCGAAAGCGTTTCAATGCCTACGCTGAAGTTGGTCCATCGTTTGATCCAAACGGTGAGGTAGAAAAAGCAATTGAAGGCGACGGGCAAATCGACGCGCAGGGGTTTGTGATGCTCGCCTGCGAATCGCCATTCAAAGACAATCCAGCCGTTGGGCGCGCGAGTGTGGTTTGGCGGGTGGACGTAACCTCGGTCGATGGGCAAACGCTTACCGGTGGAGACACTGCGACGCTGTTATCGTCAGAAACGCGGCTCGGCGTTCGATCTAACGAGCAGGATACCGAGCCCGGCGGAGTGAAAGTTCAAATCGACGCGCTTGACCCGAAGGACCACAAGGTCAACGGAGTTCTTGTTCGGACCGATCTGTTCCACATCACCACAAAGACCGTTAAGGAGCAGATCGCGCCGTTTGTTTATCGCTACCGCAATACAGACGAGTTTACCAAAGTCGCGTCCCAAGAAGCCAACACGCCCGCCGACCTGATTTTTCCGACTACCGAGACGGGCCGATACGTCGTTGCCGTGAGCGCGCCGAAAATTAAAACGCCGCTCGTCAGTGACGAAACGACAGTCACGGGCGAAAAGCCGGCCGAACTTCCGGTGATCAATGAGACAACGTTCAAGATCGAGCACCGCCCCGAACCATTTCTACCGGGGGACAAAGCGGCACTCACGATACAAGCGCCATTTGGCGGTGTGGCGTGGGTTTCGGTCGAAACAGATGAAATTCTGGACACACTTCTTGTTCCAGTAAGAGGCAACGCGGGCCGGGTCGAGGTGCCGGTCAAAAAAGAATACGCGCCAAACGCGACCGTCTCGATTTACCTCGTTAAGCCCGGCGGCGATAAAGAACTACCCAAAGAACGCTTCGCTTACAGTGACATCCAAGTGCGCCGACCCGACCGCGAATTGAAGATCGCTCCGCATCTTCAAAGCGTGACTGCAAAACCGGGTGAACTGGTGCGGGGCGAGGTGGTGGTGACTTCCGAAAATAAACCGGTGCCGGATGCGGATCTTTTGGTGTTCGCAGTGGATGACGCCGTGCTCACGCTGGGCGACTGGAAGTTGCCGCAAATCGGCGACAAATTTTATCCGAAGAATCCTTTTTCCGTGAGCACTTATGAAGCTCTCCATGGTTACATCGATGATCTCGCGAAGCTGCGTTTGACGCAAAAAGGATTCACCATCGGGGATGGTGGCGAGGAAGCCATCACAAACACAAAAAATGTCCGAAAAGAATTTCGTACGCTCGCGTATTGGCAGGCGAGCTTGAAAACTGACGCCGCCGGCAAAGTGGGGTTTGAATTCACCGCGCCGGACAACCTGACGACGTATCGCATCGTTGCAGTCGGTCAGACGAAAGCGAACCAGTTTGGCGGCGACTCGACACAGACGGTGAAAATATCGAAACCGCTCCTGATCGATCCAGCGTTGCCGCGTTTTTTGCGCGACGGCGATGAGGTCGAGTTGCGCGCGGTAGTTCGGCAAAACTTTACGGACACCGACGAGATCGAGGCACGCTGTGTTACGGACGCAAACCTGAAATTACTCGGAACAGATGACCCAATGCAGTCCGCATCACGTGACGCGCCAGTTGTGTTCCGTTTTAAAGCGAAAGTGACTGACGCCGATCTTGCTCCTGCAAAAGTTCGATTCGAAGCGGTTTCGAAATCTAACAAACAGATGTCGGACGCCGTGGAGATCATGCTGCCGGTCCAGGCGCCGACGGTTATTCGCAAGGAGAGTCTGGCCGGTTCGTTTAACGGACCGCAATTTGATGCGCACCGGTCGATGCCCGAAGTCTGGAAGCATGGCCGTGGCCAATTCGCTGCGACGATTTCCACTTCGCCCTGGCTGCCGGAGATGTCCGGCCTGCCAGTGATTTTGCAGTACCCGCACGGTTGTTTCGAACAAATCTCGACGAAGCTTTTGGGCTACAGCCTGATGGCAAATCTGCTGGCGTATTTGCCTGATCTACAGGAGCGCGACGCCGAATATCGGGCCACGCTTGAGCGCGGGATGAAACAGTATGCGGATTCACTGCTCAGCGACGGGATGCTTCCATACTGGCCCGGTGGCGGGACAGGGAACGGTTTCGTTACGTGCCAGGCGCTCTGGTCTGTGAACGAATCCGTGAGTGCTGGGTTCGAGGCTCCTGACGAGCTACGAGAGAAACTTACCGGCGCGGTAACCAAAATCCTGAAAGCACAGGTGCCAACGTCTCGATTTGAAAGGTGCTTCGCACTTTTTGTGCTTGCACAAACCGAGAGCCACGATGATTTCACGAGCGAGTCCCATGAGTTGTATCTCTACCGCAACCTCGGCGGCGATGAAGAGCGGGCGTTGCTCGCAATCGCTCTCCACGGGCAAAACATCATGGCGCGCGAGCAGGAGCAATTGCTGCGCGAAATCGACGTACCGATAAAGGAGCGCGCCTTTAATCCGGCAACGTTCACTTCCATGACACGCGCCGAGGCGATGCGCACGCTTGCGTTTGACGTCATCTCACCGCCCTTTTGGACGAAGCAAAGAAAACAGAAGGCGCGCGATAGCATGTCCAAGTTGATGGATTCTGCGGGAGCGCTCTCGACTCAGGAAAATCTTTGGCTTCTGCTAGCGTTCAAATCAATGCTGGGTACGGAAGCGGCGCCGCCCTTGAACGCAACGCAGCCGCCAGGCGTCAGTTCCAAGAACGGACGCTCGATCGCATGGCTCGACCTAAAAATGGACGACAATCTTGTGGTCAAAGGGCTCAATCAAAGCGCGCTTACGTTTTTGTTGCAGGCCGTATACTCGACCGAGGAAGTCGATACCGATCGCGTGGATCGTGGATTTCGAATCGAGCGCGTCGTCAAAAATCTGACTGAGCCAACTCGCGTTGGTACTTCCAATGCGCCGTTAAAGCTGGGGGATCAATTGCTCATCACGTACCGCGTGTACTCGCGGAAACTTCAGAATTACGTGGCGCTCGAAGATTCGTTGCCCGCTGGCTTGGAAATAGTCAATCCCGATCTCGCGCTCGTTGGAAAATTTTTCCAGCTTCCGCCCGCCGATCCGCAAGATCGTTTACTTGAGTTGTCTTACTCCGAAATGCGCGATCGCTCGGCGCTCCTGTACTTTGATGTCTTCAACCCGGGCTCGGGCACCTATTCAGTTTTGGCACGCGCAACAGCGGCAGGCACGTTCCGCTGGCCTGCCACACAAGTCGAGCCAATGTACGACAGCCGTTTCTCGGGACTGTCGCCTTCAAGTTTATGCGTTGTCTCGGCCGATTAGTTCTGCGTAGTCGCTCATTTGTAATTTGGACGACGATGTTCTTTGTGACCGCAACCGCGGTCATTTGGTGGATTTCGATTCCCGACAGCTTAAAGGGACCGCCCTCTGGAACGTTGACTCTACTGGATTGCCGCGGGCGCGAAATTGCAGAGCTCGCGTCGCCGGAAGCGCGCACTCAATTCCCGGTAACGCTTGAGAAAACGGGTCCGTGGCTGCCGCGCATTACTGTAGCTTTGGAAGATCGACGGTTTTACAAACATCGTGGCATTGACTGGCGTGCAATAGCTGCTGCGTGCACGCGCAATGTGCGATCGCATCACCTCGTTTCCGGAGCGTCGACCATTACGCAGCAGCTCGTGAAATTGGCGACGGGCCGTCAGCAGCGTAGTTGGGCTGGGAAACTCTACGAGGCAATCATCGCCTGGAAGCTCGAACACCGGTGGAGCAAGGACAGAATTCTCGCCGAATATTTGAATCGCAGCAGTTATGGCAATCGGCGCATCGGGCCGGAAGCGGCTGCTCGAGCATACTTCGGCAAACCGGCGCGAGATCTCACATTGAGCGAAGCAGTTTTTCTCGCCGGTTTGCCTCAAGCGCCGACGCGATTCAATCCGTGGCGACATCCCGAGCAAGCAAACAGGAAATACAGTCGCTCGCTCGCGCGGCTGGTTGAGCTGGGAGTCATCACGCGCGATCAGCAATCGTTGCTCGCGCGGCCACCGAAAATCGCGCATACCGATCCGCCGCGCCTTGCCGCGCACTTTGTCGATGCAGTGGTCGCTCGAAACCCGGGACTGCGCGGCACGGTACGAACGACGCTCGATCTCGATTTGCAGGCGACGACTGAACGTTTGGTTCGTTCACATTTATCGGCATTGAATCGGCACGATATCAGGCAGGCTGCAGTGGTCGTTGTCGAGAACGCCACCGGCGCAATTCGCGCCATGGTTGGCTCGGAGAATTACGCCGCGTCCCAAATCAACGGTGCTACGGAACCGCGCAGTTGTGGATCTACTCTGAAGCCGTTTGTTTATCTCGACGCGATTGATAAGAGGCTGCTCACTGCTGCGAGTTTGCTGCCGGATACGCCCGATGCAATCCGCGGTGAATACACCGATTACGATCCCCAGAATTACAATCATCATTATCTTGGACCGGTGCGCTTGCGAGAGGCGCTTGGTTGTTCGCTTAATGTGCCGGCTGTCTTCGCGCTAAGCCGGCTTGGAGCGCGCCCGGCATTTTATCAGCTCCAAAAATGGGGCTTCGATTTTCCGCAGGGTCTGGCGGACTACGGCGCTGGTTTTGTTTTGGGCAATGCCGAAACTCGCCTTGTCGATCTTGCTGCTGCTTATGCGGGACTGGCCCGAGGCGGGACGGCGATGCGCGCGAAATTTCTGACCGGCGAGCATCAGACGGTGACCCGCATCGCCTCGAGAGAGGCAACGGCAATCGTGATCGACATCTTGTGTGATAACGATGCCAGACAGAAAAGTTTTGGGCCGCGATCGCCGCTGGCATTCGAGCAACGCATAGCCGCAAAGACGGGTACGAGCAGTGGCTTTCGCGACGCGTGGACCGTTGGGTTCGACAAAGAACACACCATCGCCGTATGGGCGGGAAATTTCGATGGCCGCCCCATGCGCGATACGTTCGCCGTGCGCGCGGCAGCACCGCTCTGGGCGGCGGTGATCCAGGAGTTACTGCGCCGCGATCACCCCCTTGATCCACCGGAGGAGAACGAGAGGCTCGTGCACCGCGATGTTTGCAAGGCGACGGGGTTGCTTCCGTCCCGTTTCAGTCCGGCAATACTGAATGAACTCTTCCTGGCAGGAACGGAACCGCGCGAAGATTCAGCAGATTATTTTGCGAGCGATGGAAAATTGCTGTTGCCGGACGCATACGGCCGTTGGTGCGTGAGCCGCGACAACACGATCGGCGCGCATGTCCGGTCCGATTTTCGCATCGTCAGTCCGCCACCGAACGCGCATTACGAGATTGATCCTGTTCTGCCGTTCTCGCAACAGATGGTCGAACTCACAGCGGCGGTGGCAAGCGACGTGGAGTGGTTTGTTAACAACGAGCGAATTTTCCCTCAGCAAGACAGCAGGTTTTTCTGGCAGCTCGCGCCTGGCGAGTGGAAATTACGCGCAGTAAGTCGCTTCGGATCCGCCGAAGAAACGGTCACAGTCGAGTAGAATCCGCGATTGCAGGGCCGTAACGCTACGCGGCAGTTGCGGCCGCGCGTTTCCGCGCGTTCGCGTCGAGAATACGCTTGCGCAAGCGAAGAGATTTCGGCGTTGCTTCCACGTACTCATCCGTGTCGATGTATTCGATCGCGCGCTCGAGAGTCATCCGCAGTGGCGCTTCCAGTTGAATTCCTTTGCCTTCGCCCTGGCTGCGCATGTTGGTGAGGTGCTTTTCCCTGCACGGGTTGACTGGCAAGTCGTCCGGGCGCGCGTTTTCGCCTACGATCATTCCCTCGTAGATGTCCTCTTGCGGCCCAATGAAAAGCCGGCCGCGCTCCTGAATACTGTTGAGTGCGTAAGCCGTGCTGACCCCGGATTCCATTGACACCATCACACCGCGAGCGCGTCCACCGATTTCGCCTTTGAACGGCGCATATTCGCGAAAAAGGTGACTCATCAGTCCTTGTCCGCGAGTCAGGTTGACCAGATCGGTCTCGAATCCAATCAAGCCGCGCGTCGGGATGACCGCTTCGATTGATACGCGCGAGGCGTGATGATCCATGCCGAGAATCTCGCCTTTGCGATTAGCGATGGATTGCAGGATGTCGCCGAGATTTTCATTCGGCAGATCGACATACAGATTTTCAAGTGGCTCGAGCAGGGCACCATCCACAGCCCGCCCAAAAATCACTTCGGGCCGCGAGACCATCAGTTCATAGCCTTCGCGGCGCATCTGCTCCACCAGGATTGCGATTTGCATTTCGCCGCGCGCGTTGATCTCAAATGCGGCCGCCGTGTCGGTGTCGTTGACTTGAAGCGAAACATTGCCCCGCGTCTCTCGGATCAAACGCTCCCGAATATGCCGCGCTGTCACAAATTTTCCGTCGCGCCCAGCAAACGGCGAGTCGTTTACGAGAATGCGCATCCGAATTGTTGGCGGATCGATATCGACGAACTGAAGTGGGGCGCGTTCCTCGCTATCGGTTAGGGTTTCGCCGATAAAAATATCCTCGAAACCGGTTAGCCCAATGATGTCGCCGGCGTTCGCCTCCTTGATTTCAACTTGCTCTAATCCCTCGTGGGTGAACAGGGCGCTGACAGTAGCTCGTTCGCGGCGGCCGTCGCGGTGAATACAGACCATTGAATCGCCGACGGCGACGCGACCGCTTACGATGCGCCCCAGCCCAATTCTCCCAAGGTAATCGCTGTAATCGAGATTCGAGACGAGCATTTGGAAAAATGGCTCGGTGGAAATTTTTGGCGGCGGCACATGTTGTACAATCGCTTCGAAAAGCGGTGTCATGTCTTTGGTCTTTTCGTTCAGTTCACGCGTGGCGAAGCCGTCTTTTGCACTGGCGTAGATGATTGGGAAGTCGAGTTGTTCGTCGGTCGCCTTCAACTCGACAAACAGATCGAATACGAGGTCGAGCACCTTGTTGGGACGCGCATTTTCCCTGTCGATCTTGTTAATGACGACGACGGCCTTGAGTTTGTTTTCCAGCGCCTTGCGCAAAACAAA
>Ga0207701_10000640_pt1 | contig 36425 bp, 31 predicted proteins | sample KBSSwiSSwithPhiX_FD_184294 | JGI IMG/M metagenome (GOLD analysis project Ga0207701, IMG submission 184294) | Switchgrass rhizosphere bulk soil microbial communities from Kellogg Biological Station, Michigan, USA, with PhiX - S5 (SPAdes) (version 2) | ecosystem: Environmental > Terrestrial >... | reverse complement strand
ATTTTCAGGCTTACAGTGAGAGATAATGATGGCAAAGAAGAAAGTGATGAGGTTAAAGTAACTATACATGCAGCCCCTGCTCCCCTGGTAAATTCAATACCGGTTGCAGATGCAGGTACTGACCAGACCATCAGCTTCCCTGACTCAAGCTCGACCATCAACGGTGCAAATTCAAATGACACAGATGGTTCAATATCCAACTATGAATGGACAATGGTAGAAGGTCCGGCGCCGGCGACGATTGTTAATCCTGCCAGTCCTTCGACCGTTATCAATAACCTGCATACCGGCGAGTACACTTTTGTGCTCACAGTGCTGGATGACAAAGGCGCCGTAGCCAGGGATACCCTAATGATTTCTGTGATCAACACGCAAAGGTTCACAGAAGAGTTCAAGGTATATCCTAACCCTGCAAGGTCACATATAAATGTTCATCTTACCAGCGATATGTTGGGTATGACGAGGATCACTATTTATAATACGGGTGGAATGATCGTACAATCGACTAACGTAGAAAAGTCACAGCCGCTATTGCTGAAAAAAATGGATGTGGGGAATCTGCAGAACGGCATCTATTATCTTGAAGTAATTATTGACGGAAAGGTGAGAATGATCACTAAGTTCCTGAAGCAGTAATAAACCTCCTTCATTATACGCTAAAGAAAAGGGATGAATTAATTTTCATCCCTTTTTGTTTTTTCGGGTATATTTGTTTTTGAATCAATTTTCAGTGTGTGAATTGGTAAGTTATTTGAGCCAATTTGTGCCAGATTCTGTCCTACATAAGATTCTGCCCTACATAAGATTCTGCCCTATATATTTACTACCAATAGACCTTTGGCAGAATGAACAAAATTCTACTCCTGATTCTTTTTATTATCCCTATTGCTAGCCTGGGACAAACATTTGAAAAAAGTTTAGTGGCGGCTAATGGTGAAAGAATCGGTTTCCTCGAATTTCGTCCTCCAGACTATTCCGGTCCCAAACATCCATTGATCATATTCCTTCATGGGATTGGCGAAAAGGGCAATGGCACTACTCAGCTCAAAAAGGTGAGTTGTTGTGGGGTACCATCTTACATCAAAGATGGAAATAAAATGAGGTTTACCTGGCAGGGTAAAACAGAATCATTCGTAGTGATCTCGCCGCAACTCAATAAAAAATATTCGAGGTGGCAGTTATTCTATACCGAGGAGTTGATCAAATATGCAAAAGCCAGCCTGAACATTGATACTGACCGCATATTTGTAACTGGCCTCAGCCTGGGAGGTGGCGGAACGTGGAGCTATTCTTCCTCCACGCTGGAAAGAGCAGAAACCCTGGCAGGAATAGCGCCGGTAGTGGCTCCGTGTATGATGACTAACGGATGCAATATTGCAAAAGCATCTTTACCGGTGTTTGCAATACATGTATGGGACGACAAGGAAGCGCCTGCAGTGTGTACGATCAATGCAATTAAAGAGATTAACGATTGTAATCCATCTGTAACTCCCAATCTCATTATGTATGCGAGTGGCGGGCATCATGTATTTGTTCACCGGGCATTTGATACTGCGCACATATACCAGGATCCGAACCTGTACGAATGGTTTCTTGCACAGAACAGGAAGTTTGCTCCAAATAAAAAGCCTTTAGCCGAGGCAGGCCCTGATCAGTCAATCACCACTTATGATACCGGGATAAGTTTATCCGCTTCAGCTTCTTCTGATCCAGATGGCAGCATTGTAAGATACATCTGGAAAAAAATTTCAGGACCAGACAATGGCACACTTGAGGGATCTTATACCAGCACATTAAAGATCACCGGACTCACTACAACTGGAACGTATAAATACCGGTTAAAGGTGATCGACAACCGCGCTGAATGGACCTATGACACTGTAGTTGTGATTGTAAAAAAGGGAGAGCCAATTGCAAATTCCATTCCTTTGGCAAAAGCCGGCGCAGATACAACAATTCAGTTTCCTGCCGATTTTACTCTTGATGGAAGTGCATCTTCAGATCCTGATGGCAACATAACCGGTTTCCTGTGGACAAAAATCGAGGGACCTGAAAATTATGCTTTAGCTGATCCACGGAACATGAAAACTGCTGTTACCGGACTAACTGAGGGTACATATACCTTCAGGCTTGCGGTTACAGATAACAGGGATGGAACTTCAACAGATGACATAACTGTTACGGTAAAAGGAGTAACGGATCCCGATATTCCGGATGATCCTGATGATCCAGATGATCCTGACCAGCAGAGTCAACTACCCCGGCCGCTTTCACCACGAGAAATAATGATTTATCCAAATCCTTCAAAGAGTAACATTACACTTGTATTGAACTCCGCTGTGAACGGAAATGCAGTGGTTGTTATCTACGACAATATAGGAAGGCTCATGAAAAAAGATTCATTCTTTAAAACACAAAACAGTTTTCAGCAGAACCTGAATACATTAAATCTTAGAAGTGGATTATTTTATATTGAAGTGATCATCGGAACAGGCACAAAGCTGCATACGAAGTTCATCAAACAATAATTATCGGAACGGTTTATAAAACCTGATCGTTGCAAGTGAAAGCATGGGCTTGTCGCCGGGAGTATCTCCATAAGCATAAACGGAAGAAAAATCATTGAGGTTGTATAAAGATTTTATCCTGGTCACTTTTTCTTCACCATGACAATTCTTTCCATCTATCTTCCCCGTAATTCTGTTATCATTTATTATAAGTTTTGTTGCCAGGCATTTTATACCGTTATTATCGCACCAGGTTCTTAACCAATTTTCGGGCGATGCAGAAACCACCACAATTTCGGCTCCGCCTTCATTAAGCTTTTTTATTTCATGCAGCGCTTTTGGACGAATAAGTGAAGGAAGTTTTTCTATAATGAACTTTTCGCAATGATCTCTGAATTCTTCAGCTTTCATTCTACCAAAAAAATAACGCAGCATCATTTCTTTCGCACGCTGGTTTGAAACGATATGAAGTTTATAGAGCAGAAGAGCGGGAGAATGAATTAAAAAGCCGAGGTAAAAAGCCTGGTCACCTTTTACATACTTTATAAACTCGAGCAACGAATCTTTCCTGGTGATGGTTCCGTCAAAATCAAAAAAGGCGATGACCTTTTTCACAGTTTCAGTTTTTTAAACATGAACTCAGGTATATTTTTTATGATCAGCATGATGTATCTCCAGAACCATTTAACAAACACAACATTTTTTTTATTCTTTACAGCTCCATATACTGCATCTGCAACTTCTTCCGGTTTTGCCGTAAGCATTTTAGGAAGAGCAATATTCTCAGTCATTTTTGTATAAACAAATCCCGGTTGAACAGTAACCACATGTACACCTTTCCGATAAAGGCTGTTTCTCAATCCCGACAGGTACGCGGTAAAGCCGGCTTTAGCACTGCCGTAGAGATAATTACTTTGGCGGCCCCTTATTCCGGCCACCGAACTAATTCCCACAATAACCCCTTCATTTGCTGAAGCATAATAACGGGCAACAATATTCAGAACAGATACGGCACCTGTGTAATTGGTGTGAATGATTTTGCTCGCCTGCGTCCAGTCTTCAACTGCTTTTTCATTTTCTCCCAACAATCCGAATACACAGATCGTAACATCAGGTTTGGGTTCAAGCTCTTCAAAAAAAGACTCATGCGTATCGAAGGCGAGTGCGTCAAATTCATGTATTGATACCCGGGAAGTGTATTTTATTGCAAGGTCGGATTGAAGTGGTTCGAGACGTGTAACATTGCGTGCGGCCAACTGTATGTTATACCCTGCTGAAGCAAACTTTTCTGCTATAGCAATCGCCATATCGGAAGCTGCCCCTAATATCAATGCTGTTGGCATGTGTATAATGTTATTACGTTGTCAATAATAATCTCTCTGACTGAACAGATGACAATTTATTTGTTGGGTTGTATTTCCTGACTATGCTTTTAAATTCTTCTATTCTTGGATAACCTTTAAATAAAATCTCAGGCTTCATCCGTGCATCCTTTGACATATATAATCTCCCTCCATATTGCAGAACAATCTGATCGAGTTCATCAAGAAATCTGAAAAGACCATCACGTACCGGAAAATCCAGTGCTAGAGTAAAACCCTCCACAGGGAACGATATCAGGCTGTCCTGTTTTCCGAAGACCTTGAGCACAGCAAGAAATGAGCCGAGTCCTTCATTACTTATCCTTTTCAGGATATCTACAAGGCCCTGTTTGGCCGAAAGCGGCAACACAAACTGGTATTGAACAAATCCCTTTTTTCCATAACCCCTGTTCCAGTGAAGAATAGCATCCAATGGATAAAAGAAAGGTTCATAGGAAACCACATTATTTTTTTCTTTCTTAAAATTCTTACCGTAATAAAGAAAGTTGAACACCCTGACTGTAAACGTATTCAATACCCATGAAGGCAGATTAAACGGGAAAGTTATTTTCATTTTTCCACGAACATCCAGCTTCCTCTTTTTTTGTTTTTCATTCAGTTCACTTTCCCTGGCATGCTCGCCAACTATCAATATGCCGCGACCGAATTGTTCACCTTTTGTGAGACAATCGATCCAGGCCATCGAATAAGTATAGTCTTTATATTTTTCAAAAAGAGAGATCAACTCCTCAAGATTCTCAGCTTTGATCTGTTTCTGACTTACGTAAGAAGTCTCAATTTTTTTAAGACGAAACTTAATTCGTGTAATTATTCCTGTTAGTCCCATACCACCACATGTCGCTTCGAACAGATCTGTATGGTTCGATGGTGTGCAAGTGATCACCGAACTATCGGCAACCATCACATCCATTTCAATGATATGATTGGAAAAAGATCCGTCAACATGATGATTTTTTCCATGCACGTCACTGCCAACTGCGCCGCCAACAGTAATGAATTTGGTTCCGGGAGTTACAGGCAAAAACCATCCTTTAGGCACAATCACTTCGAGTATTTTATCGAGCGTCAGTCCGCTCTGGCACTCTAATATTCCATTATCCGTATCGAAAGATAATATCCTTTTATAGTGTAATGTTGAAATTGTATTATCAGCAAGTGAAGCATCACCGTAACAACGGCCATTACCACGTGGAATAAAGTGGCTGGTAGTGTCCATCAGTGTTGAAAGTTGTTCAGTAAAGGTGAAACTCTTTACATCACTCTCCATCCTGGGATAATTTCCCCAATTCGCAATCTGCTGCTTCATTTCTTGAAAAAAGTTAGGTCGCGTAAATATAAGATCACAAAGAAACTGGCGGCCCACAGTAACAGGGTGATCTGGATGAACCTGTCTTTATACAACACATCTGTGGGGGACCCTGCTTTATTATTGATGAAGGTGATCTGCAGGTATCGCATGAGTGCTGCAATTACAAACAAAGAAGTATAAAATAACCTGTAACCGAATTTCAGGTTTGCGGCGGGTGTAACTGTAAAATTGACATAGGAAACGATCAGGATCGCACAGAAGAGTCCGAGCAGCGTATTCAGAAATTCCAGGCTGTACCCTTTCATCGACTTTCTCATTTCGGTGCCGGTGTTGATCTTCAGCATGATGTCGTCGCGCCTTTTTGCAAGTGCCATGAACAACGCAAGAAGGAAGGTCATGATAATGAACCATTCTGTAGTATTCACATGTGCCAGCACCGCCCCGCCTTTTACCCTTAACACAAACCCTGTAGCCAGTATCAGAATATCGATGATCGAAATATTCTTAAGCCCGAATGAATACGCCAGGTTCATCAGGTAATAGATACCGGAAATAAACAGGAATTTACCACTGTTATCTACAAGGTATGCGATGGTAAAACCAGACAGGGTAAGTACTACGCTCAGAATAAGCGAATATGTTTTGTTTACAGCCCCTGAAGCAAGTGGCCTGAATTGCTTTTCAGGATGCTTTTTATCTTCCTCAATGTCACGGTAGTCATTTATGATATAAATGCTGCTCGCAAGAAAGCTGAAGGCAAAAAAACCACCGATCAGTAACCCGATCTTATCAAGCTCAAAAAACTTACCCGCAAAAAATAATGGGACAAACAGGAAGAGATTCTTAGCCCAGTGTCTGGGCCTTAAAAGTTTAATATAATGCTTCATGATCGCAGGCCGGCACAAGATAGTTCACAAAAGGCTTTGATGCAATATTATTGGCGGTTAGATTTGCATTTAATGAACCGGTTGAAACGTATTCTTACCATCGCTGAAGTACTTATTATTGTAGTTATTGCATTGATCCCTCTATTCCCGAACCTCCCTTACCGTTTAAACAGTTACCTCTCATGGGAGGGAGCTTACAGAATGGCAAACGGACAGGTACCTTTTAAGGATTTCGGCATGCCGCTGGGATATATGTACTGGGTTATCCCCGCGTTTTTTTTCAAGGTTTTCGGCGCCCAGATGATAACTCTCGTGAAGGCACAGGTGCTGATCAATATTCTCGGGGGGCTTTGCTTCAGGTGGATGCTTAAAAGCCTCAATGTTCCGGCGGCCATCAGTTTTGCCGGAATTCTCGTTTTCTGCCTTACCTATTCTCTTCCCAACTACTGGCCCTGGTATAACAACACAGTGATTTTTTATGAACTGGTGGCGCTCGCTTTCCTTATACATTTCCTTACCCGGAAGACCACTAAATGGGGGTTTGCCTGGCCTGCCCTTTCCGGCGCCTTTGTATTTTTTTCCTTCTTCACTAAACAAGATGGAGGCGGACTGGCCCTGTTGGTTTGCCTGGCCCTCCTGATATATGATGCAGTGATTGAAAAAAGATGGACACCGGTAACGGTATTTATCGGTGGCATGCTGGTTACAGGATTACTCATGATCGTACCTCTGATGAATTATGGTTTTGGATACTGGTTTAATCATGGCCAACCCCCACACAGTTCCAGGATTTCCATTTCAGATATTGTAAAAGAATTTCTGCTGCAGTCGCAATGGCTCAAATTTTATCTTGCCATTATCATCATCTTATTATTCGCTTCCATTAAAAATTTCATCGTATTCCTGCAAAACAAGCAGATGATGCTGTTCACTTTGCTTACTCTCGGCATTATTGCAGAAGCTATCGTTTTCCAGGTGACCAGCTATCTGCCTGTCGACAATAACATCTTTTATCATGCTTTTGCTATTGTGTATATTCTCACATTGCTTACTTCACTGCTTCCCATAAATGTTAATACCTGGAAAACAACAATCGTAGTAAGTGCGTGTGTTCTTTTGTGGTGGAGCCAGACATACTGGAAATACATTGAACGTTTTGTTATCCCTTCCAAACATGAAATCTATACTTCGCATACGCATGCAGGTTATACTTATGCTGACGTGGTAAACCGCAACACCTACATGATCGAAATTGATACAACAGCTGTTCCGTTACACGAATGGAGGTTAAGCAATCTGCCAACACTCAAAAAAGTTTTATTGCCCGGGCCAACAGTGGATGGTATTGACCGCCTCATGAATTCGCCGCTTGTAAAAAGTGACAAGAAACTTAAAGTGCTGAACATGTCGGAGCTTACCACGCTTGCAGCAGAAATTCCATTTGACCTTGAAACAGGCAAGGATTATCCTTTGTGGTTCCATAAGGGCGTGGGCATGTTCGATAAAGAAACAAACATGTTCATCAGCCGGGTAAAAAATAATTATTACGATCTTGTACTATTTGAATACGTTCCTTATTCAAACAATATCTATCCATTCAGTGTGAGAGAAGCACTGATGGAAAACTATAATCGTGTCGATACATTCCCCGTACCAAGAAATCCTTCTTCGCATGCGTGGATAGAAATATATGTCCAAAAGAAATGATAACATATTATCCAGTCCTATTGAGTATTTGAAGGGTGTGGGGCCGCAGAGGGCTGAACTACTGAAAAAAGAGCTGGGCATATTCACATTCAAAGATCTGCTCGAACATTTTCCTTTCAGGCATATCGATAAAACGATAGTTACACCGATCATTGATCTCGGCGCAAATACAGACTGGGTGCAGGTTTCAGGAAAGATTACAGGTTTAGAAATAGTTGGAGACAAACGTTCAAAGCGACTGGTCGCCGAATTAACAGATGCAACAGGCTATATTGAACTGGTTTGGTTCCAGGGAATATCCTGGATACAGAAAAGCCTGGTTACCGGTCAGCGATATCTTGTTTATGGCAAAGTAAGTTACTTCAACGGAAAAGCACAGATCTCTCACCCTGAAATGGATCCGGTTATACAGGAAGTAAAAGACACAAGAAATTTTCTTGAACCTGTTTATGCAAGCACGGAAAAATTAAAAGCCCGTGGACTCGGAGGCCGCCAGCTTGCAAAGCTTACTCATACCCTGTTCACGATAATACAGGAAAGAGATGTTCCTGAGAATTTGCCTCTCCCAATTATTACGATGATGAAGCTGATGCCGAGGTACAGGGCATTTTCAACTATTCATTTTCCATCAGCACCAGCACATTTTGAAGAAGCTGTCAGGAGATTGAAGTTTGAGGAGTTGTTTGTTGCGCAGCTTCGTATGGGTCTTGTAAAACTTCAGCGGCACCGGTTCTCCAAAGGGGTCGTATTTGGACAGGTTGGCGACCTGTTCAATACTTTCTATAGTAATTTTTTACCTTTTGAATTAACTGGTGCGCAAAAAAGAGTGATCAGGGAAATACGAAAGGATCTTGGTTCGGGAAAGCAGATGAACAGGTTACTGCAGGGCGATGTTGGAAGCGGTAAAACTATTGTGGCCTTGCTTTGTATGCTGCTTGCTTGTGATAATGGTTTTCAGAGCTGCCTGATGGCACCAACCGAAATTTTAGCGAGGCAACATTTTCAGAATATCAGCAACCTGTTGCACGATCTTCCCGTAACTACAAGATTGCTTACAGGTTCAGTTAAAAGCGCCGGGAGAAAAAAAATTTTGCAGGAACTTAAAGATGGAACGATTGATTTACTGGTAGGGACCCATGCGGTGATTGAAGATGCTGTTGAATTTAAAAATCTCGGTTTTGCTGTTGCCGATGAACAGCACAGATTTGGTGTGGCACAGCGGGCGAAACTATGGACCAAAGCCTTAATACCACCGCATGTGCTGGTTATGACCGCCACGCCTATTCCACGCACGCTTGCAATGACTGCATATGGCGACCTTGACTACAGCATTATAGACGAGCTGCCCCCGAACCGTAAACCGATCCTGACGGTTCACCGTTATGATCACTCGAGACCACAGGTGATGGACTTCATCAGGTCGGAGATCAAAATCGGAAGACAGGTATATATTATTTTTCCTTTAATTGAAGAGTCGGAAAAACTGGATTATGAAAATCTCTTTAAGGGCTATGAAAATATTAAAGCATGGTTTCCTGAACCAAAATATTACATCAGCATGGTGCATGGACAGCAACCAAATGATATCCGGGATACCAATATGCAACGATTCAGGAATAAAGACACTCAGATAATGGTGGCAACCACGGTGATAGAAGTAGGGGTAGATGTTCCGAATGCAAGTGTAATGGTGATTGAAAGCGCAGAAAAATTCGGATTGTCGCAACTTCATCAGTTGAGAGGCAGAGTGGGAAGAGGTGCCGAAAAAAGTTTTTGCATAATGTTAACTGGCCCAAAATTGGGAAAGGAAGCAAGGGAACGTCTGAAAACGATGGTATCCACGAATGATGGATTCAAAATTGCAGAAAAAGATCTTGAATTGAGAGGCCCTGGAGAGATTGAGGGTACCCGGCAAAGCGGCGCATTGAACTTAAAACTAGCTGATCTTCTGCAGGACAAACAATTACTTGAAACAGCCAGGAACCTGGCATTGGACCTTCTCGATAAAGATCCCGAACTGGCATCACACGAAAATTCATCTATAAAGGAATACCTACGGATGTTAACCGGGAAAACGCCCTGGAGCAAGATTTCGTAAGTTTTTTTAAGCCCTGGGAATTTTAATATTTGCGTGACTTTAACATACTTATTTATTACATTGTAAAAAAGAAACTTTGATCAGAAGCAGCGTAATTTTCGCATGTTTTTTCATTGCCCTCCTACCCAGTTTATCAGCCCAAACCGGCCCATCTACTTTTGAATTTATTGAGAACAAGGGTCAGTGGAATCCAAAGGTTAAATTCAAGGGTGAATTAGCTTCAGGAGGTTTCTTCCTTAGACAGACGGGGTTTACAGTACTGCTTCATCATCCTGATGACCTTAAAATTTTCAACAACCATCTGCACGAAGAAAATCCGGATAAAAAGAATAAAAAAATTGATTACAGCAAGGATCTTTCCGGCCAGGTAAAAGATAATAGTCTTACCAGGAAGAAAGATGTTATCCGTTCACATGCATATGAAGTTGAATTTACAGGCGCCAGCCCGGATGCGACTATCACACCTTCTAAACCGTTACAGTCTTATAACAATTATTTTATTGGCAACGATCCGGCTAAATGGGCAAGTAATGTGAAGCTATACCAGGTTGTAGAATATAAAAATATCTACCCGAATATAGATCTGCGTTATTATTCAGAAAACAGTAAGCTCAAATACGACCTCATAATTCATCCCGGTGCGGATCCTTCAAAGATTGTTCTGAAGTATACAGGTGCAGACAAGCTATCCATAAAAAATAATGAGCTAGTTATAAAAACAACAGCCGGCGAAGTGAGGGAATTGTATCCTTACAGCTTTCAACCGGATAATATTAAAGGCAGAAAAGAAATCGCCTGTAAGTATGTTTTGTCATCAGATAATACTGTTAAGTTTCAACTGGGGGAATATTCAAAAAATACAGTCCTTGTAATTGACCCCTCACTCATATTCAGTTCCTTCACCGGCAGCCGGTCTAACCAGTATGGATTTACAGCTACACCCGGACCGGATGGGTCACTGTTTTCAGGAGGTATTGTATTTGGCCCCAACTTCCCGGTAACTCCCGGAGCCTTTCAAACGGTGTACGCAAATGGAAGCGGGGAACTTGCCACCGATATCGGTATCATGAAATTCAGCCCTAATGGATCACAAAGGTTGTATGCAACCTATATCGGCGGCAATCACAATGAATATCCTCATAGTCTTTTCAGCGATCCGCAGGGAAACCTTGTTGTGATGGGTCGTTCCTATTCCGATGATTATCCTGGGCAGAGAGAAGGTCCTGGCGGTGCACATTCATGCGACATTGTTGTAACAAAGCTCAATGCAGCGGGATCCGCACTAATAGGATCATTGATAATAGGCGGATCAGGACTTGATGGCGTTAATATTGAGGACATCCAGCAAACAGGTAATTACGAGAATCACACAACCCTGATCAGAAATTATGGTGATGACTCCAGAAGTGAAGTGATCCTCGATGCAGCAAATAACATTTATGTAGCCGGACAAACCCAATCCAGCAACTTTCCTATCCGTGGAGGCGGTTTTCAGCCTGCATATGGAGGCCAGCAGGATGGTGTGGTATTGAAGATCAATCCTACCTGTACTGCGATTATCTGGAGCTCTTATCTTGGCGGCCCTGGCGATGACGGCGCATTTGTGATCGATATCAGTCCAACAACCGGCGATCTGTATGTAGGTGGCGCATCTACAGGTGGATTCCCCGGTATAGGCGCAGGGCCGATGGGGGGTGGTTATCTGGGCGGACAGACAGATGGGGTGGTAAGTATCATCAGGAATAACGGGTCAGCAAAACTTAAGTCTGTTTACCTTGGCACAGGCAATGTGGACATCATTTACGGGCTGAAATTTGACCTTCTTGGGTTCCCTTACATAATGGGTGTTTCAAGAGGCGGTGGATGGCCGGTAATGAATGCAGTATATTCAAATCCGGGCTCTTCCCAGTTCATTGCAAAACTGGCACCGGACCTTTCGGCTTTTCAATATTCAACATTATTCGGTAGTGGAAATCCCAAGCCCAATATGTCGCCTGTTGCTTTTCTTGTAGACCAATGCGAAAACGTTTACATATCTGGTTGGGGTGGTTGGATAAAACAAGCACCAGCAAGCGATCCTTTCGACCAGGCCGGGGTTCGTGATATGCCTGTTACCGGTGATGCAATAAAGGGAACAACCGACAATGAAGATTTTTATTTTACGGTGATCCAGAAAGATGCTTCAAAGCTTTTATATGGATCATTCTTTGGTCAGGTTGGAGGTGATTATGGTGAACATGTTGATGGTGGTACCAGCCGTTTCGACCAGCGGGGAGTGATTTACCAGGCTATATGCGGAAACTGCGGCGGTGGTGCCGTGTTCCCAACCACTCCAGGGGTGATTGGTCCCGTAAACGGAGCTGCGGGAGAAGAAGGTTGTAACCTCGCGGCAGTTAAAATAGCTTTCAACTTTGCCGGTGTTGCATCGGGGCCGCGACCTACTGTGAATGGTTTCCGGGATTCGCTTGGTTGTGCTCCATTTACGGTTACCCTGCAGGATACAGTAAGAAATGCTGTAAGTTATATATGGACGTTCGGTGATGGCTCACCTGATTCGGCTACAACAAATTTTGAGGTAACTCATACTTATTCAAATGTTGGATCATACACGATCAGGTTGATTGCTATAGACACCACTACCTGCAATGAACGGGATACCGCATTTACCACAATTACCGTTAGCTCAAACCGTGCAAACATCGGTTTCAACTTTGATAAACTTGCTCCATGTGAAGCGCTCAATTACAGGTTCGACAACACTTCTACAATAAGTGCCGGCGCAAAACCTTTTACTGATTCGAGCTTCGTTTGGGATTTTGGCGATGGAAGCCTGCCCGTTCACGCTGGTACCGGTTCAATAACCAGGTCATTTGCCCAACCGGGTACTTATAATATTAAACTCTACCTGGTAGACATGGGCTACTGTAATTCGCCTGATTCGATCGTACAGCAGGTATTTGTGAACCCATTGGTGGAAGCCCGGTTTGAAACTCCACCCACCGGTTGTGCGCCTTATGATGCAATATTTACGAATACTTCTTTGGCCGGACGAACTTTTGAATGGAACTTTGGTGATGGATCGCCCATATCAAATGATGTGAACCCAACCCACACTTACCCTGATCCCGGTACCTATACCATATCATTGACTGCCCACGATCCGGGAACATGTAACCTTGTTGATGATACCTCTATCACAATAACAGTATCCAACAGGCCAACAGCTGAATTTTCGTTCACGCCTGTTGTGCCCATCCAGAATAAACCACATATATTCAATAACCTTTCGTCTGGCGGTGTAAGATATAAATGGCTTTTCGGTGACGGTGACTCAGTTATTAAAACAACCAGGGACACAGTCCTTCACCAGTACAATGCAACAGGAACTTACAATGCATGTCTTGTTACCTACAACGAATTTGATTGTACTGACACCGCATGTCATGAAGTGCAGGCAGACATATTACCATTGCTCGATGTTCCTAATGCATTTACTCCCGGAAGATTCGGAAGAAACTCGGTGATAAAAGTGGAAGGATTTGGAATAGGACGCATGACCTGGAGAATATATAACCGTTGGGGACAGGTAGTATTTGAAACGAACGACCGCAAAACCGGGTGGGATGGAACATCAAAAGGCCAGCCGCAACCTGTAGATGTTTACCAGTATACGCTCGATGTACAATTTACGGATGGCACTACCAAGCGAAAAACCGGCGACATCACTTTAATAAGATAAGAGAAAAGGAGGGTTGAATATGATCAGAAGTTTAATGATGCTGATGTTGGCAGTACTTACTGCGGTCGCTGTAAATGCACAGGATCTCCATTTTTCTCAATGGTTCAATTCACCTCTTACCACGAACCCCGCCAATACAGGCTTTATTCCTGAGGCAGATTACAGGCTCGGTGTAAATTACCGGAACCAGTGGTCGAGCATCATGAGCATTCCATATAAAACAATGAGCATTTGGGGTGATGTGCAATTGCTGCGTGAAAGAATTGAATCGGGATGGCTTGGAGTTGGCGGTGTGATATTGAGAGATGTTGCGGGATCTGGTTCACTCACCTCTACAAAAATTTATGGATCTGTAGCCTATCACCAGATGATCAGTGAAGCACATTTGCTTTCAGCTGGATTCAATGTAGGTTGGTCGAATAAAAGAATAAATTCCGCAGACCTTAAATTTCCCGATCAGTTCGACGGGCGTTTCTTCGATTCTAAAATTCCCACAAGTGTAGTACTCGACAATCCCAGTGTGAATTATTTTGATGTGCAGGCCGGATTGAACTATGCGTTTTTTCCTAACGAATTCTTATATGTGAATGGTGGTATATCAGCAGCTCACCTTAACCGTGCGAGAGAATCTTTCTTCGATACGGATATTGACAATACCGACAACAGGATTTCCATGCGCTATACTGCATTTGCAAATGCAAGCTACAAATTGAACGATGATGTGATTGTGAACCCTATGGCCTATTACACCAGGCAGGCAAGCTCATCTGAACTTGTGGCAGGTGGTAATCTTCAGTATAATTTATCAGGCGATGGTGAATCGCAGCTGATCGGAGGATTATACCTGAGGCCCGGTGATGCGGTAATACCAGTTATAGGTTTTCAATGGAAAAATCTCAGACTGATGTTTAGTTATGACGCCACAACATCATCACTCAAAGACTATAACAACGGACGCGGTGCCTACGAATTCGCACTCATTCACAACGGGTTCTTTAATGAGTACAACGGCGACAAAAGGCAATCATTCTGTCCTACTTTTTAACCACCACATTGATCATTTGCCGGGGCTTGTAAATAATTCTTTCAAAAGAATTTCCTTCAATCCATTTTTGTATGGTTGAATTTTCAAGCACGATCTTTTTAAGATCGTCTTCTGTTATATTCAGATCGATATTTATTTCAGTTCGCTTTTTGCCATTAACTGAAACAGGGTATGTAAATGTAGATTCAACAAGATACTCCTGCTTCAATTCAGGAAATGGTTCTTCTATGATCGAACTTTCATTTCCCAGGGAATGCCATAACTCTTCAGTTACATGAGGAGCATATGGTTGAAGCAATACCAGTAGTGGCGCGAGTATTTCTTTTTTATGGCATTTGATATCATTGAGCTCATTCACTGTTATCATAAATGCACTTACGCCTGTGTTGAATGAAAACCTTTCATTATCGTCCTTGATCTTTTTAATAGCCTTGTGCAGTATCTTCAATTCATCCCTGGCCGGTTTTTCCTCTGTCCACACTTTCCCTTTCGTCTCATCATAAAACAGGCGCCACAATTTCTTAATGAACCTGTGCACACCTTCAATGCCTTTGGTATCCCAGGGCTTGCTCATTTCGATCGGACCAAGGAACATCTCATACATACGGAAGGTGTCGGCGCCGTACTTTTCAACAAGGTCATCGGGGTTTACAGTGTTGTATTTGCTTTTGCTCATTTTCTCAACCTCACTGCCCGTGATGTATTTACCTTCTTCAAGTATAAATTCCGCGTCTCCGAACTCTTCTCTCCATTTTCGGAAAGCCTCAACATCCAGTTCAACACCATCTACCATATTAACGTCTACATGAATGGCATCTGTTTCGTAGTTTAATTTCAAACCATTCGAAACAAATTTATTTGTACCGTGAACCCTGTAAACAAACCTGCTCGATCCCTGTATCATACCCTGGTTCACCAGCTTTTTAAATGGTTCGTCGAAACCGATGTGACCAAGATCATAAAGTACTTTTGTCCACATCCTGCTATACAGCAAATGCCCCACTGCATGTTCGGTACCACCGATGTAGAGGTCAACCTGGTTCCAGTAATCCGATGCACTCCTGCTGCAAAATTCTTTGTCGTTCTGAGGATCCATGTATCTCAGGAAGTACCAACTGCTGCCAGCATAGCCGGGCATTGTATTCGTTTCAAGACTTCCTGAGGTCCATTCAGGAATATTCGCGAGAGGTCCTTCACCATTTGGCCCGGGACCGTATGAATCTACTTTAGGCAGATCAAGCGGTAGCTGGCTTTCATCCAGGGGAACGGCAATTCCATCGATCCATCGTATGGGGAATGGTTCGCCCCAGTAACGCTGACGGCTAAACGCAGCATCATGGATCCTGAAATTCACTTTCCTGGCGCCTGAGCCATCTTTTTCTATCCTTTCTATGACGATGCCGATCGCGTCAGACATCTTCATGCCATTTAGAAAATCACTGTTTTCAAGAATGGCGTCCTTTGTAGGGTTCGCCTCTTCTCCATTATAATGTTTGCCGATAATGTTTGTGATAGGGATATTGAAGTGAGTAGCAAATCTGTGATCACGTTCATCTCCGCAGGGCACTGCCATGATGGCCCCGGTGCCATAACCGGCAAGCACATACTCTGAGATCCAGATAGGTATGGGTTGCTGGTTAAACGGGTTCAAAGCATATGCACCTGTAAATACACCACTGATCTTTTTTTCAGCCATCCGCTCCCGTTCACTGCGGCTTTGAACATAATTAATGTAATCGTTAACATTCCCTTCATGTTCTGTTGTTGTGATCTGGTTAACGAGCTCATGTTCAGGAGCAATAACCATAAAGTCTACACCAAAAATGGTATCGGGTCTTGTGGTGTACACCCTGAGCTTGAGGTCTTCTTTGTCTTTGATCTTAAAATCTAATTCGGCTCCGGAAGATTTTCCTATCCAGTTGGTCTGCATGTCTTTCATCGCTTCGCTGAATTCGATGCGTGAAAGTCCTTCAAGCAACCTGTCGGCATATTCAGTGATGCGCAGGTACCATTGTCTTAATCTCCTTTTTACCACCAGGTAACCTCCGCGTTCACTCCTGCCGTTGATCACTTCATCATTGGCGAGCACCGTACCCAGCGCTTCACACCAGTTCACTTCACCAAAGCTGCAGTAAGCAAGCCTGTAGTTCATGAGCAATTCCGATTTTTCAAGTTCGGAGAGCTTATCGAAATCTTTCAGTTTTGGAATGAGTGTTTCAATCGGTTCAGCCCTATTGGTTTCGCGGTTGTACCAGCTTTTAAATAATTGCAGGAATATCCACTGCGTCCATTTATAATATTTCGCGTCGCTTGTGCGTACCTCGCGGTTCCAGTCGAACGAAAAACCCATCTTATCGAGCTGGATCCTGAATGTGGTGATATTGTTCTCGGTCGTAACGGCAGGATGCTGTCCCGTTTCGAGGGCATACTGTTCGGCGGGTAACCCGAAACTGTCGTATCCCATGGGATGAAGCACATTAAAGCCCTTTGACTTTTTATAACGTGAATATATATCTGAAGCTATATAGCCCAGGGGGTGACCCACATGAAGCCCCGTACCGCTTGGATACGGGAACATATCCAGCACATAACATTTTGGTTTTTCTGATTCATTTGAAACCCTGTAAGCATTATTTTTATTCCAGGTATCCTGCCATTTCTTCTCTATCTCCCGGAAATCATATTCCATCAGTCATTATCGATTTGTGCAAACATAAGATAATTAACTACTTTTGACCATCTAAAAAAATCCAAATGGTGCAGGCTGGAAAGGCATCCGCAAAACGTTCGAAACCCTCTTATTTTATGGCTATTCTTGGTGTTTCAATCGTATTATTTTTTGTAGGAATATTTGGTTGGGTGCTGCTGAACGCAAGTCATTATATAGACCAGCTGAAAGAAGAAGTTCAGGTGCATGTTTATCTCAGGAACAATGTTGCGCAGAAAGAAATTGATTCTCTTCACAATTTCATTGCATCCCAGCCTTATGCGAAATCCATAGAATATGTTGACAAGGAAACCGCAAAAAAAAGATGGCTCTCCCAGGGTGAGGCTGATTTTGAAGAACTCCTTGAAGAAAACCCCCTTCCCGCATCCATAGACTTTTTCGCGCGTAGTACTTATGTTCATAAAGACAGTCTCCGGAATATCAAAAACGACCTGTTGCAAAAATCCATGATCGTGCAGAGCGTGAACTACCCGGCATCGCTTGTAGAAAAAATGGGGCCCATCATGCAATGGCTTTTATTGGGTCTCGTTGTTCTTGCTGTCGTTTTTTCCATACTATCGATTGTGCTGATCGATAACACGATAAGACTGGCGATGTACAGCAACAGGTTCCTCATCAAAACCATGCAGATGGTTGGTGCAACACGGGGATTTATTTCGAAACCCATGAACATCAGGGCCATTGTAAATGGAGCACTCGCTGCGATCATATCCATTTCACTCATTTACCTCATCATCATTTTATTTGAATTGTACCTGCCCTACCTGAAGGATCTTCGCGACAATGGAATGCTCCTGCTGATGTTCGGCTTCCTTTTGCTGTTAGGGATAGGTATCAGCGTTTTCAGCACACACCGCAGTGTGATCAAATACCTTAAGATGAGCCTTGACGATCTGTATTAAGATAAGTTAAAAGTGAAATGTGAAAAGTAGATTCGCCGTTAATTGCTTTAAACTTTTAAGTTTTAACTTATAACTTTTAACTTTACTTCATGAACGAAAAGAAAGCATCCCAGACTCCCGCAAACAACCTTTTTGGAAAAGAAAATTACATCTGGATTATTGGCGGACTGGCTGTAATTGGCCTCGGCCTCATCCTGATGGCAGGCGGCAAAAGTGATGACCCGAATGTGTTTAATCCAAAAGAAGTATACAGCTTTACACGCATCACCCTAGCTCCTATTATAATACTTTTAGGTTTGGCAATGGAAGTATTTGCCATTTTTCGTAAACCTAAGAAGGGCTGATCTCCATGAATCTTTTTGAAGCAATTATAGTAGCCATTGTTGAAGGGCTAACAGAATATCTTCCCATCTCTTCAACCGGACATATGATCATTGCCAGCGCATTGCTCGGAATTGAAAAGGATGAATTCACCAAACTTTATGAAGTTTCCATTCAACTCGGAGCCATACTAGCTGTGGTAGTGCTATACTGGAAAAAGTTCATGGACTTCACCAAATGGAAGTTCTATTTAAAACTTATTATAGCTGTAATTCCGGCTATCATCCTCGGCTTACTTTTCTCCGATCAGATAGATACCATGCTTGAAAGCCCATTGACAGTTGCCATCACGCTCTTGCTTGGTGGAATTATATTTCTTTTTATCGACAAGGTCTTTCAGCGTCATGATATTGATAAGGAAGAGAATATCACCAATAAAAAAGCATTTACTATAGGTTTATGGCAATGTCTTGCAATGATACCCGGCGTTAGCCGCAGCGCATCTTCCATAATCGGCGGTATGCAACAGCGACTGACAAGAAAACTCGCCGCTGAATTTTCATTTTACCTTGCTGTACCCACAATGGCTGCCGCTACCGGTTATTCAGTTTTTCTGAAAAACTGGACCGATCTTTCAGGAGCCGAGGTGAAAGGATATGAGATGATCCTCGCCAGTACGCAAAATACAGTGACATTTATTACAGGCAACATTATTGCTTTTGTTGTTGCCATACTGGCCATCAGGTTTTTCATAGGTTTTTTACAGAAACACGGATTCGTGCTGTTCGGCTGGTACCGCATTATTGCGGGAGCAGCTTTGCTGATACTGATTCTGAGCGGAGTGATAAGCGGATAGAAATTTAATTTCATTTTTGATGAATAAATTAAATTCAAAAAAACTCATCAACGCCTGGTGCCTGTACGACTGGGCAAACTCTGCTTACAACCTTGTTATTACTTCAACAATATTTCCCGCCTACTATGAAGCCGTTACCCGTAATCCCGAAAATGGCAATACTGTAAGATTTTTAGGAAGAGATTTTGTTAATACTGCACTGTACAATTATGCGCTGGGCTTTGCATTCATTGTAGTTTCCATCCTTTCTCCCATTCTTACATCCATCGCAGACACGAGAGGTAATAAAAAGAATTTCATGCGCTTCTTCTGTACCATCGGAAGCATCGCCTGCGCAACGCTTTATTTCTTTGCGCCAATAGAAACTTCGCAGGGCACTATTACATTGAGCTCTCAATCCCTTCATCTTGGTATTATTTGCATGGTCATTTCATGTATCGGATTCTGGGCCAGCCTTGTTTTTTATAACTCCTACCTCCCCGATCTCGTTCCGGAATCCCAGCGCGACCGCGTCAGCGCCCGCGGCTTTACATGGGGTTACATTGGCAGTGTATTGCTGCAGATCATCTGTTTTGTTATCGTATTCCTCCCTGAAATGTTTGGTCTCACAACACCATATGAAAAAAATTACATGCCGGCAAGAATATCATTTGTATTGGTTGCCATATGGTGGTTCGGCTTCGCTCAGATTCCATTCAGAGTATTACCGTCAGGCAATATTAGTACAGTAAGAAATAAAACCAATGTGTTTAAAGCGGGGTTCCTGGAGTTAAAAAAAGTTTGGCAACAGGTAAAGCACCTTCCTGTTCTAAAAAGATTTCTGTATTCATTTTTCTGGTATAGCGCAGGCATTCAAACCGTATTTCTCGCGGCAACACAATTCGGAGCAAAAGAACTTCATCTCCCCACCGACAAACTCATCATCACCATCATGATCATTCAGCTGGTAGCCATTCCCGGAGCCATTATCATTTCGAGATTATCCGAAAAATTCGGAAACTTCAAAACACTTATCGGCGTAGTAACCATATGGGTGGGACTTTGTGCGGGAGGCTATTTTATTACCACTGATGTGCAATTTTATATTTTGGGAGCGGTGGTAGGATTGGTGATGGGCGGCATTCAATCTCTCAGCAGGTCAACCTACGCCAACCTGATGCCCGAAACAAAAGACACTGCATCGTTTTTCAGTTTCTTCGATGTAACTGAAAAAATTGCACTCGTGCTGGGTATGTTCAGTTTTGCATACGTTGAAGAGCTTACCGGCTCTATGCGTAATTCAGTTCTTGCGCTGATGGTCTTTTTCTTTTTTGGCCTGGTATTTCTTATATGGACATATCGCACTCATAAAAAAAGTCATCAATGAAGATCCATGTTCTGCATACGGGATTTTTTAAGCTGGACGGTGGTGCAATGTTCGGTGTTGTTCCAAAATCAATCTGGAATAAACTCAACCCCGCAGATGAAAACAATCTATGCAACTGGGCTATGAGGTGCTTGCTCATCGAAGATGAAAACAGGTTGATCATAATCGACACAGGTATCGGCAATAAGCAGGATGAAAAATTTTACCACCATTATTATTTATCTGAAACAAAAGATCTGCGCGGTCTCGTTAAAGAAAAAGGGTTTTCGCCCGAAAACATCACAGATGTTTTTTTAACTCATCTTCATTTCGACCATTGCGGAGGCGCTATCATTAAAGAAGGTGATAAACTTGTACCTGCATTTCCCAATGCAACGTACTGGAGTAATCAGAAACACTGGGACTGGGCCACCAAACCAAACGACAGAGAAAAGGCGTCATTCCTTAAAGAAAATATTCTTCCTATAGAAAAAAGCGGAAAGCTTAAGTTCATTAAGTATGAAGAAGGCATAGCTTTCACATCAAATATTAAAGTAAGATTTGTGAACGGACACACAGGCGCCATGATGCTGCCACAGATCAGTTATAAAGGCAGAACAATAGTATATATGGCTGATCTGCTTCCGTCTACCGGTCATATTCCACTTCCCTATGTGATGGCTTATGACATGTTTCCATTGACCACTTTACAGGAAAAAAAATTATTTCTTGAAGAAGCTCTGTCAAAAAATTATCTCCTTTTTTTCGAACACGATCCAATAACTGAATGTTGTGGGTTGCAGGAAACTGAACGGGGAATCAGGAGCGGAAGAACTTTCAGGATCGAAGAATTATGATCATCTCAAACTGATCAGGGAAGAAAGCGGATACCTAAGGTTTTTATAACTCATCATATCAACCTTCACACTTCCCACGCTGATCGGGCTTTCAATCCTGATAGGAATTTTATTATTATCATCACTGATCCAAACGGTCATCTTTTCACCGCCTTCGAATATCGTTCCTTTGATCAGCAGAGGTTTGAATTTGATAGCTTTGAACTTACCGTATTTAGTTTTGATCGTTTCTTTCCCAAGATACCTGATGTACATGGCGAAAAGCTCCTTATCAAGAAATAATGTGAAAGGAATTTTATCACCCGGTTTGAGTTTATTAAAGTCAATATTCCTTGCATAATAAATAGAGCTCAGCACATCCTGTACACATGCAGGCACTTTGAAAACACCATCATTGGTGATTGCCGTATTCGTGGCTTTATTAAAAGTTACATTCTCATACTTCTTATATCCACCTTCATACACATTTCTGATGAACCTGTAAGGCTGAAGGGATGTAGTATCGATATAAGTTTCATACCTGTCGCGCACCTTGAAGAAATTATCATAGAAGCTAAAGGTTTTACCTTCTCCCACAATATGAAAAACAGGCTGGTTGTTAAGTTTTTCAAGAGTAGAATTAAAAACAGCCTCTCCGGCGCCTACATACATTCCCGCAACCGTATAAAAAACTTTGAATGTAAGAGATTCCCCGGCATTAAACACGTTATTCCTTACATCACATATTTCGTTACCTGCCCTTAAGGGAAAAGTGATAGATATCAGTAGAATTATCGTTAGTACTCTTATCAGTTTCATTTAAAAAGCCGGTCTGATTCAGTTCTTTATTTACGAAATAATTTTAATGTCAGTATCAGTAATCCGCCGATAAGGGCGGGAACAACCAGGTTTATGATCCAAACCGCCAGTGATGTTGCGAAAATACCTGTGATATTCGAACTATACAGCTGTACCACCTGAATACCTGCCTGCCACCTTACACCCAGCTCCGAAAAAAATCCCATGGAAGGTATTACCGCAATCACTAAAAACACAACGCTTACCGACCAAAAAGCCTGCCACCAGTTAATGTTAACCCCAAAAACACTGAACAACAAAAAATATTGCACGATGAACACTACGTAACGCACTACAGATAAAGACAGAATAGATAACAGTATAGTTGCGTTAACATCTTCCAAAACCCTTAGATGTGTGCCCCACTTGCTTGTCGCTCTCCTTCCTGCCAGCCATTTCACAAGATGAGGAATCCGAAAGTAAAATATTGTTAAAACTACCGCCGACACAATAGTTATATACAATCCGGCATTAATCCAGGGTACTGATGAATCACCACCAAACCGGGCAATCAATTTCTCCTTAATATAAATTAATCCCACGCAGCCTGAAACCAGTGTTACCAGCAGTTGAGCCATACTGCACATAATGGTAAGCGGTACTGATGGTACCATCTGCTGTTTTTTGAGGTACAGCATTCTGCCAAAATATTCACCCGTACGGTTAGGAGTAAAGAATGCCATGGTGTTTCCCGCGAAGATTGCCTTTAGGCTTCTGTTGAATGATACCGGCGATATTACATTCATAGCCACTCTCCATTTAGCCGCTTCAATTCCCCAGTTCAGCATCATCAGGCAAAAAACAATCATCAGTTGTAAAACTGCCTGGCTGTTTAGTGCTGAATGAAGTTGCTGAAGTGATGCATGCCAGCCAGCCTGTTGATGAAGTTGGTTACTTATGGAGAAGAGTAGGATACAAAAGACCAGCGGTCCGCCGAAATAGTTGAGGATTAATTTGATATTTTTGTTCTGTATCAACAAATTGGTGCAGCAAAATTACCTGAATACTTCTGTTTGGAAAAGCCTTCAAAAATAATTCTTGGCATCGACCCCGGAACCATGCTTATGGGTTACTGTATCGTTCATATCAGCGGACAGGATATCAGCATGCATGAAATGGACGTTCTTAAACTCAATACCAAACTCGACAATTATACAAGACTGCGGTTAATTTATAACAAAGTAGAAGAGCTCATCATAGCAAATAAACCACATTGCTTTGCAATCGAAGCTCCATTTTTTGGCAAAAATGTTCAGAGTATGCTGAAACTCGGAAGGGCGCAGGGTGTTGCCATAGCTGCCGCTATCGGTGCAGGCATCGAAGTATGCGAATACTCACCGAGAAAGATTAAACAATCTATTACCGGAAATGGTAATGCGGATAAGGAGCAGGTTTGGAAAATGCTTCAGCAGATCATGGTAATAAAACAAACATCGCTTAAATCTTATGATGCATCGGATGCACTTGCCGTTGCAGTATGTCACCACTTTCAGGACAACGCCCTGCCAAAATCAGGTTCAGTGAAAACAAAAAGCTGGAAACAGTTTATAAGCCTGCATCCTGCACGCGTGAAAGTAAAATAAAGTTATTTTTTCAACGAAGATGTAATGAGCTGCTGTACTTCAAGAAATTCTTCTTTGCTTAATGACAGCTTCTTCCGGTTAAAATTTAGATCATCCGCCGAATTGATCGGAACGAGGTGCATATGTGCATGCGGAACTTCGAGTCCTATCACCGATATGCCGCAACGGTTGCAGTCGAAAACCAGTTCTATGGCTTTTGCTATTGGCCTGGCAAACGTCAGCATCTCTGAAAGATATTCTGCAGGAAGATCGAAAAGATTGTCTACCTCAATTTTAGGTACAACAAGCGTATGTCCCTTCGCTAAAGGTGAAATATCAAGGAAAGCGACAAACCTGTCGCTTTCTGCAATTTTATAAGAAGGTATTGAGCCTTCGATGATTTTTGAAAAGATGGTCATGCTAAACAGTGATCTCTTCGATTTTAAATTTCATCGTGCCGGCAGGTACCTGCACTTCGGCAACCTCTCCTTTTACTTTACCCATCAGGCCCTTACCGATCGGCGAAGTAACGGATATCTTTCCTGCCTTCAGGTCGGCCTCTTTTTCTGAAACGATCTTGTAGGTGATCTGTTTCCTGGTATTCAGGTTGGTGAGGGTAACCTTCGTAAGAATTGAAACCTTGCTTGTATCAACATTTTCAGCTTCAAGAATGCGTGCGCTCGCCACATCACCTTCAAGTTTTTTAATGCGGGCTTCAAGCAAACCCTGTGATTCTTTTGCTGCATCATATTCAGCATTTTCCTTCAGGTCGCCTTTTTCCCGCGCCTCGGCAATAGCCCTTGCAGCTGCAGGTCTGTCAACAGTTCTCATGCGGTGCAATTCTTCTTTCAATTGCTGAAGGGTCGCTTTGGAAACGTAGATGATATCACTCATATTAAGCACTTTGTACAGTGAAAAAAATTGCCGCTACCTTACAGTAACAGCAAAAAGAACAACGCCCCAGTTTTGCTGAAGCGTTGCACGTGTATGTGGCAAAAATAAGTAATTTATTCTAAACCCAATTTTTCGAGGATAACCTTTGCCATCTTAAAAAAAGCCTCATGGCTATACCCGGCTATATGGGGAGTTATCAGAACATTAGGTTGTTCAAACAACCAATTCAATTGGGCTGTTTCTTCTGCAGAATAAGTTTCAATCTTTTCATTTTCAAGCACATCAAGCGCAGCCCCGGAAATAAATCCACCTTCCAGAGCCCTGATAACAGCAGCCGTTTCATGAACTTTTCCCCGGCATGTATTAACGAATATGGGCTTCCTTTCCAGGGATCTGAAGAACGCATCATTGGCCATATGCCTGGTTTCGTCAGTAAGCGGAACATGCAGGCTCACAACATCAGCATACCTCGCAATATGCTCAATACCCGCTTCCTTGATATATCCGTTCGCAAAACCGGATTTATATTTGTCGTTTGCCAGTACAGTTACATTAAAAGGAGCCAGCAACAAAGCAAAGCTGCTACCCGTATTTCCATAGCCCACGATCCCTACAGTTTTGCCTGTTAGTTCCGTACCCCTGTTGGCATCCCTTATCCACTTGCCTTCTTTAACCTGGCTCATACTGCTGGACTGCCTGTTCAGCAAGTTCAATACCATGCCCAGCACATGTTCGGCCACTGCGTTACGGTTGCCTTCAGGGCTGCTTACACACATTATTCCCTTGCTTTCTGCATATTCAACATCAATCAGCTCCATTCCGCTTCCAAGCCTCCCGATCCACTTTAACTTATCCGCCTTTTCTAAAATATTCCTGTCGATCCTTAACCTTGTGGTTACGATAAGCCCCGATATTTCCCGGATAATATTGGCCACTTCATCATAAGTGATGGTATTATTGTAAATAATATCATATCCTTTCTTTGCAAGCTGTTGCTGCAGGTAGTCATGCACCTTTGCTGTGATCAGTACTTTAGGATGCGCATCACTGTTAGTAATATCCATATCATTGGTTCATTCTGAAGGTTAGCCCGGCAAATTGCTGAACGCTGAGTTCTTCAGCTCTTTTATTGAAAATTTCATCTTTTAATTCATCCACGGTAAATAGCGATTTCACTGCATTTCTGAGGGTTTTTCTCCGTTGGTTAAATGCTGTTTTAACCAGCACGCTCAGTGCTCTTTCACTTTTAAAGTTTACCGGCGTTTCGAGATGTGTCAATCTTATTACCGCACTCTTCACTTTCGGAGGAGGAGTAAATGCGTTTTCATCTACTTCGAAAAGGTATTCCACCTTAAAAAACGCCTGCACCAGCACACTGGTAACACCGTACACTTTGCTCCCCTCCTTAGCAGCTATACGTTGGGCCACTTCTTTCTGGAACATGCCCACCATAGTTTCTACGGAAGCCTTCCATTCAAGTATTTTAAAAACGATCTGTGTTGAAATATTATAAGGAAAGTTGCCAACTATTGTAAACATTTCATTGAAAGGAATCCCTGTTTCAAGAATGTCTTCATGTATGATCTTATCTTTCAACTGAGGGTAATTTTTCTCCAGGAACTTTACTTTCTCATCATCAATTTCAATGCATTTTAAGTTAACACCGGGCAGCCTGACCAGGTACTTTGTCAAAGCCCCGCCGCCCGGACCTATCTCCAGGAGATTATTTAGCGAACGCTCCTGTAAATATTCCACGATCCGGCGCGAGACGCTTTCATCTTTAAGAAAATGCTGCCCCAGGGATTTCTTTAATGTTAGCATGCAGGACAAAAATACCCCGATCCTCCCATTCCTCCTTTTATTGTACTTTTAGCCCCATTAATTTTTACAGCAACCATGCACCAAAAGCCAGTTATAGGGATTTCGATCGGAGATATAAACGGAATAGGACCAGAACTGATCATCAAAACGTTTTCTGATACAAGGATGCTCGATATGTGCACCCCTGTGGTGTTCGGTTCCAATAAAGTGATAAACTTCTACAGGAGAGCTACCGGGGAGGCCAATATCAACTACCAGATCATCAGGGATCCGTCTAAAGCGGCTCCCAGGCAGCTGAATATCATCAACTGCTGGGAAGAAGATCTCACAATTACACCCGGGCAGCTCAACGAAATGGGAGGAAAATATGCGGTAAGATCGCTTGTAATGGCCGCGCAGGCGCTGAAAGAAAACCGTATCCAGGGTTTGATCACGGCTCCTATTCATAAAAACAACTCACAATCAATAGAATTTAACTTCACCGGCCATACCCCATACCTTAAAAGTTTATTCGAAGTGAGCGACGTAGTGATGCTGATGGTTGCGGAAAACTTCAGGGTAGGTCTCGTAACCGAACATGTTCCTATTGCTGATGTAGCCAGGTATATAACCAGGGACAACATACTTTCAAAGCTTTCGCTGATCAATCATTCGCTCATCAGGGATTTTGGTATAGACAAACCAAAGATCGCGGTACTTGGGTTGAACCCACATGCCGGCGATGAAGGATTGATTGGCAGGGAAGAAGAAGACATCATCAAGCCCACCATTAAAGAAGCCAGGAACAATTATATAGTGATGGGCCCCTTCAGCGCAGATGCTTTTTTTGCACGTGGCCACCACAGGGAATTTGATGCTGTGCTCGCCATGTACCACGACCAGGGATTAATTCCATTTAAGTCATTATCCGTTTCCGAAGGCGTTAACTTCACAGCGGGTCTTCCGGGTGTTCGTACATCACCTGATCATGGAACGGCTTTCGATATTGCAGGGAAAAATCTGGCTGACCATTCATCTTTCCTCGCATCGGTTTACAAGTGTCTTGACATTATAGAAAAAAGAGAATTTTACAGGGAAAATCATAAAAATCCGCTGAAGAAGATCACTTCCGTTATACTTGCAAATGCGGTTGATGAAAAAATCGAAGAAAACGGGGAAACAGAAAAGTGAAAATGAAATATACTTTTATCGCTCTGGCATTTTGCGCTACAACAGCTTTTGGACAGCAACCGAAGGAGTTCAAGGCATATACAACGAAAGTTCCGGGATCTGAGATTAATTTTAACATGGTACCGGTACCAGCAGGATCATTTACGATGGGCAGTTCTATTGATGAAAAAGGAAGAGGTGCTGATGAAGGTCCACAGAAAAAAATAGAGCTCTCTGCATTCTGGATGGGTGAAAAAGAAGTAACGCACGATGAGTTTCTTGTATTTTTTAACGATGAAACCTTTGTCCGCAATTCTGAAGTTGATGCTGTAACAAGGCCAACCACGCAGTACATCGATCTCAGCTGGGGAATGGGCAAACAGGGTGGATTTCCGTTCAATAGCATGTCGCAACGCACTGCAATAATGTATTGCAGGTGGTTGTATAATAAAACAGGAACTTTTTACAGATTGCCGACAGAAGCTGAATGGGAATACGCATGCAGGGCAGGAACAACAACTCCCTACCCTTTTGGAGAAGATTCAACAGCATTGGGTGAATATGCCTGGTATGCCGGCAACAGTGAAAATAAATATCACAAAACAGGCCTGTTGAAACCAAACGCCTGGGGATTATACGATATGCTTGGAAATGTTGCGGAATGGACGCTCGACCAGTACAGTGATCAGTATTTGACAAATGCCGGCGAAAAGGATCCTTTCACAGAACCAACCTCAAAGTATCCGAAAACATTGAAGGGAGGAGGATTCGGCACATCGGCATTAATGATGCGCAGTGCGGGAAGATTTAAATCGGATGCAAGCTGGAACAAACGCGATCCGCAGATACCGAAGAGCAAATGGTGGCTTACTGATGCTGCATCAGTTGGTTTTCGGATAGTGAGTCCTGTTAGTCAACCTTCGGCAGAAGAAGCCGATGCATTTTATAATAAGTATCTAAGTAAATAATTCTAAACAAAACAACACATGAACACATCTAACGGAAATTCCCGCAGGGAGTTTGTAAAACAATCCTCGCTGATCGCCGGTGGATTGATCGCTGTGCCTTTATTTTCAAAAGCAAATTATTTTGCGGGTGCCGACGACACCATTAAGATCGCTCTCGTAGGATGCGGTGGCCGTGGTACCGGAGCGGCTGCGCAGGCAATGTTCACCAAACAAAATGTGAAGCTGGTGGCGATGGCTGATGCGTTCCGCGACAATCTCGACAAATGCTACACCAATTTAACTGCCGAAGATCTCACGGAAATAACAGGACATTCGGGAAATCTTAAAAACAGGATTGCAGTTCCTGAAGAGAATAAATTCCATGGCTTCGATGCTTATAAAAAAGCAATTGCACTCGCCGATGTCGTTATTTTAACTACTCCTCCGGGATTCCGCCCGATACATTTTGCTGAGGCCATTGCACAGGGAAAACATGTATTCATGGAAAAACCTGTCGCAACTGATCCTGTTGGTATCAGAAAAGTGCTGGAGACTGCTGAGATAGCAAAACAGAAAAAACTGAATGTTGTTGTTGGATTACAAAGGCATTACCAGAATTCATACAGGGAACTGTTCAAGAGAAAAGATATGGTCGGGGAAATCACATCAGCCCAGGCATGGTGGAACAATGATGGTGTGTGGGTAAGAAAACGCCAACCTAACCAGACAGAAATGGAATACCAGATGCGTAACTGGTATTATTTCAATTGGCTTTGCGGTGACCATATCAACGAACAGCACATTCATAATATTGATGTGATCAACTGGTTCAAAAGCGGATACCCTGTTAAAGCCCAGGGAATGGGAGGAAGAGAAGTAAGAAAAGGAAAAGATTTCGGGGAGATATTTGATCATCACTATGTGGAGTTCACCTATGCTGATGGATCAATTCTTAACAGCCAGTGCCGTCATATTCCAGGCACGATGTCGAGAGTAGATGAACTTCTTATTGGAACGAAAGGAAAAATTTTATGCGACGAAGCAAAGATTACCGACAACAAGGGTGGCGTGATTTATCAGTATGTTAAGAAGGCTGATGAACCCGATCCTTACCAGGTAGAGCATGATGAATTGTTCGCAGCTATAGCCAAAGGAGAATATAAATTCTGGGATGCAGAACGTGGTGCAAAAAGCACAATGACTTCAATATTGGGCCGTATGGCTACTTACAGCGGACAGATCATAGAATGGGATAAAGCTTTGCAGTCAAATATGGACCTTCAGCCCAAAACCTACGACTGGAATGCGATGCCGCAAAGTGTGCCTGATGCAGAAGGACTGTATGCAGTTGCAGTACCGGGGAAGACGTTATTTGTGTGAGAAAAGAAAGTGAGAAGTGACGGAAGACGTAAGTTAATTGCACCCCTGGTTGTCATCCCGCCGAAGGCGGGAACGACGTTAAATGCAAAACTGCGCTGATCCTGCCTGCGGCAGGATGACATATACACCGCTTTGCGCCCCTTTGCGTCTTTGCGTGAAAAGAAATATAACAATTATGAGCAAAAGCAATTTTAATAAATTCATCAAAAAAGATGATAAGGGCGCGAAGCTGAAAGAAAAGATCCGGCAGGAAAAGAAAAAAGTAAGGCAGGAAACAAAAGAATATTTTGCTCAGCAAAAATCAAAACGGTCCGGCAATTCCGATACTGCTCCATCTAAACCCATCGCTTCCTCACCAGGAAAATCAGCCGACGACCTTATCACAAAAAAAGGCCCGGCTCACAAACCGGCACCGCCTGCAATAAATGTTAAAGAAGCAGGCGAAATGCCACTGAACAAATTTGTGGCTCATGCCGGTGTCTGCTCACGCCGCGATGCCGCTGAACTCGTAAGAACAGGTAAAGTTTCGGTGAACGGGAAAGTGGTTGCCGAACCCGGATTTAAAGTAACAAGTTCCGACGAGATCAAGATCCAGGGCAAAAAAATTTCAGCCAGCAGAAACCTTGTATATATACTGCTCAACAAACCTAAAGATCATATTACCACAACAGAAGATCCTGAAGGCAGGAAAACCGTGATGGACATCGTCAAAAAAGCTACAACCGAAAGAGTGTTCCCGATAGGTCGCCTCGACCGTAACACCACAGGTGTATTATTATTGACCAATGACGGTGAGCTCGCACAAAAGCTTTCTCATCCAAGGTATGAAGTGAGGAAAATTTATGAGGTCACCCTCGACAAACCCCTGGTAAAAAAAGATTTTGATGAACTGCTGAATGGCATAACGCTCGATGATGGATTCATTGCACCCGACTCACTTGCCTATGCAGACTCACGCGACAAATCTGTGATAGGCATTGAGATTCACAGTGGCAAGAACAGGATCGTCAGAAGGATGTTTGAAAAAATCGGTTACGATGTACGCAATCTCGACAGGGTAATGTATGCCAACCTCACAAAAAAAAATGTTGAAAGGGGAAAGTGGAGATTTTTGCAGGAAAAAGAAGTTCGCCTGCTTAAATTCATGAATGCTTCTTACGGTAAGAAGAAATGAGTAAACATTTATTCACTATAATTTTTGAGAACAACGATTTCGTTGTTATTGATAAGCCCTCCGGACTTTTAAGCATCCCGGACCGGGAGGGCGATGACCTTTCACTTAAAAGGATCCTGACGGATAAGTATGGTGAAATATTCACTGTACACCGGCTTGATAAAGATACCAGCGGTATTATCGTTTTTGCGAAGAATGAAGCAACTCACAAATTTCTTTCACAGGCTTTTGAAGAACGAAAAGTTGAAAAATATTACCAGGGTATTGTAAAAGGTACCCTGCACGAAAAAGAAAAAACCATCGATGCTCCGATAGCACAGAACACGGTAAAGAAAACGCAGATGATCATTCATAAAAGAGGAAAAGAATCTGTAACGGATTACAAGGTGCTTGAAGAATTCGGAAAATTTTCTTTGGTAGAATTCAGGATCCACACTGGAAGAACTCACCAGATCAGGGTCCATATGCAATATGTGGAGCATCCTATACTTTGCGATGAATTATATGGCGATGGCGAACCCATTCTTCTTTCTTCCATCAAAAAGAATTACAACCTCTCAAAAAATGAACTTGAAGAACGGCCATTACTCAACAGGATCGCATTGCATGCACATCGTTTGATATTTAACGATACCAGGGGAAAGAAATATGATTTTACAGCACCCTTACCTAAAGACATGCGTGCATTTTTACAGCAATTGCGGAAAAGAAATAAAAACAAAACTATTTAATCAAAATTTTATTTAAGTCCATCCCTTAAATAAAAAATCCCGCACTAGCGCGGGATCTTTTCTCCTTATAGTTCTTTCAAAAATTACTCAATATTAGGTTGTGGTGTGTAGCGCAGGTATGGCTTAACCACTTTAACCCCTTTAGGGAATTTCTTGATAGCATCTTCAGTTGAAACAGCAGGCACCACAATTACATCTTCTCCGCCTTTCCAGTCTGCAGGTGTAGCAACACTATAGTTAGCTGTAAGCTGTAACGAATCGATCACACGGAGTACTTCAATAAAGTTCCTTCCTGTTGAGGCAGGATAAGTGATAGTAAGTTTTATTTTCTTATCGGGTCCGATCACAAAAAGTGAACGCACAGTAAAAGTTTCTGATGCATTCGGATGGATCATACCGTAAAGATTTGCCACTTTCCTGTCCTCATCTGCAATGAGTGGAAAATCAACATTACAATTCTGTGTTTCATTTATATCTTTTACCCAGCCGAAGTGTTTGTCAAGAGGGTCGACACTTACTGCAAGAACCTTTACATTTCTTTTTGCAAATTCCTGTTGTAATAAAGCAGTTTTACCAAGTTCAGTTGTACAAACCGGTGTATAATCCGCAGGATGAGAAAATAACACGCCCCATCCAGTCCCTAAGTATTCATAGAAATCGATGTCGCCCGCAGTTGTTTTAGCCTGAAAGTTGGGAGCTATGTCCCCTAAACGTAAACTCATACAAAAGGATTTATAGTTATTAAAAATTTGCCTCGATGCGAAGATAATAATCTACCAGACTTGTGGACTTATTATTTGTGTTAAACTAAAGTTAGCGGAAAATATCAAGCAAACCGTCCGGGAGATTGACCATTACCCTTTTGGTTTTTTTATCAATTTTCTGCAATGTTTCCTGGTGTACGGGAATCAGAGCTTCTTTACCATCGAGAGAAATACGGCAGAGGAGTTGGTGAGGTTGTTCTATCACTTCAAGGATCTCGCCGAGATCATTGTTTTCGTGAATGATATGAAAGCCAAGTAAAGATATGGGAGCGGATTTGCCGGCATATTTATGAAAATCTTCTTCGGGAAGCCACACTTGTTTCTGAATAAGCGTGTGTGCAGATTCTTTAGTGTTGACGCCTTCGATCTTCAGAAAAAGCTCGTCTGCATTTTTAATTTTAACAGATTGAATGAAATAGGGCAACAGTTCATCTTTGTGCTTTTCGATGAAAAGTGTTTCAAGTCCTTTCAGTGAAGTTTTTTTTCCAAGATGGTGTTTTAGAATTATTTCACCATTGATTCCAAATGTGGCCACAAGCTTTCCTATCGAACAATAGTTTGTCATCTGCTGATCCGTTTACAGAAATGCCAAAATCCCGGTGCCAATTCACCGGGATCAGGGTTAACTAATATTAAGCTTAACACTTATTGCTGAGACTCTCCGCGTTCAGCTGGTTTCCTTGCCGGAGCACCAGTGCCTGCGCGGCGTGATCTGCGTTCAACAGCATTTGCATCCTGGCGTTTCTTGATGCTCACTTCATGCTCGGAGTGCCACTTCTGGAATTTTTCCATTGCAGCAGCATCATCGAACAGGCCGAGTTTAACACCACGAAGAAGGTGCTTCAGATACAATACGCCTTTGAAAGAAAGTATCCTGCGTACAGTGTCGGTTGGCTGTGCACCTTTGTGCAGCCAGTCTAACGCGCGTTGGCGGTCGAGTTGAACGGAAGCAGGAACTGTAAGTGGATTGTAAGTGCCGATTTTCTGGATGAATTTACCATCCCTTGGTGCACGTGCGTCGGCAACGACGATGAAATAGAATGGTCTTTTCTTAGACCCATGTCTTTGAAGTCTGATTTTTACTGGCATTTTAAATAGAAATTTAAATGCGTTAATGAATACGGTTTTCTCTCCTTTGTCAGGTGAGCAAATGTAATAACCAGAGGTGTTTTTTCAAAATTATATCGCAACTATTCTTGTTACCTTATTACTACCTTCTTCCCATCATGCGTCCCATCGGCATCTTATTCATCGACTTCATCATATCTTTCATCTGTTCAAATTGCTTCATAAAGGCATTCACATCGCCTATGTCTTTTCCCGATCCTTTAGCGATCCTTTTCTTCCTGCTCATATCTATCAGGTCAGGATTTCTTCTCTCAAGTACTGTCATTGAGTTGATTATGGCTTCTATGCCTTTGAAGGAGTCATCACTGATATCTACATCTTTAACTGCCTTTCCAATACCGGGAATCATGCCAAGCAGGTCCTTTATATTTCCCATTTTTTTTATCTGTTCGAGCTGTTGTTTGAAATCTTCAAAATCGAACTGATTTTTCCTGATCCTTCTTTCAAGCTTTTTTGCCTGTTCCTCATCATATTGTTCCTGTGCTTTTTCAACGAGCGTGGTAATGTCGCCCATACCCAGTATCCTTTGCGCCATCCTATCGGGGTAAAAAACATCGAGTGTATCCATTTTCTCACCGCTGCTCACAAATTTGATCGGTTTCTGAACGGTGTATTTAATAGATAATGCGGCACCACCCCTTGTATCGCCGTCGAGCTTGGTAAGCACTACACCACTAAAATCCAGGCGGTCATTAAATGCTTTTGCGGTGTTCACCGCATCCTGGCCTGTCATAGCATCCACAACGAAAAGGATCTCCTGCGGGTTCACGGCAGACTTGATATTCGCTACTTCTGTCATCATTGTTTCATCGATAGCCAACCGTCCTGCCGTATCGATAATTACTATGTTCCTGTTTTTGCTCTTTGCATCTTTGATTGCATTCTTCACGATATCAACTGCATCCTTGTTCTCCGGTTCACTGTATACCGGAATATTGATCTGCTCACCGAGAATATTCAATTGTTCGATCGCGGCCGGCCTGTATATGTCTGCCGCAACCAGCAGTGGAGAAAGTCCCTTCCTGGTTTTAAGGTAGCTCGCAAGTTTCCCACTGAAAGTTGTTTTACCACTACCTTGTAATCCGGCGATCAGCACTACTGCGGGGTTCCCTTTTGTTATAAACTCGCTTTCACTGCCACCCATCAGGCCGGCAAGCTCATCTTTAACGATCTTAACAATAAGTTGCCCGGGACTTACCGCTGTAAGCACTTTTTGTCCAAGCGCTTTATCCTTAACAGTGTCAGTAAATTCTTTCGCGATCTTGTAGTTCACATCGGCATCAACAAGCGCCCGGCGTATTTCTTTAACTGTAGCCGCTATATTCAGCTCGGTGATCCTTCCCTCACCCTTGATCTGCTTAAAGGCCGATTCAAGCCTTTCCGTAAGATTTTCAAACATCCCGCGAAATTAAGTTAAAACTTAAAAGTTAAGTGAAAAGTAGCGGGAAAGCCTTGTAAAATGAAAAGGCAAACTGTCGAGTTTGAGCACTTAACAATTTGCCTTTTATCAATCCTTATGTCCAGTTCAGTGTAATTTTTTACTTATAACTTTTAATTTTTAACTTTTCAACTATTTACCCATGTAACCTTTAAGCTCCGGTGTTCTTGAATTGGTTCTGAGTTTGGTGATCGCTTTGTCCTTGATCTGTCTTACGCGCTCGCGGGTAAGATTGAATTTATCACCGATATCTTCAAGGCTCATCGGATGGTCCTGCCCAATACCGAAAAAGTAACAGATCACTTCTTTCTGCCGCTCGGTAAGCACTTTGAATGTACGTTCTATTTCTTCCTTTAATGATTGTGTATGTTCAAGGTTAGTTTCTGCTCTTTCTGCGTTCGGGTTTTCCATCACATCTACCAGTGTATTGTCTTCACCTTCCGAAAGTGGTGTGTCCATACTAATATGTCTTGCACCAATACCCAGTGAAGCTGATATCTCTTCTGTTTCCAGGTCGAGCAGTTCAGCAAGTTCTTCAGTTGATGGTTCTCTTTCAAACTCCTGCTCAAGCTGTGAGAAAGCCTTTTGTATCCTGTTGGTGAGTCCTACTTTATTGAGAGGCAAACGAACGATCCTCGATTGTTCTGCCAATGCCTGTAATATGCTCTGGCGTATCCACCACACTCCATAAGAAATAAATTTAAACCCGCGTGTTTCATCGAAACGCTGCGCCGCTTTTATCAATCCCAGGTTTCCTTCATTGATAAGATCAGGTAATGAAAGTCCCTGGTTCTGGTATTGCTTTGCAACTGATACTACGAACCGAAGGTTGGCTTTGGTGAGTTTGTCGAGCGCCGCCTGGTCGCCATGTTTGATCATCCGCGCTAAACGCACTTCTTCATCCGGTCCGATCAGTT
>Ga0207701_10000639_pt1 | contig 36469 bp, 27 predicted proteins | sample KBSSwiSSwithPhiX_FD_184294 | JGI IMG/M metagenome (GOLD analysis project Ga0207701, IMG submission 184294) | Switchgrass rhizosphere bulk soil microbial communities from Kellogg Biological Station, Michigan, USA, with PhiX - S5 (SPAdes) (version 2) | ecosystem: Environmental > Terrestrial >... | reverse complement strand
AACCTATCATATTAACATTAAGAACTCCTTATGAGAGGAGGAATTCAATCAGCTCCCATAAAAAAATTGTTCTCTTATAATTCTTCCATCCTTCCAATCCTGTACCGAAACTTGTGTATAGTTGCGCACACCCCAGTCTTTATGGGTGTAATCGAATTGCCACTGCACCATACTGGTATTCTCTCCTACTGTAATTTTTAGTGGTTTGGCACTCCTGAATTCACTGAGGGAGGAATAGAATTCCTTTTCTCTGCTGAGGTTAGCCGTTTTTCCAATGGTCGGAGGATTTTCATTTTCCTGCATGACGACTTCGTCATGATAATATTTCTCAAAGGCTTCAAGGGCTTTGCCCTTCACGACGAGTTGATTGAGATCGTCGATTTTTTCTAATAATGCTGACATAATTTTTGTTTTTGTAGACACAAATCTCATATGAATGCAGCCCGTGGAAAATGAAGCAGTTTAAAAAAGAAGATTAAACTAGTTTAATATTAGTTGCTGCTACTGCGGATCTTGCTGAGGAATTCCTTTGTGATACCCAGGTAAGAGGCTATCATATATTGAGGAACCCTCTGTTCCAGTTCGGGATATTCTTCGCGAAATTTGAAATACCGTTCCCTGGCCGTCAGGCTAAGATTATTAATCACTCTCTTCTGTGTTGCCACATAGGCTTTTTGAATAATGATTCTGAAAAATCTCTCGAGTTTCGGCACTTGCAGGTACAGTTGTTCCAATTCTTCGTAATTGATTTGGGCCAATATGCAGTTTTCGAGACACTGCACGTTGTAATCTGCCGGTGTTTGCATGATAAAACTCCCGAGATCAGCCGTCCACCATCCCTCAACTGCAAACATCACGATATGTTCCTGGCCATCGTCGCCTATAAAGAATGATTTGAGACAGCCGGATAAAACAAAACTTTCCGACCTGCATACATCGCCGTTCTGCACTACAAATTGGCCTTTCAGGTATTTGCGGACTTTGAATTTCGACGCAAGAATGGTTGCCTCCTCAGTCGTGAGAGAAACATAACGGGAGATATAATCGAACAATGGTTGCAACTCCATGTTGAAAACGATACAAATTAAAACTGATAGCAAAGTACCGTAAATATCGAACGCAGCCCAATGTGTATTTATCAATTTGCAGAAACAAATTCAAAAGTAACTATCTTCAAACCAGGTTATTCATAATGGCCAGCCAGCAACTAATTCATTTTTTCAGAAGCTCAAACCTCGTGTCTCTTAAAGCCGCCGAAGAGATCGCAGAAACATTTTCGCCAAAATCAGTCAAAAAGAGTGAATTTCTTTTTAAAGAGGGAAGAGTCTGTAATGATTACTACTTTTTAGAAAGCGGGTTCATAAGAGCTTTCGCTTATAATACAGAGGGCAACGATGTTACAACCAACTTTTATTCCAGCAACCAGGTGGTATTCGAGGTAGCTTCCTTTTTCAACCGCACCCCATTAAAAGAAAACTACCAGGCCCTGGTTGATTGCGAAGGATGGTTTATCACCTACGAACAATTGAACAAACTCTTTCATTCGATGCAGGAGTTTCGGGATTTTGGAAGATCCATCCTGGTTAAGGGATTTTCAGCCCTTAAAATAAGGATGTTGGCGATGATCACGGAGACAGCCGAACAACGCTATGATGCATTGCTGAAAAGCAATCCTGAAATATTTAAGCATGCAGCATTGAAGTATATTGCGTCCTACCTTGGGATAACGGATACTTCTTTGAGCCGAATTCGCAAAGAATATATAAAAAAATAGGAAGCGATCATTTCTTGTCATTTGCGAAGAGCATTCCTTTATTGTTGAAGTTTCTTTGTGTTGTAATATCAAACAAACAAAAACCTTAAACATGAAGAATGAAATGTTGATCCCCGCTATAGCCTGGATCGTGCTTGCCGCCATATGTCTCGCATTTATCATTTTTGGTTTGAAAGCCGCCCTGAAAAAAACCGGATGGGAAAAGATTAAGGGCAGAAAGATTTTTACACGAACAATTTTTTTATTGACAGTATGGACAGCACTATTGCTGGTGCTTTCTTACAACGGCTTCTTCAGCCAATTTGAAACATTGCCGCCACGACCGGCCCTAGTCTTATTGATACCTTTGCCTATTGTCCTTATTGTTGCTTTTTCCAAAAATGGAACCCAGTTAATACAGTCTCTGCCACCGCAATGGATGGTTTGGATGCAGTCGTTCAGAATTGCCGTAGAACTGTTGTTGTTACTGGCTTTTCTAAAAAACTTGTTACCGGTTCAAATGACATTTGAAGGACTCAATTTTGATATAGTCTCCGGGATACTGGCGTTGCCAGTGGGATATTTGCTGTCAAAGAAAAGATCGTATGCACCAGCCCTCGCAATTGCATATAACGTGATCGGAATGTTGCTGCTTCTTAACATCCTGGTAATAGCTGTCTTGTCTATGCCTACCCCATTCCGTTATTTTCAAAATGAGCCGTCCAACACTCTTGTAGCACAGTTTCCATTTATATTATTGCCGGGAATACTTGTACCCATTGCGTATACCCTGCACATTTTTTCTTTAAGACAGTTACTTACCGCAAAAAAAATAGAGATCCCGGGCAAAAACGAAGCCGACCTGCACGCCGTCCCGCTATGAAAGAGCATCTTTGCAGCCGTGAAAAAGACGAAAGATAATTTTCAAAGGTTCTTCATATGAACAAACAATAAAAAATGATAGAGACAATTTCAGGTATTGGTGCGGCTGTCGCGATCATTGTCCTGGCACAAGTTTTATCCCGTTTTTTTACTATCCGGCTTTTTGCCACCGCCATCCTGGTGGCAATAGCATTCATATATGTTGGTTTCTCGTTAAAAGGCAATCCCACCAGCTTAATTATTTTAGAATTGGGATTCGCTATTATGTTGTTCTTCCTTGCAATTATTGGTTACACGGTAAATGAGTCATTAATTGCATACGGCATTATATTGCATGGCATCTGGGATATATGTCATCACAACGGTGTATTAATAAATACAGATATCCCTGTTTACTGGCCAACATTTTGTTTTACAATTGATATAATTGATGGTTTATACTTTTTAATAATTTTTAAAAGGAATACAAAACGAACTAGTGATCATTCCACTTTTCGTCATCAGTAAACATTCATAGCTTTGCGGCAAAAAATTAACCACGCCGATGGAAGAAAATATTGCCATCCTAATGGCTGATTTGTCAGGATATACCGCCCTCACTGAAACCCATGGGGCTGTCTCAGCAGCGGATTTAATTGACAGGTACGTAGAAATTGTAGAAGGCTGTCTCGTAGGTGACTGCAGGCTTAAAGAGAGGACAGGCGACGAGGTTATGATTGTTTCCGAATCCCCTGATTCGTTACTGGCCTCGGCATACCAGATCATGAACGCCACATCAAGGGAGGATAATTTTCTCCAGGTTCATGGCGGCCTGCATTATGGAAACGTGCTGAAAAGGCGCGATAGCTATTTTGGTTCCTCAATAAACCTCACATCGAGAATTGCGGCCAAAGCCGATCCTGGAACTTTCTGGTGTTCCGAAGAGTTTATTAATTCACTTTCCGACAAATCCCTGGTTCAGATGCACGCAAAAGGAAAGCACAGTTTCAAAAACGTCAGTGGCGACAAGGAAATGTTTGAGATGAGAAGTGACGACAAAAAATCCTTTTTTATTGATAGTGTCTGCAAAATGTTGATCCTGGATACCAACAAGGCAGTAAAGCATCCCACATCAGAAGATACGTTCTTTTGCTCTGGTGACTGCCTCGATATTTTTTTGAAAAATCAATCAAATAATTCCCAGGCCGACTGAGCTCTTTCCATTTTAAAGCGTTAATCTTACCTTTTCCATGTCACCTGAAATTTTGTTTGTAAAAAATATGGTTTGTCGCCGCTGCATCCTCGCGGTAGAAGATGTCTTGAAACATTCAGGCATTTCATCTGAAAAGGTAATTATAGGTGAAATTCATCTATCGGACAACTTAACTGCCCGACAAAATGATTTGTTGCGTGCAAACCTGGTTAAGATCGGGCTTGAATTAATTGATAACAGGGTTAGCGGGATGATTGAAAAAATAAAGAACCTGGTGTTAAAGAAGGCCAGGAATGAAGTTGATGAAAAGGATAAAAAAATCAAGCTATCTTCCTTTCTTTCAAAACACCTGCACCATGAATATACTTACCTCAGCAGTACTTTTTCGGCGATTGAGGGGCGAACCATTGAAAATTATTTTATTGAACAAAGGATTGAAAAGGTGAAAGAGCTCCTGGTATACAAAGAAATGACTCTCTCCGAAATCGCCTTTGAAATGGAATACAGCAGCGTTGCGCACCTATCCAACCAGTTTAAAAAAATAACCGGTCTTACTCCTTCGCATTTCAAGCAGGTTGGCTCTACCAAAAGAAAGCTGCTTGACCAGGTGTAACCCAAAATAATGTAAAGCTTACCCAAAGGGATGTAACAACCCCGGCCCGTTCTGGATTTAGTTTTGTTCTATCAAATCATTAAAACAAAAAATCATGAAATCAGAAATCAAACCGGGTAACCTTACTCAGAAAGACAAACAAAAATGTGACAACCCAAATTGTACTTGTGCCAATTGTAACTGCGGCAGCCATTGCACTTGTCAGGATTGCAGGTAATAAGAGGTTTATTGTTTGATCAGCAAGAGCTGTCCCGGTATCACGTTGATTTTCAAATTGAGTTTGTCGAGCCTTCGACAAACATGTCTGCCGACGGGCAGGCTCAGGCTGACGATGATATTGGGACAGTCTCTTATTAATTACGACCGTCAATGTCGCTACCTTTTAAAATTTGGTGAGACTCAAAAAGAAAATATCTTAGAAGCCGAATTGGCAATGCACATTCAACAACCAGGATTGAGAATAATCGCCATCATAGTATCGTGTTTTTTGGCCTCTAATTTTTATGCCCAATCAAAAACCGGTTCGCAAACAAAAGCCACCCGGTTGAAAATAGCGGCAGAGATGGAGCGATCCATAAAAACCGAACTTCTAAATAAATGGTATCCCGGTTCGGTAGATAGTACTTACGGCGGATTCATTACAACCTACACCTATGACTTCAAACCTACCGGTTCCCAAGACAAGTTTATAGTAACCCAGGCACGGCATACGTGGTCCACGGCCAAAGCTTCTGAACTTTACCCGGAGTCACCGTGGTATTTGTCCTGTTCAAAAAATGGATTCCATTTTTTAAGAGACTTCATGTGGGACAAAACATATGGTGGTTTCTATAGCCTGGTTGACCGCGAGGGAAATGATAAAAGCGATCCGGTGGCTCCAAAAAATGCATACGGCAATGCGTTTGCCATTTACGCCCTTGCTGCTTATTACCATGCTTCGCACGACACTAGTGCGCTGAACCTTGCTAAGAAAGCATTCCTGTGGATGGAAAAACATAGTCATGACCCGCTGCATAAAGGTTATTACCAGCATCTCCAACGAGATGGCACACCTATCATGAGAAATGCAACCATTCCATCCACCTCTGATATCGGTTATAAGGATCAAAATTCTTCTATCCATTTGCTCGAAGCATTTACCGAATTATATGGTGTATGGAAACATGAAGTGGTCAGAGCGCGTTTAGAGGAAATGCTTTTTTTGATCAGGGATAAGCTGACCACTAAAAAAGGATATCTCACTCTTTTCTTTCAACCAGACTGGACACCCATATCTTTTCGCGATTCATCAGAAGCGTCGATTTTAAAACATAAACACCTGGACCATGTGTCATTTGGGCATGACGTGGAGACTGCCTACCTCATGGTGGAAGCTGCAGAAGCGCTGGGATTAAAAAATGATGCCGAGACCTGGAACGTTGGCAAACGAATGGTGGATCACGCATTAAAAAATGGCTGGGATAAATCTGTGGGCGGTTTTTATAATGAAGCTTATTATTTTAAAGGCAGGGACACCATTTCAATAATCTACGATAGCAAAACCTGGTGGGCACAGGCCGAATGTATGAATACGCTTTTGCTAATGGCCGATCATTACCCCAATGATCCCATGAAGTATTTTGATAAGTTTGTGAAGCTATGGAACTATAACAAGGCATACCTTATAGATCATGTGTACGGTGACTGGTATGAACAGGGACTGGATAAAGAACCGGACAAAAAAACCGCTCTTAAGGGACATATCTGGAAAGCGACCTATCATCAATTCAGAGCATTATCGAATTGCGTGAAGAGTTTAAGACAAAACGATTAGAAACTTGTTCAAATCCGAATGCATTGCCGGTCCCAATCTATTTTAAAGTCAATTCAATTACTGGTATTTCACTTTCCGGCTTTTGTACCGGGAGACTTAATATAATGTCGCTGGCCTTTTCATCTTTTTTCGAAAATTCGTGTCCCTGCTGCGTCGTAAACTTTATTTCGGAATTATCATGCAAAAACTGGGCATACGCTACTTTGCCTGAATACCCTGGCAAAACCAATGCATCGAGGGGATAAGCGAGTAAATGGAGATATAACTTTTTGGTTACGGGGTTATAGGTAAGTAAGGTATTTGGCGGCGCCGCAAACTCTTTTGGTGCCTGGGTACACCCATAAATTGATTTGCTGTTGAATTTCATCCATGCTCCCATGCTTTTCAGTCTATCCTGGGCCCGCTGATCAAAAACTCCGCGGCCTGTCGGTCCTACATTCAGCAACAGGTTGCCCCCCTTACTGACACTTTCAATAAGCAGTTCCAGCAATTGAGCAGTGCTTTTCCAGCTTGTTTCATCGCGATAATATCCCCACGATCCTGAAAATGTCTGGCAGGTTTCCCACGCAACTCTTTTACCATTTACTTCGGGCCATTCCGCTGCTTTATACTGTTCGGGCGTTACAAAATCGAAACCATCATCGTAATCATTTAAGTCAAGACGGTTGTCAATTATTATTCCCGGCTGTAATTGCCTTACCATCCTCAATAATTCAACAGAGTTCCAGTCGTCCCGCCCTTTTCCGTTCTTACCAGGATATGAAAAATCAAACCACATAATATCGATTTTTCCATAGTTGGTGAGCAATTCTCTTGTTTGGTTAAAAAGATACTCGCGGTATTTTTTCATATCCCTGTTCCTGTTAACACTATCATAAGCGGCTTGTGTGCCATTGTCAATTCGTTGGGGATGGAACCTGTCAATTGTAAAGTCAGGATGGTGCCAGTCGATAAGTGAATAATAAAACCCTACTTTCAGCCCTTCCGCCCTGAATGCCTCCACAAATTCTTTTACCAGATCCCGCTTAATTTGCGTGTTCGTCGATTTATAGTCAGTGTATTTTGAATCGAAAAGGCAAAACCCCTCATGATGTTTGCTGGTGAGAACAGCGTATTTCATTCCTGCTTCTTTTGCCTGTTTTGCCCATAGTACCGGGTTGTACATGTCAGGGTTGAATTGATCAAAATATACCTGGTATTGTTCGTTGGTTAAACGTTCCCGGTTTTTCACCCATTCGTGCCGCGCAGGCAATGCATATAAGCCCCAATGAATAAACATCCCAAACCGGTCGTTGGTCCACCATGCCATCCGTTGTCTCTTTTGCTCATCAGTTTCATTTGAGATTTTTTTTTGGGCATTCACAGCAAAATTTGCCAGGAATAAAATTGCTGACAGGATAATGATGAAAAACCGCTTCATACTATTTGCATTTATAGGTTTTTAAAAAGCTTCTAGCTATTTCTTAATTGAAAATCCTGAACTACGCCTGGCTGCCGGACCAGCCTGGCCGAAGCTTCGCAAACTCAAGGCCCCAAATTAAGAATTGTTTGCCCGTTTGCCGGGGAATGGATTTTTTTCAGGAAGTTGTAGATAGATCGTATTTCAAGTCCTGAATCCCGATATTAAATTTTTCCGGTGATTTTAATAAATTGACATTTGATAATAATACAGCAGGCATTTTATATGGAAGTAATAACAAAATACGGAGTTGAGATTGCCGGCCAATGAACCAGTTACTTGATCACGTTGATATAGGTCTCCTGATGACTAATAGTAAAATGTATGTATTAAGATTAAATACAAATGAAATTACCTGGGATTTGTCAGTCTAATTTGTCAAAAATTATCGGGAGGAAATGAAATGCCAGTAATTCTATTCGGGCTGATATTAATTTTTGCGCTTGTCGCTGGTTGTTCATCCGTAAAGGAAAAGGCTGATACCATTTTAATTAACGGTAAAATTATTAAAGTTGACAAAGATTTTTCCTTTGCCGAAGCGGTGGCTATCAAAGAAGGCAAGGTACTGGCTACTGGAAAAAATAAGGATATATTAAAATTAAAAGGTGGCTCGACTAACATCATCGACCTTAAAGGACATACGGTAATACCCGGCCTGATCGAAGGCCATGCGCACCCCATCCAGGCATCGCAAAGCGAATACTTTGAAAAGATACCGGACCTGCATACTATCAGGGACCTCCTGGAATGGATCAGTAATGAAACCAGGTTGAAGAAAGAAGGTGAGTGGATCATTCATCCAAAATTTTTTATCACGAGGCTCAGCGACATGCGCCAGTTAACTAAACGGGAGTTGGATTCTGTATCACCCAATAACCCGGTTTTTCTCAATGGCAGTTTTGGCGGGATGATCAATACAAAAGCAATGGAGCTTTCCGGAATGACCAGCTTAAATCATCCCGGTATCTTACGAAATGAAAGAACAGGCGAGGCCATCGGAATAATCCGTGGATCTGCATTTGGTTTATTGGCAATAAATCAGGAGCACAAACTTTCGGAACAGCAGCAGCTGGAAGCGCTCAAAAACCTTTTTCATCTTTATAACGAGGTCGGTATTACTTCTGTTTGTTCAGGGGGCGGTCCACCGGAAGAACTGAAAATGTTTGAAAAATTATCAGCCAGGAAAGAATTAACAGTGAGAATTTTCCAAAATATTATTTTCCCATTTGACAGGAAAACTTCGGTCACCGCAATACGTGAAGTTTTAAACCGGTTTGGGCGCAAAACTGGCGATGGAAATGAATGGGTAAAAGTTGGTGCATTTAAAGTGGTGGTTGATGGTGGCGTGCTTACAGGAACTGCCTACTTAAGAGAAGGGTGGGGCGAAAAAGCGAAAGAGGTATATGGTATTAATGATCCCGGCTACAGGGGGGAATTATTTTTTTCAAAAGATGAATTGATACGGCTGATTACAGTGGCAAATGAAGCAGGATGGAAATTTACTGCTCATGTAACCGGTGGTGGTGGCGTGGATACTTTACTTGCAGCCTTTGAAGCAGTAAATCATTCAAGTCCTATAAGTGAAAAACGATTTTCTATCATTCATGGAAATTTTTATACCCAGGATGCCATCAGGAAAATGGCAGCTTTGGGAATATATGCAGATATGCAACCTGCCTGGTATTTTAAAGACGCCGACTTGTTAAATAAAGTATTGGGCAAAGACGTGATCAGTACATTTCATCCCTATCACTCCATGTTGGAAGCCGGCATTATGATCAATGGGGGTTCAGATCACATGGTAGTGCTGGACCCCAATGCCTCGATCAATCCTTATAATCCTTTCCTGGCGATGTGGTCCCTAATAACAAGAAAGACAGATCGCGGTACCGTATTTAATCCCGAAGAAGCGATTTCAAGAGAGCAGGCGCTGAAAATGTATACGATTAACAATGCCTATGCTTCTTTCGAAGAGCATGTGAAAGGATCGATAGAAACCGGAAAAGTTGCTGATCTTGTGGTACTGTCAGATGATATACTGACGTGTCCAGAGCATAGGATAGCGGAAATAAAATCTCTTTTAACCATGGTCAATGGACACACTGTTTTTGATAAAGGTGTCTTTAAGGCATCCCATGATTAGCAGATAGGTTTCCGGACAGAGGGCTCAACATTAGAAAATAAATTGCCCAGATATTTCTAAACAAAAACATAAATCATGAATCAAGGGAATTATACGCAGGTGAAAGCAAGTATATGTATTTTTGGATTCCTTGTATTATCAGCCTGTGCACTATCGCAAACGAATAACCAGGATTCTTTATGGATCGTTGAAAATTATTATAAGATTGAGCGCCAGGTAAGCATGCGGGATGGAGTGAAATTATTTACCAGTATTTATATCCCTAAAGATTCTACCGAAAAGCATCCCATATTAATTACCCGCACACCTTATTCGTGCGCTCCTTACGGGGAAGGAAACTGGCCGACTTTCTGGAACGGCCATAAAAAATATTATTTCCGCGAAGGCTATATCATGGTAATCCAGGATGTGCGGGGCCGATTTATGAGTGAGGGCGAATTTATGGATGTACGTCCTTTCAAACCTCAAAAGAAAAACACTACTGACGTTGACGAGGCCAGTGACACATATGATGCCATTGACTGGCTCATAAAAAATATCCCGGGCAATAATGGAAAGGTTGGAGTGTTTGGAGTATCGTATCCCGGTTTCTATTCTACCATGGCAGCGTTGAGCAATCATCCTGCTTTAAAAGCTGTAAGCCCGCAAGCCCCGGTAACCGATTGGTTTATGGGTGATGACTGGCATCACAATGGTGCGTTTATGATGATGGATGCGTTTAATTTTTACTCTGGTTTTGGTCGACCACGGCCGAAGCCAACGACAACCGGTCCTGAAGGATTGAATTTGCGATTCGACGACAACTATAAATTCTACCTGGAAACAGGCGCCATCAAGAATTTTAATACGAAATATCTTCATGACAGCATCGCTTTTTGGAATGACTTAATGGATCATCCGAATCTTGACGCGTGGTGGAAAGCCAGAAATCCGCGAAATTTTGTAACTGATGTAAAACCTGCGATGCTTATAGTTGGAGGATTGTTTGATGCAGAAGATTGTTTTGGTGCATGGCGATTGTATGAAGCTATCGAAACGAAAAGCAAAAGCACCGAGAACTGTTTAGTCATAGGTCCCTGGTCACATGGCCAGTGGGGACAATCAGAGGGAAGTTCTTTAGGGAATGTAAAATTCGGAGCCAGCACATCGTTCTGGTACCAAAACAATATTGAGCTGCCTTTCTTTAACTATCACTTGAAGGGGAAAGGCACCAATACGTTACCGGAAGCAACCATATTTTTCAGCGGAGAGAATCAGTGGCATCAACTCAGTCAATGGCCGCCTAAAGAAAAATCCGATAAAACAATTTATTTACAAGCTGGTGGTAAGCTAAACTGGTCAAAACCTTCCGACACCTCGGGTTCAAGCGAGTACATAAGTGACCCGGCAAAACCAGTGCCCTATACGGAAGATGTCCATAGTGGCAGAACAACCGAATATATGACCGATGATCAGCGGTTCGCCGCACGCAGACCCGATGTCCTGGTTTTTGAAACAGAGACACTTGGCGATGATTTAACCCTGGCTGGTACTGTAGTTGCCGATCTGCTGGTAAGCATCACCGGTACCGACGCTGATTTTGTCGTTAAAGTGATTGATGTTTTCCCGGATGAGTTTTCCTACGCGGAGAAAGATGTTTATCCCATGGGTGGTTACCAGATGCTGGTGCGCGGTGAAATCATGCGCGGAAAATTCAGAAATAGTTTTGAAAAACCGGAGGCGTTTACACCTAATAAAGTAGAGCGTGTAAAATTTGAATTACCCGATATAGCCCACACATTTAAGAAAGGCCACCGGCTCATGATCCAGATTCAAAGTTCATGGTTTCCACTGGTGGATCGCAATCCGCAAAAATTTGTCAACATCTACGAATGCTCCGATAGTGATTTTCAGAAAGCCACCATTAAGATTTATCACAATGCAAAGAATGCTTCCGGTTTACTTTTGCCGGTATTGCCGCATAAATAGACGGTAAGCAAATCGTGTTAAGGAGAACAACTTGGGAAAGCCGGGAATTAATATTCTGTTGCTTCTCCTACTTACTGCTATGGATAAACGCTAATTAGTTCAATTTATATTCTTCAGACCTGGTCTTGCCAGGCTGCATGTTGTGCGTTTGTGGATGTTGAGCCGAGGGATTTTTGATTATTTACTATAAAGTTGCTTATAGATAGTTTGACGATTGATTGGTGACCAATATGTAAATGACCACCACTCTTGATGGGCAGAAACTTTGAATTAGGTATTTGTCCGGCAATTCCTTTTGCAATTGTAAAGGGAGGCATAGGATCGTCAACAGCATGAATAATTAAGGTTGGAACAGTCACTTCCTGATACGGGTAAATCTTATTTAGGTCTGGATTGGATATCCAGATATCATTAAGGATCCCGTTGATCCGATCACTCATTGGTAAAAAAGAGAACATTGAATTGTCTAACCATTTTTTATCAGCCGCAGAAAGCTTCTTTTGGATAGGTTTTGGCACACCCATCATACTCATCATAAGTGTGGGAAAATATTTTGCTAAACACCAAAAAATAAAATTTGATTGGAAAAATTTTTTTGCAATAAACCGAGTTATGCCCGAAGGCACTTTGTAAGGAGGAACAGCTGCGGATAATAGGATTAGTGAGGAACAGCGATCTGGATGCCTTAAAGCAAATTGAAGAGCGGAAGGTCCGCCAGCTGAAAAGCCGACAATAGAAACTTTTGCAATTTTAAGCTCATCAAGCAATGCTGCATATAAATCTGCTTGTGCAGCTGGTGTCGAATCTTTAGGTAATGGGCTGCCCATGTATCCAAATCGGGATACAGCGATAAGTTCGAAACCTTTATTGATTAATGGTTGGGAGGAAAGCGTTCCCTGATCTGCCCCGCCTAATATTCCATGTACCCACAGTACCGGCAATCCTTCTCCAAAAGTTGTATATTCAATTTTACCCAGCTTTGTATCCGCGATTTTCATTCCTGAAAAAGATATTCTTTTTTTTGCCGCAGATATATCTTTTTTGAAACGGGAGTAAAACATAAAATACTTTTGAAATAAAATTGAACATATAATGTCTGCTTTTCATTGATGCTAATCAGCGATCAAAATGATTTCAGTCATTGACGAGCAATTCGTTGAGAGTTAGCGTAAACAACATTATAATATTTGAAGTTGCATTCTTTAATGACGCACAACAAATGGATTGACACCGAACAAAGGCTGGTCAATTTAGTAAATGAAAAACTATGGTCAACAGTATAGATATCTGGATTTGCTCTTAACACAACGTAGAAACCAATACTTAATTGAAAATATCGAAATGAAAAAAATAAATCTGCTCACGGTAGTTTGCTCCATCGCCTTCATCTCTTGTACTAACGGGAATAATTCAGATAACAATGCCAGGGATACAAAATCCAGGACCATTATTCATGAATTAAATGAAAAGGAATTACCAAAAGGAGATAAAGTTATTGCCTTTGTGGGGGCAACGTTAATTGATGGGAATGGAGGTGAGCCAATTCAAAACGCCTGCGTTATAGTAAGGAATGACAAGATTGAATTTGCGGGCAAACAGGAAAAAGGAAAGATCCCAAAAGAGGCGGAGGTATTAAATGTTCAAGGTCTAACGATGCTGCCGGGATTAATCGATGCGCATTATCATAATGAAGACAGTAAGGATTTGCTTGGATTGTATTTAAGTCACGGAGTTACATCGATAAGGGATCCGGGTGAATGGATCGAAAGCTATGATGAGGTAAGATCAACAGGTAAGCCTATTCCAAGACTATTCCTGGCAGGTCCCCATATAAATACATATCCGCCCGCATACCCGGAAGATGCTATAATTGTTCAGGATGCCGAGGAAGGCCGCCTGGCTGTTAATATGCTGGCGGACCAGGGGGCAACAGTGATCAAAGTGTATTTTGGTTTATCGATTGGAATTATAAAAGAAGTCTGCACCGCAGCTCACATTCATGGCCTGCCGGTCACTGCACATTTGGAAATCACGAATGCAAAAGATGCAATTAATGCAGGGCTGGATGGAATTGAGCATATCACATCTTTTGGGACAGTATTACTTCCTGCCAGGGAGGCCGAAAAGTATAAACAACGGGTGCTGGCTGACAATGAAGCAAGGAAGCGGGGAAGGTATGAAGTTTGGAATTCACTGGTGGTTGAAAATAACAGCGTAGCAGATTCCCTAATTAAATTTCTATCAGACAAAAAAACATTTGTAACCCCCACGCTTGCGGCATTTGAAAAGCAGGCCGACCAGGGTGACAGCATTGAAGTGAATGGGTTCAGGAACATGGTGAAATTTACAGGCCAGGCTAAAAAAGGAGGAGTGAGGATCGTAGTTGGTTCTCATTCATTCGTGGCCTATGCTGAAACAGGATTTGCTTATTTCCGGGAAATGGAACTGTTGCAGCAAGCAGGACTCAGTACAATGGAGATAATTGTGGCAGCAACCATGGAAAATGCCCGCTTCTTTCGTATCGATGAACGATTGGGAAGTATAGAAAAAGGGAAATTGGCGGATATTATTTTCGTAGAAGGTGATCCATTAAAAGATATCAAAACTATGCGCAACATAAGAAGGGTAATGCTAAATGGCTCCTGGATATCTATGGAGAAGAAATAGAATTAGGAAAAGCAGAGTTTAAAACATTGGTTAGTTCAACCAAATTATAAAACTTGGTTGTGTTCAATTTGAAAGCCCGATTCGCATTTTGAACCACAAAGGCACATAGAACCTGCCTACCGGCAGGCTACCGGCAGGCAGGTGTGGTTCGTTTTTTCAAACTGAGACACTACTTAAAACTTACTTATTTCTTATCAAAAATTCAGGAATATATGACGGCATCATTTTAGGAGCCGGACACAATAGTTTGGTGCTTCAGGCCTATCTATGTAAAGCCGGCTTAAAAGTGCTTTGCTTAGAAAGACGCAATATCGCCGGCGGAGGGCTCACTACAGTTGAGGACCCGAAGCATCCCGGCTTCCTGCATAATATTCATTCCTTTTATCATCGCGCTCTTAATCGTATGCCCTGGTACCGGGATTTGGAGCTTGAGCGTCATGGCGCGGTTTACCTTGAACCGGATTTTAATGTTGCATTGCTTCTCAACAATGGTGAATCGTTAGAATGGTGGACCAATTTTGAGAAGACAGCAGAGTCATTTGCCCGCTTTAGCAAAAGAGATGAACAAGCTTTGCGGAAATGGCAGGAACTGTTCTTACCAATTGTTGAAAAAATCATTATACCGGAAAGCCAGTCACCACCTGTGCCGCCAGAGCAACGCAATGCTTTGCTGGAAAAAAGCCCCGAAGGACGATTACTGCTTGCAACCAGCGCTCTTTCCCCCCTTGAATTTGTATTACAGGAATTTGAGCATCCTGTCATACAAGCGGGATTGCTTTTCTTCAATGGATTAAGAGAAGTTGATTTACGATGCAAAGGGTTTGGTCATCATATTGCCGCGTTGCTTGCCAGTTCCGGAAAGGCACAGATATGCAAAGGAGGATCGGCAGCATTAGCTAAAGCATTAGTTGCAGCTGTTGTTGAAAATGGAGGAGAGATTAAACTTCAAACAGAACCAAAACAGATTTTAATAGAAAATGGAAGAGCCGCCGGAATAGAGACGGTAGATGGAGAGATGTTCAAAGCCCGTCATTTTATTTGTTCCGGACTGAACCCACATCAAACTTTCCTGCAATTGATTGATGAGACCCATGTTCCTAAAACGTGGAGGGAAAGAGCAAAAGACTTTCGTTATAACCTTATTGCCCCCCTTTTTGCGTTAAACCTGAATTTAGATGCTCCTCCAAAATACAAAGCGGCAGAAAAAAATCCCGATTTAGATAAAGCACTGATGGTAATCTTAGGTCTCGAACATATCCGGCAATATCCCGATATCGTGCAGCATCATGAAAAGGGAACAATTCCGCCCACAGTAATGTGGGGAAGCTGTCCAACCGTGTTTGATAATTCGCAGGCACCGGCAGGAAAACATACTGCATTTATGTGGGAGAAGTTACCTTATCGTTTAAATGGCGATCCCAAAAATTGGGATAAGGAAAAAGAATTACACGGCAAAAGAATGCTTCAACTTTGGACAAAATATGCGCCTAATTTAGAGCATGATGTTATTGATTGGTTTACCCGGAGTGGGTTGGATACCGAAAGAATGTTTCCCAATATGCAGGAAGGAGATTTGTTGATTGGCGCCTTTACAAACGGCCAAATTGGTTATCATCGCCCATTCCCCGGGGCTGGCCATTATCGCGGGCATATCAAAGGTCTTTACCTTTGCGGTTCTTCTTCTCATCCCGGAGGAAATATCACGGGTCTTCCTGGTTATAACTGTGCCCAGGTAATTTTTTCTGACTTGAATATTCCTGCTCACTGGGCGCCTGAACCGGCTTTGGAACATTTAAGAAAATTATACTGATAAATAGCGGGAACAATATTTAATACGATCGGTAGTGTCTCAATTTGAACCACAATAGGACAATAGAACCTGCCTACCGGCAGGCAGGCACAATAAAGTTCATATAATCTATGTGTGTTTTCCTGTGTCCCTATTTTTCTAATGTGGTTCAGTTGCCGATTAGAAAATTCTGCAAAATCTAAACTGAGACATTACCTTACAATCAAATATTTGTTTTAATTTTTAATGACTACACCAACCTTCTCATATCTTACCGATATTTATTTTGATTCTGGCGCAGTGAAAGTGCTCCCGGAATTATTAAAGAAATATCAGGTTTCGCGTCCGCTGGTAATTACAGATAGAGGATTGGTTAAGGTGGGTATTCTCGAAAAATTAGTAATAAAAAATCCTGTTGTATTTGATGCTGTAGAAACTAATCCCACTGAATCAATGGTATTGCAGGCCGTTGAACTCTACCGGGAATCGGGGTGCGACGGTATTGTTGCGGCGGGTGGAGGATCTCCTATTGACCTCGCTAAATGTGTCGCTATCCTTGTCAATCATCCACCACCATTGGAACAATATGCTATTCTTCGCAACGGCAGATCAAGGATTACTGGGAACATGCCTCCTCTAATTGCCATCCCTACAACATCAGGAAGCGGAAGCGAGGTGGGAAAGGCAGCGCTGGTGACTGTGGATGGTGCAGGCAAGTTAGGATTTCTTAGTAACCATTTATTGCCAACAGCAACAATTTGTGACGCAGAACTAACAATTGACTTGCCACCATTGTTAACTGCCGGTACAGGGATGGATGCCATCTCACACTGTGTTGAAACTTTTTGCAGCTCACGTTTTAATCCTATTGCCGATGCCATAGCCCTGGACGGACTGGAACGCGGTTTTAACAATCTTATCAAGGCAACCTGCAATGGAACCGACCGGCAGGCAAGGACAGAAATGATGTTGTGTTCTTTGCAAGGAGGACTTTCCTTTCAAAAGGGACTGGGTGCCGTTCACAGCCTGAGCCATCCGTTAGGCGCCCTTACGGATAAGCGGCTGCATCATGGCACACTCAATGCAATTTTTCTCCCGGTAGTACTGCGGTTTAATTTTGATTACTGCAAAGAAAAAATGCAGGTTATTGCTAACAAGCTAAAAATAAAAAAAGCTTCCATGTTACCGGACAGGTTTGCCCGGTTGAATGAAGAATTAGGATTGCCTGTTCGGCTTCGGGAACTTGGATTAACAATGAAGGAACTTGAACCGTTGGCAAGAAAGGCAAAAGAAGATCATTGCACACCGACCAACCCCAGGAAGCTTGAAGCAACGGACTGCCTACAGTTGTATGTAGAAGCATGGTGATCGCCAGATAAAATTTGTTACAGTCCTGCATTGTCGATCGTAAAAAAATGAACCTGGTACTAAAATGAATAGCTTTGGTAGCTGGCAAAGACTAGTACACGGAATATAATTAATCAGATAAATAACCTCATGTCAAAACCAAAGAACTTTAGCAGGCGTGGATTTATCTCTGCAATGTCTGGAGGTTCGCTCGCTGCGGGAATCGCGGCCACTCTCCCGGCATTAGGAAATACGACTCATGACAATAACGATTTTACTGGTTCAAATCCAGGCATTATTGACACGAATGTAAATTTATTTAAATGGCCTTTCCGCCGGATGAAATACGGGGAAACCAGGTCATTGGTCGCCAAGTTGCGCAAACACCGCATTACAAAAGCATGGGCAGGAAATTTTGAGGCGCTATTTTCGAAAAGCATTAATGATGTGAATGCCCGCCTGGCGGAAGAGTGCCGGGTAAATGGAGGAGGAATGTTAGTTCCTTTCGGCACAGTCAATCCGGCCTGGCCAGACTGGGAAGAGGATTTGCGGCGTTGCCATGAAGTCTACCGAATGCCGGGCATCCGGCTTTATCCGACCTATCAGACGTTTGACCTGAACCATCCTGAGATTCCCCGACTGATTAGCAAGGCTTCGGAGCGTGGATTAATAATCCAGATCGTCGGCGACATGGAGGATTCGCGGGTGCATCATCCGATCGTCCTTACAAGAGAACTTAGCTTTGATCCACTTGTCGAAATCATGAAGAATATTCCAAAGGCGAAAGTGCAGCTACTTTGCTGGAATGAACGAGTGAGCAACGAGCTATTAAAAAAACTTATCTCGGAGACGAGCATTGTGTTGGATATTTCATGGCTGGAAAGTACCGGGGCGCTGGGCCGCATGATAGAGGGGAATCGTTGGTCCGGACCTGAAGCACCGGTTCCCGTTGAACGTCTTCTTTTTGGATCGCACGCACCTTTGTTCCCTGTTGAAACTGCAGTCATCAAACTCTTTGAATCGCCGCTCACTTTGGAACAAATGAAAGCAGTTATGAATGTTAATGCGGGTCGGTTTATTAAGCATGTTTGATTGGGTAGCGGGATTAGAATAGGAGGACTGATAAAATAAGTATGTATGAATTCAACAGAATTTGCGCTGAATCCTGCTTATTATGGGATTCCTGATCAACAACAATTAAAAGATCTGCGCATCTGGAGTGACCATTATCACGGATTTGCAGGGGGGCTAAAACAACACAAGGAAATGATGTTCTATGTAGAACGCATGGGTATTGAAAAGGTGATCTCCCTGGACATAGGCAGTATTGAAGAAGATGCATTAGTTCCCTCTCCGATCGATAATGAAGAACGTGAAATACTGGAAAAGAATAAAAACAAGATATTAGGGATCATTCGTATTGATCCCGGGTTTCCTAAGGAAAGCTGTGCTAAAATGGAAAAATGGATTCGTAATGGTCCATGCATTGGTATCAAATATCTTCTGCAAAAAGATGGCATTACTTGTAGCCATCCAAACAGCGACCCAATCGTTCGCTTAGCGGCGGAGCTTGGCGCACCCATTTATATTCACAGCTGGCTAAAGGTCGGGGGCACTCCCCGTTCTCCGGGCGGTGGCAGGTCTCCGGGCGAAGCGACTCCAATGGATGTGGCTGTACTTGCAAAACGATTTCCAAATGTCCCGATGATCTGTGGTCACTCCGGGGGTGATTGGGAACTTGGTGCGAGGGCTATTCGGCCTTACGAAAATGTGCTTTTCGAATTCGCAGGAAGTTATCCTCATTCAGGTTCGGTAGATTACGCAGTGAACGAATTGGGAGCCGATCGCATTGTATGGGGATGTCATGGCCCAAGTCGCTCTTATGCCACTGAACTTTCCAAAGTGCTGGATGCATCTGTTTCCCATTCTGACCGCATGAAAATATTTGGAGGAAATTACCGCAGGACCTGGGCAAAATTATTCAGGGAAAAAGGCATCCCAACATAAGAGAATTTCAATAAAGAATCACATGCCGCAAACAGCGATCATTATTCAACCTAATTGTCTCAGAAATTTGTTCGTGTGGTTACTGATCTTGCCGTTTTCCATGTGCAAAAACCCGCAGTCGTCCGGAATCGCACCTGCCACGATCAATTTAAAAGCCATGATCGATTTGCAATTCGACGTAGTTCGTTTCAAAGTAAAGCCCGGATCGAATGTCACATTAACATTGACCAATGTAAGTGACATGAGTCACAATCTTCTTATAACTAAACCTGGTTCCCGGTTGAATGTTGTCGACACTGCGCTGAAACTGGCAGAAAAGGGACCGCAAATGGACTACATTCCGGTGACTGATGATGTCCTGTGGTCAATACCTGTCGTTTCCCCCGGTCAGACGAAATCTGTTTCGTTTACTGCACCTGCGCAATCCGGCGTTTATCCATATGTCTGTACTTATCCCGGGCATGGATATGTAATGTATGGCGCCATGTACGTAACAACAGATGAGAATCTTCCGGAAATAAATAATGATCTGAATATTCCGGAATCCCGGAGACATGATGACTCGACCGGCGGTAAAGAAATTGTGCATGCAGAACATGCGGTAAGTGCGAGTCCGCACCCTTATCCTTTAATACCTCCCTATTTCTATAACGTTTTTATTGAAGGTGCAAATCCCGATGCCATTGCAGTACACCTTCCGCAAGATCTGTCTTATGCCTGGGATGCCGGCGCTTGCCGGTTGCGGTTTGCATGGAAAGGCGAATTCCTGGATATGTCTGACTTATGGAAAGGACATTTTGATGCCTCTGCCAAAATCCTCGGGGATATTTTTTACCGGGACAATTCAGAATATCCGTTACGAGTAGGAGAAAATGCTGCAATCCCAAATTTTAAATATAAGGGATACCGCCTGGTTGATCGATATCCGGAGTTTCATTACACGCTCAATGGCATTGACGTATATGAATTGATCCGGCCGAAAGCAGATGGTTTAGGATTGATCCGTGATTTCCGGGTTCCTCATGCCGACCGGAAGTTGTGGTTTTTTGCTAACCTCGGGGATAATGCAATCGAATACGAATTCTCGGCCGGCCGATACAAAAATAAAAAGTTGGAGCTTTCTCCTGCTGAAGCCAAAGCATTCACGATTACAATGACGAGCTATTACCTGGCATACAAAAAAAAGACGGAATGAAATGTTTTAAACCATACAGCAACGTCAGCATTTTACTATTCGTGATATCACTTTCGTATTTCACAGCGTCTGGCCAGGGTAAGTTCAAAGAAGCATATCGTGTTGAGACGATAGAAATGCCTAAAGGTCTTTCGGGCCAGACAGGTGGAATCGACTTTCTTCCCGATGGCCGCATGGTAGCCTGCTTTGTGAGGGGTGAAGTAATGATTTACAATTTGCAAACCAAAGAATGGAAACTGTTCGCCGAAGGACTGTTACTTCCACTGGGAATACTGGCGATAAGTAATTCCGAAGTCTTGGTAATGCAGCTTACTAATTTAATGCGAATAAAAGACACGGACGGAGACGGTCATGCCGATCTGTATGAAAATGCGACGAGTGATTTTGGCGTTTCGGGTAATTATCATGAATTTAATTATGGCCCGGTAAAAGACAAAAGCGGCAACTTGTTTTTTGCACTAAACACGGCTTCATCCGGAGGGGGTGTAAGAACGATTGTCAGAGGAGAGCTTAATACAAGGGGTCGTGACGGAGTAGACGGGCACCATGAAATGTTTTCGGTTGTACCTTACCGGGGATGGGTAATGCAACTTACTCCTGATGGGAAGTTGCACCCATTTGCATCAGGGTTTCGCTCACCGAACGGTATAGGCTTTGACTTGAACGGAAACCTTTTTGTGACCGATAATCAAAGTGATTGGGTGCCGACCAGTTCGCTATACCATGTTCGGAAAAATAATTTTTATGGACATCCTGCCAGCCTCGTTTGGAAAAAGGAATGGAAAAACAGGGATCCGTTCAATGCGCCAATAGCGGAACTGGACAAAATGAGAACCCGCGCAGCTGTGCTCTTTCCACAGGGGATAATGGCAAATTCTCCAACCCAGCCTCTTGCGGATATGACTAATGGGAAGTTTGGTCCGTTTTCGGGTCAGTTGTTTATAGGAGAAATAAATCGTGACCGGATTTTGCGAGTCATGCTTGAAAAAGTGGGTGGGGAGTTCCAGGGAGCCTGCATCCCCTTTATTGATGGACATGGACTTCGGATAGGCAACAACCGGCTATCATTTGGACCGGATGGCAGTTTGTGGGTAGGACAAATTAGTTTCAGTGGCTGGGTAGAAGGGAAACCAGGAATACAAAGAATTGTATTTACCGGCGATGCCCCTATCGACGTGTACACAATGAGTTTGACAAGTAAAGGCTTTGACTTCATATTCACCCAGCCTATAGATGCGGCAACAGCTGCAAACCCGACTAATTACAAGATCCGGCGCTATCGCTATGAATATAAGAAAAAAGACCCCGAAGAAGGAATAGACATCGCTACTCAAATTGACGCCCAGGATGTAACTATAATCAGTAGTAAGCCTTCTCAGGATGGAAAGAAGGTTTCATTAACCATAGGCGACCTCAGACCAGGTTTTATTTACGAGGTGAACCTGGGAGACATTAAAAGTGCGAAAGGCCAGCCATTGTCAAACAAGCTCATTTGTTATACGCTCAATAAACTTCGTACCTGATGAGGGTTTTGAGTTTTAGAACCAAAGTTCATAGATTGAGTTCTCCGACAAGATTTATGATAAAACAAGTTTGGTTGATTTTATCATGCCTCTTGCCCGCTGCCAGGTATTGATTATTGCACCTTCTAAAAAGTGAAAGATGTACAAGTATATTAATGTGACCGCCCGTATCAAAAGCATCCTGTCATTGGTTGGAATTGGCATTTGCCTGATTTTTTGTAACGCTTTGGCAGCTCAGAATGCTGCGCATTTAAGAGTAGGTGTATTTGAAGCAGATGTTACGCCTCCTATCGGAAGCCCGGTGGCCTATGCCATGACACGATCAATACGCGATCCGCTATCAGCAAGAGGAATGGTGATCTTTATAGACGATCAGAAACCCGTAGTGCTGTGTGCCGTGGATTGGATAGGAATTTCAAATGAGGGTGATGATGTCTGGAGAAAAAAACTTGCCGAAGCTGCACACACTACCATAGACCGTGTGTCAGTACATGCATTGCATCAGCATGATGGCGTGGTCTGCGATTTTACCATGGAAAAAATTGTGAACGAGTACAAGATAGAACCCACGCAATTTGATGATACATTTCTCTATAAAGCAATACAAAATGTAGCGGATGCTGTGGCTACCGCTTCAATGAATCCACAGGAAGTTACGCATATTGGATTCGGCCAGGCTAAAGTTGAAAAGGTAGCGTCCAACCGGAGGATATTGGGCAAGAGCGGCAAAGTTGAAATGATCCGCTGGAGTAGCAGGAATGATTCAGCCACTGTAGCAGCACCCGAAGGACTCGTTGATCCCTGGCTAAAATGTGTAAGTTTATGGAATAATGAAAAACCCATAGCTGTGATTACATATTATGCCACGCATCCTCAAAGTTATTATGGGCAGGGAGATGTAACCTGTGAGTTTATTGGGATAGCCCGCAACAACAGGGAAAAGTCGCTCAATGGGTTGCCCCATATTCATTTTAATGGTGCCGGTGGCAATATTACGACAGGTAAATACAATGAGGGTACTGAAGCTTCGAGGCAGATTTTGGCAAAAAGAGCGGAATCAGCTATGCAGCACGCATGGGAGCAAACTCAAAAAACCGCGACTCCGAAAATGATTGCATGGAAAAGTACCTCTGTAACACTTCCACTCGGAAAAAATATCGTTGAAAAAAATTTAAGAGACACTTTATCTAACGCAAAATCTTCGTGGCAACAAAAAATATCAGCAGCAGAAAAGCTTGCCTGGTACCAGCGGTCGAAGGAAGGAGTAAAAATAAACGTGTCGTCTTTACGCTTAGGAAAACTGTGGCTGTTGAATTTACCGGGAGAACTATTTGTGGAATATCAATTGGCCGCTCAAAAAATGAAACCCGGGGAAGAAGTTTGTACTGCAGCTTACGAAGAACTAGGTCCCGGGTATATCGGTACCGCCATCGCGTATTCGCAGGGAGGATATGAAACGAGTGATCTTAATTCCGGAGTGGCACCCGAAGTGGAAAAGGTATTGCTCAAAGCAATCAAAACAGTTTTGAAATAATCTCTCATCTATAATCAGTTATAATGAATCGCATAACCCTAAAACTTTGGATTGCTTTCACGCATATTATTATTCTTTCCTGCTTTTTCATAGGCTGCCAGCAGGAAAAAAGCAAAGCACAAAAAGATTGGACTATATATCGTGGAGATGAGGGCAGTAATGCTTATTCAAACCTTGACCAGATTGATACAGGAAATGTAAGGCAACTAAAGGTCGCCTGGACTTATCGGACTGGTGATTCTGCGGCATCCTTTAACCTGGAATGCAATCCTCTTATCATCAATGGTATTTTATATGGCGTTTCTCCGAAGCTTAAAACCTTTGCGCTGGATGCAAAATCCGGGAAGCAATTGTGGCTGTTTGATCCATTCGAAAAAAGCAGCACGGATGGAGGAGTCGCCCGGGGATTGACCTATTGGGAAAACAATGATGAAAAAAGGATCTTTCTCTTTGTTTACAATAAAATGATCGCATTAGATGCTAATACAGGGAAGCAGATAATGAACTTCGGCGACAGCGGGTATGTAGATCTCAATAAGGATTTACGCGACGATGGAAAAGAACGTCATGAAGATGTGCAAAACAGTTCTCCGGCAATAATTTATAAAGATTTAATTATAACAGGTTCCGCTGTAGGGGAAGATTATGAAAGTTCCCCCGGACATATAAGGGCTTACGATGTGCGGACGGGAAAAAGGAAATGGATCTTTCATACCATTCCTCAGCCGGGCGAATTTGGATATGATACCTGGCCCAAAGAAGGCAATGAAAAGGTGGGAGGCTGTAATGCATGGGGAGGATTAAGCATCGATTCAAAAAGAGGAATTGTGTTCGCCGGTACAGGTTCACCTTCTAATGATTTTCATGGCGGAGAGCGCATTGGACAAAATCTATTTGGTAATTCGATACTTGCTTTGGATGCAGCTACCGGAAAACTTAAATGGCACTACCAGGTATTGCATCATGATCTATGGGATTATGACATCCCATGTCCCCCAAATTTAGTAACGGTAAAAAAGGATGGCAGAGACATTGATGCGGTAGCCCAAACAACTAAACAGGGATTAATTTTCGTGTTGGAAAGAGAAACCGGTAAGCCGATTTTTCCCATTGAAGAAAGACCGGTACCGGTTACTACAGTGCCCGGTGAACAAAGCTGGCCTACTCAACCTTTTCCTGTTAAGCCGTTGCCACTGTGCAGGCAAAGCTTTGATGAAAGTATGATCACTGATATCTCGCCGGAAGCTCATGATTTTGCGCTGAAAGCGGCAAAAAAATTTAGCTGGGGAAGTATCTACCTCCCTCCCTCACTGACGGGGATAGTTATATTGCCTGGAATAAGAGGCGGCGCGGAGTGGAGCGGCGCATGCGTCGATATGGAAACAGGCGTAATGTATGTTGGTATCAACGACATTCCCAACATAGTTGAATTGAAAGAAAAGAAGGACAACCGGGAAGAATTGTCAGGAATGACCATGATTAAGGCGGGAGAGATATTTTATCAAAGGAATTGCGCGGTTTGTCATGGAGCTGATAAGGGTGGCAATAAATCTTTTCCGCCGCTTTTAAATATTGCAACTAAGCTAAAGCCTGATGATGTAAGCACATTGTTGCAAAAAGCAAGGGGCTTGATGCCTTCATTCTATACCTTACCAGCGGAAGATAAAGAAGCGATCATTGCCTACTTATTCAACAGGGAAGACAAGAAACTTTACCAGGTTAAGACGATTGATACGACGAAAAAACAAACCGCCAAGAGATACAATCTGAAAGATTATATACATTTAGAGGATCAGGATGGATACCCCGGGGTGAAACCGCCGTGGGGCACATTGAATGCTGTTGACCTGAATTCGGGAGAATTAGTTTGGAAAATTCCATTGGGAGAATATCCTGCGCTCGCCGCGCAAGGGCATCCCAACACGGGCACACAGTTATTCGGGGGCGGTATTGTAACTGCAGGTGGCTTGATTTTTATCGGTGCATCACAAGACGAAAAATTCAGGGCGTTTGATAAAAATACCGGAAAAGTTCTCTGGGAATACCAATTGCCCGCTGGTGGATATGCTACTCCTGCCACTTATGAAGTAGACGGAAAACAGTTCGTAGTAATTGCAGCGGGTGGCGGAGGGCGCCAACTTACTAAGGCAGGAGATTATTATATTGCTTTTGCATTGCCGTGAAAGAAAAAGATTCTAAGCCTTTCCTTCTGTAAACATTGCGATCAATGTCAATAGTCTATGATGTGCATGAACTTAAAAAAACAATAACTATTTCCTGTTCATTCAGCAATGAAAATTTCATTACTCTTTTCTATCGCAGCGCTTTTCATGGTTGCAAATCTCGCCAGCAACTATAAAGATGATGAGTTGCACATTCAATGGAAAAATAACATGCTTGCCATCTCAGGCGACCGGGTATACGGAAAGGAAATAGAGATTCTCTATATAGAAGCTTTTTGCAGGACCGGCTCCACAAATCGCAAATGGGAGGAAACAACCATTCCTCATACAACAGAGTTAATCTCCGATTCGACAGACCAGAAAAATATTCAACTGAAAACCATCGTGCACCCTTCAGTAGAAGTGATCCATAATATCACTGCGGGAAAAGATGAGGTTGCATTTCAGCTAACATTCAAAAATAACGGAAGTGAAGCCGTGGATATAGATTGGTTTCAGCCATGCATTCGCGTGGATCGTTTTACAGGAAGAAATCAGGATAATTACATTTCACGCAGCTTTATATTTACATCCCAGGGAATGACGACATTGGATAAAACCAACCGCACTGAAGACGCATTGTATAAAGGCGGGCAGGTATATGTGCCACCAGGCATCGACCTCAAGAACGTAAACCCGAGGCCTATTAGCGCCAGTCGGCCAGTGAACGGGCTTATCGGTTGCTTTTCGGACGACGGCAAGTATCTGATGGCAACAGCCTGGAGCGATTACCAGGAATTGTTCCAGGGAGTGTTTGTTTGCCTTCACAGCGATCCCCGCATCGGAGGCTTAAAAGCCGGAGAGGGGAAAATGCTAAGGGGAAAACTTTATATAATTAAAAACGATACTGAGGAGTTGATGAGGCGATACCGGGCTGATTTTAATAAATAAGATGAAGAATGTTTCTATTGCCGGATCTAACTATTTAGAAAACTCTTGAAATAAGAGAGCAAAAATTAGTCTTATTTAAAGTTGTGTTTAACAATCTCTCCACAACATTCGCTTGGAGAGGATGTTTATTTCATGGGTGTAGATACTTACAATGATGAAGCTGAAAAATTGGTAAACCCAAAATCGGCGTTTGTATTTCCAACACCGAAATTGAAACCAACTCCCGGATTTCCCGTTTTATATGTGCCATCCGTTGTTTGCGTGACTTTTACACCGTTGATATAACCGGTAATGACGTTTCCTATTATAGTTGCTTTCAAAACGTCTCCTGTCTTAACTCCATACTGTGATCCGTTTAAATGTGTTAATTCAGTAAAATCGCCTAAGGGGCCATTCCATCTGACAATCGAAATATAAGCTTGTTCCGTTTTTAAGCATCGGCTGAATATTTCATAGCCGGTAATCCTGTGGGCAGATATAGAAGAGCGAAGACGTATTTCAACTTCCTGGTAATAATTTGAATTGGGATTTATGCTATAGACAGTCGCTTCTGCTGCCTGGTCGGCCCCCCAATTTCCGGTAAGTATGGCTGTCGGATCTTTGTAAGGAGGAGAGTCGGGAGTTTGGTCACCAAAAACTTTTCCGGGAGTCGTTAAAACGTTGCCCCAATCAAGGCCTGCACTTCCCCCGTTTATCCAATGGTCGCCTTCCGAAATAGGGTTTTCAGTTTTAGGAAAATCAGAGTGATATGTCTTATCTGTCCGTGTGTTTTCTAAAATGAAGAAAAACGGCATTAGCATAAAAATCTTCTTCATTAGATTATTATTTAGCTTTTCCCAATTAAGGAATAAAACACCAGTCAACAAGGGTTGCCAGGCTCTCATACGAAGAAACAACTTTTATATTGGCAGGTGCTTTTTTAAACAAATACGCGGAGCGTGGGAACTCCAGCTCCTGATTGGTCAGCGCTTCAGATGCCGGCTCGAGCATTTGATCTTTTAATACGGCCAATACGACTTTCCTGGGCGCAATACAACCGACTAAATCCGGTAAATCATATGCGGTTAATACTCCGGCGATTGTTGAACTGAAATCAATGAAGTAAGGAAGACCGGGGCCTGTGTTCCCGGTGGGCGTCAACCCGATTTGATAGAACCGGTTCATGACTATCGAACGATAAGAGATAGGAGAACCTATAAGCGTAATATTATTTATGGAATGATCGAATGCCGCCGCATGTAAAAGAGGGATACACATCTCCTCAAAACCGATCGCTCCTACTTTAGTTGAGTCTACATCTTCCCGACGAACTAAATAATTCACTACTCTTATGATATCTCCTGCCTGTATTCCAACCACACTTCTGCCAATCAGAACCGCTGTATTACCAGCATCGGCTGTTCCCTCTTTGTTTGTCACCGTGTTTTTTGTTTCGCCAATTCCCAAAATATCAGCGGCTGCCACAACATATCCCATTTTTACAAGTTTCTCTATCTCCCCTCCCGCCTTTGCATCCGCGATTTTACCCTTTGGATGAATATACACCAATGCCCGATGCTTCACGCCATTATCATTTGGCACAAAGAGGAGAATTGGAATTGCGTATTCTCCCTCGCCCATAATAGCGTATTTTCCTACTGAATATCCTTCTCTTTGATACCTTCCATTTGTTAAGGGTTCTTCGTCCGGACTGACAGGAGGAATGAATCCTGAAATTTCTTTGGCTTTAATTTTAACTTCACCAAGATGCTTCTCAATGTCTTTCCTGGATTTTGCGAGGTTATCTATTAATTTTGCCGCCTCTTTTTTATTGACATCAAAAATCATATCGCCACTTAAGGAAGTTGATATCTGTCCTGTCGGTGTTACCGTTAATTCTGCTGCTGATAATATGTCTGCTTCCTGCTCCGTAGGATCGCCTGGAATATTGAAATGTTTCATGAAGAATGAATAAATCGCCGATCTTATTTTTGGAGTCATCCAATGCTTAGAATCATCTTCAACCATTTGCAGGTTCTCTTCCTCATTAAAAATCTTATAAGTTTTTTTTGCTTCGTCGTATGCTTCATATGCACCTTGTATGGTGAGGTATTCGTCACGTGAATTAAAAGCAAGCAGTGCAGGCTTCGGCGCTCTTACTTCCAGAAGATCCTCAAAGGTTATTCCCTTTGCAAGTCCATGTATAAATGAATTTTCTGTATCCTGGATACCCTTTGTTTGCAATAACCGTTTATTTGTCGTTGCCCAGCTACATGGCACAGATACTTTTACTCTTTCGTCGAATGCCGAAATGAATGAAGTGACCGTTCCGCCACCTGACCATCCCGTTACCCCGATTTTATCCTGATCAACATCATTTCTTGACAACAGGTAATCGATTCCCCTTATTCCGTCCCAAATAAAATACCTGGCAGGAGAAATTCCGGATAAGAAAAGTTGGTTACCAAAATAGCAATGCTCAATGACGGAGTATCCTATCGAAGAAAAATTAATTTTCGGATCAAAGTATTGAACATGTTCCCCTTGCCCGGGTGGGTCAATCGCTAAAACGATCATACCTTTTTTGACAAGATTATAATTTATCAGCTGGTATAACTCCATCCTGAAAGCATCCTGGTTGTGACCGATAACATTAAGTATTGCCGGAACTTTCTTTTTTAATTTATCCGGAATATAAAGACAACCTGTAACATAAAAACCGGGCATGGATTCATAAACAATCTTTTCAACCCTATATCCATTTTTTTTTATTATGCCTGTAATTCGGGGATTTAAAGGTGTTTTTTCGGGAAACGGTCCCACTATATCCATTAATTTGTCCTTTATACTTTTCTGTCTTTGAATCCAGTCCTCCCTGGTTTTTGCCTTTGCTACCTCACCGTCCCTGGTCACATAATAACCATTGGCCAACTTAGTAAGGTAATTAATCAACATGCTTCCCGGATTATTCCACCTGATCCAGTGGTGAAAAACATTTAGATCCTCTTCGTCTTGTTCAAGCATGAGGTCAGCATGCTTTGTAGTGGGTTTTGATTGGGAGTACAGGGGTCCAACTGTAAAAATCATGCTGCATACTAAAAAAGTATAAAAACATCTTTTCATTTTCTTCTTTTTTATCCAATGCCGATATTGGATATTTAGATATTGCCATTGCCTTGTTTCGCTCCGCTCGCAATGACAGCCTATTGCTCATTGCCCATTGCCTATCCCTTTGGCGCCCAGTACGTACAATAGCCGGAGGGATAAACAGGGCCCTTAAATAGCAAACATGCCCCACATTCTTTTCCTTCTTTGGGAGGAATATGAAGTTTGCAATTACTGCATGTTCTATCGGGAATGGGCGATTTTTCCACATAGGCAAATTTGGTACGTGCCTCAAGATCATTTTTACTCACACCGGATAAGTCTTCGCATGGATCAGACTTAACATCTTTTTCTTCCTGCTGCTCCGAACCCTTTTTGGATTTGCACGCGCTGTACACGAAAGCCGCACCCAAAATAACGAAACCTAAAAAAAATGGTTTCCCGATAAATTCCCGTCGGCTATATAATTTCTCCATGTTATAATTTGACCTGGTTTCCTTCAGCCTGCTTTTGCAGTGGATTCGAGGATTGCTTTTTTAGCCCTTATTGTTTTTATGTTCGCCTATGTTAGCAGATTGCATTATTCAACCAATTTGTTAATCTCGCCAACAACAGCTTTTATTTCACTTGAAGAATCGCCTTCAAAAATTTTAAGCTCCTCCTTAAACATCGAATCTGCCTTAAATTTATTTCTCGAATTTCTTATTCCGTTGGCCAGGCCTTTTAAACCTGCAAGCTGTAAATCCTGCTCTTTTTTTATACCGCCAGCGGCTAACAGCTTTACTAAGCCGAAAATTTCTCCCGCCTTATTACGTGCACCAATGACATAAGAAAAATCGTCCAGGAATGCGGTTCCTTCATTCGTTGTTTTGCGAAAAAACAAATCTTGTTTTACCAGCAATTCAAGTAAAGGCAAAGATGATCCGGCTTCCGAGCTCAAAACCGCTATTCTAAACCAGGAATCCTGCCCATGTTTTTCAATAACCCTGGCTAAGGCGGTAACCACTTGTGCCGGGGGAAATTCTCCCAGGCTAAGTGTAGCCTGGAATGCCACACGCGCTGAAGAATCATTAATGCGTTCTATTAACCGGGGAAGCAGTTCCGGGTATTTTTCTGATAACATTACCCCGTTTTCGCGTACCCCCGGGTGAACATCTTTCATGGCCTGTTCGACAATTTGAGCGTCCAGCGAATTGAGACCTTCAAGAGCGTAAAGGGCATGCAGACGAACTCTTGGATCATTGTGCCGGTTAAATAAATTTTTTAACGCCGCAACTGCCGATTTATCCTGTCGTTCAAGGAGTATTCTTTGCGCCTGAAGCTGCGACCATTGGCCCGCATTAGAAAGCTGCTCAACTAATTGTTCAATCGTCGCATTTTTCAAACCCGGAGTCATTTTTTTATAAGGACCCGCGTTCTTTGGAACGACACGATAAATCCTTCCCTTATCCTTTCCATTGTTATAATCCATATCTCTTTTCAAATCTTCCGGAACAGAGGAAGGCGCTTCAATATGTTGCCTGTACATGTCCATTATATAAAGCGCACCATCCGGCCCTACGGTGAAATTATCCGGCCGGAACCAGGGATCCGTAGAAGTAAGAAATTCTTTATTTTTTTCCGTATCGTCACGTTTTGCGACAACTACAACGCTATCGGACAATATGGTAAGTACATCCCGGTGCACCAGGTTACCGGATACATCTCCTATAAAAACATTGCCATAATATTTTTCCGGGAACATATTTCCCAAATACAACGTTGTACCCGATGATCCTGTGAAATGACCTTCAGCATACTCGACCTGGTCGAGATGATTTTCCTGAAATGCCTTGTTACGACGTTTGGTTCGTTCGACCCTCCAGTATGGCGGAGAAGAAGCATTATACATCAGTGGATCATGATCAGAAATATTTGCCAACAATCTATGTTGGGGGAGATAGGGATTTCTATTCACATAACGCCATGGAATAACCGACTGTTGAATGTGAATAGAATTTTCCGTTAAAAACCGGTGGCCCCACTCATCAATGGTCTGGCCGAATTGAGTGGGCCCGGTTTCGAGTTCATATTGCCCACGATCCATCCGGAATCGAAAATCTGATCCACTCATCGATAGCGGCGGAGTGCCTGGGTTTTTGACCGAAGTTACTTCACCTTCCTGCCCAAAGTTGCTGGCATAAATCCAGTTATCCACGCTAAATCGAAGGTTAGTAATCTGTGCTTCAGGATTGTTTTGAAAAAATCCCGTGAAAAGTAATTCCTTCGTATCTGCACGATTGTCTCCATTGGTATCCCTTAGATAAAAAATATTAGGAGCAGCCGTTACAATCAGGCCACCCTTCCAGGGCAGAATACTTGTTGCTTCTAAAAGGCTGTCGGCGAAAATTGTTGATTTGTCTATCCTCCCATCTCCACTTGTATCTGAGAGCATTCGAATTCTTCCCTTACCAATTCCCGATTCGGGTTTAAATGGATAGTCGGGCATTTCAACCACAAAAACATTGCCTTGTTCATCGAAGGCCATCTCTACCGGATCAAGAACAAAAGGCTCAGCGGCAAATAGTTCAATTTTAAAATCGTCGTTCAAAGTAAAGGTGCGCATTGCTTCTTCCGGTGACAGCGGATCTGTATAGTGCTTTTCAGAACAAGAAATGATCAGTGCACAAAGGACCAGTACCGTGGCAAAAAACTGTTTGATGGTAGTATTCATTTAAACTAATTTATACTTTTCTTCAACTTCTTCACCCTGGAGGAGTATCTAAAACTGAATGATTCTTTTTTCTCCTTCATCGTTAAGTATGATAACGCTCGCTACATTCTCATTTATATTAATAAACCTGGCGGACTGAAAGCGAAAAGACGATCCATAATAAAATTCTCTCTTTTCTGATTTCCCATTTTTAAATCTGATCAGGGCGGAAACTTCCGAAGGTTTTTGCATCTGATCATTTGCCGGTATCTTTAAATAATTCAACATAATGTGCTGATGGTTGAAAAATCCCTCCACTTTCGTCATAAAAAGATTTGTCCGTGTAATATGCTCCATTTCGCGTTTGTGTCCAAATAGCGTCAGCTTTCGGATGATAGGTCATCATTTTTAGCCAGTTCTTATAATACTGCGGGCCATTAGATTCCAGAACACCTACAGATATTTTAGGGAAAGGCGATAAACGGGCAGCAACACATTTGTTCCAATCTACGAGGATCGGGTTAACAGTTAAGTCAGCGCAAAAACAAGGAATCTGCTTTTCATAGGTAAGTTGTGAAATTTTCAAAGTCATACTTAACGTCTTGGCTATGCCTTTTAATACAATTGCTTTATACCCCTGTTCAATACGTCTGGCAGCATCTTCAACTGTATGGGCGCTTTCATCAGCTGCAATGATAACTCCCATATCACCTGCATACACTTCACTGCTTTCGTCAAATGGTTCTTCTATCACTGCAATCTGATCAAAAGCTCTTATTTTTTTTGCATGATCCAGGAAACGCAAAAAGAAATCTTTCTTTTCATATCTTCCATTGGAATCTAAAAAATAAGGAATTCTGCCATCTTTAGTGTACGGTGTTTTATAATGTCCGATGGCTTTATGGACATTTGATAGAAAAGTTATATCCTTTTCCAGCATTTCTTTTTGAGTGCCTGCCGAACCAATCTTCATCTTAATGAAATATCCCTCATCCGCTGCCGCTTTTATCTTTGCAATATCTGATGCCGCGCTGAATGACAATAACCTCACCACTTTACTTTGACGGGAGGACAAACCAGGCTTATAAATACCGGGAATCATATCGTCAAAATTTTTTAATTTATTTTCCATGGTGTATAATAACCATGCGGCATTGTCTACACATACCAGCGCATTCAATGCAAAAGTTTTCCTGAGATCCGGGTTACCCGTAATTTTCGTTCCATAAGTGTAAACTTCCGGCAACAACTGATCGAGCAATTCAAGGGGATTTGTAAACGAATTGCCCTTCATTATTTGTAATGCCCTTTCACTCATTGCAAACATCAGGAGTTCACCACCACTTACTGAATGTGTGGCAAATACTTTTGGATCGGACCATAAAATGCTTTGCGACCCCAGTCCAATTGTACTGATGCCTGATTCCCCTTCAAGGTATGCTGCAGTTTGCCAGATTTCATTGATTACACTGCCTTTAAAGTGGAACGGAAAAAGAGGCTCCCGTTCAAAGCTTGCATTAACATTTTTGATGCGGATCATGACTTCATATTATTTGGTAAAAGTTCAAAATCCGGGTACTAAACAACTTCTATATTTAATATGGGAATATTCTACCTAATTCTAACAATATTTATTTATTGAAAATCTAAAACTGGATCACCCTTTGAGTTCCTTTATTATCAAGTATCGTAACGCCAGACATGTTCTCATCTGTATTAATAAACCTGGCCGACTGCGAGAGAAACGACGATCCGTAATAAAATTCTCTTTTTTCTGTTTTTCCATTCTTATATCTGATAAGGGCAGAAGCTTCCAAAGGTCTTATTTGTAAAACTTTCACTTTTCGTTTAAGCCCGAACAATTTTAATGGTTCCTTGTTCTGACTCGCTGCTACCAAATAACTGCCTGAACTCCCTGATAGACTAACCAGGGCCTTTCCATCGCCCGGGATATAGATTCCGCTTTGTTGAATAGAAAGTGCTGAAAATCCCCCGGAACCATTGCCCTTTAACAATAGACCATTTAATGCGTCATACCGGCCTATCGATACCTCCGTGCTGAAATCGTTTCCGTTAATTAATACATCTAAATTTCCATCCCCGTCAAAATCATCTGCAAGCATTCCGTTTAGGGTTGAAATCTGTGCCTCTTTGGGCAGCGGTATCATTGTAAATCTGCCGGCTCCGTCATTTCGAATAAAGCATGATTGGAGCATATTGGCTTTTAAACGAATGGCACCTTCTCTTGAGTCTGGTGGAAAAATATCGTCCATTGTTGCGGTTGCAAAGGATTTGTAATTATTATACCGCTTTTTCATGGCAGGCAATCTTTCTATAACATCATCCCTGCCGTGGGCAGGAAATTCTTTCATTTGTCCTTTTTGATCCGGAAGAAACAACGAGGGAATAGCTTCATAGCCACCATTGTTATCAAAATCCTTTGCGGTAATGTAAACCGGGTACTGATCGCTTGCCTTATAAAGTGTATTTAAGCCGGCATTCCCCAGTATATAATCGGTTCTGCCAGTATGCCGAAAGTCGCCTGCGACAATTGAATTCCACCATCCATACTTATCATTAATACCTGAATTTGATGATACGTTTCGGAATTTTCCATTCATATTTTTTAAAAAAGTTACCGGCATCCATTCGCCAGCTAATAATAAGTCGGACTGGCCGTCATTATCAAAATCCGTAAACAGCGCGTCACAAACCATCCCGATGTTTTTTAAGTCAGGCGCAACCTCTGCAGTTACGTCGGTAAACTTAACCTGCATCTTATCAGAGTCATTTCTAAAAATGAAACTACTTACCGGTTTTGGATACTCCCATGGAGCAACGCGACCCGACACAAAGAGATCAAGTTTACCGTCCTTGTTGAAATCAAAAGCCCTTACACAAAGCTTACTGGTGTAATTACCAGGGAGCGCATTTACAGCCAGGGCGAAATTTCCTTTCCCATCATTGACATAAAGCCTGTCCTGATAATTGGGGCTATTTTGTTTGTACTTATACCCCCCGCTGGCTATATATAAATCCAGGCTGCCATCACCGTTTGCATCAAAAAGCAGCAAACCTGCATCTTTGTAGTTAATCCTGTTCGAATCTTTGCCCGCAAACAGATCCTTCTGTAAAAACCTTCCATCCTGTTGTTGTAAAAACAATTGAGCATGAACAAGGGCATTGCCACCTATTACCAAATCATCCAAACCATTGCCATCAAGGTCGCCTGCTGCAAGCGCGGGGTTATATTCGGAAAGCCTGTGCGGCAGGGTAGTTTGTATATTGAAATCCTCATTAAAGTCAATATCAATATGCGTATAACTTATTCGTGCTTCACCGGTAAATTCTTTAAATAAGGATCCCTCACCAGGTTCCGCCTGTTGCCATGAATAAGCTTCATTTGCATCGGCTATATTAACCTGCAGAACCTGGTCAGCCTTTACCTGCTTCAGAGTTTGTTTTTTTCCACCGGGCCACCTGATCACAACAGAGTCAATCATCGGCGATCTTCCCAAACCAAAATGTGCAATGACTTGCATTGAAGACAAATATCCCCGGTATGGATTATTCTCGTACACCTGGTGCTTACCCTCATCATAATATATATCAACCCATGTTCCTAACCCGGCAATATTTTTTCGGTCACCTTTAAATTGTATTTGCAAATAATGATTTACACTATCGTTTTTTTC